>Ga0136632_10000033_pt1 | contig 30994 bp, 34 predicted proteins | sample AntDrymUQ6112106_2_FD_104670 | JGI IMG/M metagenome (GOLD analysis project Ga0136632, IMG submission 104670) | Polar desert sand microbial communities from Dry Valleys, Antarctica - metaG UQ611 (21.06) | ecosystem: Environmental > Terrestrial > Soil > Desert | place: Antarctica: Dry Valley...
GGCTCGAGCGGCGGGATCGGCAGTCCGCCGAACCCGCCGCTCGAGCCGGAGGAGCGACTCGAGGGAGATGAGCCGCGCGCGTCGATCACGTCCCTGCCGCGCGCCTTGCCGCGCTTCCACTTCACGACCCGCTGACTCCCGTCTCGGCCACGGCCTCTGCCTTACCCGCAACAGCTCCGTGCAAGCCTCCCGCGCGCTAGCTTGCGCCGGTGGGTCTTGGCGAGCGGATCAAGCGCGCCTGGCACGTGGCCGGCGGGGAGTCGCATCCCGACGGTCTCGCCGAGCTCCACGTCGGCGACCCGCGCTTCGACGACTGGGACGTGGTCCGCGACTTCGGCGAGTTGGAAACTGCGCGCGCTTTTCGCCAGACGCTGGAGGAGCGAGATGTCGAGTCGGTGCTCACCGCCGACTGGCCGCTCGACGAGTTCGGTCGCGGCGACATCGCCCTGCGCGTGCCGCCAGGACGCTGGAGCGAGGCCGAGGAGCTCCTCGACGCGGATTGACCCGTCGCGCCTCTACGCGACGACGGGGCCGCGCTCGGCCGAAGGGACCTGGACGGCGAGCTGGCCGCAGGCGGCGTCGATGTCGCGGCCACGCGTGAGCCGGACGGTGCTCGGCACCCCGCGCGCGACGAGCGCAGCGCGAAAGGCGTCGATCGCGCCGCGGCCAGAGCCAGTGAAACACGCGCTCGTCGGGTTGTAGGGGATCAGGTTGACCTTGAAGGCGCGATGCGGCTCGAGCAGCCCGGCGAGCGCGACGGCCTGCTCGACGCGGTCGTTGACGCCGGCGAGCATCAGGTACTCGATGTAGACCTGACGCCGACGCTCGGTGTGCCAGCTCCGGCAAGCCGCGAGCACCTCGGCCAGCGGGTAGCGATCGTTGACCGGCATCAGCTCGGAGCGAAGCGTGTCCTCGGGGGCGTGCAGCGAGAGGGCGAGGCGTACCCGCGGGCCCTCGCGGGCGAGCCGCTCGATTCCAGGCACCCAGCCGACGGTGGAAATGGTTGTGTGCGAGGTCGCGATCCCGAGCTCCGGCAGCCGCTCGCAGGCGCCGAGCACGGCGTCGAGGTTGAGCATCGGCTCCCCCATGCCCATGAACACGGCGTGGTCGACCTTCTCGGCGCGGCGGAAGTGCAACGCCTGGTCGAGGATCTCCGAAGTCGTCAAGTTGCGACCGAAGCGCATCGCGCCGGTCGCGCAGAAGGTGCAGGTGAGCGGGCAGCCGGACTGGCTCGAGAGGCAGAGCGAGCGCCGCCCGTCGCGGTAGCGCATCAGCACCGCCTCGACCGGACGCCCGTCGGCGGTGTTGAAGAGAGCCTTCTCGGTGCCGTCGCGCGAGCGCGCCGTACGCTCGAGCGAGAGCGAGGAGAACGGCACCGCGGCAGCGAGATTCTCGCGAAGCCCGCGCGGCAGGTTCGACATCGCCTCGTAGCCCTCGGCGCCGCGAGCCGCCCACTCCCAGACCTGGCGCGCGCGGTAGGCAGGCTCGCCGAGCTCGGCGAGCCTGTTCTCGAGCACCACGAGATCCATGCGCCCGAGTCTGACAGCGGCCGGTGCCGCCGTGAGGGTGGCTCGGCCTAGCTGGTGCGCCGCGAGCGGAGCAGGAAGTCGACCTGGTTTTGCTTTCGCATGATCAGGTGCTCGAGCAGGTGCTCGAGGGCCTCCGAGTGCCCCTCGCGGCCGGTCGGCTCGATCGCCTCCTGGAGGGCGTCGATCGCCTCCTCCTCGGCCTCGATCAGCCAGGCGACCGCATCCTCGGCGGCGCCGCTCCAGCGCAGCTCGGCGACGTCCGTGCTAGGTGAGCCGCCGAGCGCGACGACTTTCTCGACCAGCAGCCGGGCGTCGGCGATCTCGTCCTGCGCATAGGTCCAGAGGCGGTCGCCGATCGCCTGCACCTCGAAGCCGAACAGGCTGCCGGAGGTGAGCGTGAACTGGAGCGCCGAGCGGTACTGGAGGCGAAGCGCCTCGTTCAGCAGCTCGATCGCCTGCTCCTTGTCGAGTGTCTCTTCGCTGGTCGCCATATTTGCCTTCCTCGCGGGCCGGGAACCATACTTGCCGCGCGATGGCGCACTGCTTCGTCACCCGCGAACTGCCCGGGGCGGCGCTGGCGCGGCTCGCCGCAGAGCACGAGCTCGAGATCTGGCCCGAGCGCACGCCACCCCCGCGCGCGGAGCTCCGCCGTCGCGCTGCGGACGCCGAGGGGCTGCTCGCGCTGCTCACCGATCCACTCGACGCCGACCTGCTCGAGGGCTGCCCGCGCCTGCGGGCGATCTCCAACTACGCGGTCGGCACCGACAACGTCGACGTCGCCGCCGCGACCGCGCGCGGGATCCCGGTGGGCAACACCCCGGACGTGCTCACCGACTCGACCGCCGACCTCGCGGTGGCGCTGATGCTCGCCCTGGCGCGCCGGCTGGCCGAAGCGGAGCGCGTCGTCCGCGAGGGCCAGTGGCTCACCTGGGAGCCCGACTTCCTGCTCGGCCGCGACCTGAACCGTGCCTGCGTCGGGATCGTCGGGCCGGGACGGATCGGTCGCGCCGTGGCCGAGCGCCTGGCGGGGTTTCGCTGTCGCGTGATCACCGCCTCACGAGAACGTGGCGGGCTCGACCCGCTGCTCGCCGAGGCGGACTTCGTCACCGTCCACGTCCCGCTCGGCGCGCAGACCCGCGGAATGATCGACGAGCGCGAGCTGCGCCTGATGAAGCCGACCGCGTACCTCGTCAACACCGCCCGCGGCCCGGTGGTCGAGACCGGTGCGCTGCGCCGGGCGCTCGCCGAGGGCTGGATCGCGGGCGCCGCCCTCGACGTCACCGAGCCGGAGCCGCTGCCCGCCGACGACCCGCTGCTCTCGGCACCGAACCTGCTCGTCGTGCCGCACGTCGGATCTGCGACCCACCGCACGCGCGAGGCGATGGCCGAGCTGGCGGTCGCCAACCTGCTCGCCGGGCTCGCGGGCGAGCGGATGCCGCACTGCGTCAACCCCGAGGTCTACGGATGAAGCACTGTCGTCTCGATCAGGGGGCGGCCGGTGAGGGCTCGAGCGACGCGATCCTCTCGCGGGCTTCCGCCCAGGTGACGAGCCGGCCACTCTCCTCGTCGATCAGCTTGAGCCGGATCGAACGCAAACCGTCGGCGATCGTCAGCACCGGAACCGAAGCGAAGATCTCGTTTTCCTCATGGGCGCGCTGAAGGTTGTAGTTGGGGACCTTGGCGCTCAGGTGGTGCACGTGGTGGAGCCCGATGTTGCCGGTGAAGAACTGGAGCAGCTTCGGCAGCCTGAGGTAGGACGAGCCACGCAGCGCGGCGTCGGCGTAGCTCCAGCGCTCCGAGCTCTCCCAGTAGACGTCCTCGTACTGGTGCTGGACGTAGAAGAGCCAGACGCCCGCCATCCCGGCGAGCATCGCCGTCGGGCCCTGGACGAGCAGGTACTCGCGCCAGCCGATCAGCCAGCAGAGCGCGCCGATCAAGACGGCGAGCGCCACATTGGTGGCGATGATGCTGTTGCGAAGACGGCGGCGCTTGGCTCGCGAGGAGAGGCGCGGCGCGACCACGAGCGAGTAGATCGGCCCGATACCGAACATCACCAGCGGGTTGCGGAAGAGCCGGTAGCCGAGCCGGCCCTGCCAGGGCTTCGCGCGATACTCGGCGACGGTCAGGGTCGGGACGTCGCCGGTACCCCGGCGGTCGAGGTCGCCGGAGGTGCCGTGGTGCACCGCGTGGTCGTGGCGCCAGTTCGCGTACGGCGCGAATACGAGCAGCCCGCAGAGGCGGCCAACCCAGAGGTTGGCGCGCTGGGAGGGCAGGAAAGAGCCGTGACCGCAGTCGTGGAAGACGATGAAGGTGCGAAGCAAGAACCCGGCCGCGGGGATGGCGAGCGCGAGCGTCAGCCAGATCGAGACTTCGAGGGTCAGGTACATCGCCACCGACAGCGCCAGGTAGGGGACGACGGAGGTCGCGAGGTCGATCACTGCGCGCCGCGTGCTCGCCTGCTCGTACGGGGCTATCGCCTCGCGCCAGTAGTGCCGCCCGCCTCCCGGCGTCTGAGGGTCGCCTGCGGTCAAGGCCGAGAATGCTAGCCGCCTTGGAGCCTGACCGCGACAACCCCGCCTCGATCTTCCTGCGCTTCCTTCGCTTCGGCGCGCTCGCCTGGGGCGGCCCCGCGGCCCAGATCGCGATGATCAAGCACGAGTGCGTCGACGAGGAGGGCTGGGTCTCGGAGGAGACCTTCAGGAAGACGCTCGCCGTCTATCAGGTGCTCCCCGGCCCCGAGGCACACGAGCTGTGCGTCTACTTCGGCCGGGTACGAGGCGGAAAGCTCGGCGGCTTCCTCGCGGGCCTCGGATTCATGCTGCCTGGCCTCGTGTTAATGCTGGCGCTCTCGATCCTCTACGTCGAGGCGGATCTCGCGGGGCGGCTCGACGAGTTCTTCTACGGGCTGAACGCGGCGGTGGGGGCGATCGTGGCACGGGCGCTGATGCGGCTCGGACCCGCCTTCATCACAAACCTGCCCCTGGCGCTGATCGCCGGGGCAGCCTTCGGGCTGACACTCGGATGGGATGCGAGCTTCGCCGTGGTGCTGCTCGGAGCGGGCCTCGCCTATGAGCTGTGGACGAACGCCCGCACCTGGACGACTCGGACGCACTCCCTGTCGCTCGGCCTGCCCGTTGCCCTCGTCATCGCGGTCGGCGCGATCTCCTTCGGGCTGACGGCGGAGATCTTCCTCGAAGGGCTGAAGGCGGGGCTGGTCACCTTCGGCGGCGCGTTCACGGTGATCCCGTTCCTCCAGGACGCGGTAGTCGAAGGCAAGCACTGGCTGACCGAAAGCCAGTTTCTCGACGGCCTCGCGATCAGCGGCGTGCTGCCCGCACCGCTGATCATCTTCTCGACCTTCATCGGATATGTGACCGGGGGGCTGATCGGTGGCTTGGTGATCACCCTGGGCATCTTCCTTCCGGCGTTCGCGTTCCCGATCTTCTTTCATCGCGGCCTGGTCGCGGTAGCCGAGAACCCGCGCATCCGACCGTTCCTTCTCGGGGTCGCCGCTGCGGTGGTCGGCCTGATCGCCGCGGTCACCGTCGAGATCGTCGATGCCGGCGTGGTCGATTCTCCAACCGCGATTCTCGCGATCGGCGGCTTTCTCGTCTTGAACCGCTGGCACGGAAAGCTGACCGTGCTCTATGTCGTCCTCGGCTGCGGCCTGATCGGCGCGGCCCTGCAGCTGACGATCCTCTGAGCGCCGCGCGTCGCGTACCGTGAGGCCATGAGTGCGCCGCTGCTCGCCGTCGATGCGCCATCGATGCTGTTTCGGGCCTTCTACGCGCTGCCCGACTCGATCAAGGCGCCGAGCGGCGAACCCGTCAACGCGCTGCTCGGCGCTGCGAACCTGATCCTGCAAGAGGTCGAGCGTCGCGACCCGCGAGCGGTCGTGCTCTGCTTCGGGCCGGAGGCCGCCACCTACCGGGTCGAGCTCTACGACGGCTACCACGCCCAGCGCCCGGAGATGCCGGAAGGCCTCGCCCCGCAGTTCGCCGACGCGGGGGCCTTCTTCGGCGCCTTCGGCTGGACGGTCGCCGCTCACGACTCGCTCGAGGCCGACGACCTGCTCGGCACCCTCGCGCGGCTCGAGTCGGAAGCGGGCGGCGAGGCCCTGCTGCTGACCGGCGACCGCGACATGTTCCAATGCGCCGGCGAGCGGGTCACGGTGCTCTACGTGAGCACAGGCAAGCGCGGCGCCGAGGAGGTCACGCCGGCGGAGGTCAAGCGTCGCTACGGCATCGAGCCGGGGCTGGTGCCCGACTTCATCGCGTTGCGCGGGGATCCCTCCGACGGCATCCCCGGCGCCAAGGGCGTCGGCGAGAAGACCGCCGCCGAGCTGCTGCGCCGCAGCGGCTCGCTCGAGGCGGTGCTCGACGAAGCGCTTCGCGAGAGGCGCCCGAAGCTCCGCGGGGCCCTGCTCGAGGGCCGGGATGAGCTGCTCGCCTTCAAGGACATCGCGACCCTTCGCGACGCCGGGATCGAGCTGCCGGAGGACCGCGACACCGACTGGGCCGCGGCGGCCGAGGCGGCGCGAGATCGGGGCATGAAGCGCCTCGCGGAGCGCCTCGAGCGCCTCGGCGCCGGTTAGCGGCGGCGGCGGCGGGGTATCCCGGCCTCGGGCACGCACGGATAACGCGTGCAAGGCAAACAAGGAGAGCGAAAAGATGGACGTCGGCGAAATCATTGGCGCGATCGTGATCGGCATCCTCGCCGGCTACATCGGCAAGGCCCTGCTGCCGGGCGACGACCCGGGCGGCTTCATCGTCACGGTCCTGATCGGGATCGCGGGAGCGCTCGTCGGTTACTTCCTGTTCACCGAGCTGCTCGGGATCGGCGACGAGGACAAGTTCGACCTCGGCGGGATCCTCGGCGCGATCGTCGGGACGATGCTGCTGCTGCTCATCTACCGGATGGTCGCGGGCGGCGGCGACTCCGATACTCCCGCCGACACCCGTGGCGGCGGCCGCAGGGGACGCGGGCGCGTCTAGCCCTGTAGAGCCACCCCCGGCGCCGGACTCCCAGCGAGCCCGGCGCCGGGCGGAGGCACAGCGGCGGCGTGCGAAGCGCCGCGGGCTGATCGTCCTCGGAGCGCTCGCCGTCGCCGGCGCCGGAGCGTTCCTCGTCGGCGCCCTGATCGGCGGGGGCGACGAGCAGGGCGCCGGCGCGGGCTCCGAGCAAACCGCGCCTCCACTCGCGGAGCTGCCCCGCGGGGGTCGCGACCTGCTTCCGGGCCACACCCTCGTCGGCTTCTACGGGGCCCCCCAGGACGACGAGCTGGGCGCGCTCGGCATCGGCTCGCCAGCCCAGGCCTCCGAGCGCCTTGCCGAGCAGGCGCGCGAGTACGACGGCGAGCGCCCGGTCCTGCCCGTGCTCGAGCTGCTCGCCTCGATCGCCGCGGCCGCCCCTGGCGACGACGGCAACTATCGCCTGCTCCAGCCGCACTCGGTGATCGAGCGCTACCTCGACGAGGCGCGACGCCGGCGCGGCCTGCTGCTGCTCGACGTCCAGCCGGGGCGGGCGGACTTCGTCGAGGAGGCCGAGCGCATCGACCGGTGGCTGCGCGAGCCCGACGTCGGCCTCGCGCTCGACCCGGAGTGGCACGTGGGGCCGACGGAGATCCCCGGCGAGGTGATCGGCTCGGTCGACGCGCAGACCGTAAACGAGGTTTCCGCCCATCTGTCGCGGATCGTCGAGCGCCACGAGCTGCCCGAGAAGCTGCTCGTCATCCACCAGTTCACCGACGACATGATCGGCGCCCGCTCCGAGCTCCGGGACCGCCCGGGGGTCGCGATCGTGCTCAACTCCGACGGCTTCGGCGACCCGCCCAACAAGATCTCCAAGTACGACGCGCTGCGCCCCGATCGGGGCACGCCGTTCTATCCCGGCTTCAAGCTCTTCTACGGCGAGGACCTCGACCTGATGAGCTCCGACGAGGTGCTCGACCTGCGCCCCGAGCCGAAGCTGATCGTCTACGAGTAGCCTGGTGGCGATGGGCACGATCGACGGTTCCGCATCGGCTGAGATCGAGGCGCCGATCGAGGAGGTCTTCGAGGTCGCCGCCGACGTCGAGGGCTCGCCGCGGTGGCAGCCCGAGATCAAGGTCGCGGAGGTGCTCGAGCGCGGCGCGGACGGCCGTCAGCTCCTCGTCCACACCGAGACCGACGCCAAGGTGCGCAGGCTCGGATCGGACCTGCGCTTCTCCTACGAGGAGCCGAACGGGCTGAGCTGGGTCCAGGAGAGCGGCGACCTCAAGTCCGTCGAGGGGAGCTGGCGCTTCGAGGACCTCGGCGGCGGGCGCACGCGTGCGACCTACTCGATGTCGGTCGACCTCGGCAGGGTGCTCGGCCTGGTGATCCGCGGCCCGCTCGTCGGCGTGCTGCGCGGCCAGCTCGTCGAGACGATGCCGGGCAAGCTGAAGGCGTTCGTCGAAGAGTGATCCGGTCCGCCCTCTGGCGCGTAGCGAGCTTCTGATGGACCTGCCCCTCGCGTTCACCGCCAACAGCCTGATCCTCCTCGGCGTCCTTATCATCATGGTCTTCGCCGTCGCCTACGCCCTCTACACCGTCCGCGGCAGCGGCATCAACCTCACCCCCGGCGGCAAGGGCAAGGGCACCGCCGGCGCCGTCGGTCCCTCCGAGGTCAGCGGCAAGGACCAGGGGCAGGGCTCCGCGACCGGTTCCGACACCTACGGGACCAGCGATCCCCAGCACGGGACGAAGTAACCCGACCCCCCGAGAGGGTTAGGACTCGCCCCGGGCGGGAACGATCCCGCGCGTCAAAACAAGCCCCCCCAGCCAAGGAGACGAAGATGGCACGGACGAAGGCCGATCGACAGGCAGCCGCGAAGAAGGGCGCCGCGACGAGGCAGCGCAACAAGATCAAGGCGGCATCCCAGGAGCGGGGCAAAAAGGCCGCCGCGACCCGGCAGGGCAACATGGCCGCGGAGAGCCTGAGCCAGGCCAAGCGCGCAGCCGGCTCGGCGGCCGGCGGGCTCGTCTCGGCCGCGAAGTCCGTCGGAGGCGCTGCCAAGCAAGCCGGCAAGTCGGCGGCGACGCGCACCGGGAGTGCACGCGGGCGCAAACGCTAGCGGCGTGGCGCCCGGGCGGCTCAGGACCGCATGCTGACAGCGCCAGAGGACCGGCGCCTGGCCTGAGCGGGATCTGGATAATTTGATCATGTCCCCGGGGCGGTTTCAGAGCGCGGCCCCGCCGGCGAGCAGGGATCCCGATCTCCTCGCCGCCCTCCTCGAAGGCGGATCCGACGTCGTACTGCTCTTGGACGCTGAGCAACGGATCCGCGAGGCCTTCGGGGCGACCGCGGAACTCGCCGCCAGCCCGGGCCAGCTGACCGGCCGGAGGATCCACGAGCTGGTGCAGGAGGGGGACGTGGTGCGGCTGGACCGGATGCTCGCCCGTGCTTCCCGTAGCCCCGGTGCCTATCCGGTCGCGGAGATGCGGATGCGCTTTCGCGACTCTTCCTGGCGGGCGGTCGAGCTCTTCGTCCGCAACGAGCTCGCCCGGCCGGAGGTCGACGGGATCGTCGTCACCGTGCGCGATGTCTCCGAGCGCAAGGCGACGGAGGAGCGACTGCGCCTCGACGCGCTACACGACCCGCTGACGAGGCTGCCGAACCGCACTCTGTTCGCGGACCGCCTGAGCCAGGCGCTCGAGCGCCAGCGCCGGCGCGGCGGACGAGCGGCTGTGCTCTTTCTCGATCTCGACGACTTCAAGTCGGTCAACGACCGCCTCGGGCATGAATCCGGGGACGAGTTGATAATCGCCGTCGCAGGGCGGATCAAGGCCTCGCTGCGGACAACCGACTCCGCGGCGCGACTCGGCGGTGACGAGTTCGCGGTCCTTCTCGAGCAGGCGGATGAAGGCGCCGCCGTCGACGTCACGAAGCGCATCCTCGACGCCTTCGAGCCGCCGTTCGTGCTCGACGGCGAGGCGGTCCGCGTTGAGCTCAGCATCGGGATCGCGACGAGCTCGAGCTCGGCCGACACCGGGAGCGAGCTGCTGCGGCGCGCCGACATGGCGATGTACGCGGCGAAGATGGGCGGCAAAGCTCGCTACGAGGTCTTCCAGCAGCGCGCGGAGGCCCCACTTCGCACCGCGCACGAGGAAGCAGGGCAGCAGGCGGACCCGGTCAACGTCGCCCGCCTCGAGCGCGCGCAGCGCGAGCGCGACGAAATCAGGGCGCTGCTCGACGACCCCGCCGCTGTGCAGATCCGCTATCAGCCGATCGTCGAGCTCGCCAGTGGCCGAATCGCCGGCTACGAGGCGCTGGCGCGCTTCGAGATCGACGGCCCACCTGACTCGATCTTCGCTCAAGCTCATCGCTGCGGCCTTGGGTCGTTTCTCGAGGCAAAGACGATCACCAGGGCCCTCGAGGCACCGGCGAGGCCGCACGGAACCTTCTTGTCCTTGAACCTCAGCCCGACGGCATTGCTCTCACGCGAGGTGCAGCGTGCGTTGCCGGCCGCGCTCGACAACGTGATCATCGAAGTGACCGAGCAGGAGCTCGCCCCGAGGCTCGATGCGGTCGCCGAGGCGGTGGCCCTCGTGCGCCGACGCGGCGCCCGGCTCGCGATCGACGACGCGGGCGCCGGATACGCGGGACTCAAGCACCTGATGGACTACTCGCCTGACCTGATCAAGCTCGACCGGACGCTGATCCACGGCTCCCACCGCGACCTCCACAAAGGCGCCCTTGTCGAGTCGCTGGTCCGCTATGCCCGCCGGGTCGGCGCGGCCACGTGCGCCGAGGGGGTCGAGGAGCGTGGCGATCTCGACTTCCTCATCGCCACCGGGGTCGACCACGCCCAGGGCTTTCTGTTCGCCTCGCCCGCGGAGCCCTGGATCTCCGCCGACGGCCTGCACGCTCGCGTCTCGAGCTCCGCTTCAGGGCTCGAGCCGGCGCAGGCTGCCCGCACGCCGCGCGACCGCCTCGCGCTGATGCTCTCGAGCGCCTCGCGTTGGGAGGACGTCGACGCCGTGCTCACCCTGATCGCGATGACGCTTGCCGCAAATCAGGCATACCTCTCGAGGCTCGACCCCCGTGGCAGCTACGTCGTCCTCGTCGCCGCCCACGGCCAGCCCGCATACGACATGCCCTATCCGCTTGCCGAATACCCGACGAGTGCCGCGGTCCTCGAGAGTGGCGTCCCGCGACGAGTCTCGATCCACGATCCCGCGGCGGACCCGCGCGAGGTCGAGCTGCTGATCGCGGAAGTGATGGTGACGGCACTGCTCCACCCGGTGCGCGCCGATGGCGAGACCGTGGGGCTGTTGGAGATCTATTCAGCTCAGGAACGCGAATGGACGCCCGAGGAGCACGACTATCTCGAGTTCGTCAGCGGCCACCTCGGTGATGTGCTCACGCGCCTGAGGCGATCGCGGTCGCTCGCCGCGCGCTGAGGTAAGCGCGCTCATCCACCAGCCTCTGCCCCTGGCGCTTTTCTGACCGCCTCGGGTTGGGCCGCAGGCAGATACGCGGGATCGTGCGAGCAGATCAGCTGCATGTCGTCGCGATGCTCGCGAGCAAGCTCCCGCAGCCGTTCCTGGTTGCGGCGGCGTAGCTCTTGGTCGTGTCCGACGACGTTCTGGAACAGGCGCAAGCCGGGTGGACACGAGGGCGGTGTGGCGATTTCGTCGTGGTGGAAGTAAGCGTCGCCACAGTGGAACAGCCACCCCTGACCGGTGTTGACGGCGATTCCCGCGTGACCCGTCGAGTGACCAATCAGTGGGACCATCGCGATCTCGACGGCGAGATCGGGAAGCAGGCGGACGCTCTCGAAGCCAAACCAGCTCTCGCCCGCGAGCTCGTGCTCGGCCCACCGCGGCCCATGGGCCCACTGCGCGGTGATGTAGCGGCGCCGCTCGCGAAGCGACGGGTTCGCCGCCGCAGCCAGCTCGGGCGCAAAGACGTGGACCTGCGCTTCAGGGAAATCGCCGAGGCCACCAGCATGATCCACATCGAGATGCGTAACGACAACATCACGCACGTCCTGGGGCTCGAGACCCATACGCTCGATCTGGCGGACCGCCGTCTCACTCTCGCGACACCGCGGCCGGACGAGCGCGCGGAACGGCTGGCCCAGACGCTGCGGCGAGGCGACATCGGCGGTGCCCAGGCCAGTGTCGAGGAGAACGAGGCCGTCGCCGGCCTCGACCAGGAGACAGTGCGCAACGAGGGTCGACTCGGCGAAAGGTGAACCGCTGCCTCCGAGCCATCGACCACCACGCGGGCACAGCGTCGCGCAGTTGAGATGGCGCACCGGCACGAGCCGAGTCTAAGACGCCGCTCAGCCCTCCTCTGATTCGAGCTCGTTCCCCTCCGGTCATACCGCCTCGGGTGCAGCGTTTGCGACGGCCTTGGCGCTCGAGGATCGCCGAGCTGGAGCGGCGGCGGGACTGCTCGCGTGCGTGGTCGCCTATTCGAGGTTCATCACAGGCGCGCACCATCTCAGCGATGTGGTTTGCGGTGGAGTTCTCGGGGCTGGGATCGCCGCTGCACTTCGTCGCAAGGAGACGCTCCGACGGATATCGGTGCGGGAAACGTTCGCGCGGCCGGCTGAAGGACGCGCCCGACAGGATTCGAACCTGTGACCTTCGGTTTCGTAGATTGACCGTCGGTCTCGTTGACCGATCCTTCTTCGCTGAGACGGCGAGCCCGTCGTGACCGGGCGTTGCGGCCGGCCCGGTCGCAAGCCTGGGAGTCCAGGCCTCTGCTGGACTCGGTTACCCGCGAGCCTCGTTGTGCACCGTTATTTCCCTGATCTGCGGCTGGGGGACCCCCGCCTCTTGGATAGCCTCCCCGAGCCGGCCCTGTATGAAGCGATCGAAGTCCTCGCGAGAGTTCCACACGTCGATGACCGTGAAACCGTCGTCGGAAGGACCAGCGGCGTGGAAGGTCTGGCCTTCGCCTAGCGTACCGCCGCTCTCACCGAGCTTCCGCATCACCGCGTCGTACTGGTCGAGACGCCCGCCCGGGACGTCAATCACGAGACATACCGCCATGTTCTGCCTCCTCGTAGTGCCTGTCAAGCGCGAGCCTAACCCACGCCGGAAGCCTTTGCAGGTGAAGGCTCTAGCATCGAAAACTATGGCCACGAGGATTCCATCGGCCGTTCTGACGTTGCTCTTGGTGATCACAGCACTGACGATCACAGCCTGCGGGGGAGAGGACGACGAAACGACGACGACGGAAGCGAATGCGACCGACGGGGCGGAGGGAGGCGCGAGCTACGACGTGACGGTGGAGGAGTTCGTCGCGGCGCTCGAGCCTGAGAAGGCGAAGATGATGGAGGATTTCGCCGAGGACAACCCGCAAGACTGCAAAGCGGTTGAGGTCGACGAGAGCCTCACGCTTCTCTCCGTGAGGGCACTCGACACGCCCCCGGATACCCCGCTACCGGAGTTCCTGCTCGATCACTGCAAGGCGCTGCCGTAACTCAGCCGTTAGATGGGAAGACCGGCGGCCGAGGGGCATCGCGAACCGCGCGTCGGACCGATAAACGCGTGGGTCCCTTGTAGCGACACGGGCCGCACCCGAAAACCGATCGGCGCGATTCGCATCTCGGCTTCCTGCTCGCGCGGTTGCGCCCCTAGGTGAGGGCGTGTTGAGCGGCTGACGACGGTGCCTCTGTCGCCTCTCGTCTCTATGAAGAAGGGCTTCGTGTCAAGTAACGGTCGGTAGTTCGTCGTCAGGGTCCTCTCGGGCCTCGGGGCGTGGAGCAGCGCTCATGTCTCTATGGCCTCCTCTGCGGGAGGATCAGGCGAAATTGGTGCTTCGCTCGCGGGCGCAAGTCCAAAAGGGCGGTCAGGCCGCCAGACGAAAAGCGGCGCCTCGGGGAGCGAACTCCTCACTTCGAGAAAGCATGTGCCGGATCGCGTGAGTGAGCCGGCGGGCGATGTCGATCTGGGCGACCTTGGCGCCGCGCTGTTTGCCGAGCCTGCGCTTGTTGCGCTGGTAGCGCTCGGCGTAGGCGGGGTGCTTGAGGGCGTGCATCGTCGCCTCGAGCATCGCCCAGCGCAAATAGCGTGGCCCCTGCTTGGTCAAGGGGCCGCGGCGGTCTGAGTCGCCGGATTGGATGACCCGCGGGCAAAGGCCGGTGTAGCCGGCGAGCCTTTGCGGACTCTCGAAGCGCTCGATCTGGCCGATCTCGCCCGCGATCGTAAAGGCCAGCACCCAGCCGATCCCCGGGGCACTCATCAGCAGGGGGATGTAGGGGTGGTGGGCATGGCCTTCTCTGAGCCGGCGGTTGATCTCGGTGATCTGTCGCTCGAGGTCGTCGATCAGCACCACCGACGCGGTGACGTTCCCGCGCCAGGGCTCTGGGACCTCGAGGCGTTCGAGCAGCTTTCGGCCCTCGACCCCGAACAGATCGGTGACCGGGCAGGGCCGCCGAAGTTGATCAGGGTCGAGTGGATGCGGTGCTTGAGCATCGAGCGGTGCTTGACCAGGTGGAGTCGGAACCTCGCGAGCTCGCGCTCCTCTCTCACCCTCGGATCCGGAAGCCAGATCGCCGGCACCAGGTCGCGCTGGCTCAGCACGGCCAGCACCATCGAGTCGATCTTGTCGGTCTTGCAGGCAAGCGGCGCGAGGCCCTTGACCTTCTGGGCGTCTGCGATCTCGACCGCCCAGCCCTCTTGCTCGAGCGTGTCGTGGACCGCCCGAGCGCCGGTCATCGACTCGATCACCGCGCAGACCGGTTGGGCGTGAACGTCCTCGATGCGGCGGGCGAGCGTTCTCAGCGAGCCGCCGTCGGGCGGGACGACCAGCTGGTCGAGGTGCTCGCCCGTCTCGGAGAGCAGGCAGACGTCAACTTTGCGTCGACTGAGGTCTAATCCAGCGTGCAACATGTGAGTGGGGCCTCCTTGGTGCTCGGTTGATGAACACGACTGAGCGTGTCACCAACGGGGGCCCTTCTTCATGGCAGTCCCAAGCGCCGCCCAGGCGCGGCACTCAAGAACATCCCGGGACAAGATCGCCCCGCTTCACTTGCAAGCGGCAACGTTGCCGCTCCCCAGGCGTGGGCGTCACACTCGGCTACCGACCGCCCTCCTGCACCAAGCTCGGCATGACAGCTAACTATGGCTTGGATACGACGTTTTCCGAGCCGTGAGGAGAGCGCGCCCGACAGGATTCGAACCTGTGACCTTCGGTTTCGTAGACCGACGCTCTATCCAACTGAGCTACGGGCGCGGGTTGGCGCTCGTCTGGGCGCCGGGCGAGAGATTGTAGGTGGGGACCGAGGACGTCGCAGAAGCCATTGCCCGCCCGGCCGTGCTTGCGACGGGGCGATCATGGATAAGGTGGTTGTGTCATGCCTGACGCCGCCAACACGGCGCTGATCAATCGCTTCTACGAAGCGTTCGAGCGGCGCGACCACGCGGCGATGGCCGCCTGCTACACGGCCGACGCGCGATTCTCGGACCCGGTGTTCACCGACCTGCGGGGCGACGAGGTGCGGGCGATGTGGCGAATGTTTTGCCAGCGCGGCGAGGACCTCGAGGTGCGCCACTCGGCGGTCGAGGCCGAGGGCGAGCGGGGCTCGGGTCACTGGGACGCCGACTACACCTTCTCGGGCACGGGCCGCAGGGTCCACAACGAGATCGACTCGAGCTTTCGCTTTCGCGAAGGGCTGATCGCCGAGCACAACGACAGCTTCGATCTCTGGAAGTGGACACGCCAGGCGCTCGGAACGCCTGGCGTGCTGCTCGGCTGGTCGCCGCCCGTGCAGAATAAGGTGCGGGCCCAGGCGCGCGAGACGCTCGAGGAGTTCATGCGCTCCGAACGCGCTGCGGGCTAGGCTCGGATCCAGACGGGCGTCCCCAGGTCCACCCGCCCGACGAGCTTGGAAACGTCCTCGTCGGCGGCGCGGAGGCAGCCGTTCGAGGCGGCGACCCCGAGCGCTTCAGTGGTGCCATGGATCGCTATCCGCCGGCCGCCGAGCCATCCGGACGGCAGGTGCGGCTGGGTAGCCGAGAGCGCCAGCGCGCAGCACCCGTAGACCGGGCTGAGATCGCCGCGGAAGGTGTCGGTGACGGCGAAGCGGCCGGTCGGCGTCGGGGACTCGGCGGCGCCGATCGTCACCGTGAAGGAGCGGACCAAACGGTCGGCCTCGTAGACCTCGGCGCGGCGCTCGGAGAGGTCGACGACGATCGAGGTCCTCGTCCACCCCGCTCGCAGCCGGCGCGGATCCAGCTTCACCCAGCCGAGCTCGCCATTCGGCAGCGACGGGGTGGCGATGCCGGCCCACTCACCTTCGTGGCGCAGGACGCCGAAGACGCTCGGCGAGCCGAACTCGGTCCGCCGCGAGGCGTTCGCCACCAGCTCGCCGCCGTTGGGCTCGGTGCGGATCTCGACGCGTTCGCTGGCGCGAACCCAGACGACCGGCGAGGCATCCTGAGGGACTTCGAGCGTCAGCGACGCGGATCGGCTTGGCGGAGCCTCTCCCGCGGGCTCGGGCTCGGGCTGCCTGGACTCGTCGGGAGTCGTCGAGATTGGCACTCCGACCCGGACCGGCGACACGGGATCTGGCTCGGCGCGATCGGAGGAGAGCCAGGCGACGAGCACGGCCGCGCACGCCACGGCGACGAGCACGGAGAGGGCCCTCGAATAGGGAGACATCACCCATAGTCTCGGTGATCCGGTCGGTGCGCTTGAGATCGGGCGACAGCGCAGCGGGCTGACGGAGAGGGCGGGATTCGAACCCGCGAGAGAGCTTGCGCCCCCTACTCGCTTAGCAGGCGAGTGCCTTCAGCCACTCGGCCACCTCTCCTGGGGGTGGCCGATTCTAGAGTCGATCAGTGGATACGCTCGGCCGCGCCTTGGGACCCACGGCTGACAGCATCGATCGCGAGGCGTTGAAGGCTCGCTACGACACGGCGCTCGCCACCGCGACGCCACCGTTCGCCTTCCTCGACCTCGACGCGCTGCGCCGCAACGCACGCCGGCTGCTCGACCAAGCGCGTGGGCTGCCGATCCGGATCGCCTCGAAGTCTGTCCGCTCGCGTGCGGTCCTGCGGTTGATTCACGACCTTGACCCGGCCTTCCAGGGGGTGCTCGCATTCACCGTCGCCGAGGCGCTTCATCTCTCGCGAAATGGGTTCGACGACGTCGTCGTGGGCTATCCGTCGGTGGACCGCCGAGCGATCGCCGAACTCGCCTCGGTCGCGGCCGACGAACCCGACAGAGCACCTGTGCTGATGGTCGACGATCGCCCGCACCTCGACCTGATCGAGGGCGCGATCGGAGGCGGGCCGGCGCGGCTTCGGGTCTGCCTCGACGTCGACGCCGGCTGGTGGCCGCTCGGTGGGCGCGTGGCGCGCATCGGCCCGAAGCGCTCCCCGATCCACGACCCCCAGCGGGCGCGGCGGATGGCTGAGGAAATCGAGGCCCGGCCGGGGACCCGGCTGACGGGATTGATGGCCTACGAGGGCCAAATCGCCGGCGTCGGCGACCGGGTGCCGGACCGGCCGCTGCGAAGCGCCGCGATCCGCAGGATGCAATCGCTCTCCGAGCGCGAGCTGCGCGGACGGCTTCCGGAGATCGTCGCGGCGGTGCGCGAGGCGCTCGAAGCGAGCGGCGGCTCGCTCGACTTCGTCAACGGCGGCGGCACCGGGAGCCTCGCGCGCACGGCCGCGGCCGGGGTCGCCACCGAGCTCACCGCCGGATCGGGGTTCTATGCCCCAGCGCTCTTCGACACATACCGCAGCCTCGACCTCGAGCCGGCGGCGTTCTTCTGCCTGCCCGTCGTCCGCCGGCCGGCGGGCGGGGTCGCGACGCTCCTCGGCGGCGGCTACCTCGCCTCCGGGCCGGCGACGGCCGACCGCCTCCCGGAGCCCTACCTGCCCGGCGGGCTGCGTCTCGATCGCCAGGAGGGCGCCGGCGAAGTCCAGACCCCGGTGCTCGGGGCCGCCGCCTACGGGCTGCGCGTCGGCGACCGCGTCTACCTGCGCCACGCCAAGGCCGGCGAACTCTGCGAGCGCTTCGACTCGCTGCTGCTCCTCGAAGGCGGCACGGTCGTCGACGAGGTGGCGACCTACCGCGGCGAGGGCAAGGCCTTCCTCTAGGCGGCCGCGGCGGGTGCCGCCGGGCCCAGGACGCGGTCGGTATAGGCGTTCGAGAACACGCCGCCGGGGTCGAGCGCGGCGCGCGCGGCCTGCCACGCCTCCCAGCGCGGGTAGCGCGGTGCGAGCGACTCGGCGCTCTGGAAGTGACGCTTGCCCCAGTGCGGGCGCCCGCCGTAGCCCTCCATGATCTCCTCGACCCCGCGGAAGTAGGGCTCCCAGTCGAGATGGCGGTCCTGGTGGACGGCGATGTAACAGGTCTCCCTCGCCTGCGAGGCGCTGAGGTGCGGCGAGTCCGGGCCGACGAAGCGGACCTCGATCGGGTAGGCGACGCCGAACTCGGGCCGCGATGCGTGCTCGAGCACCTCGCGCACCGCCTCGGCGACGTGCTCGCGCGGGATCCCGTACTCCATCTCGGTGAACCGGATCCGCCGCTCGGAGGCGAAGACGCGGAAGCTGCGGTCGATCTTCGTCGAGCCTCCGAGGCCGCGGGAGGCGAGCCGTGCGAGCCGCGGCGCCTGCGAGGGCATGCGTCGCCCGGCCTGAGCGAACAGCGCCCCGACCCAGTTCTCGAGCACGACGTCGCGGGCGAAGACCGCCGCGCGCGAAGGCGGGTGCGGCGGCTCCTGCGAGCGCCGGCTCTCGCGGCAGAGCGCAGTCTCGGTATGGGGGAAGACATAGAACTCGAAGTGGTCGTTCGACTCGACCAGCTCGTCGAGGCGGGCGAGCGTCTCTGCGAGCGGCTTCGGGCTGTCGACGCGCTGGATCGTGTACGCGGGCACCGCGCGGATCGTCACCGCGTGGATCACCCCGAGTGCGCCGAGGCCGATCCGCGCGGCGTCGAGCAGCTCCGGCTCGTCGGCGCCGATTTCCCGGAACGAGCCATCGGCGAGCACGAGCTCGAGCGCGACGACCTGTGCGGAGACGCTCGGGAACCGCGCGCCGGTGCCGTGGGTGCCGGTCGAGATCGACCCGGCGAGCGTTTGGCGATCGATGTCGCCGAGGTTCTCGAAGGCGAGCCCGCGCGCGTCCATGCGCCGGTTGAGCTCGCCAAGCACGATCCCGCCCTGCGCCCGTACGAGCCCCGCCGCCGGATCGGCGTCGAAAACACGGTCTAGGCGATCGAGGCGGACCATGACGCCGTCGGTGAGCGCGACGTCCGAGAACGAGTGACCGGAGGCAGAGGCGCGCACCCGCAGGCCGGCCTCGGAGGCTCGGCCCACCACCTCGGCGAGCTGCTCGCGGCTCGCCGGCATCTCGATTCTCTGCGGGCGGCAATGCTGGTCTCCCGCCCAGTTCCGCCACTCCTCGCCCATCGCCGGGAGCGTATTCGCCACACTCTCAGGCATCCGAGGAGGGGTGGCAGAGCGGTTGAATGCGACAGCCTTGAAAGCTGTTGGTCGGGCAACCCCCGGCCCGTGGGTTCGAATCCCACCCCCTCCGCTCGCTGTGGCGGTGGCGCTGGCCCTGGCGCTTGCGCTCTGCACCGCCGGCGGCGCCGCGGCAAAGAGCTACGCCCCGGCGAAGGGCAAGGCCTATCACGGCGTCTCGGACACCGGCAAGCCCTCGGACTTCTTCGAGTTCGCCGATCGGGTCGGAGCGCACCCGGCAGCGCTTCAGGCCTTCTACCACTGGGGCACTCCGCTGACCAGCGGCGCCTTCTACCGATGGGCGCGCACCGACACCCGCGGGGTGCTCAGCCTCTCCACCGCCTCGGGCGAAGGCGACGAGCAAATCACCCCGCGGCAGATCGCCAGAGGCCGCGGTGACCGCTACATGATCAACCTCGGCCGCACGATCGCCGAGTCCCGGCAGGTCGTCTACATACGCCTGATGGCAGAGATGAACGGGTACTGGAACCCCTACAGCGCCTTCGACTCAGACGGCAGCGCGCGCCACGAGGGTCATTCCACCCGTTGGTTCCAGCGCGCCTGGCGGCGCTTCGCCCTGATCGTCCGCGGTGGCTCGCGCGAGCGCATAAACGAGCGCCTGATCGCGATGGGCCTGCCGCGGATCCTCCTGGCCGACGGCGAGGACGATCCGGTGTACGAGGGCGGCGCGGACGGAATCCCCCTCCCGGTCCCGGCGGAGCTTCCCCAGCCACGCCTGGCGCTGATGTGGGTGCCGCAGAGCTTCGGCTCGCCGAACATCGCCGCCAACCGGCCCGAGGACTACTGGCCGGGCGGTCGCTACGTCGACTGGGTCGGGATCGACATCTACTCGAAGTTCGCCGGCGCTTTCGACGAGGGCAAGGCGTTTTTCAACCGCTACCGACGGTGGCCGTTCGTGGTCGGCGAGTACGGCCCCTGGGACAACGACTTCGACGGCTCGTTCACCGGAGAGCTCCTGCGCTGGGCCGAGGCCCACAACCGCGTCAAGATGCTCCTCTACTACCGCAGCGTCAGCACCGACAACGCCTACAACCTCCAGTTCTATCCCGGCGCCCAGAAGGCGCTTCGAAACCACATGGCGAAGCCGCGCTGGGTCGAGTACGCGCCGGGGTCGCGCGAGGTCCCCGATCCGCCGGCCCCGGCCGCACCTGCGCCACCGAACGGCGAATCGGCCGCCCGCATCGGGGTCCCCGGCGAAGACTGATCCCGCTAGATCGGCTCGCCCGGAAACCGCAAGTCGAAGCGCTCGACGAGCCCCGGGATGCTCTGCGGGTCCACTTCCAGCTCGTAGCGGGCGCAGAGCTCCATCAGCACCTCCGGCTCAGCCGCCGTGGAACCGCCGAGCTCGGTCAGCTCATCGAAGTACTTCTCGAAACCGGCCGGCGAGATGATCTCCAAGATTCGCGCAGGCTGATCGCCTGCGTTCCAGAAGGTGTGCCACTGGTTGCGGGGCTTGAAGACGAGGTCACCGGGGCCGGCGACCAGCTCCTCGTCCCCCAGCAACGCCCCCATGCTCCCCTCGAGGACGTAGCTGTACTCGTCCTCGCGCGCGTGCCGGTGCAGCGGCGCAGCGAGCGCGCGCGCAGACATCGGGTGCTCCACCAGGGAGAAGCCACCGCCCGTCTCGTCACCGTCGATCATGAACCGGACCCCGATGCTCCCCAGAAAGCCCGCCTTGCCATCGCTGGGGCCCACGACCTTCGCTGCCATCGTTTGGTGCTCCTCGAGTCGGAGTGTCTCGCCCTGCGAAATCTAAGCGAACGGCGCTTCAGTTCAGCGCACCACTTTGTCGGAGCCTCGCCCGGCCCTCCGCCAGGCAGCGGTTGACCTTCGTGTAGGTCCAGCCGCGCAGGCGGCAGATCTCGGCGTAGGAGTAGCCCTGGGCCTGGAGCACGATCGCTATGCGCTCGTCGGGCTTCAACCTGGCGAGGCGCACGAGCTCGGCGCGCTGGCGGTCGCGGCGCTCGGCGAGCTCGGCCGGCCCGGGGGAGTCGGAGACGACCGTCCGCACGATGTCGTGCTCGACCTCTGAGCTCAGAAGCCGCTCGCGGACGCGGCGCACCGCAAGCGCCTCCCGGCGCACGACGACGTGCATCCACGCGGCGAGCGTGCCGGGCTCGAGCGGCGGCGCCTTGGTGAGCAGGATCTCGAGCGACTGGCCGAAGGCGTCGTCGGCGTCGTCGGCGCAAAGCGAGACACGGCGCGCCGTACGCCGCAGCGCACGCTCATGGGCGGCGAGCAGCTCGAGCGCCCTGTGGCGGCGCACCTCCGCGCGCTCGGAGGTGTTCGGATCGGCATGCGCAATGCGCATGTCTTCACCAATCCCGGCGCCGCGGCGGGCGCCCCACCCGCCGCTATGCTCGGCCGGCGATGAGCACCTGCATCGTCACCGGCGGGGCCGGGTTCCTCGGCTCGCACATGTGCGATCACCTGCTCGAGACCGGGCACCGGGTGATCTGCGTCGACAACCTCGACACTGGCTCGCTGCAGAACGTCGAGCACATCCGCGCCGACGAGTTCATCTTCATCCAGCACGACCTGACCGAGCCCTTCTTCATCGACGAGCCGGTCGACGTCGTCTACCACCTCGCCTCGCCGGCGAGCCCGATCGACTACCTGCGCCTGCCTCTGCATACGCTCAAGGTCGGCTCCTACGGCACCCACCACATGCTCGGCCTGGCGAAGAAGAAGCGAGCGCGCTTCGTGCTCGCCTCGACCTCGGAGGTCTACGGCGACCCGCAGGTCCACCCCCAGCCGGAAACCTACTGGGGCCACGTCAACCCGATCGGCCCGCGCGGCGTCTACGACGAGGCCAAGCGCTACGCCGAAGCGCTGACGATGGCCTACCACCGCCAGCAGGGCGTCGACACCGGAATCGTTCGGACTTTCAACTCCTACGGCGCGAAAATGAGGCCCCACGACGGCCGCGCGATCCCGACCTTCCTCCGCCAGGCACTCCAGGACAAGCCGCTGACGGTCTTCGGCGACGGCAGTCAGACCCGCAGCTTCTGCTACGTCGACGACCAGATTCGCGGCTACGTCCTGATGGCGGAGTCCGACGTCCACGAGCCGGTCAACATCGGCAACCCGAACGAGTTCACCCTGCTCGAGCTGGCCGAGGTCGTGATCGAGGTGACGGAGTCGCGCTCGGAGATCGTCTACGAGGCGCTGCCCACCGATGACCCGCAGGTGCGCCAGCCCGACATCACCCGCGCCCGTCAGTTGCTCGGCTGGGAGCCGAAGGTCGAGCTCCGCGAAGGGTTGCGGATGACGATCGAGCGGAGCGGCGTCGAGCGGCTCGTCGGCACGGGCGATTAGCGCCGGCGCCGCGGTGCGGCCGGGCGCCGCGAAGCACGGGCTGCGGATCGCCCACCTGACCGCGACCTTTCCGCCCTATCCAGGCGGCGCCGGGAACACGGCCTTTCGCTTCGCCCGCGAGCAGGCCGGGCGCGGCCACCACGTCGAGGTGTTCACCGCCGATCAGCAGGGGGAGCCGCCCGATCCGGGGGCGATGCGCGTCCACCGCGCCGCCCCGGCGCTCGCGATCGGGAACGCGCCCCTGATTCCGGCGCTCGCCCGGCTTGAGGGCTTCGACGTCGTCCACCTGCACTATCCGTTCATCTTCGGCTCCGAGCTCACCCTGCTCGGGCGCCTGCGCCGGCGTGCGCGCGAGCAGGCGCTGCTCGTCCACTACAAGAACCGGCTCGTCGGCAAGGGACCGCGGGGGATGCTGTTCGAGGCGTATGAGCACACGGTCGCCCCGGTGCTGATCCGCGCGGCCGACCGGGTCTGCGTGCTCTCCGCCGACCACGCGAGCTCCGTCTCCTACCTGCGGCGCGCCGGCGAGCGCGCTCCGGAGAAGCTGATCGAGATGCCGAACGGCGTCGACACCGAGCTCTTCGCCCCGGGTGGGGACGACGCCGGTCTGCGCACGCGGCTCGGCATCCCGCCGGGAGCGCTCGTCGGCGCATTCGTCGCCACGCTCGACCGTGCGCACCACTTCAAGCGCCTCGACGTCGCGATCGGCGCGCTCGCCCGGCCGGGGACGGAGGGGGTCCACCTGCTCGTCGCCGGCGGCGGCGACCTGCTCGAGGGATTTCGCGCCCGCGCGCGGGAGGCCGGGGTGGGCGAGCGCGTCCACTTCCTCGGCGCCGTCCCCCACGCCGAGCTCCCCGCCGTGCTTCGCGCGGCCGACATCTTCCTGCTCACCACCGAGCCGCCGGAGTCGTTCGGGATCGTCCTGATCGAGGCGATGGCATGCGGCCTGCCGGTGGTCGCAACCGACTACCCCGGCGTCCGAGCGGTCGTAGCCGAGGGCGAGACCGGCCTCCTCGTCCCGCGCGGCAACACCGAGGCTGTCGCGGCGGCGATCGCCCACCTAACCGAGCTGGGCGAGAGCGGCCGGCGCACGCTTGGGGAGGCGGGGCGGAAGCGGGCCGAGCGGGAGTGGGCCTGGCCGCGGCTGGTCGAGCGCATGGACGCGGCCTACGCCGAGGCGCTCGAGGCGCGAAGGTCGAAGCTCGAGCGATGAGGCGCTCGCTGCTGCTCGTCGCCTACTTCTATCCGCCCTCACGGGACACCGGCTCCCTGCGGCCGGCCTCGATGGCTCGATGGCTGAAGCACCTCGGACACGAGGTCACCGTGCTCACCACCTCGGCCTACGGGCCCTCGCCCGAGGACGCCCGTCAGCCCGTGGTCCGAGCCGCGGATGCTCAGCTCTGGCGCGCGCGGCTGCGCGGTGGCGATCGCGTCGACGCGCTGTTCGACGCCGACACCTATGGCGGCAGGGCGCATCCGCTCTCGAAGCTGATCGTCCCCGAGCCGCTCGCCCTCGCCTGGGCGCCGTTCGCCCGGCGAGCCGCCCTTCGCCTGCACCGCGAGCGGCGCTTCGACTGCGTGATCACGAGCTCACCACCGGAGTCGGTGCACCTGGTGGGGCGTGCACTGCGCCGCCGGGGGCTCCCCTGGGTCGCGGACGTGCGCGACGCGTGGACCTTCGAGCCGCTTCGCCCCCGCTTTCCGACCTCCGCCCAGCGCCGCCTGGACGAGCACCTCGAGCGCCGCTGGCTTGGCGACGCCGACGTCGTCGTCACCGTTAGCCGCCCCGCTGCCGAGGACCTGCGGGCGCGGCTCGGGATCGCGGCAAGCTTCGTCCCCAACGGCTGGGACCCGGCGCTCGTCGATGCCGGCGCCCAGAGCTCCGGCGTGTCGCTCGACCCCGATCGCGTCTCGCTCGTCTACACGGGTCGCTTCGGCAGCTACGGTCGCGACCCGACCGCACTGATCGATGCGCTCGCACTCATCGCGAGCGAGTCCCCCGATGCGGCCGGGCGACTCGAGCTCGTCGTCGCCGGTCCGCTCACCGATGCCGAGGCGAAGCTGCTCTCACGCGACGTCTCACCGGCACGGATCGTCCGCGCCGGAAGCCTGGCGCGCGAGCGCTCGATCGCCCTGCAGCGCGAGGCCGATGCGCTGCTTCTGATCGCGCACCCGACACGGACGCAGCTCCTCAACATCAAGCTCTTCGAGTACCTCGCCGCCGGGCGGCCGATCCTCGCGCTGGCCGCGGGCACCGAGGCCGGGCGCGTGGTCGAGGAGGTCGGCGGTGAGACGGTTCGCGCCGACGACCCCGAGTCGATAGCCGCCGCCCTGCGCAGGCTCGCGGCGCGCGAGCTCGCCGCGCCCTCGCCTGAGAGCGTGGGGCCATACACCTACCCGGCCCCGGCGGAGGGGATGGCGGCCGCGGTCGAGGAGGCAATCGCGGCTCGGGGCGGCTGAGCGCCCGCGCCGCCGGGCGCGGCTCGCACGGGCGCATCTATCCTGCTCAGGGATGGCCGTCGAGCCGGACCTCCACCGCTACATCGCCCCCGTCGTCGGGCCTGACGACGAGCGGGTGTTCACCGACTCCGGGATCGAGATCGGCCGCCTCTATACGGGCGAGGACGTAGCCGAGGGGCTCGAGGAACGGCTCGGCGAGCCCGGCTCCTATCCCTTCACACGAGGGATCCATCCGGGCATGTACCGCGACCGGCTCTGGACGATGCGCCAGTACGCGGGCTTCGCCAGCCCGGAGGACACGAATGAGCGCTACCGCTACCTGATCGAGCACGGCTCGACCGGCCTCTCGATGGCCTTCGACCTGCCGACCCAGCTCGGCCGCGACTCCGACGATCCGCTCTGCGAGGGGGAGGTCGGGCGCACGGGCGTACCGATCGACACGATCGAGGACATGCGGATCTGCTTCGAGGCGATCCCGCTCGACGAGGTCTCCACGTCGATGACGATCAATGCCCCCGCGGCGATCCTGCTGCTGCTCTACGAGCTCGTCGGCGAGGAGCAGGGCGTCGCCTCGGAGAAGCTCCGCGGCACGGTCCAGAACGACGTGCTCAAGGAGTACCTCGCGCGCGGCAACTACATCTTCCCGCCGGAGCCGACGATGCGGCTGACCACCGACATCTTCGAGTACTGCGGCGAGCGCGTGCCGAGGTGGAACACGATCTCGATCTCCGGGTACCACATCCGCGAAAAGGGCTGCTCGGCCGTCCAGGAGGTCGCGTTCACCCTCGCGAACGCAATCGCCTATGTCGAGGCGGCGCTCGAGCGTGGCCTCGAGATCGACGAGTTCGCGCCCCGGCTGGCCTTCTTCTTCAACTGCCACAACAACGTCTTCCAGGAGATCGCGAAGTTCCGCGCGGTGCGCCGAATGTGGGCGCGGATCGTGCGCGAGCGCTTCGGCTCGAGCGAGGAGCGCTCCCAGACGATCCGCTTCCACACCCAGACAGGCGGGGTGACGCTCCAGGCCCAACAGCCGGAGGTGAACATCATCCGCGTCGCCCTCCAGGGCTTCGCGGCGGTCTGCGGCGGGACCCAGTCGCTGCACACGAACGGGTTCGATGAGGCGCTCGCGCTGCCGACCGAGCGCTCGGCGCGGATCGCGCTTCGCACCCAACAGGTGATCGCGCATGAGTCGGGAGCGGCCGACACCGTCGATCCCTTCGCCGGCTCGCACTTCGTCGAGTCGCTCACGGACGAGATCGAGAAGCGCTCCTGGGAGCTGATCAACCGGGTCGAGGAGCTCGGCGGCTCGGTCCAGGCACTCGACTTCATCCAGCGCGAGATCGAGGAGTCCGCGCTCTCCTACCACGAGCGCTATCGAAGCGGCCAGGACATCGTCGTCGGGGTCAACAAGTTCGTCACCGAAACGGTCGACGACGTCGACATCCTCAAGGTCGACCCCGAGTCCGAGCGTCGCCAGCTCGAGCGGCTCGAGGCCTTCAAGGCGAACCGCGACGCCGAGGCGCTCAACGCGCGCCTCGAGGCGCTGCGCGAGACGGCGCGCGGCGAGGGGAATCTGCTCCGCCCGATGCGCGAGGCGCTTCGCGGTGGGGCCTCGATCGGCGAGGTCTGCGGTGCGCTTCGCGAGGTCTTCGGCGAGTACAAGGGCGGCGCGTTCTTCTGATTTCACCGCTCGCCAGGCTCGGCTCCCGGCGCCTCTCGCCCGAGCTGCGCCGCGAGCTCGAGCACGGACCCACGTGGACGTATGAGTGGCGGCTCGCGCCAGGGGTCAGGACGCGGGTCCACCGCGACTTCCTCGTCAAGCTGCAGAACGCCGCCGCGGAGCTGCTCGAACGGCCGATTCGCGAGGCCCTTGCAGCCGCGGGCGATGCGGCGACGGCCCTCGACATCGCCTGCAACGAGGGCTGGTACGCACACCGGCTGCTCGATTGGGGCGCTTCCCGCGTGATCGCCTCGGACTCGCGCGAGATGAACGTGCGCCGGGCGCGCCTGATCCGCGATCACTTCGGGATCGGCTCCGACCGGCTCGAGATCTCACGAGCGGATCTCTTCGAGCTCGATCCGCAACAGCTCGGTCGATTCGACGTAGTCGCCCTGCTCGGGATCGTCTACCACCTCGAGAACCCGATCGGGGCGATGCGACTCGCGCGTTCGCTGACCACGTCGCTCTGCGTGATCGAGTCGCAGGTGACCCGCCTCGACGACCCGGTCGAGCTCGGCTACAACGACGGCGAGGTGATCCGCGAGCACGGAAGCTTCGCGATCCACCGCGAGAACCCCAGGGACACGCAGCTGAGCCCGCTGGCGGCGATGCCGGGCGTCGTCAGCCTGATCCCGAACCGGGCCGCCCTGGTCGAGATGGCGCTCGCGGTCGGGTTCGCCTCCGCGGAGCTCGTTTTCGAGCCGCTCGGGTCCGATGGCCGGCCCATTCGCGGCGACCGTGCCATCGTGCTGGCGCGCTGCTGAAAGGCCAGGCGCTCGATCCCGAGAGGCAGGAGTCGAAGCCTGGCGGCCGAACTCAGCGCAAATGGAACTGAAGGCCAAGCGCACCCTGGTCAAGTCGGCGCCCGAGCTCTGGGAGCTGGCCGACGACCTCGCCCGAATGGAGGCCTGGATGGGCGGACTCGTGGGCAAGCCCAGCCCGCTGGCGGTCGAGGTCATCCACCGCGACCCCGAGCGGGTGCTCGCCTGGCGCTCCACGGAGCCCGGCACGTTCGCTCGAATCGCGATCGAGCTCGCCGAGTCCGGCTTCGGGACCGCCGTGAGGATCACCGCCCAGCACTCGCGGCCCGACGCCCAGGAGGCGATCGCCGCACTCGAGGACCTGCTCGACGAGCTCGGATCACCCGAGCGGCGCTCCTACCTCAGCCCCTGAGAACGCCGCCGGGCGCACCCCGGCCCTCGTGGGCTCGGCGCCGCGATGACGCAGGCGGCCGTGGATGGCCAAGGGAGCATGCCGCCATACACTCTCCGCCGATGCGCCAGCGCAGCCCGGAGACCAACGAGGAGAAGCTCGCCCAGCTGCGTGAGCTCCGCGAGGCCGCAATCCACTCGGCTTCCGAGGAGGCGATCGAGAAGCAGCACGCGAAGGGCAAGCTCACCGCCCGGGAGCGGATCGAGAAGCTTCTCGATCCCGGGAGCTTCGAGGAGCTCGACACCTTCGTCCGCCACCGCACCTATGAGTTCGAGATGCAGAAGAAGCGGCCGTGGGGGGATGCCGTGGTCACGGGCTACGGGACGATCGACGGCAGGCCGGTGTTCGTCTTCAGCCAGGATTTCACGGTCTTCGGCGGCTCGCTCGGCGAGGTGATGGCGGAGAAGATGTGCAAGGTGATGGACCTCGCCGCCAAGGTCGGGGCCCCCGTGATCGGCCTCAACGACTCCGGCGGCGCGCGGATTCAAGAGGGAGTGGTCTCGCTCGGCGCCTACGGCGACGTCTTCGTCCGCAACGTCCAGTGCTCCGGGGTGATCCCGCAGATCAGCGTGATCATGGGCCCGTGCGCCGGCGGCGCCGTCTACTCGCCCGCGATGACCGACTTCATCTTCATGGTCAAGGAAACCTCGCACATGTTCATCACCGGCCCCGAGGTGATCAAGACGGTGACCGGCGAGGAGGTCGAGTTCGAGGAGCTCGGCGGCGCGATGGCCCACAACTCGAAGTCCGGAGTCGCGCACTTCGCCGCCGAGGACGAGGAGAGCTGCCTCGAGGACGTCCGCTACCTGGTCGGCTTCCTGCCACAGAACAACCTCGAGATGCCGCCACGGGTAGAGCCCCACGACGATCCCGAGCGGATGGACGAGGCGCTCGACACGATCGTCCCCGAGGACCCCTCGAAGCCCTACGACATGCGTGACGTGATCTCGCTGATCGTCGACGACGGCGAGTTCTTCGAGGTCCAGGAGCACTTCGCCCAGAACATGATCGTCGGCTTCTCGCGCCTCGACGGCTATCCCGTCGGCCTCGTCGGCAACCAGCCCAAGCATCTCGCGGGCGTGCTCGACATCAACTCCGCCGAGAAGGCGGCACGCTTCGTGCGCACCTGCGACGCCTTCAACATCCCGCTGCTCACCTTCACCGACGTGCCCGGCTTCCTGCCCGGGACCTCGCAGGAGTGGGGCGGGATCATCCGCCACGGAGCGAAGCTGCTCTACGCGTTCACCGAGGCGACCGTGCCGAAGCTGACGGTGATCACCCGAAAGGCCTACGGCGGCGCCTACGACGTCATGAACTCGAAGCACATGCTCGCCGACTTCAACTTCGCCTGGCCGAGCGCCGAGGTCGCGGTGATGGGGCCCGAGGGCGCGGTCAACATCATCTACCGTCGCGACCTCGAGACCTCGCCGACCCCCGACGAGCGGCGCGGAAAGCTGATCGCCGACTACAAGCGCCACTTCGCCAACCCCTATTCGGCGGCCGAGCGGGGCTACATCGACGACGTGATCGAGCCCCACCAGACCCGCCCGAAGCTGATCCGCGCGCTCCGCACCCTGCAGACCAAGCGGGTCGAGCAACCGAAGCGAAAGCACGGCAACATCCCGCTCTGAGTGCGCGCGTAACGGCGGCCCGCCGCGGGTACCACGAGCGCGATGGCCGCCGCGACACAGGCAAGCCCCGGTGCTGCGCGGGGACGGGACCTCGACGGGCGGCGGCTGCTGGCCGGCCTCGGAGCGCTGGCGCTGCTGATCAGCCTCTTCCTCGACTGGTATGGACAGAGGCACCCCATCGGTAGCTCAGGGGGTGCGCCGGACGTCGGAATCACCGCCTGGACGTCGTTCGAGCTGATCGACATCCTGTTCGCGGCCCTTGCGCTGGCGACGCTCGCCTGGGTGATCGACGGGATCCTCAGCCGCTCCAGTCGCTCGCTGCTTCCCTCGCGGCTTGGGACCGTGGCCGCCGGGGAGCCGCCCTCCCGCGAGCCCACCTTCCCCGAGTCCGAGACCCGCTCGCTCACCCAGGAGCCAGGCCTGCAGCCACCGCCCCGCTGAGCCGGTTCGCCGGGTCGAGCTCTACATCTAGAGGCTGATCGTCGGCGCGTCGATGCGCCCGGCGCGCCAGGCGTCGAGCACGGCTGTGGCGATCCCCAGGTCCTGGGTCGCGAGGCCGGTCGAGTCGAAGAGCGTGATCTCCCCGCCCGCGCGGCGGCCATCCGCGCGCCCGAGGATCACGTCACCGATCTCCCTCACCTGCTCGCGCCGCACCGAGCCCGTCGCCACAGCTTGAGAGAGCTCACCGCCACGGGACGCCTGCTCCCACTCGTCGCAGAAGAGCGCGCATCGAGCGAGCGCCGCCGGCTCGACCTCGAGCTTTGCGTGCGAGTCCGCCCCGAGCACCGCCAGGTGCTGGCCATCGCGCAGATCACTCTCGAGGATCACCGGCTCCTCACCCGGCGTGACGGTGACGACCACGTCGCGCGCGGCGGCCTCCTCGCGCGCGCCCACGTCCCAGCCGAGCTCCACGGCGAGCCGCTCGGCAGCCTCGCGGCGAGGATCGAAGAGGACCCCCGGGCCGTAGCCGGCGGCCGTTAGGCAGCGCGCCGCCCAGGCGCCGTTGACGCCGCAGCCGATCAGCCCGACCTCGCGCGCGTCCGCGCGAGCGAGGACCTGCGCGGAGACAGCGGCGCCCGCACCGGTGCGAAGCGAGGTGATCGAGGCGCAGTCGGCGATCGCGAGCAGCTCCCCGCTCTCGGCGCTCGAGACGAGCAGCGCCCCGGTGACCACGGGCAGCCCGCGCGCCGGGTTGCGGGGAAACGAGGTCACCCACTTGAGCGTCGCGAGCCCCTCGCCGCGGGCGGGCATCGCGCGGAAGTCGCCCTCGGGGGGCGCGGCGACGTAGACCTTGGCCGGCATCTCCCAGTCGCCGGCAGCGTGACGCTCGAAGGCGAGCCGGGTGCGTTCGATCGCGGTCGGGGCGTCGACGGCGTCGAGAACGGCCTGCGCTGAGAATACCGGGATCTCGGCCATCCACTCCCAGGTTAGATTTCGCATGCGATGAGCGGCTCGAATGGCAGGCGGCGGCCCCCGAGGTTGCGGATCGAGCTGCTCGGCGCGGGCGCCTCGGCGGCGGAGCCCGCGGCGATCGCCGCGGCGATCGAGCAGTTCCTTGCCGACACTGCACCGCCGCCCGCGCCTCCCGGCCCCCCGCTCAGCGCCTGGCAGCAGGCCGCGCTCGAGGAGGGGATCTCCGCGCGCCAGGTGA
>Ga0136632_10000034_pt1 | contig 30542 bp, 33 predicted proteins | sample AntDrymUQ6112106_2_FD_104670 | JGI IMG/M metagenome (GOLD analysis project Ga0136632, IMG submission 104670) | Polar desert sand microbial communities from Dry Valleys, Antarctica - metaG UQ611 (21.06) | ecosystem: Environmental > Terrestrial > Soil > Desert | place: Antarctica: Dry Valley...
CGCGCCGCGGCGCGGCAGGGCCGGTGCCTGCGGCTCACCGAGTGGGCCCTCACGCCAGCGTTCGGTGAGCGCCTCGACGTCGCCGAGCGCGCTCCGGCGAACGAGGATGTGGAGCTCGTCGCCGGCCTCGATCTCCGTCGAGCCGCGGGGTGGCAGTGCCGACTCGCCGCGGACGATCAGGTTGACGACCGCCTCCCGAGGCAGGCCGAGGTCCTTGATCGTGTGCCCGACGGCGGCCGCCTCGGGGTCCACTCGCCACTCGAAGGACTCTGCGCCCAGCCGGCGGATGACGCCCGTTTCGACCACCGGCCGGGGGAGGGCCGGCTCGTTCGAGGTCACCCCGAGTCGCTGCGCCAGCGGCTCGAAGGTCGCGCCCTGGATCAAGGTCGAGGTGACGACGACGAAGAAGATCGCGTTGAAGATCACCTCGCCACTCTCGATCCCGGCAATCACCGGGAAGGTCGCGAGCCAGATCGGGATCGCGCCGCGCAGCCCAGCCCAGCCGAGCATCACCCGCTCGCGATTGTTGAACGGTGACAGAGCGCTCGCGACCATCGCCGCGAGTGGGCGGGCGAGGAACATCAGTACCGCCGACAGCGCCAGCCCCTCGACGATGAAGTCGCCGAGCTGGCTGGGGAAGACGAGCAGCCCGAGGAGGGCGAAGAGCGAGATCTGCGAGACCCAGGAGAGGCCCTGATGGAATGCGATCGTTGACCCTCGCGCCGGGACCGGACCGGTGCCCAGGATCAGCGCCGCGATGTAGACCGAGAGGAAGCCCGACCCGTGGGCGAGCTCGGCGACCCCGTAGGCGAGCGCCGCGGTGGCGATCGAAGCGACCGGGTAGAGGCCGGGGCTCGGGAGGTCGAGGTTGCGAAACGACCAGCGCGCTGCGTGCCCGATCACCAGGCCGGCGGCGAGGCCGAGGGCGAGCTTGCCGACCAGCGAGAGCGCCATGTCGGCGGCGCCGTAGTCGGGCATCTCGATCCAGTCGATGAAGCCGACGACGAGCAGGAGCGCCACCGGGTCGTTCATCCCCGACTCGCCCTCCAGGGCGCGGGCGAGGCGCCGGCGAAGGCGCGAACCGCGCAGCACGGCGAAGATCGCGGCGCTGTCGGTCGCCGCTACCGCGGAGCCCAGGATCAGGCCCTCGAGGACGCCGAGGTCGAAGAGCCACATTGCGGCAGCACCGGTGATCAGGGCCGTCAGCAGGGTGCCGAGGCTGGCGAGCGAGATCGCTGTTCCCAGCACCGGCCTGATCTCCTTCCAGCCGGCGGTCAGCCCACCCTCGAAGAGGATCAGGATCAGGCCGACCGTTCCGAGCGTGCGGGTCAGCTCGGCATCGTCGAACTCGACCCCGCCGAGCCCATTGGAGCCGATCAGCATTCCCAGCGCCAGGAACAGGAGCAGCCCAGGGACGCGGACCCGGTCGGCGACCTTGGCGGCCGCGAGGCCGGCGGCCAGGAGCGCCCCGGCTACGAGAATCAGCTCGTGATCGGCCATCTCGGCAAAGTACACTCGGACATTGACTGACCAGTCAATCGGGATGAGCGCCGTGGCCACAGCCGAGGATCGCGCCCCGCTTCGCCGGGCGATCGAGCTCGCCTGGCTAGGGCGCGGTGCGGTCAGCCCGAATCCTCTCGTCGGCGCGGTCCTCCTTGCCCGCGGTGAGGTGATCGGCGAGGGCCACCACGCCGAGCTCGGCGGCGCTCACGCCGAGCGGGCAGCGATCGAGGACTGCCGGCGGCGCGGCCACGACCCGGCCGGCGCCACCCTCTACGTGAGCCTCGAGCCGTGCGCGCACCACGGGCGCCAGCCTCCGTGCACGGAGGCGATCCTCGCCGCGGGGGTGGCCCGCGTGGTGATCGGATGCGACGACCCGAGCGAGAACGCGAGCGGTCGCGGGCCCGGGATCTTGCGCGACGAGGGCGTCCAGGTTGCGTTCACCGACGCCGCCGAGGCCTCCGCGGCGCGCCTGCTCAACCAGCCTTTCCGAAAGCATGCCCGCACAGGGCTTCCGCACGTCGTCCTCAAGCAGGCGGCAAGCCTCGACGGGCGCACCGCCACGGCGAGCGGGGACTCGCGCTGGATCTCCGGGCCGCAGAGCCGCGCCCTCGTCCACCGCTGGCGCGCCGAGGTGGACGCGGTCGCCGTCGGAATCGCCACCGCGCTTGCCGACGACCCGCAGCTGACGGCTCGTGAGCTCGAGCCGCGGCCGCGCCGCCAGCCGCTTCGGGTCGTGTTCGACTCCCGGGCGCGACTGCCGCTCGACTCGCGGCTGCTCGGGAGCCTCGACGAAGCGCCGGTCCTCGTCGTCACCTCCGAGGCAGCGCCCGCCGAGCGCGTCGCGGCGCTTCGCGATGCCGGCGCCGAGCTGCTCGCGGTCGGCGGCGAGCCGCCTGCGCAGGTCGCGGCCGCGCTCGCCGCGCTCGGTCGCCGCGAGGTGACCTCGCTCCTGCTCGAGGGCGGGGCGACGCTGGCCGGCGCCTTCCTCGACGCCGGGGAGATCGACGAGCTGCGCGTGTTCGTTGCGCCGCTCGTCCTCGGGGGCGCCGGGGACCGCCCTCTGCTCGCCGGTCGCGGCGGCTCTCTGGTCGGCTCTGCGCCGCGGGCGCTCTCGCTCGAGGCCGAGCCGTGCGGCGAGGACGTCCTTCTGCGCGCGCGGCTGCGGGAGTGGTGAATGTTCACCGGGATCATCGAGGAGGTGGGGATCGTCGAGCGCGTCGAGCGCGACGATGCCGGGGTCCGGCTGCGCGTCGGGGCGAGCCTGGCCGGGGGCCTCCGAGAGGGCGATTCGGTGGCGGTCAGCGGGGCCTGTCTCACGGTCACGACGCTCGATCAGGAGGCGTTCGAGGCCGACGTCATGCACCACACGGCGCGCGTGACGACCCTCGGCGAGCGTCAGGTTGGCGACCGGGTCAATCTGGAGACGCCCCTACGGGCCGGCGAGCCGCTCGGCGGGCACATCGTCCAGGGCCACGTCGACTGCGTCGGCGGGGTCGAGGCGCTCGAGCCGGACGGGTTCGCGCGCCGCGTGCGGATCTCGTTGCCGGGGCAGTACAGGCGCTATCTCGTCGAGCACGGCTCGGCCACCGTCGACGGGGCCAGCCTCACGGTCGCCGCGCTGACCGAGCAGGGATTCGAGGCGTCGCTGATCCCGGAGACGCTCGAGCGAACCACGCTCGGTGGGATATCGCCGGGCGAAACGAGGGTGAACCTCGAGTTCGACGTGCTCGCCCGCTATGTCGAGCGCCTTCTACGCTTCAGAGAAGAAGGGAGCACGTGATGTCGAAGACATCGACCCGAACCCCGTTCGCGACGATCGAGGAGGCCATCGAGGAGATCCGCCAGGGTCGGATGGTCGTCGTCTGCGACGACGAGAACCGTGAGAACGAGGGCGACCTGACGCTCGCGGCGCAATTTGCCACCCCCGAGGCGATCAACTTCATGGCCAGGGAGGCGCGCGGGCTGGTCTGCCTCGCGCTCACCCCGGAGCGCTGCGACGAGCTCGGGCTCGATCTGATGGCGGCCAAGAACGAGACGCCGCTGCAGACGGCGTTCACGGTCGCGATCGAGGCGCGCGAGGGCGTTACGACCGGGATCTCCGCCGCCGACCGGGCGCGGACGATCCAGGTCGCCGTCGACCCCCAGGCGCGCCCCGAGGACCTGGTCCAGCCCGGTCACGTATTTCCGCTCAAGGCCAAGGCGGGGGGCGTGCTCGAGCGGACCGGCCAGACGGAGGCGGCGGTCGACCTCGCCCGGCTCGCGGGGCTGATACCGGCCGGCGTGATCTGCGAGGTGATGAACGAGGACGGAACGATGGCCCGGGTACCGGACCTGATCCCCTACTGCGAGCGCCACGGCCTGAAGATGATCACCGTCGCCGACCTGATCGCCTACCGGCGGCGGACCGAGAAGCTGGTCGAGCGGGTCGTCGCCACCAAGCTGCCGACGGCGTTTGGGGAGTTCAGCGCCGTGGGCTATCGCTCGCTGGTCGACGACAAGCATCACGTGGCGATGGTCAAGGGCGAGGTCGACGGCGCCGAAGAGGTGCTCGTCCGTGTCCACTCCGAGTGTCTGACGGGGGACGTCTTCCACTCGCTTCGCTGCGACTGCGGCGAGCAGCTCGAGGCAGCGCTCGCGATGATCGAGCAGGAGGGGAGGGGGGTGCTGCTCTACCTCTCCCAGGAGGGGCGCGGGATCGGGCTGCTCAACAAGCTGCGCGCGTACCGCCTCCAGGAGGACGGGCTCGACACGGTCGATGCGAACCTGAAGCTGGGGCTGCCAGCCGATTTGCGCGACTACGGGATCGGCGCCCAGATCCTCGTCGACCTGGGGCTCAGCTCGATCAGGATCCTGACCAACAACCCGAAGAAGATCCACGGGCTCGAGGGCTATGGCCTCTCGGTCGCCGAGCAGGTCCCGATCCGCTCGGTCCCGAACCCGCACAACGAGGACTACCTGCGCGCGAAGCGCGAGCGGATGGGGCACACGCTCCACCATCAGGGACTGCCGCTCGACGAGGAGCTCCTGCACGAGGAGCACCGCCGTGACCTCGAGCAGGAGGCGCTCGCGGCGGAGGTCGAGGAGGACGAGCGTGAGTGAGTTCGCGGTCGTCGTCGCGACCTTCTACGAGGACCTCGCCGAGCGCCTGGTCAACTCCGCCACGGAGACCTTCGCCGAGCACGACGTCAGCCCCGCCTCGCTTCACACCTACGAGGTGCCGGGCGCATTCGAGCTGCCGCTGGCGGCGAAGCTCTGCGCGGAGTCGGGGCGCTTCGACGGCGTCGCCTGTCTCGGCGTCGTGATCCGCGGTGAGACCGATCACTACCACCATGTCTGCACCGAGGCGGCGCGCGGTGTCAGCGAGGTCGGCCTGCGAACTGGTGTCCCGTGCGCCTTCGGGGTGATCACCTGCGACACCCGCGAGCAGGCCGAGGCACGGACCGGCGGGGATGTTCGCGACCAGGGCCGAAATGCAGCACTCGCGCTGCTGCGCATGGCCGAGCTGCGCCGCGAGCTGACCTAGCACCCGCCGGGTGCGGCTCGCGATCCTCGCCGACACGCATATGCCGAAAGGCATGCGCAGCCTCCCCGAGGCCTGCATCCGCGAGCTCGAGCCAGCCGACCTGATCGTCCACCTCGGTGACTTCTCGGCGGCCTCGGTGCTTGCCGAGCTCGAAGGGGTCGGGCCACCTGTCGCGGCGGTGCACGGCAACGTCGATGACGCCGAGCTTCGACTGCGCCTGCCCGAGGAGCTCGAGCTCGAGGACTGCCGCATCACGCTCGTTCACGACGCCGGGCCGGCGCGAGGGCGCCTGGGCCGCATGCGCCGCCGCTTCCCCGACGCCGACGCCGTCCTCTTCGGGCATTCCCACCTGCCGCTTCACGAGCGCGGCGCCGACTTTCAGATCTTCAACCCCGGCAGCCCCCCACGGAGCGCCGCCGCGCGCCGGCACGAAGCATGGGCGTCGCTGAGCTCGCAGGAGAGAGCGTCGAGCTGAAGCACGTCTTCTTTGGCTGATCCCGAACACTCGCGTGACGGCGGGTGCTGTTCAGGCGCCTTGGACCGTGCGAGAATCCACCGCGATGAGCGACTTCGACGCACGCTTCGATGGCCTCGAAGAGCGGCTCGCGAGCTATCACGGAGAGACCCGCGAGCTTGTGGCGAGCATGCTCACGGTGGTCCGCGACAACGCGATGGCGATCCGCGAGCTTGCAACCTCTGTGCGGGAGTTGAGAGAGGAGTCACGCGAATCCCGCGATCAGCTCCGCGCGAACACCGAAGCCGTGCTGCGCCTCCTCGATCGCTTCGAAGGCGGCGGCACCGCGGCGGCGGGGGCCTGAGCGTCCCCCGTCGACCGGGCCGCTACGATCGCAGACCAATGACACGCGTCTTTCGTCGCCAAGGCGACTCACTCGATACCTGATGGCCAAGGTCTGTCACAGCTGCGGTAAGGGGCCCGCGTTCGGGAACTCGCGCAGCCACTCGATGGTCGCCACGCGGCGGCGCTTCGACCCGAATCTGCAGAAGGTCCGCATCAACGACGCCGGCCGACCGCGGCGGGTCTACGTCTGCACCCGCTGCCTCAAGTCCAACAAGGTGACGAAGTACGCGTAAAGCCGGTTCGGCGCTAGATTCGCGCCGATGTCGGACCCATCCATCGAACGCTTCCACCGGGTGGTGCGGGTCGCCTACCAGCATCTCTGCGAGCGCCAGCAGGAGATCAACGACCTGAACGTGTTCCCGGTGCCTGACGGCGACACCGGCGACAACATGGCGGGCACGATCCGGGCTGTCCTCGACGGGCTCGACGGCCTGCGCTCCAACTCGCTCGCCGCCGTCGACCGCAACTACATCGTCCAGACGGTCGCCCACTCGGCGCTGATGGGCGCGCGCGGCAACTCCGGGGTGATCCTGAGCCAGATCGTCCGTGGGGCGGCCGAGATGCTGAGCACGCGCCGTGGCGAGCTGATCGGCCCGGCGCTGGTCCGGGACGCGCTCGGACGGGCATCGGAGGCAGCGTGGGGGTCGGTCGGCGACCCGCGCGAAGGGACGATGCTGACGGTGATCCGCGAGGTCCACGAGGCGGTGGCGGAGAAGGTCGACGAGCTCGAGCGCCGCGAGCTGCCCCCCGACGTCAGCGAAGCCGAGCAGGACGCGATGCTCGCCGAGCTGATGCTCGTCGCGATCGCCGCCGGCCAGGAGGCGCTCGAGCGCACGCCTGAGCAGCTCGACGTGCTCGCGGAGGCGGGGGTCGTCGACGCCGGCGCCTACGGGCTGATCGTGATCCTCGCCGGGCTCGTGGCGGGATTGGCCGGCCAGGACGCGAGCCCCTCGCCGATCCCGCACCAGACCGCAGCTCCCGCACACGGCGCCGTCCACGTCGACTCGCGCTACCGCTACTGCACGAGCTGCATCGTCACCGGGCGCGGACTCGATCCGCGGGCGATCGCGCCGCGGCTGGAGGAACTGGGTGACTCGATCGCGGTCGTCGGCGACGAGACGATGCTCAAGGTCCACGTCCACACCGACTCACCGAGCCGCGCCCGGGCGGTGTGCGGTGAGCACGGCGACGTGCACCAGTTCGAGTTCACCGACATGCGCCGGCAGATCGCCGACCGCGACGATCGGCTCGCCGGCGGCGTCGGGGTCAGATGCGGCGTGGTCGCGATCGCCTGCGGAGACGGGATTGCCGAGCTCTTCGCAGGCGAGGGCGCCCGCGTGGTCGACGGCGGCCCGACGCTGAACCCGTCGATCAACGAGATTCTCGAGGGCATCCGCGCGACCCAGGGCGAGGAGGTGGTGGTGTTGGCGAACTCCGCCAACGTGGTCATGGCGGCCGAGGAGGCCGCGCGACTCGCCGAGCGCCCCGTGCACGTCGTGCCCTCGGGCTCCCAGCAGGCCGGCCTCGCGGCGCTGGTCGGCGGCTACGACGCCGCCGCCCGCGCAGAGGTGAACGCGGCGCGCATGCAGGAAGAGCTCGAAGCGATCACCGACGGGCTCGTCGCGGCCGCCGACCGCGACGATCCGGACGGCCGATTCCGCCGCGGCGAGGCGGTCGGGTTCGTCGGCCACGAGCTGTTTGCATGGGGCGAGCCGGAGCCCACCCTTGCCGCGGTGCTCGGCGAGCTGGCCCGGGGCGCGGAGATCGTCACCGTGCTCGAGGGGGCGGAGGCACCCGCAAGCGTCGAGGAGCTCGCGCTGGAGATCGAAGGTCCGGTCGAGCTCGAGGTCCACGACGGCGGCCAGCCCACCTACTGGTGGCTGATCGCCGCGCAGTGAGGACGCCGATGTCGAAGCCAATCCTCTGGCACATCCCGATCTCCCACTACAACGAGAAGGCCCGCTGGGCGCTCGAGTGGAAGGGGATCGAGCACGAGCGCCGGGCCCCGCCGCCGCCGGCGAACATGATCGTCTCTGCCTGGTACACCCGTGGCGCCTCGAAGACCTTCCCCCTGCTCCAGCTCGACGGCGAGGCGATCGGCGACTCGACGGCGATCATCGCCGCGCTCGAGGAGCGCTGGCCGGAGCCGCCGCTTTACCCGGCCGACCCGGCCGAGCGCCGGCGCGCCCTCGAGCTCGAGGGCTTCTTCGACGAGGAGCTCGGCCCACACCTGCGCCTGCTCGCCTGGCACGAGCTGCGACGCGATCCCGCGGGCCTCACCGAGCTCTCCGTTTCGATGCTGCCAGGGCCGCTCCGCGGCCTGCCCGGCACCCGGGAGGTCGCGCGCCGCTTTGCCTCGGGCTTCGTCCAGCTTCGCTTTCGGGTCGCCTCTGAGGAGGCGGCGGCGTTGGCCCGCGAGAAGGTGCTGGCCGCGCTCGACCGCCTCGACTCCGAGCTCGAAGTCGCCGGCGAGCATCTCGTGGGGGATCGCTTCTCGGTCGCGGACCTGACCGCGGCGGCGCTCTTCTACCCTCTCGTCGCGCCGCCCGAGGGGCCCCGCCTCCCGACCCCCACCGCGGCCTACGAGGGATTCCGAGCGCCGCTGCGCTCGCGGCCGGGGTACCAATGGGTCGAACGGACCTACGCCCGGTATCGCCGCGGCGGGGCTGGTCCTTGAGTGGGCCGCTTCGCTGCCTTCCTGCGGGGGATCAACGTCGGGGGCCGCCGGATGACCAACGAAAGGCTCGCTGGCTGCTTCGAGCGAATCGGCCTCGACGAGGTCGCCACCTTCCGCGCCAGCGGCAACGTCGTGTTCAGCGCCGCCGACGGGGATGTCGCCGAGCTCACGGTGCGGATTGAGCAGGGCCTCGAGACGGCGCTCGGCTACGAGGTCGCGACCTTTCTGCGTACGAAGCCACAGGTGCTCGCGATCGCGCGGCACGAGCCATTCGACCCGAAGCTCCTCGCGGCCTCGAACGGGAAGCTTCAGGTGGCACTGCTGTCACGAAAGCCAACGGCCGGCGCACGACGCAAGGCGCTCTCGCACGCGAGCGAGGGGGACCGGCTCGCGATCCGCGCCGCCGAGCTCTACTGGCTTCCCGCCGGAGGGATGATGGACTCCGAGCTCGACCTCGACGAGCTCGCGATGATCCTCGGGCCCACCACGATCAGGACGAAGGGCACGATCGAGCAGATCGCCGCGAAGCACTTCGCCGACTGACAGGGTCGACCGCGATCACGAGGACACCTCGACGATCGCCTCGATCTCGACTGGCACCCCGAAGGGAAGCTCCGCGGCGCCGATCGCGGTGCGCGCGTGGCGGCCCGCCTCCTCGCCCCAAAGCTCGAGCACGAGGTCGGTGAACCCGTTGATCACCGCCGGGGGCTTGTCGAAGCCGGCCGCGCAACGGACGAGGCCGAGCGCGCGCACCCAGCCGCTCACCCGGTCGAGGTCGCCGAGCTCTTCTCGCAGGCTGGCGAGGATCGAGAGCGTCACCAGCCGCGCAGCCTCGTAGCCCTGCTCGACGCTCAGCTCCTCGCCGACGCTTCCGCGGGCGAGGACCTCGGAGCCGTCCATCGGCAGGTGGCCGGAGACGTAACCGAGGCCTCCGCTGACGCGGACGAGGTCGAAACGGAACTCCACGCCGGGCGGCGCGGCGAACGGCCTCGGCAACACGAGACCGAGATCGTCGAGGCGCTCGTCGATCCGTCCCATCCGGCTACAACGATAGAGGCGATGAGCGAGATCGCGACCGCAAGGACCGCGCCCGCGGCGCCACGCGCGTTTGCCGGCTCCGAGCCGCTCGCGCGCGCCGTGCTTCGCGAGGCTCCGCTTCGAGGGCGCCCGCGTCCGAGCCTGCTCGCCGCCCCGCTCACCGCGATCCGCGGCGTCGGCCCAAAGCTCGCCGAAGCCGCGGCTGAGCTCGGGCTCGAGACGATCGGCGATCTGCTCCATTGGCTCCCCCACGGCTACCGGGACCGCAGCGAGATCCGCGAGCTCGCCGAGCTTCGGATCGGGGAGGAGGCGACGGTGATGGTCGAGGTGCGCTCCGCGCGGGTGCGCCCGACGCGCAGGCGCAACCTGCGGATCCTCGAGGCGAGCGTCGCCGACCGAAGCGCGCCGGCGAAGGCGATCTGGTTCAACCAGGCCTGGCTCGCCGACCGCCTCGAGCCCGGCACGCGCCTGCTTCTGAGCGGCAAGCTCGAGCGCTCCGGTTTCAGGGTCGCGGCGCACGAGCTGGTCGGCGAGGCCGAGGGCCGCACCGGGATTCACACGACCGGCCTGGTCCCGGTCCACCGTGCGTCGGAGAGGCTGCGGGCGAGCCGGATTCGCGAATGGGTCTGGGAGGCGATGGCGCTTGCCAGGCTCGCCGTCGAGCCGCTGCCGGCGGAGCTTCGGGCCCGCCGCGGCCTGCCCGCCGCCGGCGACGCGCTTCGCGCCGCCCACTTCCCCCGAGGCCTCGAGGAGGCGTCGCTCGCCCGCCGCCGCCTCGCCTTCGAGGAGCTCCTTCTGCACCAGGTCGCGCTTGCCAGTCGCCGCCGCGCCCGCCGCGACAGGCGCCCGGGGATCGAGCTCGGCCCACCCTCGGCCGGCGGCCTGGCCGAGCGCTGGCTCGCCTCCCTGCCGTTCGAGCCGACCGACGACCAGCGCGCCGCCCTCGCCGCGATCGACGCCGACCTCGCCTCCGGGTGCCCGATGCAGCGGCTGCTGATGGGGGAGGTGGGGAGTGGGAAGACGGTCGTTGCCCTGTGGGCGATGCTGCGCGCGCTCGAAGCCGGGCACCAGGCGGCGTTGATGGCGCCGACCGAGACGCTCGCCGAGCAGCATGCTGCGACGCTCGACCGGCTGCTCGCCTCAGAGCCCGTCCCCTTCGCCCTGCTCACCGGCGCAACCACGCCCGCGCGACGACGCGAGGCGCTCGAGCGGCTGCGAAGCGGCGAGCTCGGCCTCGTGGTCGGCACCCACGCGCTGATCGAGCCCGACGTCGAGTTCTCCCGGCTCGCGGTCTGCGTGGTCGACGAGCAGCACCGCTTCGGCGTCCGCCAGCGCGCCACCCTCGACGCGAAGGGACCGGGCAGAGTCGCGCCGCATGTCCTGCACATGACCGCGACGCCGATCCCGCGGACGCTGTCGCTGACCGCCTACGGGGACCTCGACACGACCACGATCCGCGAGCTGCCCGCCGGACGCCGGCCGATTCGCACCTGGGTAGTCGGCGAGGAGAAGCGCTCCGGAGCGTATGAGTTCATCCGCGCCAGGCTGCGTGAGGGGCGCCAGGCCTACGTCGTCTGTCCTCTGGTCGCGGGTTCGGAGAAGCTGCAGGCGAAGGCGGCCGGCGAGGAGGCCGAGCGCCTTGCCCAAGGCGAGCTTCGCGATTTCGAGGTCGGGCTCCTCCATGGCCAGATGAGCTCAGCGGCGAAGGGCGAAGCGATGGCCGCCTTCGTCCGCGGCGAGACGGATGTGCTCGTGGCCACGACCGTGATCGAGGTCGGGATAGACGTGCCGAACGCGACCGTGATGCTGATCGAGGGCGGCGAGCGCTTCGGGCTCTCCCAGCTCCACCAGCTCCGCGGCAGAGTCGGGCGCGGAGCGCACGAGAGCCACTGCATACTCTTCGCCGACCCCGACTCCGAAGCGGCCTTGCGGCGGATGGAGGCGATCGCTGCAACCCGCGACGGCTTCGAGCTCGCCGAGGTCGACCTCTCGTTGCGCGGGGAGGGCGAGATCCTCGGCACGCGACAGCACGGCCTGCCGAGCTTCCGGGTTGCCGTGTTGCCCGACGACGCCGAGCTGCTCGTCGCGGCTCGCGCCGAGGTGCTCGCGATGCTCGAGCTCGGCGGTGGCCTGAGCGCGCCCGAGCTCGGTCCGCTGCTCGACGCCGCGCGCGAGCGCTTCGGCGACGAGCGCAGCGCACAGATCGCCGCCTAGCCGGCACGGCCCGCTTGGGGCTAACGCCTGGCGCTGAGCAGCCGCACGTTCATCTTCCGCAGCGCGAGCTCGATCGAGCTGAAGCACATCTCGTCGGTGGTGTTCGTCTGCAGGGTGATATCGACGAGCCCCGCGGCGCGGACGGCGCCGTCGTCGCGAGGCTGGACCACGGGCCCGCCGCTGTCACCCGGTCTCGTCGGGACTCCCACGCACCACAGGTGCGTGAAGGTCTTCTTGCCGATCCGAAGCGCGATATCGTCGCGGGTGAGATACCCGCAGCCGCCACCGGTCGTTCGCCCGCTGAAGCACAGGTACTGGCCCGGCACGAGCGCGCGATCGGGGAGCTTGCCGATCACCGGCACGTCACCGTCGGGAGGGGGCAGTGCGAGCCGGGCGCGGCGCTGCCTGCGAGGGATCTTGAATCGCAGGGCGTCGGCCGCAACCCGCCGCTCGCCGCGAAACGAGTTGCGAGTGATCCGGCCCACCCTGCGGTGGGAGGCGTGCACCGAGCGCCGGTCCGTCTGGCAGTGTCCGGCGGTCAATGCGCGAAACTTGTGCTTGTGCCGCTTGCCCTGGAGGACGGTGAAGGCGCCGGTGCAGAGCGCCCTTCCGCTGCGGATCGGTACCCCCGCCCGCCACGGCGGGTAGCAGACGGGGCAGGCGTCCTTGACGAGCTCGGCGGTGAGAGCGTCCTCGCCCTCGAGCAGCACCGGTATCCCTGCGGCGCTCGCGATCCGTGCCTGCGCCGCAGAGTCGATGCCCGCGGCGCTGATCACGACCGCGCCGCGGCTTGGGTCGGCGTCGATCGCGATCGGGCGGGGTGTGCCTTTCGGAAGGGCGTCGAGCGCCCGGTCGCGTCCTCGCTCGAGCTCGGCCAGGCCCGTGTCGGCGGCGACGAGCTCGACCCCGGGCTCGGCGATGAGCCCGGAGGCGACAGCGGCCAGGTTCTCCGATCCGGCGGCCGCAATTTCGAGCACGGGGGTGCCCGAGGAGCGATCGATCCACGCCCCACCGTAATCGCCGCCAAGCCTTGCCATGGCCGCCTTCGTGGTGGCGGCGACATCGACCGTCGCGCTGAGATCGCCGCCGGCGAGCGGATCCGGCGCCCCATCGGTGCCGCGCGCCGGGTTGGCGACGCCGATCACCAGGGCGAGCAGCGCAATCGCGCCTGCCGCGGCAGCGGCGTGGCTCCGCGCCCCCTTAGCCTTGCTCGCCTGCATGCTCGTGATCGCCCCACCTCGCGCGGATCGCCCTACGACCCTCTCGCTCGGGACAGTACTCGCGCGCCCACGCCGATGAGGGTCGTCGCCGGGGAGCTCCGGGGCCGCCGACTCGCCTCGCCGCCGCGCGGCTCCGCGGCGATACGCCCGACTTCGGACCGGGCTCGCGAGACGCTCTTCGCTCTGCTCGGCGAGCTCTCGGGGCTGCGTGTCTGCGATCTGTTCTGCGGGACGGGAGCGCTCGCGATCGAGGCGATCTCGCGCGGGGCCGACTCGGCAGTGCTGATCGACACCAAGCCCACGCTTGCGCGGAAAAACGTCGCCGAGCTTGGGCTCTCGCGACGCTGCGACGTCGTTCGCGGCGACGCCATTCGCTACCTCGAGCGCAGCAGCGAGCGCTTCGGGCTGATCCTCTGCGACCCGCCCTATAGACTCGCCGACCGCCTTGAGCCCAAGCTCGCCGAACACCTGCCGCCGCGGCTCGCCAGGCACGGGCGCCTCGCGATCGAGAGCGCTGCCGCTCGTCCACTCGAGCTCGACCTGCCGCTTGTCGCCGAGCGCCGGATCGGCGAGGCCCTGATCAGGGTGCATTCAGAGCGATGAGCCCGAACCCGCGCGCACGGATCGCGGTCTGCCCTGGGAGCTACGACCCGGTCACCAACGGGCATCTCGACATTCTCCGCCGCGCGTCGAGGATCTTCGACCGGATCGTGGTCGGGGTGGTGGGCAACGCGCCCCGCAAGGCTTCCCATCTGTTCACGCCGGAGGAGCGAAAGGAGCTGATCGAGCAGGCGATCAACGAGAACGGGATCGACAACGTCGAGGTGAGGATCTTCCGCATGCTTCTGGTCGACTTCGCCCGCGAGTGCGGCGCCGCGGCGATCGTCAAGGGACTGCGGGCGATCTCGGACTTCGAGTACGAGTTCGAGATGAACCAGCTCAACCGCCAGCTTGCCGACGACATCGAATCGGTTTTCATCCTCGCCTCGCCCGGCTACAGCTTCATCCGCTCGAGCGGTGTCAAGGAGATTGCGACTTTCGGGGGCGATGTCTCCGATCTGGTCCCGGCTCCGGTCGCCGAGGCGCTCGCCGAGCGCCTCGCGCGCTGAAGGCCGGCCCCGTGGGCAGGAGCTTGCAGCGAGGCGACGAAATGACGCACGAAGCGACCACCCCCGAGCACGCCGCGTAAGCTTCCCCACCTATGGACGTCCTGGTCCTAATCGACAAGCTCGACGATCTGATCCACAACGCGCGGCCGGTGCCGCTCACGGATCAGGTCCGAGTCGATCGCGAGGAGATCTACGACCTGCTCGACCAGATGCGGGCGACGATCCCCGAGGAGATCAAGCAAGCACGCTGGATCGTCAAGGAGCGCCAGGAGATGCTCGCCGAGGCCAAGCGCGAGGCCGAGCGCGTCGTCAAGGAGGCCCGCGATCAGCAGGAGCGCCTGATCTCCTCCGAGGAGGTCTACCGCCAGGCCGAGCGGGCCGCTGAGGAGATCATCGAGGACGCCCGCGAGACCGAGCGGCAGATTCGCCTCGGCGCCGAGGACTACGCGGACGAGATCCTCTCCACGCTCGAGGTCAACCTCGAGAAGTTCCTCTCCGCCGTTCAGCGCGGGCGCGACCGGCTCGCCGGTCGCGACGAAGAGCCCGCCGAAGTCGGCTAGACCGAACCCCCTCGCCCGCCGCGGTCGCGGACGCCTCGCAGCGGCCTCTCGGGGCCGGATCGGGGTCCCGCTACGCTTGGCCGGGAGGCTCAGGTTGTCCCGGGTTCACACGATCGACCTCGCGCGGCTCGGGCTGGCCCCGGGCCAGGGCGCAAGGCTCGAGGTCGAGATCGGCGCGGACTCGCTCGAGATCGGCGGGAGCCGGTACGCGTTCGACCCGGGAGGGACGCCCGCGCGGGTCGACCTCTCCCGCACGGCCGCCGGGTACGCGCTTCGCCTCCGCTACGCCGGCGTGCTGGCGGGGCCGTGCGTTCGCTGCCTCGCCGAGGCCGAGATGCCGGTCGAGGTCGACGTCCGCGAGGTCGACCAGCCGGGCACCCAGGACGAGGAGCTGACGAGTCCCTACGTCGAGAACGGCGACCTCGACCTCAGCGCCTGGGCGCACGACGCGCTGGTCCTCGCCGTGCCTCAGCAAGTCCTCTGCCGAGATGATTGCGCCGGGCTCTGCGCCGTCTGCGGGGAATCCTTGAACCAGGCTCCCGAAGGCGCGCACGAGCACCCGCGCGAGCCCGACCCGCGCTGGGCCAAGCTGCGCGACCTGCAGTAGCTACGATCCCGCCTTCATGGCGGTACCGAAGAAGCGAACCTCCCGCACCCGTCGCGACAAGCGGCGCGCCACGCACAAGGCTGCGACGCCGGTCGTCAACGAGTGCCCGCGCTGCCACAGCCCGCGGATCCCGCACCGGGTCTGCCCCACGTGCGGCACCTACGCCGGGCGTGAGGTGATCTCCCACGAGATCGCCGAGCCCGAGGGCGCCGACCGCCCGGCTTGACCACGGTCGCCCTCGACGGTCGGGGCGCCGAGCGGGGGGCGGAGGCGATAGTCGCGGGAGCACGCTCGGCGGCGGCCGACGGAATCGGGGTGCGTGTCTTCGGCGACCCGGCGGCGCTCGCGGAGCTCGAGGGGACCGATCGGGTCGAGCTCGTCCCCGCGCCCGGGGAGATCACCAATTCCGAGGAGCCGGTCGCCGCGGTGCGCTCGCGCCCGGACGCCTCGATCGTGCTCGCGGCTCGTGACGTGAGCGAGGGCCGCTCCTCGGCTCTCGCCAGCGCGGGGCCCACGGGCGCGACGATGACCGCGGCGCTCTTCGCCCTGCGGCGCATCCGGGGAGTGAGGCGCCCCGCGCTCGCCGTCCAGCTTCCCGCGCCGGGTCGCTCGGGCCCCCCGTGCCTGCTGCTCGACGTCGGCGCCAACACCGATGCAAGAGCGGGCGACCTGATCCAGTTCGCCTATCTGGGCGCGGCGTTCAGCCGCGCCGTGCTCGGGGTGCAGAGCCCCCGGGTCGCGCTGCTCTCGGTTGGCGAGGAGGCGACCAAGGGCACGGCGTCCGTGGTCGAGGCTCACGCGAGGCTGGCGGGGGCCGAGGGAATCGAGTTCCGCGGCAACGTCGAGGGGCGGGACCTGCTCGGCGACTCGGTCGACGTCGTCGTCACGGACGGGTTCACCGGAAACGTCACGCTGAAGACGATCGAGGGGACCGCGAAGGCGGTCGGCGCTGCGGTCGGGGCGGCGGCGCGCTCGAACCCGGTGGCGATCGCCGGCGGGCTGCTGCTGCGCCCGGCGCTGGGCGGCCTGCGCTCGCGGACCGACCCCGACTCGACCGGCGGAGCGATCCTTCTCGGTCTGCGGGAGGTGGCAGTCGTCGGTCACGGGAGCTCGGGCCCCGAGGGAATCGCGAACGCGGTCCGCCTCGCGGCGAGGGCGGTCGAGGAGCGGGCGGTCGAGCGCATGGCGGAGCTGCTCGAGGTCTCGGGCGCGACCCGGGCGGGCCTGCGTGATACAAGCGACCGATGAGCGCAACCCGAGACGAGGTGATGGCGAGGGTGCGAGAGCACCTCGCGACCGAGCTCGAGGTCGACGCCGGGGCGATCTCCGAGAGCACCCGCTTCAGTGAGGACCTCGAAGCCGACTCGCTCGATCTCTACGAGCTGGTCATGGAGCTCGAGGACACATACGGGATCGCCGTCAGCGAGGAGGACGCGGCGCGGATCAAGACGGTCGGCGACGCCGTCGACCACGTCGTCGAGCGACTCCCGAGCTGATCCGGTGCCCGGGGTGCTCGCAGGCTCACCGAGGTGACCCGCGCGGTAGAGGACGCGGGCCCGGGCGCGCTTCGCCGCCTGCTCGACGAGCTGCCGCTCACCCTTCGCCGCCAGGCGCTCACCCACTCCTCCTGGGTCGAGCATCGCGCCGACTCGTACGGGCGGTTGGCGTTCCTCGGCGACAGCGTGCTCGGCCTTGCGGTCGCCGAGCACCTCTTCCTCGGCTATCCCCGCGCCGACATCGGGCGGCTGACCAAGATGCACGGACAGGCCGTCAGCGGACGGGCCTGCGCGGAGGTCGCCGACGCACTCGGGCTGCCGGCGCTGCTCGAGGCTGCGGCGCCGGTGGAGCTCGAGGGCGGGATCGAGGTCGAGCCCCTGCTCGCCAGCGAACGGGCGCTCGCCTCGATCTGCGAGGCGGTGATCGGCGCCTGCTATCTGCATCACGGCTTCGAGTCCACCGCCCCGGCAACGATCGCGGCGTTCGCCGGGCAGATCGAGCTCGCCTCCGAGAAGCTGCTCGACTTCAAGTCGGCGCTCCAAGAGCGCGTCGCCCGCCACGGCAGCCGGGTCCGCTACGAGGTGATCGCCGAGAGCGGCCCGCCGCACGAGCTGGTCTTCCACGTCGCCGCGAGCGTCGACGGGCGGGTGATCGGCCGCGGTAGCGGCCGCAGCAAGAAGGCCGCCGAGCAGGCGGCCGCCGAGGAGGCGCTCGAGGGCTTCGGTTGAGCCGGGCGCGTCGCCTGCGAACCCGTCCGGCGCGGCCGCGAGGCTTTTCTGACTCATGCACCTGAGCTCGATCTCGATCAAGGGCTTCAAGTCCTTCCCTGAGCACACCCGGCTCGTCTTCTCGCCGGGCGTGAGCGTGATCGTCGGCCCGAACGGGTGCGGCAAGTCGAATGTCACCGACGCCGTGCTCTGGGCGCTCGGCGAGCAGAGCCCGCTCAGCGTCCGGGGCCAGTCGATGCAGGACATGATCTACGCGGGGGGCGACGGCGTCGGCCCGAGCCGCTACGCCGAGGTAGAGGTCGTGCTGGCAAACGACGACGGCTCCGCCGGAGGCTTCTCGGAGATCTCCGTGCGCCGGCGCCTCGAGCGCAACGGTGAGGGCGAATACCGGCTGAACGGTGCCCGGGCCCGGCTCGTGGACGTGATCGAGACGCTCTCCGACGCCAACCTCGGCCGCGAGATGCACTCAGTGATCAGCCAGGGGCGGGTCGAGGAGATCGTGCTCTCCAAGCCTCGCGAGCGCCGGCTGCTGGTCGAGGAGGCGGCCGGGCTCGGCAAGCACAGAAAGCGCCGCCGCCGCGCCCAGCTGAAGCTCGATCGCACCCAGGAGAACCTCGACCGGGCGCTCGATGTGGAGCGCGAGGCCCGAAGCCGGCTACGCCCGCTCAAGCGCCAGGCCCAGGCGGCTGATATCCACGCCCGCCTCGAGCGCGATGCCGCCGAGCTGCGGGCGCGCCTGCTCGCATCCGAGCTCTCCGGTCAGCAGGCCGCGCTCGAAACCGCCCAGACGGCGGCCGCCGCCGCGCGCAAGGCACGTGAGCTGATCGATGCCGAGCTCCGCGCCATGGGCGAGCGTCGCAGCGAGATCGAGGAGCGCCTCGCGTCGCGAGACCGGGAACGAACCGAGGCGTGGGGGCGGCTGACCGCGGTTCGCGCCGCTCACGAGCGCCTCAGCGTCCGTGCCGAGGCGCTCGGCTCGCGTCGCGCCGAGCTCGCCGGCGCAATCGAGCGCAGCCGTGCCGCGCTTGGCGCCCTCGCCGAAGAGCTCGAGGGTGCCACCGGCGCTCGCGGGGAGGAGGATCCGCTCGCCGCCGGGCTGACGCGAATCGAGGAGAATCTCGGCGAGGCCGTGCAGGCACTCGAGCGCGCTCGCGGTGCCACGCGCGAAGCCGAGCGGCTGAGCGAGGTGCGGCGCGTTTCCGATCACTCAGAGCAAGCGGCCGGCATCGCCCGTCGCCTCGAGGAGCGCCTCGGCTCGGGGCGCCAGGACTCGCTCGGCCAGCGAGCCGAGCGGCAGGCTCATCTGCTCGCCGTGCTCGACGCCCTCTGCGGCGCGGCGGCGGCGGCCCGCGACGCCGCCGGCGAGCGCGGCGGTGCGCTCGAGCGCAAAATGCTCGGGGAGTCCGGCGAGGACGACGTCACCGAGCTGCTTCGGGCCTGCTCGCGCGAGGAGGCCGAGATCCAATCGAGGTCGCGGGCCGCGGTCGACGAGCTCACCGAGGCGGAGGTCCGGGTCGCCCACCTGGCCGAGCGCCACTCGGAAACGGTTGCAGAGCTCGCCCGCATCGGCGAGCGGCTCGGACGCGAGCTCGAGCCGGCCGTCGCACCGCTAGCCGAGTCCGAGCGCGCGGAGATCGAGGCGAAGCTCGAGCGCCTCGCGCGTCGTCGCGAGCAACTCGGGCCGGTGAACCCGCTCGCCGAGCACGAGTACGCCGAGGCGCTCGCCCACGTCGAGGAGCTCGAGGCCCAGCGCACCGACCTCGATGCGGCGCTCAGCGAGCTCGCCGGCCTGATCCGCGAGACCGACCGCAAGATCAACGATGCGTTCGAGCAGACCTTCGAGGCGACCCAGCGCAACTTCGAGGAGCTCGTCGAGCATCTCTTCCCCGGCGGCCGTGGCCGGTTGCGACTGGTCGACGAGCGCACCCCGAGGGCGGTGCTCGGCGGCGCCTCGGCGCCCGAGGACGATGCGCCCGCCGAGCCGGGCGGGCTCAGCGAGCAGGCTGCCGAGGAGGTCGCGGCCGAGGAGGGGGACACGGAGAGGTTCTCCGGCCAAGGGGTCGAGATCGAGGTCACCCCGGCCGGCAAGGCAATGCGAAGGCTCTCGCTGCTCTCGGGCGGAGAGAAGGCGCTGGTCGCGCTCGCCTTCGTCTTCGCCGTGTTCCTCGCGCGACCATCGCCCTTCTACATCCTCGACGAGGTCGAGGCAGCGCTCGACGACGCCAACATCGACCGTTTCCTGCAGCTCGTCGACCGTTTCTCCGACCGCGCCCAGTTCATCATCGTCACCCACCAGAAGCGCACGATGGACGCCGCCGAGGTGCTCTACGGCGTCTCGATGGGCCGCGGCGGCGCGACCAAGGTCGTCTCGCGCCGCTTCGAGCGCGAGCGGCTCGAGCAGCCCGAGCTCGGCGAAGCCAACGCCGCCTGAGACTCGCCGCGATGCGCGCGCGCTCGGTGCTCCCCCGCACCTTCACTGCCCCGTTACCCTCCCGCACCTCGTGGAGTGGGAGGAGCTAGTCGGGCTGGAGGCCACGGGTGAGAACGTCGCCGACTCGGCGGAGCCCCCCGCCGGCCGCTTCGCCCGCCTTCGCGAGCGGCTCGCCAAGAGCCGCCAGGCGCTCGGCGCGGAGCTCTCCGCCGGTCTCTTCGAGCGCCTCGACGAGCAGACCTGGGAGCGCCTCGAGGAGGCGCTGATCCTCGCCGACGTCGGCGCCAAGTCGACGGCGGAAGTTGTTGGCCGGCTCGAGACGGAGGTCGAAGCCGGGCACCTCACCGGCCCCGAGCAGGCCCGCGAGCGCCTCGTCGAGCTGCTCGCCGCGCAGGCTGGTGTCGAGAGCCCACGGCTCGAGCTCACGGCGAAGCCCGCGGTGGTGATGGTCGTCGGCGTCAACGGCACGGGCAAGACGACGACGATCGGCAAGCTCGCCTCCGTTCTCAAGCAGCGCTTCGGGCTGCGGGTGGTCGTCGCCGCGGCCGACACCTACCGGGCTGCGGCGATCGAGCAGCTCGAGACCTGGGCGGAGCGCTCCGGCGCCGAGGTCGTCCGCGGCAACCCGGGCGGGGACCCCGGGGCGATCGTCTTCGACGCGATCGCCGCTGCCGAGGCCCGCGGGGCCGACGTCGTCATCGCCGACACCGCCGGACGCCTGCACACCCACGGCAACCTGATGGAGGAGCTCTCGAAGGTCCGCCACGTGGCGGCGAAGCGCCTCGACGGCGCGCCTCACGAGACCCTGATCGTGATCGACGCGACGACCGGCCAGAACGGTTTGCGCCAGGCCCGCGCCTTCGCCGAGGCGGTCGAGCTCACCGGCGTCGCCCTGACCAAGCTCGACGGCACGGCGAAAGGCGGGATCGCCCTCGCGATCGCCGGCGAGATGGGCCTGCCGGTGAAGCTGATCGGCGTCGGCGAGGGGATCGAGGACCTGCGCCCGTTCGACGCCGAGGAGTTCGCCCGGGCGTTAGTGGGCGAGTAGCCTCACGGGATGTTCGACCAGCTCTCCGACCGCCTCGCGGAGACCCTCTCCGAGGTTCGCTCGCGCGGCAAGCTGACCGAGGCAGACGTCGATCGCGCGATGCGGGAGATCCGCCTCGCGTTGCTCGAGGCGGACGTCAACTTCAAGGTCGTCAAGTCGTTCACGGCCCAGGTCAAGGAGCGCTGCCTCGGAGCCGGGGTGCTCGACGCGCTCAATCCCGGCCAGCAGGTGGTGAAGATCGTCAACGAGGAGCTCGCGGCCCTGATGGGCGGGGCGAGCCGCGACCTCGCCTTCGCCTCCGCGGGGCCCACCGTGATCCTGATCGCGGGGCTGCAGGGCTCGGGCAAGACCACCGCCTGCGCGAAGCTGGCCAAGCTGCTCGCGAAGGACGGCAAGAAGGTCGGCCTCGCAGCCTGCGACACCCAGCGTCCCGCCGCGGTCGAGCAGCTCGTCACGATGGGCGAGCGCGCAGGGGCGCGCGTCTTCGAACAGGGCACCGAGCGCGATCCCGTCGAGATCGCCGAGTGGGCTCTCGGCCAAGCACGCGCCGGCGGCCTCGACGTGCTGATCGTCGACACCGCCGGGCGCCTGCATGTCGACGAGGCGCTGATGGACCAGCTCGTCGCCATACGCACAAGGGTCAAGCCGCATGACGTCCTGCTCGTGCTCGACGCGATGACCGGCCAGGACGCCGTCAACGTCGCCGAGAGCTTCTCCGAGCGGGTCGAGTTCGACGGCGTCGTGCTGACCAAGCTCGACGGCGACGCCCGGGGCGGCGCCGCGCTCTCGGTCAAGGCGGTGACCGGGAAGCCGATCATCTACGCCTCGACCGGCGAGCGGATCGAGCAACTCGAGCGCTTTCACCCCGAGCGGATGGCGAGCCGGATCCTCGGCATGGGCGACGTCCTATCCCTGATCGAGAAGGCCGAGGAGGTCTCCGACGCGGACAAGGCCGCCGAGCTCGAGCGCAAGATCCGAAAGCAGCAGTTCACCCTCGACGACTTTCTCGAGCAGATGCGCCAGGTGCGGAAGATGGGGCCGCTTCAGAACGTGCTCGGCCTGATGCCCGGGATGGGCAAGGCGATGAAGCAGATGCGCCAGGTGAACATGGACGATCGCGAGCTCGATCGCCTCGAGGCGATCATCCTCGCGATGACGCCCGCCGAGCGGGTCGATCCGACGATGATCGACGGCTCGCGTCGCAAGCGGATCGCACGCGGCTCTGGCACCACGGTCCAGGCCGTGAACCAGCTCGTCAAGCAGTTCGCTCAGATGAGGAAGCTGATGGCGCAGCTCGCCCAGGGCAAGATGCCCGATCCCGCGCAGCTGATGAAGGGCATGCGTTGATGCGGGCCGCTAACCTCCCGCGTCGCTGATGGCTGTACGGATCAGACTGAAAAGGGTGGGTTCGCGTAAGAACCCGATCTGGCGGATCGTCGTCGCCGACCGCCGCTCCCCGCGCGATGGGCGGACGATTGAGACGATCGGCCACTACAACCCGCAGACGGACCCCTCGGTGATCGTGGTCGACGAGGAGCGAGCCCAGCACTGGCTCGAGCATGGCGCCCAGCCGACACGCACCGTTGCCGGGCTGCTGCGCACGAAGGGCATCGGGGCGACCGGCTCGTAGCTCGCGAGCGCCCTCGGCCCGATGCGCGAGCTAGTCGAGTTCCTGGTCCGCGCGCTTGTTTCCGAGCCGGGCGAGGTTCGAGTCGAGGAGATCGAGGAGGACGGCACGACGGTGCTCGAGGTGAGGGTCGCGGACGGAGACCTCGGCCGGGTGATCGGCCGCGAGGGCCGTGTCGCGAACGCGATCCGCACCGTCGCCAAGGCGGCGGCGGCCGCGCGGGGCGCCGGACGCGTGATGGTCGAGGTCGTTGAGGATTGACGTCTTCACCCTGTTCCCGGAGTGGTTCGAGTTCTTCCGGGGTCAGCGTCACGTTCGAAACGCGCTCGAGCTCGGATCCGAGCTGCGCATTCTCAACTACCGCGACTCGACGCCGCTGAGCGCCGGCCAGGTCGACGACTCCCCTTACGGGGGCGGCGCCGGGATGATCCTGCGCGTCGACGTCGTCGACGCGGCCCTGCGCGCCGCCTACGGCGAAGTCGGGCCCGAGGGCCGGGTGGTGGTGCTCACGCCCGCGGGGCGCCAGCTCGATGAAGCGCTCGCCGACGAGCTCGCCGGCGAGTCCCAGCTCGCCATCCTCTGCGGGCGCTACGAGGGAATCGACGAGCGGGTCCGCGAGCGCCTCGCCACCGACGCGGTATCGATCGGCCCTTACGTGATCTCCGGCGGTGAGCTGGCGGCGATGGTCCTCGCTGACGCGGTGATCCGCAAGCTCCCCGGCGCGCTGGGTCATGCCGAGAGCGCCCTCGAGGAGTCCTTCTCCGAAGCGCTCGAGGGAGCGCCCGAATACCCGCACTACACCCGCCCGGCCAGCTACCGGGGATGGGACGTGCCCGAGGTGCTGCTCTCTGGGGACCACGAGCGGGTCCGTCGTTGGCGGCTGGAGCGCAGCCGCGAGCGCGGCGAGGGCATCGAGCGCGGGTAGCGCCTTAGCCGCCGCTTAGCCGGACGTCCTCTACTATCTGACGCCCGCGCGGGCCAGTCCACCCGCGCGTTTTCCATGAGCACGATCATCGAGAGCATCGAGCGGCGCCAGCTCCAGAAGGTGCCGCGCTTCGAACCCGGCGACCGCGTTCGGGTCCACTTCCAGGTGGTCGAGGGCACCCGCCGGCGCACCCAGGTCTTCGAGGGCATCGTGATCGCCCGCCAGGGCGACGGCGCCCGCGAGACGTTCACCGTCCGCAAGCAGTCCTTCGGGGTCGGCGTCGAGCGCATGTTTCCGGTCCATTCGCCGAAGATCGAGCGGATCGAGGTTGCCGCCCGTGGCGCGGTTCGGCGCGCGAAGCTGTACTACCTGCGCGGCCGGGTCGGAAAGCGCGCCCGCGTCGCGGAGCGGCGCTGGGGGATCGAGGACGATCTCGTGCTCGCCGACGCCGAGGAGCCGGAAGCGCGCGACACCGAGGGCGAGACCCAGTCGGAGGTTGAGCCCGTCGCCGCCGGCGAGGGCGACGAACCCGAGCCCTCCGAGGGATCCGCCCCCGAGGGCGAGGATCCCGCCGAGGAACCTCGCGGCTGATCCCGAAGCCGACAACCGGCCGGGGCGCGCTCGTCGAGCTCGTCCTGATCGTCGCCCTGGCGATCGGCCTCGCGCTCGGGATTCAGGCGTTCGTTGTTAAGCCGTATCAGATCCCCTCGCCCTCGATGGTGCCGACGCTGGAGATCGGCCAGCGGGTGCTGGTCGACCGCGTGCGCTACCACTTCGGCGATCCGGAGATCGGCGATATCGTCGTCTTTCACCCTCCGGTGACGGCGGAGAAGGACTACGTCGGCCCGCAGTGCACCGCCGACAAGCAACAGGGCCAGCCTTGCCCGGACAACGACGATCGTCAGTCCGAGGAGAACTTCATCAAGCGGATCGTCGCGGGGCCGGGGGACCGCCTCTACATCGAGAACGGCCATCCGGTCGTCGACGGGGAGCGTGCCGAGGAGGATTTCGCGCGTCCCTGCGGCGGGGTCGGCGGTTGCAATTTCCGCGAAGAGATCACGATCCCGCCGGACCACTACTTCATGATGGGGGACAACCGTGGCTCCAGCCAAGACAGCCGCTTCTGGGGACCCGTCCCCCGCGACTGGATCATCGGACAGGCCTTCTTCACCTACTGGCCGCCGGACCGCCTCGGCATCCTCTAACCGGACCGTCAACGCGGTCGTCAAGCGGCGCCGGCGGAAGGCCGCGAAGCTGTTCCGATTCGACCGTCAGCTCGGCTCGCGATTTGTCGCCGGAGCCGACGAGGCCGGCCGCGGCTCGCTCGCCGGGCCGCTGGTGGCCGCGGCGGTGCTGATCGATTACGAGCGGCTCAGCCTGCGAGACCGCAGGGCGCTCGGAGAGCTCGACGACTCCAAGCAGCGCTCAGCCGCCGAGCGTGAGGCGATCTACCCGGTTGTGATCCGCGCGGCGGCTCGGGTCGCGGTTACGGCGCGCTGCGTGCGCGGGATCGACTCGCGGGGCTTGCACAACACCAATCTCGATGCGCTCGCGCGCTGCCTCGAGCGGGTGGCGGTCCCGGGCGCCGTCTGCCTCACGGACGGATTCTCGGTCGGTCGGCGCTGCGCGGTCGAGCACACCGCCGTGATCGGTGGCGACGCCCGCAGCGCCGCGATCGCCGCCGCCTCGGTGATCGCCAAGGTGACCCGCGACCGCTATATGCACCGCGCCGAGCAGGCCTATCCTGGATTCGGCTTCGCCGGCAACGTCGGCTACTCGACCCCGGAGCACCGGGCGGCAATCGTCGAGCGCGGGCCCTCGGCGCTTCACCGCCGCTCGTTCGCCTCGATCGCCTACTCCCAGCTCGAGCTCGGCTAAGGAGGGACCGCCGCCTCAGAACGCCGCCCGCAGGTGCTCGTACTCGCGCGCCCGCCCGCGGGCGTCGAGCCGAATCCCGACCACGTCGAAGCGCAGCGCGCGATGGCGCGGCACCCCGGAGCCCGCGTCGCGAAGCCAGGCCGTCGCGAGGCTGCGGAGCTTCGCCCGCTTGCGTGCGCCGACTGCCATCGCCGGCGTCTCGGGCCCCGAGGACGTGCCGGCGCGCCTTGCCTTGACCTCGACGAAGACCAGATCGGGGCCGTCGAGCGCGATCAGGTCGAGCTCGCCTCGGACCTCGCTCGTGCGGGCGTTGCGGGCGAGGATCTCCCATCCGGCGTCGCGGAGTTGCTCGGCGACCAGGCTCTCGGCGAGGCGGCCGGTGCGCTGACGGGCGGCGCTCATCGCGCCCACGCTAAAAGCCACCGGCGCGCGGGACGCGCGTCGAATGGGGCAAATCCGTGACCTTTCGCCTGCCTCGCTTGCGCCTCGCGCTCCTAGCGTTCCCGGCGTGCTCGCGGTCGCCCGCACGTTCACCCTGATCGGGGTCGAGGCTCACGAGGTCCGCGTCGAGGCCGACGTGCGAAACGGCCTGCCGGCGTTCGCCCTCGTCGGCCTGCCCGACGCAGCGGTGCGCGAGTCCCGCGAGCGAGTACGGGCGGCGCTCTCGAACTCGGGCTTCGAGTTCCCTCAGCGGCGGATCACCGCGAACCTCGCTCCGGCGGACCTGCGCAAGGCGGGCCCAGGTTTCGACCTCGCGATCGCCGCCGCGGTGCTCGCCGCCACCGGACAGCTCCCCGGAACGGCGCTCGAGGGCGTCGCCCTCGCCGGCGAACTCGCCCTGGACGGATCGATCAGATCGGTCCCCGGCACGATGGCGATGGCCGAGGCGCTCGGGCGAAGCGGTGCCCGTGCGATCGTCGTGCCGGCGGCATGTGCCGCGGAGGCGGCGCTGGTCCGCACGGCGACGGTGGTCCCTGTGGAGCGGCTCGAGCAGCTCACGGTGCTTGGTACCCCGCTCGAGCCCTCGGCGGTGGAGCCGATCCGCCCGGTCAACGGGCACATGGCGCTGCCGGATCTAGCCGACCTGCGCGGTCAGCCGGCCCTGCGACGGGGGCTCGAGCTCGCCGCGGCCGGCGGCCACAGCCTGCTCGTCAGCGGCCCACCCGGTGCCGGGAAGTCGATGGCGGCGCGGCGGCTGGCGTCGATCCTGCCGCCGCTCGCGCCCGGGGAGGTGATCGAGGCCGCTCGCGTCGCGAGCGCCTGCGGGCAGCCGGTGGCGCCGCTGGTGGCCCGCCGGCGCCCCTTCCGCGCGCCGCATCACACGATCTCCACCGCCGGGCTGATCGGGGGCGGCAACCCGCCGCGAGCCGGAGAGGCCACCCTGGCCCACCGCGGGGTGCTCTTCCTCGACGAGCTGCCCGAGTTCAATCGTGGCGCGCTCGAGGCCTTGCGCCAGCCGCTCGAGGACGGCTCGGTGCGGATCGCCCGCGCCCGCTACACGGTCGAGCTCCCCTGCCGCTTTCAGCTCATCGCCGCAGCCAACCCGTGCCCCTGCGGCTGCGGGCCGCGCTCCGGGCGGTGCACGTGCGATCCGGCCTCGACCCGCGCCTACGAGGCGAGGCTGACCGGCGCGCTCGCCGATCGGATCGACATCTCCCTCGCGGTCGAGCAGCCCGACCTCGCCTCCTTCGTCGAGCCGGGCGAGGCATCCGGGCCGGTTCGCGAGCGGGTGCTCGCGGCCCGCGAGCGCCAGCGGCGGCGAACTGGCGGCGAGCGCCCGAACGCGGAGCTCGATCCCGCCGACGTCAACCTCGGTGACTCGATCGAGCGGATGCTCGCCGACGTCAGCGTCGCCGGCGGGCTGAGCGGGCGCGGTCGAGTGCGAGCGATCCGCCTCGCCCGCACGATCGCCGACCTCGACGCCAGCGAGGGGATCGAGGTCGAGCACCTCGAGGAGGCACTTGCCCTGCGGCGCCGGGAGGCCGGGTGAGCGGGCCCGTCTGGATCGTCGAGCGAAGCGATCGCGGCTACCCCGCCTGCCTGGTCGATCTCGACGCCGCCGAGCAGCCGCGGCTTTACGGGGTCGGTCGCCGGGACGCGATCGCGGATCTCGACCACGAGGCGGCTGTGACGATCGTCGGCGCCCGGCAGGCGAGCACCTACGGGCTTCGGGTGGCCGAGCGCCTCGCCCGCGACCTCTCGCTCGCCGGCGTCACGGTGATCAGCGGCATGGCGCGCGGGATCGACGCGGCGGCTCATCGCGGCGCCCTGGCCGGCGGCGGACGGACGCTGGCGGTACTTGCCAACGGCCCCGACGTGGTCTACCCGCCGATGCACCGTGACCTCTACAGGCGGATCGTCGACGCCGGTGCGGCGATCGCCGAGCATCCGCCCGGCGCGCCGGCGCACAAGCGCCACTTCCCGGCGCGCAACCGGATCATGGCGGCGCTCGGGCGGGTGATCGTGATCGTCGAGGCCGCGCAGCCCTCGGGCACCCTGATCACCGCCGATCTCGGGCTTCGGCTCGGGCGGACGATCGGCGCCGTCCCGGGCCAGCTCGGGATCCGCGTGGCCGAGGGCACGAACGACCTGATCAAGGAGGGCGCGAACCTGATCCGCGACGCGCGCGATGTGCTCGACCTGCTCTACGGCGTCGGCGCCGACTCTCGGCCATCTGGCGCGGGGCTCCGCGAGGTTCCCCCTCCGCGCCCGGGTCCCGTGCTCGAGCCGTCGCTGCGCGAGGTCCTCGGCCTGGTCGGGTCAGGAGCGGCCTCGGTCGACCGGATTGCCTTGGAAGCGCGGATCGCCCCGCGCGAGGCGGCCGTCGCTCTCGCCCGCCTCGAGCGCCTCGGCTACGTCGGCGTGGACGCGCTCGGGGCCCACTCGCCCACGGACCTCCGGCCGCCCCCTCAATAACCTGCGCCCGATGGCGCCCGAAACCGCAGTTCCCGCGTGCCTCTCGATCGCGGGGTCCGACTCTGGCGGTGGGGCAGGGATCCAGGCCGATCTGAAGGCGTTCGCCCGATGCGGCGTCCACGGGATGACCGCGATCACGGCGCTCACCGCCCAGAACACGATTGGCGTGACGATGGTCGCCCCGGTGGCCCCGGAGATGATCCTCGCCCAGGTCGAAGCCGTCGCCGAAGACATCGGCGTGGACGCGGTGAAGATCGGGATGCTCGGCGACGAGGCGACGATCGAGGCGGTCGTCGACGCGCTCGAGCTGCTCGAGGGGGCGCCGGTCGTCGTCGACCCGGTGATGGTGGCGGAGTCCGGCGCCTCGCTGCTCGATCCGAACGCGAAGGCGGCGCTGATCGAGCGCGTCCTGCCGAGGGCGAGCGTCCTGACCCCGAACCTGCCGGAGGCGAGAGCGCTCGCAGGTGCGGGGGAGGGGGCCGGCGCAGAGGAGCTTGGGCGCGCGCTTCTCGCACTCGGCCCCGGCGCGGTGATCGTCACCGGGGGTCACGCCGAGGACGGCGTCGACGTGCTCGTCGAGGAGTCCGGCTCGCTTGCGATCGAGGGCCCGCGCTACCCGACCGGCGCCTCGCACGGGTCGGGTTGCACACACTCCTCCGCGCTTGCCGCGTACCTCGCTCACGGCGAGCACCTCGCTGACGCGGCGCGCTGGGCGCGGGAGATCGCCGCCGAGGCGGTCGGCAACGGCCTACGCGGGCTCGGCCGCGGCGCCGGCCCCGTCGACGTCTTCGGACTCGCCCGACATAATCGTGGCGCATGACGAGCTCGCCACGAAACGGGATGACCACGCTGCCCCGCCCCCGCTCCGCGGCGGTCTTCGACGGCCCCGACCGTGCCGCCGCCCGCGCCTACATGAAGGGCATCGGCTACGACGACGCGGCGCTTCGCCGCCCGACGATCGGGATCGCGAACACGTGGACCGATGCGATGCCATGCAACTTCCACCTCCGCGGGCTCGCCGAGCACGTCAAGCGAGGGGTGCGAGCCGCGGGCGGGACCCCGATGGAGTTCAACACGATCGCGATCTCGGACGGGATCACGATGGGCACCGAGGGGATGAAGGCCTCGCTGGTCAGCCGCGAGGTGATCGCGGACTCGATCGAGCTCACGGCACGCGGCTACCAGTTCGACGCGATCGTCGCGCTCTCAGGCTGCGACAAGACGATCCCGGGCTGCGTGATGGCGCTCGCGCGCCTCGACATCCCCGGCCTGATGCTCTACGGGGGCTCGATCGCCCCGGGGCGCTGGCGGGGCAAGGACGTGACGATCGTCGACGTCTTCGAGGCGATCGGCGCGCACGCCGCCGGGACGATGAGCGAGGAGGAGCTCCACGAGCTCGAGGACGTCGCGAGCCCCGGCGCGGGGGCCTGCGGCGGGCAGTTCACGGCGAACACGATGGCCTGCGCCTTCGAGGCGCTCGGAATCTCGCCCGGCGGCTCGGCCATGGTCCCGGCCGAGGACCCGACCAAGGAGGGTGTCGCCGAGCGGATCGGCGAGCTCGTGATGCGCGTGCTCTCCGAGGACCTGCGCCCGAGCCGCGTGATCACACGGGCCTCGCTCGAGAACGCGATCGCCTGCGCCTGCGCGTCGGGCGGTTCGACCAACGTCGTCCTTCACCTGCTCGCGGTCGCGCGCGAGGCCGGGATCGAGCTCGAGATCGACGACTTCGAGGCGATCTCGAGGCGCACCCCGCTGCTCGCCGACCTCAAGCCGGGTGGCCGCTTCGTCGCCACTGACCTCTACGCCTCCGGCGGGGTCCCGCTGATCCTCCAGCGTCTCGCCGAGGCCGGGATCCTCCGCGAGGACGAGCTCACGGTGACCGGCGAGACGATCGGCGAGGTCGCGGCGGCGGCCGTCGAGACGCCGAACCAGGAGGTCGTCCGCCCGCTGTCGGATCCGCTCAAGCCCGAGGGCGGCCTGGCGATCCTGCGCGGGAACCTCGCCCCGGAGGGGTCCGTCGTCAAGCTCGCCGGCACCGAGCGGCGCGGGCAAACCGGCCCGGCCCGGGTGTTCGAGTCCGAGGAGGAGTGCTTCCGGGCCGTCAAGGCGCAGGAGATCGAGCCCGGGGACGTGATCGTGATCCGAAACGAGGGACCCGCCGGGGGCCCGGGCATGCGCGAGA
>Ga0136632_10000035_pt1 | contig 29748 bp, 27 predicted proteins | sample AntDrymUQ6112106_2_FD_104670 | JGI IMG/M metagenome (GOLD analysis project Ga0136632, IMG submission 104670) | Polar desert sand microbial communities from Dry Valleys, Antarctica - metaG UQ611 (21.06) | ecosystem: Environmental > Terrestrial > Soil > Desert | place: Antarctica: Dry Valley...
CGCGCCCGCGGGCGCGCTGGCGACGCTGTTCGTGGTCGGCGCGGTGGCGATCACCCAGAGCGGTGAGATCGATGGCGGCTCGGATGACACAGCCGCTCAGCTCGACGGCGGGTCACCGGCAGCCAGTCAGATCGATCAGGGCCAGGCGCAGGAAAAGGGTGGGCGACGCGGCTTCGACGTCCAGGACGCGAGGCGCAGCATCGAGGAAACCTCCCGAAGCTCCACGGAGGGGGAGATCGCGGAATCGCTGGATGCACGGGAGGACTCGATCCTTCCCCTGCCCGGTGAGCCGCCCGTGCTGCCACCCCCCGACGGCGGCGACGGCGGCGGGATCGCCCGCGGCACCGACCGGCGGCTCGTCGACGCGAGCGCCCGGCTCACCCTCGGCGCCGAGGCAGACGAGGTCCAGGACGTCGCCAACCGCGTCGTCGACGTCACCGACAGCTACAAGGGGATCGTGCTCCACTCTCAGGTGACCAGCGACCAGGCGGGGGCCAGGGCGTCGTTCTCGCTCGAGATCCCCTACCGCGACCTCGACCCCGCGCTCGAGGACCTCTCCGGCCTCGCCGACGTGATCTCGCTGACCGAGCAGGGCGAGGACATCACCCAGCGCGCGGTCCGCGCTCGCAAGGACCTCGCCGATGCCCACGATCAGATCGCGAAGGCGCGGATCGAGCTGATCCAGGCCGACACGCGCGAGGAGCGGCTGATCATCAAGTCGCGGATCTCCTCGCTCGAGGCGACGGCGGACTCGATCGAGCAGCAGCTCGGCGGCGTCAAGCGCCAAGCCCGCTTTGCGACGGTGAGCGTCGAGGTCACCTCGAGTGGCCCCGAGGCCGACGAGGGGGATGGCTGGAGCCTCGGCGACGCGCTCGAGGATGCCGGCCGGGTGCTCGAGGTGATCGGCGGCATCGCGCTCGTCTCGCTCGCCGTGCTCGCGCCGCTTGCGCTGCTCGGCGTGGTCGCCTGGTTCGTGGTCTCACGGATGCGCGTACGCAGCCGCGAGCGGGCCCTCGACGAGTAGCTGGCTACTCCTCGTAGGGCTCGAAATCGGTCTTGCGCGCGCCGCAGACCGGGCAGAACCAGCTCTCGGGGATCTCCGGGAAGGGCGTCCCGGGCGGGATCCCCCCGTCAGGGTCGCCCTCGTCGGGGTCGTAGACGAAGCCGCAGGACGTGCAGATCCAGAGCTTCGTCTCCGTGTCCGCCCCCACGGCCCTGGAGGTTATCGTCCAGCGGGTGAGCGACCCGCCGCCGAGCGACCCGCCCGCCACCCCGCGGCCCGCGGCGACGATCATCCTCCTGCGGCGCGGCGGGAAGCACGCCGACCGGGCGCTCGAGCTGCTGATGGTCAAGCGCGGCGAGGCCCAATCCTTCATGCCGGGCGTCTGGGTCTTCCCCGGTGGGGCCGTCGATCCAGGGGAGTCTCCGGAGGCGTGCGCCGTGCGCGAGCTCGCCGAGGAGGCGGGGATCGAGCTCGGCGAGGATGCCGAGCTCCACCGATGGGCGCGCTGGATCACGCCCGAGCTGGTCCCTATGCGCTTCGACACCCACTTCTTCGTCGCGCTGGCCCCGGCGCACTCGCCGCCCAAGCCGGACCGGGAGGAGGTCTCCGAGGCGGCCTGGGTCGAGCCGCGCGTGGCGCTCGAGCGACACGCGGCAGGTGAGATGGAGCTCGCCTTCCCGACGAGCCGCACGCTCGAGACCCTGCTCGAGTTCGCGAGCGCCGCCGAGGTGATCGAGGCTGCTCGCGGCCGGGTCGTCGAGCCGATCCTGCCGCGCGTGGCCACCGTCCGCGAGGAGCACCGCGTCCTGCTGCCCGGCGACGAGGGCTACGAGCGGGCCTCCTGAGCGCTCTACGCCGGGCTCGGGAAGTGCTCGAGCCCCGCGTGCCAGGGGCCAGCCGCGTAGGTGTGCAGTCCGTGCTCCTCCATCTCGCTTCGCAGGCGGCGAAAGAGCTGCGCCGCGTTCTCGAGGGCCGCCTCGTACTCCGCCCGGGTCCGCTCGGGAAGCCGCCACATGAAGTAGAGCTGGCGATCGGTGATCCCGAAGTCGATCTCGCCGGCGATCCCGGCGACCCAATCGAGGAATCCCGGGCCGAAGAGCTCGCGCAGCGCCACCGGATCGTGATCGGAGGGCACGGTGGTCAGGAAGCGGCGATTGAACTCGATCGATTCGAACTCGACCCGCCGCCGCGAGGCGTGGCGCTGGAAGAGGTCCTCGGCGTCGCGCTCGAGCGACTCGACGTTGAACAGCGGCACGACGCGGGCGAGGTCGGGCATGTGCGCCTTGGCGAGCACCGCCCCCGGGACGACGTGCTTCGAGAACAGGCTTCCCTCCTCGCGCTCCTCGGCGTCGCAGGAAGCGCCCCAGAACCCCTCCGCGAGCTCGCCCGTGATCCTGTTCGCGCCCCCGGGACACAGCGCGGCCGGCCCGCCGCGCGGGTTGAGCTCCCCGATCGCGTCGTAGCGCAGATCCCTGTCAGCAGCCAGTCCCTCGACGGTGGACGCCCAGTCGGCGGCTGAGACCTCGCCTCCCACGAAGTGCCGCTCCCTAGACGTCGAGCAGGTCGGTGCGGCCCTGCGCTTCGAGCAGCGCCTTGTAGCGCGGGAAGACAGGCTTCGTCAAAGGAACGAGCTTGAGGATCTTGGCGACCGGGCCGCTCGCCTTGATCTGGCCGCGGGCGAGCGCCACCGTGACGTTGACCCTGCCGAGCCAGAAGAGGTGGGCGGTGTCGGCCTTCATCGTCATCGTCACCTCGGGCTCCATCTCGGACTCACCGAAGTCGACGTCGGCCGGCCCTTCGGCCTCGAGCCGCACGGTGATCGCCGCGTCGGGCTCGGTGTGCTCGTAGCGGACGATCGTGTTCGCCTCGCGGAACTGCGGCCCCACCTCCTCGTCCTCCGCAAGCTCGCGAAAGAGCCTGCCGATGGTCGCGTAGAGCTCGTCGGCGTCCTCGAAGTACGCCACGTCCTCGCGGCCTAGGGGTCCTGGAAGAGCTGCGGGAAGCGATCGTCGCCGAAGTCGCCGAACTTGCCGGCGGGGAAGTCGCCCTGGATGAAGCACGGGGCGAAGGCCGGCGGCGACTGGCCGGGTGGGTTGCCGTTGTTGACGCCCGCCACCGACTGGCCGGGGAGAATCTGGTCCTCGTCGGGGTCGGCGGAGCCGGGCCGGTAATCCGTGTTCTTACAGTCGAAGTTGGGGAAGATCCCGTTCGTGGCCGAGGTCACGGAGTTGAGCACCCCGTGGGCGAGATAGCCGTTTCCGCGGTTGGCGGCCAGTCGCTGCGGGTGGATCGAGAGCGACTCCGGGCTCGTGTAGGAGAGCTGGCGCAGGTAATGGCGCGGCGCGGGGTCCTGGTCCTCCGGCACCGCTCCGTCGACGGCGCCCGAGAGCGCCGCGCCGGGGCCGACGAGGAAGTCGGCGACCGACTTCTTCTGGTACTCGAGGTAGTCCACCACCGGGTTCAGGTTGGCGAGGAAGGGATCGAGGCGCTCGAGCACCGGGGCGAGGCCGTCGAGGAACTTGCGAAGCGCCGGCAGCCCGCGCACCGAGGCGTCCTCGAGGTCGCGCAGGTCGATGAACAGGCTGCGCAGGTTCGGCGAGAGCTCACGCACGCTCTCGAGCGTCGGGGAGAGGTCGCGGGCGACCGGGATCAGGTCCTGGATCAGCGGGCGGGTGTTGACCTGGAACTCATCGAGGCGCTCGAAGGTCGCCCGCGACTCGCGCTGGAAGGTCGGGAAGACCTGGAAGGTGTCGGCGAGCGCGCGCTCCTGGCTTGCGAGCGCGTCGAAGGTGTCGTTTGAGCCCGTGATCGCGCCGGCAAGCTCAGTGTCGCGCTCGGTCAGCGCCTCGAACACGGTGCCGGTGTCGCGGACGACCCCCTTGAGCGCCGCCTTTTGGCGGTTGAGCAGCTCGACCACGCTCGAGACGTCGGTGAGGAACGGGCCGAGGTTGCCGAAGGCGTCGTTGAGGTCGAGGCCGCGGTCGCCGATCGCGATCGCCGCGCTCGCCTGCCAGCGCTGGAACGACTGGCGGGTCTCCTCGTCGAGGGCGTTGAAGATCTCGTCGATCTGCGTCGCCTCCTCGGTCTGACCGATGCCCATCGAGCCGCCCTCGGGGATCGTCTCGATCGACTCGGCCTCGGCGTCGGAGACGTTCGCCGCCGCGCCGAGGGAGACCGGCGCGGACTCCGAGCCCGGCTCGGTGCCCGAGGTGAGCTCGACGTAGGTCTCCCCGAGCAGCGTCTTTTGGCGCAGGATCGCCCGCGCGTCCTCGGAGATCGGCGCGAACTGCGGCTCGATCTCAATCGTCGCCTCGGTCACGTCCTTGCCGTTGACGCGCTCTGAGAGCGGGGCGAGCTCAAGCTCCTTGACCTTGCCGACCGAGACGCCGCCGATCCGCACGTCGGACTCGATCGCGAGCTGGGTTGCCTCGGGGAAGGCGGTGCGGACCTTGTAGCTCTCGGGCTTCAGCGGGATCGGCCCGCCGAACTGGATCCACAAGAAGAGGATCAGCATGAAGCAGGACAGCGTGAAGCCGACCGCGATCAGGATCCGAGCTAGGGATGGGGCTTGCTTTTGCATCGTTCCCTCGTCGTTCCTATGGCCCCGGGCAGACGGTGTTGATCGCGCCTGGCGAGATCCCGGTGACCAATTGCTTCAGCAGGGCCAGGGTCGGGTCCTCGTTGAAGATGATGTTGCTGACCTGGTCGCAACCCACCGTGAAGTAAATCCGCCGGAAGAACCCGTTGCCGTCGCCGGCGGAGAACACGTTGTTGCTGTTGTGCCCGAGCCACGCCGCCCAGTAGAGGTAGCCCTCGTCACGCCCGGGGGTGCCGGCGGGCTCTGCGCCGTTGGGGTTGTGCGCGGCCATGTTGGCGAGCTTGTTGACCTTCTTGACCACGGTAGTCAAACGCGGGGTCGCCGAGCCGAAGCGCGTCGCGGCCTTTCTCAGGTCGGGGACGGGCTTTCGCGCGGCGCGAACGAAAGGCCGGATCTCATCGCGGAGCACCGGGGTCGCCGCCTCGGCGAGCTGACGCGTTGAGTCGTTGAGCTCGGGCAGGTTGCGGGCGAACGGGCGCAGGGACTCGAAGGCGGGGCCGAGCTCGGCGGCCATGAGCGCGGTCTGCTCGAGCGTCTGGCGCGCCTGGGAGAGCGTCCCGGGCAGGAGGCTGATCGCGCGCTGGACGTTCGGGTCCTGATCGGCGATCGCCCCGAGGGCGCCGTTGGAGGAGACGATCAGCTCGCTCAGGTCCTGATCGGCCTCGCCGACGGTGTTGGTGAGCTCGGCGAAGTTGTGGATCAGCCGGGCCATGTTCTCGCGGCGGCTCGAGACGAGGCGGTTGAGCTTCGCGAGGTCGCGGTTGATCGGCCCGATCGAGCCGAGCAGCTTGCCGAGGTCGCGGTCGCGCCCGTCGAGGCCCTGGCCGGCGCCGACGATCAGCAGGCGCAGGTAGGCCTGGGTGTCGGAGTCGAGCGCCTGCAGGATCTCGTCGAGGTTGACGTCGGGGGCGGTGTTCGAGACGGCGACCGTCTCGCCCTCCTCGTACTCGCCGGCCGCCCGGGAGCCCGGGTCGAGCTGGAAGAACATGTCCTTGAGGCCCGTGGTCGGGCGCATCAGGATCGTCGCGTCGCGGTAGATCGGCAGGAACTCGCGGTCGATCGCGAAGGTGACCACGCCGACGCCGTCCTCGAGGGAGACCTCCTGGACGTCGCCGACCCGCACCCCGGCGACCCGAATCGTCTGGCCCTGGCCGGGGACGACCGCCTGGGCGGTCTCGAACTCGGCCTTGAGCTCGAACGGCTTCTCCTCGAGGATCGGGATCCGCAGGCGCTGCTCTTGCAGGATGTAGTAGGTGACGCCGATCGCCATCACGAGCAGGACCACCACGGCGATGAAGTCGCGGGCGTGCTTTCGGATCGTCTCGCTCATCGCTCCTCACCCCCGGTCGCGGGGGCGGCGGCGGCGAAATCGTCGAGCGACCCGCGTGGAGCACCGAGCATCCGACCGAGCCGGCGCAGGTCGCCGCCCTCGAGCTCCGCGACGGCGCTGTCGATGTCGGCGGCACGGGCGGAGGCCGAGACGGGATTCTGCTCGAACGGGATCTCCAGGGCGCGCCCTTGGAGGTTGGGCGGCTCCTGCGTCTCGCAGCGGACATCCGGGCGGAAGCGCGTCTTGGCGGAGTCGCTGATCTGTGGGATCGATCCGTTGAGCGGATTGCCGAGGAACCCGACGGTGCCCTGGGTGTCGAAACCGACGGACCCGCCACCCGCCGGGGGAATCTTGACGGTGTTGAGGCCGCCGCCGGCGCCGACGCGGATGTACTGGCCGTTGGCGTCGCCGGAACGGCTCTCGCCGGCGATCCCTACGAGCCCGTAGGCGGTCTCCTCGAAGACCCGCCCGACCGGATCGTGGTTGTAGATGTTCAACGGATCGATCGGCTCCACCGTGTCATGCGACCACGGGATCACGACCTCGTTGAAGCAGCTCGAGAAGCGTCGAGTCTGCTTGAGGAACTTGGTGTTCGTGCGCACGAGCGTGGCCAGCCTCGGGATCGTCGGGCGCAGGTCGGCGACCAGCCCGCGCAGCTCACGGCGGGAGACCAGGGCGCGGATCTGCTCGATGAACGGGATCGCGGCGTCGAGCGTCGCCGGAGCCGAGCGCGTCCCGGGCAGCGCCTCGCGGGCGAAGGCGCGAAGCGAGGGGAAGGCGGAGTTCAGGTTGGCAAAGGCGGGCTCGGCCGCGTCGAGCACGCCGGGCAGCTCCTCGATTGCGCGCCCGAGGGCGGCGTCCTCGGCGGCGAAGGAGCCGGTGAAGGTCTCGAAGTTGCCGATCAGGCTCTGCAGCGTCTGCTCGTTTCGACCGAGCGCCTTGACGACGCGGTCGAGGCCCTTGATCAGGCTGCCGAGATCGCCGTCCTCGGTGCCCAGGAAGGCCTCGTTCACCTGCGAGGTGTACTTGTTCGCCGCAGGCGAGCTGCGGTAGAGCTCGCGAAAGCCCTCCGCGCCGCCGTACTTGATCAGCGCGTTTCCGAACTGGTTGAGGAAGATCTGCAGGTCGGTGCGCACGTCGGCCTGCAGGGTGGTGAAGATCTGGTCGAGCTGGACCGAGTAGGCGGTCTGGTTGACCGGGAAGGTGTGTCCTGAGTCGACCTCCTCGGCGTTCGGGCTGCCGGGCTTCAGATCGACGAAGTAGTTGCCCTCCAAGAAGAGGCGCGGGCGGAGCTTGAACTGCGCGTCCTCGCGGATCGGTCGCGCGTCCTCGGTCAGCGCCATGGTCACGATCGCGGCCTGCTCGCCGGGGGCGACGTCCTCGCTCTCGCTCGCGGGGGCGCCCTCGCTTTGGGCCTCGAGATCGGTGTCCTCGGCGACCATCGGCTCGACCGAGCGGACCTCGCCGACGACGACGCCGGCGATCCTCACCGGCGCGGTCTCGCGCACCCCCTGGGCGGAGCTGAACACGGCCTTGACCTCATAGGTGTCGCTCCAGGGCAGGCTCAGGTTCAACCCGAGCAGCGAGGAGAAGGCGAGCAGCGCTCCGGCGCCGATCACGACCAGCACGATCAGGCCGACCAGCCAGCTGGGCATCCGCTTGTCCTGGCCCTGTCTCACTTGACCTTCCTCCAGGACTCCGGCGAGCGGGCCTTGCGGCGGGTGTCGACGAGGGTGCGCTGGTTCTGGTCGTTGTAGAAGAGGGTGGTGGGGCCGCGCGAGCCGGGCAGGTCGGAGACCCCGCTCGCGGCGTTGTCGAGGCCCTGGCCCGGCACCCGCAGAGCTCCCATCGTCGGCGTGTAGCCGCGCTGGCCGCCCTGACAGTCGACGTTCTTCTGGCCGGTCGGCTGGTAGGGGGAGCCGTTCAGGATCGGGACCTTGTAGGGCTCGAACTTCTTGCCCTCAGCTGCGCTGGTGCGCCCGCTCGCCTGGACTGCCGCGTAGCCGTTCATCGGCGACTCGACCTCGCCCGATGCCGGGTACTCAGCCAGCGCCTGGCGGAACGCGTAGCCGACCTGGTCGCGGTCGCTGAGGCCGTTGGGCGTGAACGTGAACCAGTAGTTCCAGTAGTTGCAGACGGTTTGCGCCGGCACGACCCACTTGGCGAGCGGCTTCGCGGCGTCGAAGAGCTCCTCGAGGCGCTGCAGGGTGATCTTCGTCGAGGGCTGGGAGACGAGCTGGTTGAGCTCGCGGAAGGCGCCTTCGAGGCGACGGTTCATCGCCACCGAGCGCTCGAGCACCGGCGTGCCGACTCGGATCGCGTCGTTCAGCACCGGCAGCGTCGCGCGCAGGTCCTCGATCCCGGGACGCAGCTCGCTCGAGAGGGTCGCGAACTCCTCGAGGAAGGGCTGCTGGCGGGGCAGCAGGCGGATCCCGGTCTCGAGCGTCGCCGGGCCCTCGGCGATCGTCTCCTGGAGGGCGGCGACGTCGGAGGAGATCGCGTTGAAGGCGATCGCCATGTTCGTGAACAGCTCGGCCTGCTCCTCGGCGACCGGGGCGACGATCCGCGCCGAGTCGCCGAGCTCCTTGAAGAAGCGCGCCAGCTCGGTGTCCTCGTCGCTCAGCACCCGGGCGAGCGGACCGAGGCCGCGGAACAGCGGCTCGAGCGAGGCGATCGCGTCGTTCAGCGAGGTCCCGCGCCCAGCGAAGGCGTTGCCGAAGCCGACCAGGTTCTCCCGGCCCGCGGTCCGCGTCTTCGTGTCGAAGGTGTTGTTGATGTCGTCGAACTCGGTCTGGGCCTGGAAGCAGCCGTTTCGGGCCGGATCGGAGATCGAGGCGGCGAAGCGCTCGGGATCGATCGGCAGCGCGCAGGTGGCGCCGTCGTCGGTGCCGTCGAAGGTGAAGCCCTCGGGCGCGCCCTCCCCGGTGCCGCGCACGATCTCGAGGTACTTGAGGCCGAAGGAAGAGCGGTAGCGAACCCGGAAGACCGAGTCCTTGGGCAGCTCGCCTGTCGCCTTGTCGAGCTTCAGGTTGAGGCGGGCGATCGTGCCGCCGGTGTGTCCCGCCAGCGCCTCGGAGCCCTCGCTTTGGGCGGTGGTGCTCGCCTCGTCGGTCTGGATCGCGTCGATCGACTCGATCACGCCGACGCGGTGCCCGCCGATTCGGACCTCGTTGTTGCCGACCAGTCGCGCCGCGTTGGGGATCTCGACCGAGACCCGGTAGACGGGCACGAACGGCAGCCCGTTGTTCGCGTTGTAGGCGAGAAAGACGGCGACGATCACGATCAGGGTCGTGACCGCGCCGACCATCGTCGGCGAGGCCGAGAGCGAGGCGAGTGGTCCGCGGCCTCTCATCAGCCGCTAAAGAGGAAGTCGAGGAGGTCCTCGGTGGCGCCGCCGCCACCGAGCTGTCCGCCGCCGCCGCCGCCGCCGTTTCGAGCGCCCTTGCCGCCGAGCCGGCGGCGGACGTCCTCGAGGCCCTGCTGGGTGCCCTGGCCGAGCTCGTCGAGCTGCTCGCCGACGCCGTCGGGCAGATCGTCGAGATCCGCGCCGGGGTCGAGGCTGCCCTCGGGCAGGTCGAGGATGTCCTCGAGCACGTTGTCGGGGAGCGGGCCGTCGGAGGAGGGAGGGGGCGCGGGCTCGGGTCCGCCGGCGCCGCTGGAGCGGCCGGCGCCGCTGACGCGAGCCGTAGCAGGCGCCGGGCCAGCGGCCGGGTCAGCGGGGTCGCAGAGCTCCTCGCGGGCGCGCTCGGGCTCGGTGCCGTTCGGGCACACCGCGGGGTTGAATTTGGGCAGATCGAAGAGGTCGTTGACGCCGGGGATGTTCTTCCCCAGCGAGGCGACGCAGTCGGCGGCCTCGAGCAGGTTGGTGGTCGTGCCGCCGCTCTCAGCCGGAAGGCCAGGCTCGCCGGTGTCCGGGTCGCGGCCGGAGGAGAACGCGCCGCAGGGCCCGCTGTTGATGAAGTAGAGGCTGAAGTGGAGCAGGTGACCAACCTGGTCGAACTGGTTGATCGCCCCGGGCTGGTAGTAGACGTAGTTGAGAAGCCCCTCGAGGCCGGTGTAGCCGCGGGTGTCGCGCTGCCCCGGCTGGGGGTTGTCGCGGCCGGTGTCGCGAGTGACGCGGTCATCGATCTCGACCGCTCGCCGCGGGTCGTCGAGATCGCGCAGCAGGTCGGCGAGCATCTCGGAGACGATCGGGGCCTTCTTGCCGGCCTCGGCGAGCTGGCGGATCTCATCGCGTCCGCGGCGAAGCGCCTTCTCGCCGACGATCGAGGCGTCTCCGAGCGACTCGAGCGAGGCCTGGCTGGCGCGGTTGAAGGCCGGCAGGTTGGTCGCCAGGGTGTTGAGCCCGGGCGCCGCGGCGCGCAGGTCGGCGAGCAGCGGGGTCTGCTCGCGGGCGAGGTTCTCGAGATCGGCGAGCGTCGGGCGCAGCTCGAAGACGAAGTCGTCGAGGATCTCGAAGTTCCGCGAGAGCTCGACCCGGCGCTCGGCCGAGGCCGCCGCGGTGTCGCGCGCCTCCTTGATGAAGCGAACGACGTCCTCGCTTCGCTCGTTGAGCTGGCCGATCACCCGGTCGGAGTTGACGTTCAGGTCGGTGATGATCTGGTTTTGATCGGCGAGGATGCCGGTCACCTTCTTCAGGTCGCGAAGCGCCGGCGCTCCGAGGCGGATCGCCTCGTTGAGCGCCTCGGCGTTGCCCGCGAGCGCGGTCCCGAACTCGTTGATGATCAGCTGCAGGCGGCGCTTGAAGGGCTCGCGCAGGGTGTTTTGGACGAGGTCGGCCTGGACCGTCTGGGAGACCCGATCGGCGGTGATCGTCGCGCCGTCATCGAGCGGCGGGCCCTTCGGCTCGCAGTCGATGAAGTACTCGGCGATCAGCGACTGCGGCTCCGAGGAGCAGGTCGTGTCCTCGCCGAGCGTGCCGAGGTCGCCGGCGAGCTCGATCGAGACGACCGCGCGCTTTGCGGCGTTGATGTCGAGGTCGGTGACCTGACCGGCGTTGACGCCCGAGATCCGCACGTCGGAGCCCTCGACGATCCCAAACGCGTTGTACATCTCGATCTCGTAGGTGTGCGTGTCATCGGCGCCGGCGCTCGCCGCGAAGCCGGTCGCGGCGGCGAGCAGCACGGCGCAGGTGAAGGCGATCCGTCTCATGGGCCGGGAGCCACCTGGCTCGGGTCGCAGTCGCCGACGTGCTCGTCGGTCGGCTCACCGGTCAGATTGCCGCCGTCGGTGAAGGGGACCGAGTCGTCGGAGGGGTCCGCGGGGCCGAGGGGTCGCTCGTTGGCGCCCGGGCAGCGCCGGGTGTTCCCCGTGTCGAGCGCGGCGATCTGCTCGGAGGCGGTGTCGGGAGCGGTGCCGGCGCACCCCGGCAGGATCGGCAGCACGCATGGGGTGCCGCTGACGGGCGAAAAGCTGAAGGTGTTGAACGTGGTTTCGATCCGGCCGAGACCGCTGATCGCGTCGATGGTCCCGGAGTGGCCGAAGTCGTCGAACCAACCGACGAGCTCCGGCGTGTAGGCACGGAACATGTTCAGGTTCGCCTCGCCGTTGGTCAGCGAGCAGACGGCCTCCCCGAAGGCGCCTTGGGTGAAGTCGTCATCGGCCGGTACCTGGAGGTCTGCGGGGTTGAGCGGGCCGGAGCCGCAGTCGGGCGAGCCCGAGCCGATCGCGCGCCGGGTTAGCTTCGGCTGCAGCAGGGTGACGTCGACGAGGTCGTTGTCGGCGCCCGGGCGCTTGACGATCGCGTCCAGGTCGCGGATCGTCGGCACCGCGTCATCAGCGGCCGCGCGCAGCGTGGCGAGGAAGGGCTGAAGGCGAACGGCAACGGGCTTTGAGGCATCGACGAGCGGGTCGACGTCGTCGAGCGCGGCGCGCAGGTTGACGAACGTCGTGTTCGCCTGGCGCATGAAGTCGGGGAGCTTGGAGATCGACTCGGCGAGCTCGGCGCGCCGGTCGCCGAGCGCCCCCATCATCCGGTTCAGGTTGCCGATTAGCGCCGAGACGTCGGGGGCGCGCTCGGCCACCGCCCCGGAGAGCTTCGAGGTGTCGACGATCAGGTTCTCGAGGGCGCGCTGGTCGGCGGTCAGCTCGCCGAACACGCGCCGCGAGGTGGACAGGAACGGGTTCAGGTAGCGAATGCCCTTGTTGGCGCGCTGCTCGACCCCCTGGTAGGAGAGCTCGAAGCCCTGGATCACGTGCTTGATGTCGCGGATCGTCTTCGGCGAGAGGGTGTTGAAGATCTGATCGAGATCGACCGCGGAGACCGTCTCGGCCTGGGTCAGGTGCTCGCCCGACTCGATCTCCTCCCCACCCGCCGAGCTCGGCGGCAGGGTGAGCTGCACCTGGCGCCCGGCGACCTGCGAGAGCGAGGGGGAGCGGATCGTCGCGGTCGTGCCGCGGCGAAGCGGCGCGAACTCCTCGCCGACCGTGAAGGAGACGAACGCTTGCCCGTCGGGGCCGAGCTCGATCTCGCTCACCGTGCCGACGGGCGTGCCACCGACGACCACCTCGTTGCCGTTGACGAGCTGGCTCGCGTTCTCGAACTCGGCGGTGACCTCGTAGTCCTCCTCGCCGCCGGCCCCGAGCAACGTGACCACGACGACGACCGCGACCGCCAGCGCGATCAGCGCCGCAATCCGGCCGATGGCGGACGAACCTCTCAAAGCTTCGCGACTCCGTGCATTCCCCTAAGGCGCGCCCGCTCCCCGTGCGCGTAACCGCCAAGCTACCAGGGGGGCGGGAAGGGTGTCAAAGGTGAGCCCTCCCTGAAAACGGCATTCCCATGGGGGAAACCGGGCTCCTTCTTTGACTTGAAGTTAAAGTGCCGGGGCACTAGTCGGCAAACGACGCGAAACCGGTCGCGCGGGCGTAGATCTTGTAGAGGCGAAAGCCATCGGCGAAGCCGTGCGCGCAGGTGTTGTCGATCACCTCGATCGCGGCCCCGTCGGAGAGCTCGGGGGTCTCGACGGGGGCGTCCTGGAGGTTGATCGCCGCCTTGATCTCGTCGAGCGTCTCGAGCTGCTGCTCGCGGGTCCCGGCGTTCCAGTCGCGACATTGGGCGAGCTGAGCGACCGAGCCCACCCGCACCTCGCCGACCGCCTCCGTCTCCTGCGGCGCACCGTCCTCGCCGCAGGCACCCAGCGCGAGCGCTGCCGCGATCGCGAGCGCGGCGGCCCGTGCGCAAGGCGCCCGACCAGCGATCATGCCGCTACTTCGCGGGCGGCTCGGATTCGGCGATGCCCGTGAGCGCGTCGATCTCGGCGTCGATCGCCCTCGCCCGATCGGTCTTCGCAAAGCGCCGCGAGGCCTGGGTGAACGCCTGGCGCTCACGCCGCGCGGCCGCGGTGCCGGGTTGCGGCGGGAGGTCATACCAGTCGCAGCTCTCCGGCGGAGCCGCGCCCTCGCGGGCGAGGAAGCAGGAGACCAGGTAGGCCGACTTCGCGCTGTCGCCGCCTCCCACGCTCGTGTTGCAGTCCGACGGCAGGATGTCGGGCGGCGAGCCGGCCCCTGGCCCGGTGACGCTCGCCTCGGTTCCATCGGGGCCGAGGTTGTCGAACCAGCAGTTGCCGACGTTCGAGGCCTGCTCGTCCCACCAGAAGTCCGTGCCGTTGGGAAGGACCCCGCCGGCGCCAGCGCTCTTGTTCCCGTAGCGCTTGACCGCCCGCGAGGGCTCGAAGCCCGGCGGCGCCACCCCGAGGTGATTGTCGTAGTACTGGTTGCCGCAGGAGGTCGTGAGCATCGGGTTGGTGCAGGAGATGCCGGGGTTGACGTTGCCCTCGGGCTCCACCAGCCCGTCCGGGATCGCGGCCAGGAACGTGCCCCAGCGCCAGTTGTCGAAGATGTAGTTGTCGTGGACGAGGCCGTTGTTGTTGCCCGCCCAGAAGACCCCGACCCCCGAGGGGAGGATCCCGACGATCGGCTCGATCCGCGGGTTCTCCTCGTAGAGGTCGAGGTTGTTCGAGTAGATGTTGTTGTGGTCGATCTCGACGCTGTCCGCCGGGAAGCCGGGATGGCCCGCCGCGGAGATCGAGTCGGTCGAGAGACCGGCGCCGTTGCCGTATACGTCGCTCTTCGTGACCCGGACCGCGTTGCCCATCGAGCCGGAGCTGCCGAGCACGCTGTGGCGCAGGTCGCACTTCTTGATCGTCGTGTTGATCCGCGGGGCGTCCGGATAGAAGGAGAGGTCTGCCTGCTCCCCGGTCTCCGGCGTCGCGCCCGGATAGACCGCGGCGTCGCCTGCGCCGAAGGCGTCGCAGTTGCGGTAGAGGCCGTGATCGGAGGTGAACGTGAGGTTGCCGTAGTCGGCTGCCCAGTACATCTTCGTGCGATCGATCAGGTAGCCGTCGGTCTCCTCGATGTAGATCCCGTGCTCCTTCGCCCCGCGCGCGAGCAGGTTGCGGATCACGATCCCGTCGGCGCGGTCCGCGCGCAGGACGACGTCCTTGACGAGCTCGCCGGGCTTGGCCTGGGAGTTGTTGGTCTTGTAGCCCTTGGCGCCGTCGATGATCACGTCCTGCGGTGCCGGGCCCGAGCCCTCGATCTGGAGGTTGCAGCGCACGCACGGGCCCTCGTCCGGGATCCCCTGGCGATCTTCGAGGGGCGGCTCCGGCGGGGGCGCATCGGGCACTTCGCGCCCCTGCACGTAGACCAGGTTCTGGTCGTTCGGGCAGGTGACTTGGTAGCGGTAGCTGGGCGTCTCCGCCCCGCTCGCGTCCTCCTGGGTCATGCCGGCGCACTTGGGGTCGTTGAGCGGGGCACGACGCGACTTCTGCTCGGGGTAGCGACCCGGCATGATCACGACGCGGTCGTTGTTGCCGGCGTCGAAGACAGCTTCCTGGACCGAGCTGTACTCGCACTGTCCCGCGAGCGAACGGTTGAGCTTGCGCAGCTTCTTCGCCTTCTTGGCGGAGACCGCCACGTTGGGCTCACTCGGGCGCAGCACGTAGCCCTTCTTCTGTGCCCTGCGAAGCGACCTGCCGAGCAGCCTCAGCGAGGTCTTCCCGTCCCGTCCCTTGCAGACGACGAGCACCTCGCCCGGACCCTTGCCGGTCGCGGCGGTGCCCAGGGAGCGCGCCGTCGGCACGGCGCCACCGGCCGGTGGGCTGACCGAGGTGTCGGGAGCCGGGTCGGGCCAGTAGGACGGGCGCTCGAGGTGCGCGAATGCGGCGGCGGGCAACGCGAGCGCTCCGGCGGTCACGGCGGCAGCGCCAAAGCGTCGCGTCATCGTCCTCGTTCCGTGCACTCGCCTCGACATGCGTCTCCTCCCGCGTTTCTCCCTGCCTGCGACCGCCCCAGCCTAACAGCGAAGCACGCATGCTCGCGGCGGTTGTCCGCGAGAACCAGCCCCTGCCCGGGTCAGGCGATCCCGGCGTACCAGAGCCCGAAGAGGACGCCGAAGAGGCCGAGGGCGGGGATCATCACGGCGCGGTAGACGGGCTCGACGATCGGCCGCGTCAGCGCAGACACGGCCGAAGGAAATCCTTGGGCAGCCCGGAGCTCAGCGGGTGCGGCCACGGGCGCGAGTCTATCCCGGCCCGCAAGCCCACCCGGCCGGTCGCGGCGGGCCGCTCTGGGTTACTCGATCCCTTCGAAGCGGCGCGCGACCTCGTCCCAGTTGACCACGTTCCACCAGGCGTCGATGTAATCGGGGCGCTTGTTCTGGTACTTGAGGTAGTAGGCGTGCTCCCAGACGTCGACGCCGAGCAGCGGCGTCTGGCCGTCGGAGATCGGCGAATCCTGGTTCGCCGTGCTCGTCACCGCGAGCCCGGAGCCGTCGTGGACGAGCCACGCCCAGCCCGAGCCGAAGCGCCCGACGCCGGCGTTCTTGATCTCCTCCTTCAGGGCGTCGAAAGAGCCGAACTTCTCGTCGATCGCCGCGGCAAGATCGCCGCTCGGCTCGCCGCCGCCGTCCGGGCCCATGATCTGCCAGAAGAACGTGTGGTTGGAGTGCCCACCCGCGTTGTTTCGAACCGGGCCCTGCTTGTCGGACGGGAGCGAGTCGAGGTTGTGGAGCACCTCGTCGACGTCCTTGTCGGCCCACTCGGTGCCCTCGAGGGCGGCGTTCGCCTTGTCGACGTAGGCCTGGTGGTGCTTGTCGTGGTGGACGCGCATCGTCGCCTCGTCGATGTGGGGCTCGAGCGCTGCGTAGTCGTAGGGGAGGTCGGGAACCTCGTAAGCCATCGGATGCCTCCTTCGTTGGTCTGACTGAAAGCTAGCCGAGCGCCTCGCGAAAGCCCTCGCGCCAGCTCGGGTAGCGGGGCTGCCAGCCCAGCTCGCGCTTCGCCTTCGCGTTCGACGCGCCACGCAACTCCGTCGCCATGATCGTCGCGAAGGCGCCGCCGACGATCCGCGCAAGGAAGGTCGGCGCCCGGAAGGGTCGCTTCGCCCCGAGCGCCTCGGCGTAGTAGGGCAGCCACTCGCGAAGCGGCGCCGGCTCGTCGTCGACGACGTTGTAGATCCCAGGCGCGCCGCGCTCGCAGGCCGCGACGGTGGCCGCGGCGGCGTCGTCTGTGTGGACGAACGAGAAGACCCCGGCCCCTCTGCCGACGATCGGGAAGCGCCGCGAGCGCACCTGCCGGGCGGTGCCACCATCGGCGGCGTAGTAGGTCCCGGGCCCGTAGAAGAACCCGTAGCGGAGCACCAGCCCCTCGATCTCCGCCTCGAGCACCTCGCGCTCATGCTCGAGGGTCGGGGCGGCACCGCTCAGAAACGGCTCCGGAGGATCCGTCCAAACCGGTGCCTCCTCGTCCTTGACACGGCTCCCCTGCGGCTCGTAGATGAAGGCGACGCTCTGGGTGACGAAGCGCCGCGCGCCAACGGCCTTTGCCGCCTCCAGCAGGTTGTGGCCACCGCCGGCGCGAGCTCGGTTGGTCGGCTCGTAGTCGATCTTACGCGGGTCGAAGTCGTCCTTCGGCAGCCGCGTGAGCTGCGAGATCACGACCTCGGGCCGGGCCTCGGCGACGGCGGCGCTCGTCGCCTCCGCGTCAAGGGCGTCGCAGACCACCGCCCGCCCGCCGCGACGGGCGATCGACGCGCTGTTCGCCGGCTTCGAGGTCATCCCTGAGACCTCGTGTCCAGCGGCGACCAGCTGCTCGACCAGCGGCTTGCCGATCACCCCGCTGGCCCCGGCGAGGAAGACCCGCATCAGCGGTCGGTGGCCGGCGGGCGCACCCGATCGGCTGCCGTCGCGAGCCAGGCGAGCAAACCGGCGCCGATGGCGAGCAACAACGTGTCGACCACGCCGCGGGCGTCGCTTCGCGCCTCGCCGATGTCGAACAGGTGGTTGAGCGCGTGCAGGCCGTACCACAGCGCGCCTACCGCGAGCACCGGCACGCGCCACGAAGGGCGCCCGACCGCGAGCAGGAGCGCGATCCCGAAGGTGAGCACGAAGGAGCCCACGTCGCCCACGTAATGGGTGTTCTCCACCCCGTAGTTGCCGATCCTGAAGAAGAACGAGCCGGGAGCGAGGAGCTGGTAGAGCCCCTCGATCACGTGGAAGACACCAAGCGCCCCGACGGTGAGGCGGAGCGTGCGCTCGTCCATGGCCCGCAACCTACTGCGTCACCGCCGGTGAGGATCGAGAGGTGGGGGAGCCCTCGAGCAGACGCTCCGCCCGGCGCAGGTCCTGCGGTGAGTTGACGTCGAAGAAGATCCGCCGCGGGTCGCCGAAACGGGCGATCTCCTCCTCGGTGACGATCCGAGGCCCGAGGCAGGCGACCGCGTCGCGGATCGAGTCGCCCTCCTCCAGGCAGCGCTCGAGCTGCTTGGCGGCCGCGGGCGAGTAGCGGGCGAGCAGCGGCTCGAGGCGACCCCCGACCAGCGGTACAGCGACGTCCGCTTCGTCGAGATCGGAGAGCCACCGGATCAGCTTCGCCGGGACGAATGGCATGTCGCAGGCGAGCGTGACGATCCCGCGCCCGGCGCCCGCGCGGAGCGCGGCCAGCAAGCCCGTGAGCGGATGGCGCGGCTCGCTCGGCTCGCTCAGGACCCGGCAATCGAGCCGCGGCAGCGGGGTGTCGGGCTTGGCGACGACAAGCGGCTCGAGCCCGGCGGAGCCGACCGCGGCGACCGCACGTTGGGCAAGCGGGCGCCCGGCGAGCTCTACGAGGGCCTTCGACGTGCCCATCCGCTCGCTGCGCCCACCGGCGAGCACCGCTCCGACGCTGACCGCTCGCTTCACCTCCCGAGTCCTCACGGAGATCGCCGTTTCCAATCGGTGATCTAGGGTGAGCTCGGATGAGCGAGGCACCTCTCGCACCCGACGCCGACATCCGCGCCGCGGTGGTCACGATCTCGACCGCCTGTGCTCGAGGTGATCGAGAGGATCTCGCGGGCCCGGCGCTCGCAGCCCTCGTCGAGCGAGTGGGCGCCCGGGTCGCCGGCACCGAGGTGATCCCCGACGAGCGCGAGCTGATCGAGGGCCGGCTCCGATTCTGGTGTGACGAGGGCGGCTGCGAGCTGGTGCTGACCGCCGGCGGCACGGGGCTCTCGCCCGACGCCGTGACCCCGGAGGCAACCGCGGCGGTGCTCGAACGGCCGGTGCCCGGGATCGCCGAGGCGATCCGTTTCTTCGCCTCGCGCGAGCACACCGACGAGTGGATGCTCTCGCGCGGCGTCGCCGGGGCACGGGGGCGCAGCCTGATCGTCAACTTTCCCGGCGACCCCTCGGCGATCGACCAGGCTGGCGGGGCGATCGAGGCCGCGCTGCCGCGAGCGCTGGCGCTGCTCGCCCGCCGCGGCGCTGGTTGAGTCTGCGCCCCCGGCTCGAGAGCCGGGGACGCAGACCATTCCGTTCCTAGGCGGCGTGACTCGCGGAGCGCTCAGCGCGGATACACGCCGCCGTGCTCGAGGCAAGCGATGGCGACCTCGACGACGACGCGACGGCCGTCTGCCTCGCCCTGGGGTGAGGGCCGGCAGCGTCGGGCACTCGCGAGTAAATCGGGGCGCCCGGATTTGAACCGGGGACCTCACCGACCCGAACGGTGCGCGCTACCAGGCTGCGCCACGCCCCGAGGGGGCCAGTATTGCGGAAAGGGATACTGGGACGCGTGAGCGAAGACCGCCGGCTCGCCGTCGCCCTCACCCTCGCCGCCGTCGCCGTCCTCGGGCTCTGCGCGCTGCTGATCGAGCCGCTTCGCGACGGAGTCTCCGCCGCGATCCGTGGCGACACGGAGGCGCTGCGAGATGAGATCGATTCCCTTGGCTTCGGAGGGGCCCTGATCGTCTTCGGGCTGGCGCTGATCCACGCGTTCGTCTGGTATCCGACCGAGATCCTCAACGCGGCGGCCGGGTTCGTCTACGGGGTGCCGCTCGCGCTGGCGCTGATGGTCGCGGGCTGGCTCGCCAACGGCCTACTCTGCTTCTGGATTGGCCGCAACGCGGCTCGCCCGATGCTGCTCCGCCTGCTCGGCGAGGAGCGCTTCCTGGGCTACGAGGCGGCGGTCGGCCGTGGCGGCATCCCGCTGCTGCTCGCGATGCGCCTCGTCCCGATCGTGCCCTTCAGCTTGTTCAGCTACGTCGCCGGGTCCGCCCGAGTGTCGCTCGTGCGCTTCGTCTGGACCACCGTGGTCGGCTATCTGCCGCTGACCGTGCTCTTCGTCTACCTCGGCAGCCGCCTCGAGGAGCTCTCCCTCAGCGATCCGCTGCTCTGGATCGGAGCGCTGGTCCTGATCGGGCTGGTGCTGCTCTCGACTCGGCTGGCGCGGATGCTCGCGCCGTCATCGGGTTAGGGAATGTGCCGGATCAGTCACCGAGCTCGGCGATCGCGACCTCGATCTCCTCGAGCGAGGGCGACGCGGTCATGACCCGCATGCCGCTCGGACCGTCGACGACTACGGCCGGCTCGGCGGGAAGCTCGAGCTCGCTGGCGAGCATCGCATCGGCACGAACCGCGTCGGCGCTCTCGGGCGAGTCGTAGGCCTGTTCCCATTCGGTGATCTCGAGTTGCGGCACCGCGATGGCGACCTCGCGGAGCAGCGCCTCGTCGACCCCTCGCTCGCGCGCCAGCTCCTGGTTGCGGAAGAAGAGGTCGGCGAACTGCCATTGGCGACCCTGCCCTCCGGCGGCCTCCGCGGCGATCGCGGCGAGCGTCGTGTCGTTCGGGGCGATCGAGAAGTGGCGAAGCTCGATCCTGGCCTCGCCGGTGCGAGCGTAGGACTCGATCAACGGCACGACCGTCTCGAGGTGGTAGGCCACGCAGGCGCCGCACTGCAGATCGTTGAAGACGCTGACCGTGAGCTCCGCCTCAGCGGGCCCGACCGCGTCGCCTGCCTGCTCGATCCCGCCGAAGACCCGCTGGGTGTCGTTGACGCCGCCGACGTCCTGCGGCTGAGGGCCGCCCTGCCCGACCGCGATCGAGATCACCGCCGCCGCGACGGCGACGACGCCCAGGCCGAGCAGCGCCCTGGGCACCCAGGGGCTCACGCGCGCGTTCCCGCGACTATCCGGCAACCGCCTTGTAGTAGCGCACCGCGAGCCCGGTCAGCAGGGTCTCGAAGGTCTCCTCGATCTCGGCCTGGTTCGCTCCCGCGTAGCCCTCCAGCCCGCGGCGCTCGATCTCCTCGCTGCGGGCGACGACCTCGTCGACGAGCGTCGGGTGCTCGTCGCAGAAGTAGGCGCCGATCGAGTAGAGCTCCGTGTCCATCAGTGAGTCGATGAACGCCCCTCGAGCGCTGGCTGCACTGGGCTTCGTGGTGCTCGGCTCGGCCATTCGGACATCGTAGATGGCCGTCTAGAGTCGTCGCCGTGGCCGCGCGCGAGGAGATCATCGCCTTCTGCGACGAGCTGCTCGAGGTCGCCGGCTTCGACGACTACGGGCCCAACGGACTACAGCTCCCCGGAAGCGACGAGGTGACCCGCGTCGCGAGCGGCGTCTCCGCCCACCTCGAGTCGATCGAACGCGCCCGTGACGCCGGAGCGGAGCTGTTGCTCGCCCACCACGGCCTCTTCTGGGACTTCCATCCCCGCTCGTTGAGCGAGCAGATGGCGGCCAGGCTGAGAACCGCGTTCGACGCCGGGCTCTCGATCGCCGGCTATCACCTGCCGCTCGACGCCCACCGCGAGATCGGCAACAACGCCCTGCTCTGCCACGGCCTCGGCTTCGAGCCGGCCGAGCTGGAATTCGCCACCGTCAAGGGGCGGGCGATCGGGGTGGTCGGCCGCCGCTCCGAGGCGCTCGAGCCGGCGGCGCTGTTCGAGGCTGTCGCCGAGCTCGTCGGTCGCCGTCCGCTCGTCTTCGACGCCGGGCCGGCGCAGATCACCTCGATCGGGATCGTCTCCGGCGCCGGGTCCTCGGAGATCAACGCCGCGGCCGCACTCGGGCTCGACGCTTTCCTCACCGGTGAGCCGGCCGAGCACGCGATGGCCGACTCACGCGAGGGAGGGCTCCATTACCTCGCCGCGGGCCACTACGCGACCGAGACGCTCGGCATCCGCCGCCTCGGCGAGCTCGTCGCCGAGCGCTTCGGGGTCGAGCACGTCTTCGTCGATGTGTCCAATCCGATCTGAGAGGTCAGGCCGCAATTTGCGGCCAATTCGATTGACATGTCCGGGATCGGCGATAAGACTCCAGGTGCGAACAAGCCGCGGAGAGGGAGATATATAAGTGGCCAACCATCTGACGCCCAGCGAGCTCGCCGACGAGATGAACATGGAGCGTCGGGAGGTGATCTCCAAGTGCATGGAGATGGGTGTCCCGATTTTCAACGGTCGCATCGACAAGACTCTCTTCTCGACCTCGCTTCGCGAGTCGGGTCAGCTCGGGGCGCCTGCCGCCACCGGGTCTCGCGCCGCCGCCTAGCGGCACCTCAGACGCGCAGGTAGGGTTTCGCTCGTGGAGGGCGCAACCCTGGTCAGCGAGCCGCCTACGGGCGTCGGCTCGGAGACGATCGCCGACCTGCTGCCGAAGGCGGTCGAGCGCTACGGCTCCGCCCGAGCCGTGATCTACAAGGGCGACTCCGGCGAGTGGGTCTCGCAGACCTACGCCGAGGTCGGCGAGACCGTTCGCCGGCTCGCCCTCGGCCTGATCGAGCTCGGGATCGAGAAGGGCGACAAGGTCGCGATCATCGGCAACACCCGTCTCGAGTGGACCCTGTTCGACTTCGCGGCGCTGAGCGTGGGCGCGACCGTCGTCCCGATCTACCAGACGAACTCACCCGAGGAATGCCAGTACGTGCTCGAGAACTCCGACGCGCGCGCGGTGATCGTGGAGGACGACGAGCAGCTGGCCAAGATCCGCGAGGTCCGCGAGCGCACCCCGGCCCTCGAGCACGTGATCCGGATGACCGGCACAGGCGGGGGCACGATCTCATCCGAGGAGCTGGCGGCACGCGGGGACACGCTCGAGGAGGGCGTATGGCGGGAGCGCTGGCAGTCGGTGTCGAAGCAGGACATCTGCACCTTCATCTACACCTCGGGGACGACCGGGCCCCCGAAGGGCTGCGTAATCTCGCATGGCAACTACCGGGCGATGCTCGACATGGTCAACGAGCAGAACGTGCTCGGCGGCAGCGACGAGCTCACCTACCTCTTCCTCCCCCTGGCGCACTCGTTTGCGCTGCTGATCCAGCTCGGCTCCTTCTCGCTCGGCGCGACGCTCGCCTACTGGGAGCGGGACCCGCTCAAGATCATCCCCAACCTCGCCGAGGTGAAGCCGACCTACTTCCCCTCCGTGCCCCGGATCTTCGAGAAGATCTACACCGCCGCTACGGCGAGCGCCGAGAAGGAGGGCGGCGCCAAGAAGCGGATCTTCGACTGGGCCGTCGCTGTCGGCAAGAAGGTGCGCGACGCCGAGCGCTCCGGGCGCTCGGTGAGTCCCCTGCTCAAGGCCCAGCATGCGGTCGCCGACCGGCTCGTGCTCGAGCGGATCCGAAACCTGTTCGGCGGCCGGCTGCGGGTCGCGGTGACAGGCGCCGCTCCGATCAACCCCGAGATCCTGCGCTTCTTCGACGCCGCCGGCGTGCTCGTGCTCGAGGGCTGGGGGATGACCGAGACCTCGACGGCGGCGACGATCGCCACCCCGGAGGACTTCAAGTTCGGCACGGTCGGCAAGCCCTTCCCGGGCGTCGAGATCAAGATCGCCGAGGACGGCGAGATCCTCGCCAAGGGCCCGAACATATTCCAGGGCTACTACAAGAATGACGAGGCGACCGCGGAGACGCTCAAGGACGGCTGGCTGCACACCGGGGACATCGGCGAGATCGACCCCGACGGGTTCGTCAAGATCACCGGGCGGAAGAAGGACATCATCATCACCGCGGGCGGCAAGAACATCACCCCCGCCAACCTCGAGGGCGAGATCAAGCAGCACCCGCTCGTCTCCCAGTGCGTCGTGATCGGCGACCGCCGTCCCTACCTCGTCGCGCTGGTCACGCTCGACCCCGAGGAGGCGGCGAAGTTCGCCGAGGAGAACGGGCTGTCGAGCGACCCCGCCGCGCTCGCCGCCGAAGAGAAGGTCCGCGCCGCGATCCAGGCACAACTCGATCAGGTGAACGCGAAGTTCGCCCGGGTCGAGCAGGTGAAGAAGTTCCTCATCCTGCCCGCGGACCTCTCCCAGCAGGGCGGCGAGCTGACGCCGACCCTGAAGGTGAAGCGAAACGTCGTCGCCGAGAAGTACTCGGGCGACGTCGAGTCGCTCTACAGCAGCTAGCGGACACCGCCCAAACCGCGACTTCGCAGGCCTCGCCGGGTTCACCGGTCAGGAGGGCGCGGATGACGCATGCGAAGGCGAGGCTCGCGGGGGTGGTGGCGCTTGGCACCGTGGCCGTTGCGATCGCCGCGGGCGGAGGGGCTGCTGCCGCCGAGCGGGGGAAGAAGGCCGCCGAGCGCCCGAATGTGGTCGTCGTCATGTCCGACGACCAGACGCAGGCGTCGATCTCGGAGATGCCCCGCGTCGCCGAACTGCTCGGCGCGAAGGGGGCGACGTTCTCGAACAGCTTCACGAACTGGCCCCTGTGCTGCCCGTCTCGGGCGACCTTGCTCACCGGCCAGTACGCCCACAACCACCAGGTGCTCGGCAACGAGCCGCCGCTCGGGGGCTTCGAGCGCCTCGACACCTCCGAGACGCTCGCCGTCTGGCTCCAGCGCGCCGGCTACTACACGGCCCACATCGGCAAGTTCCTGAACGGCTACGAGCGCTCGGCCGTCGGTGTCCCTCCCGGGTGGTCGGAGTGGCACGGCTCGAAGCGGACCTACACCTTCTACGGCTATGAGCTGCTCGAGGACGGGCAGCTCGTCACCTACGGGGACCCGGACGAGGATCCGGACAATCCCGCCGACCCGGCGAGCTACTCGACCGACGTCTACACCGACAAGGCGGTCGAGCTGATCGGCCGCCGCGCGCCGTCGAGGGATCCGTTCTTCCTCTCGCTCGCCTATCTGGCACCGCACGGCGGCGGTCCCAACAAGCCCCAGGGTGAGCCGCCCACCCGCTGCCAGGGCTCAGCGAAGCCCGCCGTGCGCCACAAGGGCGCCTACGCGTCCGAGCCCCTGCCGACCCCGCCGAGCTTCAACGAGGCCGACGTCGCCGACAAGCCGACCGGGATTCGCGACCGCGCTCCGCTCTCCGACACCCAGGTCGCCGAGATCACCCGCGAGTATCGCTGCCGGCTCGAGTCGCTGCTCGCGATCGACGAGGGGGTCAACCGGATCGTTGCCGCCCTCCGCGCCGCCGGTGAGCTCGACAACACGCTGATCGCCTACACCTCCGACAACGGCTTCTTCCATGGCGAGCACCGGATCGCGACCGGCAAGAACCGTGTCTACGAGGAGGCGATCCGCGTCCCGCTCCTCATCCGCGGTCCCGGCCTCGACAAGGGCGTGCAGGTCGACGAGCTGGTCACGAACGCCGACCTCGCCCCGACGATCCTCGACGCCGCCGAGGCCCAGCCCGGCCGCGTCGTCGACGGCCGCTCGATCCTGCGCTTCGCCAGGCACCCGAGCCGCGTACGCGGCCGCGAGCTGCTGGTCGAGCAGGACAGCTACGTCGCGATCCGCACCGAGCGCTACGTCTACGCCGAGTACGTCGCCGGCGAGAACGCCGGGCAGGCGGAGCTCTACGACCTCGAGACGGACCCCTTCGAGCTCATTAACCAGGCGGCGAATCCCGCCTACGACGCGGCCGAGGGCGCACTCGCTGCGAGGCTGGCCGAGCTGCGCACCTGCTCAGGCCCGAGCTGTCGCGAGAAGCCGGCCCTCGAGCAGAAGCTGCCGCGTCGGGTACGAGATCGAGGGCGCTCCTGTCGCGAGCCGAGGGACTTCCTCGTCCGCCTGCGCGGCTCCGACGCCGACCAGGTCGTCGAGGTGACCTTCCGGGTCGGCTCGAAGCTCGCCGCGCGCGACTCCTCGGCGCCATTCAAGAAGACGATCAGGCCGCGGCTGCTGCGCCGCAGGGCGCGGCCGGAGGTGCGCCTGATCGCCGAGCTCGTCGACGGGCGCCGGCTCAGCCTCCAGAAGCGGGTGCGACTCTGTCGTTAGGCACTCAGTCGCCCGTCTCGGCGAGACCGGGATCGTCCGCCTCCTCCGAGGGGCGCTGGTTTCCGAGCAGCACCGCGGTGGTCTGCTCAAGCACCCGCCGCCACGCGGAGTGCTTCTCGCGATCGCGCTCCACCTGGTCGAGCACGTGGCGCACGCGGCGGGCCGAGATCTTGATCCCGTGGCGCTCGGCCGTCTGCCGGTAACGCTCGTAGTCGCGCGCGAGCTTCAGGGTCACCGACTCGAAGCCGTGCTTGGCGATCTCGAGTCGCGCGGAGTAGTCGAGGATCGAGGTCCCAAACATCAGCTCGTCGTCGAGCTCGGGCTCGATCAGGATGATGTCCACCCCGGGATAGCGCTCCTCCCAGATCTCGACCGAGCGGTGCAGGCGGTCGTGGGAGAGCATGCGGAAGGTCTGGTTGGCGATCCCCATGAAGCCGATGTCCGAGACACGGCGCGCGCGCGATCCGGTCATCGTCGGGATCTGCTTGGTGAAGTCGTTGACGTAGGGGACCAGCGGGTTGATCACGACGACGAACTTGGCGCCGCGCTCGATCGCAACGTCGACGTTCGTCGTCGAGAGGATTCCTCCGTCGATGAACTCGCGGCCCTTGAGCATCACCGGGTCGTAGATCATCGGCAGCGCCCCGGAGGCGGCGACCGCCTCGGAGATCGGTACGTCGGCCCACTCGCCCTCGCCGAGCACGATGCGCTCAGTCGTGTCGAGGTCGGTCGCGGTCAGGTAGAGCTCGCGCTCGAGCAGCCGGAAGTCGTTCGTGCGGTCGGGGTCGGAGAGGACCTCGCGCACGTAGCGCTCGATTCCACTGCCGGAGTAGAAGCCGTTGGGCAGCCCGCCGGCCACCCCGGTGAGGATGTCGACGATCGAAACCTCGCCGAGATGGGCGAGCAGGTCGCGGGCGACCCCGGCGGTGCGCAACGGGAGCTTGACCGAGGCGGCCAGGAAGCCGCGGTAGTTGGGCCGCAGCAGGGTACGCAGGTCGATGTCGCGCAGCGGCGAGGGGAGGTCTCGGTTGACGACCCGCATCATCTCCTCGGGGGTGACCCCGTTGGCGAGCATCGAGGCGACGAACGACCCGGCGCTGGTGCCGACGTAGACGTCGAACTGGTTGACGGTGCGGTTAGTCGCCAGCAGGTCGAAAGCGCGCAGCGCGCCGATCTCGTAGACGCCGCCCGTGAAGCCGCCGCCGCCGAGCACGAGCGCCGTCTTCGAGCGGCGCCTGCGCTTGCTCCGGCGACCGCCCTGCGATTCGGTCCCGGCGGCCTCGAAGTCGACGACCTTGCCCATCGGCCCGAGGAAGTATCGCAAGCGCGCAGGGCGCTACGGGCCGCTCACACATCATCGAGCAGCGCCAGGAGGCCCGCCTCGTCGAGGACCTCGGTGCCGAGCTCCTCGGCTCGGGCGAGCTTCGTCCCGGGGCTCTCCCCGGCGACAACGTAGTCGGTCTTCTTCGAGACCGAGCCGGTGACCTTCCCCCCGGCGGCGCGGATTCGTCGCGTTGCCTCCTCGCGGGAGAGGTCCGGCAGGGTGCCGGTGAGCACGAACGTCTTCTCCTCGAGCGGGCCACCCTCGGCGCGACGCTCGGCGTCGGAGAGCTCGAAGCGCAGCCCGCGGGCGCGCAGCCGCTCGATGAGCTCCGCGATCGCCTCATCCGCGAGCTCCTCACGGATCGTTGCCGCCATCACCGGCCCGACGCCCTCGACCCGCTCGATCTCCTCGGCTCCGGCCGCGATCAGCGAGTCGATCGACCCGAAGTGCTCGGCGAGCGCGCGGGCGGTGACGTAGCCGACCCCTGGCAGACCGAGCGCGTAGAGGACGATCCCGAAGGGCCGCTCCTTGGAGCGCTCGATCTCGCTGACCAGCGCCGTCGCGGAGGTCTCGCCGAAGCCCTCGAGCTCGGCGATCCGCTCCGCGCTCAGGTCGTAGATCGAGGCGGGGTCCGTGATCAGACCCTCGTCGAGGAAGCGCATCGCGTTCTTCTCCCCCAGGCCCTCGATGTCCATCGCGCCGCGGAAGTGCTTGACGAGCTGGAAGTTCTGCCCCGGGCAGCCGCGGCGGTTGGGGCAGATCGTCCAGACCGAGTCCTCGGGCTTGACCGTCTCGGTGCCGCAGGCCGGGCACTTCTTCGGCGGCTTCGCCCTGCGCAGGCGCTTGCCCTCGCGGCGCTGGATCAGCGGCGAGATCACCTGGGGAATCACGTCGCCCGCGCGCGTGACCACCACCTCGTCCCCCTCGCGCGCGTCCTTGCGCGCCAGATCCTCCTCGTTGTGGAGCGTCGCGGTCGAGACCGTGACGCCGCCGACGTGGACCGGCTCGAGCATCGCGAACGGCAGCAGGCGCCCCGTGCGCCCGACGTTCCAGACGATCCGGTTGAGCCTCGTGGTCGCCGTGATCGGAGGGAACTTCCAAGCCACCGCCCAGCGCGGCTCGCGCCCGACTACGCCAAGCTCGCGCCAGAGGCGGCGCTGGTCGACCTTGACCACCGCCCCGTCGATCTCGAAGTCCAGCGACTCGCGCCGGGTCTCCCACCACAGACAGCGCTCGACCACCTCGTCGGCGCTCTCGTGGGAGGCGACGTCTCCGTTGACCCGGAAGCCCCGTTCGCGAAGCCATTCGAGCTCCTCGGCGTGGGTCGCGAACTCGACCCCCTCCGTCGCGCCGGTCCCGTAGCACCAGATCGACAGCGGCCGGGAAGCCGAGACGCTCGGGTCGAGCTGGCGGATCGAGCCCGCGGTGGCATTGCGCGGGTTGGCGAAGGTCGCCTCCCCGGCGCCCGCGCGGCGCTCGTTGAGCTCGGCGAACGCCGAACGCGGCAGATAGACCTCGCCGCGCACCTCGACCAGCCCGGGAGCGTCCGGGATCTCGAGCGGGATCGCCTTGATCGTGCGGAGGTTGTGGGTGACGTCCTCGCCGACGACGCCGTCCCCACGGGTCGCCCCGCGGACGAAGGCCCCGTGCTCGTAGGTGAGCGAGATCGCGATCCCGTCGATCTTCGGCTCGGAGACGAAGCGCAGCTCGCCCGGCTCGATGTCGAGGCGGCGGAGCTGGTTCAGAAGGCGCGTCTCCCAGGCACGGAACTCCTCTGCGCCGCGCGCGTTGGCAAGCGAGAGCATCGGCTCGCGGTGTCGCACCTGATCGAACTTCTCGAGCGGGCGACCCCCGACGCGCTGGGTCGGCGAGTCCGCCGTCAGCAGCTCGGGATGGCGCTGCTCGAGCTCGCGCAGCTCGAGCAGGAGGGCATCGTACTCATCGTCCCCGATCAGCGGGTCGTCGAGGACGTAGTAGCGATGATCGTGGGCGGCGATCTCGCGACGCAGCTCTGCGGCGCGCTTGCGGTCGGCTGCGGGGACGCTCATCCCGGGGCGGCCGCGCCCACCAGGGCGTCGAGGTCCCAGTCGGCGAGCCGCTCGATTCCCGGGCGGTCGGTGAGGTCGAAGTGGATCGGCGTGAGCGCGATCCGCCCGCGCGCGACGGCGGCCAGGTCGGTCCCCGGCTCGTCCTCGAAGGACGGCTCGAAGCCGTAGATCTGGTAGCGGCGCCGTCCGCCGTTCTCCTCGACGAGCTTCAGCTCGTCGTCATAGAGACGCTTGCCGAGGCCGGTGAGCTCGATCCCCTGGACCTCGCCGGCCGGGCAGTTGATGTTGAGCAGCGTCCCCTCGGGAAGTGGACGCTCGGCGAGGCGACGGACGACCTCCCGCGCGATCCCCGCCGAGACCGAGAAGTCGAAGCGCCTGCCGGCGTAGCCCATCCCGCCGATGCCGGCCTGCTGGGAGACCGCCAGCGCCGGGATCCCGAGCACGACCCCCTCGAACGCCGCTGCGACGGTCCCCGAGTAGGTGACGTCGTCTCCCAGGTTCGAGCCGTGGTTGATCCCGGAGACGATCAGCCCCGGGCGCTCCCCGAGCAGGCCGAGGTCGGCGAAGCGCACGCAATCGACGGGTGTTCCCTCGGTGGCGAAGGCGACCGAGCCGTCGTCGAGCTCGACCTCCTCGACCCAGATCGGCGAGCGCGTCGTGATGCTTCGAGCGCTGGCGCTGCGGTTCGTGTGCGGAGCGACGACGCGTACCTCGAGGCCGTCGATCTCGCACAGCGCCCGGCGCAGTGCATGGAGCCCCTCCGCACCGATTCCGTCGTCGTTCGTGACCAGGACGAGCACCGGGCGATTCTACGGGCGCCCGTCGGGGCGAATCAGAGCGTCGGGAGAGAGTTAGGGTAACCTAACGCACCTCGCTTAGGGACCCCTAACGCGGGCCGACGAAACCGGAGGAGGACTGGGGAACTTGAAGGGACGGCACGCGATTGGATGCCGGTGGCTCGCGGCGATCGCCGCG
>Ga0136632_10000036_pt1 | contig 29146 bp, 28 predicted proteins | sample AntDrymUQ6112106_2_FD_104670 | JGI IMG/M metagenome (GOLD analysis project Ga0136632, IMG submission 104670) | Polar desert sand microbial communities from Dry Valleys, Antarctica - metaG UQ611 (21.06) | ecosystem: Environmental > Terrestrial > Soil > Desert | place: Antarctica: Dry Valley...
CTCGGCGGCACCGGCGGCCGTGGCCCAGGCCGCCGGACTGCACGTGAGCCGTGTCGACGGTTCGCCGATCGTCTACAACGACCAAGACGTGTGGCTGCCGGACTTCCTCGTGTGCCGCAAGGAGTACGCCGCAGCCACGCTGGCCGCCATCGCCACCTCACCCGTCTGACCCCGTCCACCCTCTGGCCCCGTCCACCGTCTGGGCGCCCAGATGGAGAGGGAGAACGCAAGAAGGCAGGGCGATCAGAACTAAGGCCCGACGGAGGGGTGATGTGCGAGCATGGGCGATCGTGCCGTCACCACGGTTGGAGCTCGACTCGCTGTCCAAGCGGTATGGCGACGTCGTGGCGCTCGACGAGTGCTCGTTCGATGTAGGAGCCGGGGAGCTGTTCGGGTTCGTCGGCAGCAACGGGGCCGGAAAGACGACGGCGATGCGCATCGTGCTCGGTGTGCTCGAGGCGGATGCCGGGCACGTGCGTTGGGATGGCGCCGCAATCACGGAGTCGACCCGCCGGCGCATCGGGTACATGCCGGAGGAACGGGGGCTGTACCCGCGCATGAAGGTCGGCGAGCAACTCGTGTACCTGGCACGCCTGCACGGTCTGTCTCCGGCGGCGGCGGCGAAGTCGGTCGACGCCTGGACCGAGCGCCTCGGGGTCGCCGCCCGGCGTGACGACGACGTGCAGAAGCTGAGCCTCGGCAACCAGCAGCGCGTGCAGCTTGCAGCGGCGCTGATCCACGATCCTGAGATCCTCGTGCTCGACGAACCGTTCTCGGGCCTCGATCCTGTCGCCGTCGACGTGATGAGCGAGGTGCTCCGCGAACGATGCGACGCCGGCGCGCCGGTCGTGTTCTCGAGCCACCAACTCGACCTCGTGGAGCGTCTGTGCGATCGGGTCGGCATCGTCCGTGACGGCGCCATGGTGGCCGTCGGCGCCGTAGACGAACTGCGCACCGGCAAGACCGAACGCCTCATCATCGACGCTCCGCAGGCGCCAGACGGCTGGGCGGACGGGCTGCATGGCATCGTCAACAGTGCTCGACGCAACGGTGCCACCATGCTGGAGATCGATTCCACTGCCGATGATCAACAGGTGCTGCAAGCGGCGCTGTCCACGGGGCCGGTGCACCGCTTCGCCCGCGAACGCCCGTCGCTGACCGAGCTGTTCCGCCATGCCGTCTCCGCAGAGCAGCCATCGTGACGAACGCCGAACGTCCTCACCGATCGCTCGACGCGCTCGGCGTCGTGGCGCTCGTAGCTCGTCGCGAGCTGCTCACCCGGTTGCGTTCGAAGGTGTTCCTCATCACAACGGGTATTGCCGCGCTCCTCGTCGTCGCGGCATCGTTGCTGGCTACGTTGATCAGCACCGACGAAGGGACCGACGCCACCATCGGAGTGCCCGCCGGTGCACCGACGCTGCCCGACCAGATCGCCGCCGTGGGCGCTTCGCTCGGCCTGAACCTCGACACCGAGGAGGTGGCCGGCATCGAAGACGGTCGGGCCGGCGTGCGAGATGGCGACCTCGACGCCTTCGTGATGCCCGACGGCGAGCGATTGTCCGTCATCGTCGAATCCGACCTCGATCCCGAGCTGGAGAGCGCCTTCAACGTGCTGGCGGCCAGCACCGTGCTCGACCGGGAGATCACCGACCTCGGCGGCGACCCGGCTGCGGTGAACCGGGCCATCAGCCAGGCGGCGGTGAACCTGGAGACGCTGGAGGACCCGCGCTTCGACGTCGAGCGCCTGATCCTCGGCATGATCGCCGGCATCCTGATCTACGGCTCGCTGTTGATGCACGGTCAGGCGCTCGCCCAAGGCGTCGTGGAGGAGAAGTCGAGCCGGGTCATCGAACTGCTGCTCTCCACGATCCGGCCGTGGCAGCTCATGGCCGGAAAGGTGCTGGGCATCGGCACGCTGGGTTTGATCCAGATCGCCGTCATCGCCGGCGCCGGTGTGATATCCGCCGTCGCCACGGACGCGCTCACCATCTCGTTCGGTTCGATCGCAGGCACAGCCGCGTGGCTGATCGTCTGGTACATCGTCGGTTTCTTCGGCTACGCCCTGGTCCTGGCGGCTGTCTCGGCGCTGGTGTCCCGCCAGGAGGACATCAACGCCGTCCTCACGCCGGTGCTGATGCTGATCATCTCGGGCTTCGTCATCGGCATCTCCGTGCTGCCGTCCGACCCCGACAGCGCCGTGATCCGGGTCATGTCGCTGATCCCGACGTTCGCGCCGATGCTGATGCCGATGCGACTGGCCATCGGCGGCGTGCCGGCGTGGGAGGCGTTGCTGGCGCTGGGGCTGGCGCTGGCGATGATCCCGCTGCTCATCTGGGTGAGCGGGCGTGTCTACCGCAACGCCATCATGCGCACCGGCTCGCGCATGAAGCTCAGAGACGCCTTCCGGGCGGCCAGCTAGCCGGCCGCGACGGGTTCGAGCCCTACCTCGCGGTCGTCGACAACTGCACCGTCGGTGATGGCAGGGGCGGCCGTGCCGACCAGGTGCATCATGGCAGTGGCGACCACGTAAAGCATCAGCCCCGAGATCAGCGCCCGGTTGAACCCGAACTCCATCGAGATCACGGTGGTCAGTGAGGAACCGAGCACGGAGAAGAAGCCGTTGACCGCCCAGCACCAGGCGACGCTTCGATCACGGTCGCTGCCGCTGGTGTCCGTGGCCCGCACGACGGCGTCCATGCCGGTCGGCAGGAACACCCCGAGCAGCAGGCCGACGGGAAACAGCAGACCGAAGACCAGCGTCATCCGCAGTCCTTGCGACCACGCGAGCGCCACCTCGGTGAGTGGATCCGACACGGCGATGTACACCAAGGCCAGCACGATCAACACAGTGGTCACGACCGGTAGCACCCAGCGACCGAGTCGCAGCACCATGCCGGAGAGCCGCGCCCCGACCGCCGTGGCGATCAGCAGGGTGAACAGGGAGACCGACAGCGACAGCGTCGGGAATCCCAACAGCAGCGCGAATCGCTGGATCATCGAGATCTCGATCAGCATGAACCCCAGTCCGAGCGCGGTGAAGTACACGAAGAACCCGAACCGGCGCGGCAGCCTGGTCTCACCGCTGTTGCGTCGACGGGTGATGGCAAACGGAACGAAGAGCATCAGTCCCGCGACCACGGTGGCGAGCAGCAACAGCACCAGCAGCAGACGCTCGCCGATGGCGATCTCCGGGTCGTCGAGGTTCGAGAGGTTCCAATTCGGTGAGCACCGTGCCGAACGAGGTGAAGTGCCAGAAGAACGGCTGGTTGTCGTCGATGCTGGAGATCTCGTATGGGTACTCGTCGACGATGCTGTCGACCTCCTCACGGGTCCCGGTGATCACGTCCGACAACACCCCATCGACGCGCGCCGCCCCTGGCAGATACTCAGCCGAGGCCAACGGCACGTTCGGCAACACCGCTTGCACTCGTTCGGCCGTGGCGGCATCGACCTGCGGGCGGAACAGCATGATCGTGCTGATCCGCCCGAGAAAGCCCTCACCGCTCTCGGTGATCAGCGCCGAATGGTCGCCGAACGAACCGACTCGATCGGCGAGCGCCTCCCTGGCGGTCACGAGGTAGCGGGCGGTGCGAGTCGACTGGTCGTCGAGCTGCACGTCTCCGAATTGCGCCACCACCACACCTTCGTCAGACAAGTGGTCGTATGCGGACTGGATCATCTCCTCGGTGTAGAGGTAGCTCTCCGACAGCACGAAGGCGCCCGACGTGGCGGCGTTCGAGGCGGCGTAGCTGTCAGGGGCGACGAACCACACGATGTCGTACTCCTCGTCGCTTCGTGCGAGGAACGTGCGCCCGTCACCCTGCACGTAGTTCACCTTGGGGTCGTCGGTGATGTTCCCCGAGAAATCGGCGAGGTCGTTGCGCAAAATCGACACCGTGACCGGGTTCAGCTCGACCGCGTCGACCTGCGACACGCCGTAGGTCAGCGCCGCCTGGATCTCGTTGCCACCCGCGGCACCGATGATCAGGACCCGCGGCTCGGCGCCGTCGAACGCTGCGAAGGGGATCTGGCGGGCGTCGGCGGCGAACCGGTCGGTGGTGGCAGGCGTCCCGTCGTACTGGTAGATCGCCGAACCGAGCAGACCGTCGTGCGACAGGAAGTACACGTTGCCGAGATCGACGGCGTCCACGCGGAAAACCGAGCCCCAGCCTCCAGCGGCGATCTCGTCGCTGTCGCGCACCGTCTTGCTGTCGTCGGTGCGAACCTTCAGCTGACCGGCGAGGATCGCGCCGACCACCACCAGTGCCACGAGCGCGCCGGAGGCGACGACGTTGCCACGACCCATCGATGCGGCGACGACGCCCAGGACGGCCAACAGCGTCAGCGAGCCAAGGATCATCGCCGGCGGACCGACGGTTGCCTGCAGCGGTACCGCCGCCAGACAGCCCAGCGCCGCCCCTGCGAGGTCCCAGAAGTACAGCCTGCGCACGTTGCGCACCTCGACGACGATCAGCGAGGCGAGCAGCAGGCCGACCGCGAAGAACACCGCCGTGAGCGACAGTGACAGCACCAGCAGGCGCAGCAACTGGCTGACGGCCTCTCCGCCAGAGCCTTCCCAGATGAGGCCGGCTCGGGTCGGGATGCGCGCCACCACCGCGTAACCGACGATGCCGGCGATAGCCGCCGCCGGCGCAACCCGCTGAACCAGCCGATAGGTGTTGATCGAGCGCAGCGTGGACGACAACGAGGTCACGGCGCTGGCGGCCCCCAACCCGAGCAGCGCCAGGCCGATGACGAAGTACGTGTAGTAGTAGAACAGCTTGAACGAGATCACCCTCGTGTAGGCGATCTCCAGCGTCAAGGTCACGAAGCCGATGACGAACGCCGTCAGCAGTCGCAGGATCAGACGGCTGCGCTCGTGATTCATGGTCGGAACATCATGGCAGGACGGCAGCGCCCCGATGAGGTCCCGCGGGCGGATGCCGAGACATGTCGAGTCGTCAGTGCGGCTCGTTCGTCATGCAGTCACGGTCACGGTGGCGGTCATGTTCGGATGAATGCCGCAGTGGTAGGGGAACGTGCCCTCCTCTTCGACCACGGCGGTGTAGCTGTCACCGTTGTCGAACTCTTCGGATTGGAACGGACCTCCTTCGTCGTCGCCGATCACGGAGTGCCGAGCCGAGTCCTCGTTGTTCCACGTGAGCTCGGTACCAACGGGCACACTGATCTCGGGCGGATCGAACGCAAAGTCGCTGATAGTGATGGTCATCGACTCGGCCGAGCTGGCCGGCGGTTGCGAATCGCCGGTGTCAGCTGACGTACCGGCAGGAGCCTCCGTACCGGCAGGAGCCTCCGTACCGGCAGGAGCCTCCGTACCGGCAGGAGCCTCCGTCGTGGCAGGAGCGCCGGTCGTGGCCGGCCCGCCCGTCGTACCCGGCGCGTTCGTCCCGGCGCCCGTCGGCTCCGTGTCGTCGTCACTGCCACAGGCAGCGGCAAGGGCAGCACCGATGGCGGCGGCGCCGGTAGAGAACAACAGATGTCGACGTGCGAACCGCGAGGGCTTGGCCGGCTCCGAGTTGTCGTTCGTAGCGCTGATGTCCGTGTTCATGTGGCGGCTCTCTCCCGGGGTGGCGACGAGGTCGAGGGGGACCTCTTGCTGGTGCTGCTGACGGTACCTCTGATGGCGCTGCGAAGACCGTCACCCCTCGTCCACCAGTCCGGTCCACGAGTCTGGTCCACGCGCCGTCAGGGACGCGGGAACGTTGGATCGTGCTCGCCCAACGACGGCACAGGTCCTGGCTCGAACCGGTAGCCCTCGAAGTCGACGGGTGAGTTCACGACCTCGAACGGCGTCGTGCCGTCGTCGGGATCGATGGTGACGAATCCGCCGGCGCCCCGGGCCTGGGGGTCGGCGATCACGTCGGCGATGGTGTTGATCGGGGCCCACCAGACGTCGGCGTCGTCGAACCGGCTCGTCAACTCATCGAAGCCGAACCTGGCGAACGCAGCGTCGAGCACCGAGATCAGCTCGGCGCTGTGGCGGCGTCGCTCGGCGGCCGACGAGAAGCGCTCTTCGTCGCCGAGCTCCTGGCGGTCGATGGCCGCCAGCACCTTTGGCCAGTGACGGTCGGCCTGCACGCACAGCAGCCAGAAACCTCTCCCATCCGCAGCCCGGTAGCAGTTGACCAGCGGAGCACCACTCGTGTAGCGGTCCCGCGTCTGCTCGCGCCGCCCGAACCGCAGTTCGATGCCGATGTCCCACGACAGCGCGTACATGCCGGTTCGCAGCAGGCTCGTGGTGACGTGCCCGCCGCGCCCGGTGCGTTCGCGCTCGTACAGCTTGGCGGCGATGCCGGCCGCCAGGGACAGCCCGGTGAAGTGGTCGCCGAACCCGCTACGCAGTGCCGGCGGGTACTCCCCGTCGGGTACGAGCGTGGCAGCGACGCCGGAGCGGGCATAGAAGGCTCCGATGTCGTAGCCCGGCCGGTCCACGTCGGGTCCCTCGGTGCCGTAGGCCGTGATCGAGGCGTAGATCAGCCGCCCGTGACGAGCCATCACCTCGGACGGGCTCAACCCGGAGCGGGCCAACGCCGCCGGGCGCAGATTGGTGACGAACACGTCTGCCTGTGCCAGCAGCTCTTCGAACGCCTGGCGACCCTCGTCCGAGCGGACGTCGAGGATGACCGAACGCTTGCCCCGGTTGTCCATCTCGAACGGTGGCACACCCACCTGGTCGCGCACGCCCAACGCTGCGAACACAGACCGCTGCGGGTCGCCGTCGGGCGGCTCGACCTTGATCACGTCTGCACCCCAGTCGGCGCACAAACCGGCGGCAGCCGGGGCTGCCACCCACATCCCGAGCTCCACGACCCGCACTCCGGCCAGGGGTCCCACCGACCGCGAATCGCTCATCGCGCCAGTTTTCGTCATCATGGGGGACGTGCACGAATCCGACGACTGGGGCATGTTCTCCGACCACGGACCCTGGACGTTGCGTCGTGACGAGATCGAGTGGCTACCGACGGCCAGAAGGCTGCGCCAGGAAGCGCTCGCCGAGCTGCCGAGTCTGACAAGGCCGGGCCGCATCCCACCGGGCGTCCGGGTGCTCACCGTGGCCGCACGGTTGGGCGCTGCCCTCGGCGCCTGGCGGTGGAGGAAGCTGCGCCGGTTCCCGGACCAGTCGGCGTCCCGGTTCGACCTGTCACGGCGCCTGCGCCTGGCCGCCGAGGCCCTCGGACCCACCTACATCAAGCTCGGTCAGATCATCTCCGCTGGCGACGGGCTGTTCCCGCCAGAGTTGGTCGGCGAGTTCAAGAAGTTGCGCGATCAGGTCCCGTCGGAGTCACCGTCCACCGTGCGCCTCACGATCGAGGAGGACCTCGGTGTCCCGCTCGAGCAGCTCTTCTCCTCGTTCGACGAGACACCGCTGGCGGCAGCGTCGATCGCCCAAGTCCATGCGGCGACACTGTGCAGCGGCGAGGAGGTCGTCGTCAAGGTGCAGCGTCCGACCGTTGGCCGGCGGGTGCGCGACGATCTCCGAGTGATGGCCTGGATCGCGCCGCGGCTGGTCGGGCGCATCCGCGTGGCGTCGCTCGCCAATCCTCCTGCTCTCGTGGAGCTGTTCGCCGAGACCATCGTCGAGGAGCTCGACTTCCGCATCGAGGCGGCAAACATGATCGACCTGGCCGTCGTGCTGCGGGAGCTTGACCAGGACCGTTACGTCGTGCCCCGCCCCCACGCCACGCTCGTGACGCGCCGCGTGCTGGTGATGGAGCGCCTGTCGGGGTTCAAGTTCGACGATGTCGCCGGCATGCACGGTGCCGGTATCGACACCGAGGACGTGATCCGTACCGGGATGATCGCCTTCATGGAAGGGGCGCTCGTGCACGGCATCTTCCACGGCGACCTGCACGGCGGCAACCTGTTCGTGATGCCCGACGGGCGCACGGCGCTGCTTGACTTCGGCATCGTCGGGCGTCTGACCCAGCCCCACCGGCTCGCTTTCCTGCGGTTGATGCTGGCTGCGGCGACCAACGATGTGATGGGCCAGGTGACGGCGTTGCGGGACCTGGGGGCACTGCCGCCCGACACCGACCTCGCCGCCGTCATCTCCGACCTCGGACTCGACCGGCCGCCGGTCGACCCCACCACCCTTACCGGCGACCAGATGGTGAGGGAGGTGCAGCGCGTCGTGAAGGCGCTGCTCAGCTACGGGGCCCGCGTGCCCAAAGAGTTGATGTTGTACGTCAAGAACCTGATGTTCCTCGACGGGGCCATCGCCCGTCTGGCACCTGATCTCGACATCCTGGCCGAGATCGCCAACATCTCGATGACGTTCACGATGCGCCACGGTGAGCGGTTGAACGCCGAGTTGGGCATCGATCCGGGCGGCATCGCGATCGACCTGTCGGGTGTGAAGGCCGGGTTCGGAGTCGACGACAGCGTCGAGCACCTGACCTATCGCGACCTGCAGGAGCGCAGGGCACTGATCCAGCGCCGGATGCGTTCGCGTCTGAGAAACTGACGCCGTGCGTCTCGTCGTGGCCCGCTGCTCGGTCGACTACACCGGCCGCCTCGCCGCCCACCTGCCAGCCGCTGATCGATTGATCATGGTAAAGGCCGACGGCTGCGTGGCGATCCACGCCGACGGTGGCGCCTACAAGCCGCTGAACTGGATGAACGCCCCGAACCGGCTCGCCGAGCTCGACGGGTGGTGGGAGATCACGAACCCGAAGGGCGAGAAGCTGGTGATCACGTTGCACGAGGTGCACTCCGACAACACCCACGAGCTCGGTGACGATCCGGGGCTCACGAAGGACGGCGTCGAGGCGCATCTGCAGCAGCTGCTGGCGGCGTCGCCGGGCGCCATCGAGGACGGCATGGTGCTCGTGCGCAGGGAGTACCCCACGGGTATCGGCCCCGTCGACCTCGTATGCCGGGACGTGCAGGGCCGCGTGGTCGCAATCGAGGTCAAGCGTCGGGGCGAGATCGACGGCATCGAGCAGCTCAGCCGCTACATCGAGTGCCTGAACCTCGACTCGTCGCTCGGGCAGGTGCGAGGGATGCTGGTCGCCCAGGTCATCAAGCCGCAAGCCAAGGCTCTGGCCCGGTCGCGAGGATTCCACTGGGTGGAGATCGATTACGACGCGCTGAGAGGCATCGACCCTGGCGATCTGCGGCTGTTCTGACACCGATGAGTTTCGGCGCCGCGATCGGTCTCAACCACATGACATCGACGAACGAACCCACGCCGACGACGGAGCTGGACGCCGACTTCAGCCCGAGAGAGGCCACTCCGACCGACTGGGCGCGGACGCGCCGGGAGCTCGAGACCGCTGAGGTGTCGTGGCTGACAACGGTGCGCCCCGATGGGCGACCCCACGTGACACCGCTGATCACGGTCTGGCTGGACGGTGCCGCGCACTTCTGCACCGGGCCCGACGAGCGCAAGGCGAAGAACCTGGCGCACAACGGGCAGTGCGTGCTGACCACGGGCACCAACACGTTCGGGGGAATCGACGTGGTGCTCGACGGTGAGGCGACGAACGTCGCCGACGATGCGACGTTGCGCCGGCTCGCCGAGGGCTGGGAGGCGAAGTACGGCAGCGAGTGGCACTTCGACGTCGAGAACGGTGCCTTCGGACACGAGGGCGGTACGGCGCTCGTGTTCCGCGTGGCACCCCGCAAGATTTTCGCCTACGAGAAGGACGCCCCCGGCGCCGCAACGCGATACCAGTTCTGACCACGCAAGTGGTGCGCAAACGAGGCGCGATGGCAGCAGCAAGCATTGGCAGAATGGGTAGATGGCGCTGCAGTACCTGGTCACCATCGATTGTGCCCGGCCCGAGGCTCTCGCCTCGTTCTGGCGTTCGCTGCTGGGGTATGCCGACAAGGCGGCCCCCGACGGATTCGAGAGCCGCTGGGAGTACCTGCGGTCGCTGGGACTGACCCAGGAGGAGATCGACTCGGGCGCTCATGCCGTTGATCCCGATGGGATCCTGCCACGCATCTACTTCCAGCAGGTCCCCGAGGAGAAGGTGGTGAAGAACCGGGTCCACCTCGACATCGTGGTGGTGCCCGACGGCGCCGACGAGGCGACGACCTGGGCGGCCCTGCGGTCGGCTGCGCAACGGGCGATCGACATCGGGGCCACCCACCTCAATGACTCTGATGACCCGGAGGATCCCTTCGTCGTGCTCGCCGACCCGGAAGGCAACGAGTTCTGCCTGGTCTGATCTTTCGCAACTACGGTGACCGCCATGGCACACGAAGTTCGAGGGGTGATCGCCAGGTCCAAAGGTGAGCCGGTCTCGATCGAGACCATCGTTGTGCCCGATCCAGGACCCGGCGAGGCGTTGGTCGCCGTGCAGGCGTGCGGGGTCTGTCACACCGACTTGCACTACCGCGAGGGCGGGATCAACGACGAGTTCCCGTTCCTGCTGGGGCACGAAGCCGCCGGCGTCGTTGAAGCCGTCGGCGACGGTGTGACCGACGTGCAGCCCGGCGACTTCGTGATCCTCAACTGGCGGGCAGTGTGCGGCGACTGCCGGGCCTGCAATCGCGGCGAACCGTGGTACTGCTTCAACACCCACAACGCGTCCCAGAAGATGACACTCGCCGACGGCACCGAGCTGTCCCCGGCGCTCGGGATCGGGGCGTTCGCCGACAAGACGCTCGTTGCTGCGGGTCAATGCACGAAGGTCGACCCCGAGGCACCGGCAACGGCCGCCGGCCTGCTCGGATGCGGCGTGATGGCCGGGCTCGGCGCTGCCATCAACACCGCCGCCGTCACCAGAGGACAGTCGGTCGCCGTGTTCGGGTGCGGTGGCGTCGGTGACGCTGCCATCGCCGGGTCTCGGCTAGCAGGGGCGGCGACGATCGTGGCCGTCGACATCGACGAACGCAAGCTCGAGTGGGCCAAGGAGTTCGGCGCCACGCACACGTGCAACTCGTCGTCCACCGACCCCGTCGAGTACGTCCGGTCGGTCACAGGAGGCTTCGGCGCCGACGTGTGCATCGAGGCGATCGGCAACCCCAAGGTGTACAAGCAGGCCTTCGAGGCCCGCGACCTCGCTGGCACCGTCGTGCTCGTCGGCGTGCCGCGGCCCGACGACGTGCTGGAGCTACCGTTCATCGAGGTGTTCGGCCGTGGCGGGGCATTGAAGTCGAGCTGGTACGGAGACTGCCTGCCCTCGCGGGACTTCCCGATGCTGATCGACCTGTACCGCCAGGGTCGCCTCGATCTCGACCGCTTCGTCAGCGAGGAGATCGGCCTCGACGATGTGGAAGAAGCGTTCCACAAGATGGAACGAGGCGAAGTCCTCCGCTCGGTAGTCGTGTTGTGAGGGCTCCTCCGTGAGTATCGAGCTGGTCACGACAGATGGGATCTTCGCTCTCGATGGCGGCGAGTGGGAGGTCACGAACAACATCTGGATCGTCGGCGACGACCGGGAGGTGGTTGTGTTCGACGCCGCCCACGACCACCAGCCGATCGTCGACGCCGTGGCCGGCCGGCGAGTGCAGGCGATCGTGCTGACCCACGGCCACAACGACCACATCAACGCCGCCGTGCCGCTGCGCGAGGCCGTCGACGCGCCCGTCATGTTGCACCCCGACGACCGGATGCTGTGGGACGCCGTCTGGCCCGACGACACGCCCGACCGGGCCGTCGAACCAGGTTCGGTGATCACGGTCGCCGGGCACGAGCTCGCCGTACTGCACACGCCCGGTCACTCGCCCGGCTGCTGCTGCTTCCACGAGCTCGCCAGCGGCCACGTGTTCACCGGCGACACGCTGTTCTGCGGCGGACCTGGGGCAACTGGTCGCAGCTACTCCGACGAGCCCACCATCCTGCGGTCGATCCGCGACAGGTTGCTCGCCCTCCCCGACGAGACGATCGTCCACACCGGTCACGGCGAGATCACGACCATCGGCGACGAGCGACGCGGTGTGCTCGGGCGTGCCGCCGAGCTCGGCATCGACTGACATGCGTCGGATCGACGGCGTCGTCCAGCACTACGCCTGGGGCGACGAGCGGGCGATCCCCGAGCTGCTCGGGGTCGAGCCCGACGGGCGGCCGTGGGCCGAGCTGTGGTTCGGCACCCACCCTGCGGGCCCATCGACCACTGATGACGGCAACTTTCTGGTGGATGTCACAGGCCCCCTGCCGTACCTGCTGAAGGTGCTGGCAGCGGCGGACCCGTTGTCGCTGCAGGCCCATCCCAGTGCCGAGCGGGCGCGCGCCGGGCACGCCGAACGCCGGTACGCCGATCCGTCGGCCAAGCCTGAGCTGCTCTGTGCGCTCACCCCCTTCGACGCCCTGTGTGGCGTGCGCCCGCCCGACGCCACGGCAATCGTGCTTGATGAGATCGGCGCCGACGACCTCGCCCGACAGTTGGGACGTGACGGCGTGGCGCGGTTGGTGGCCGATCTCTACCGACGTCGTTTCGATCCCGACACGACGTTGGCCGCCTGCGCAGGCTCTTCGCACGATGCGGCACGTCTGGTGGACGACCTTGCCGGGCGGTATCCGAACGACCCGAGCGTCGTTGTCACATTGCTGCTGAACCGGGTGCGCCTGGATCCAGGAGAGGCGATCTACCTGGGGCCCGGCAACTTGCATGCCTACCTCAACGGGGTGGGAATGGAGCTCATGGCCGCCAGCGACAACGTCGTGCGCGGCGGGCTGACCGTCAAGCCGGTCGACGTCGACGAGCTGCTCACCGTGTTCGACCCGACACCGTTGGTCGACCCTGTGGTGCGCGGCGTCGAGGACCGTCCAGGCGTGTTCCGCTATGCGCCGGCCGGTGCACCGTTCGTGCTGTGGCGCATCGAGTCGGACGGACCGCAGCGCTTCGGCCCGGCGCCAGCGGCGGGGGCGATCGCAGTGTGCACGGCGGGCGGCGACGAGCTCTTCGCCAGAGGAGCCGGCGGTTTCATCCCGGCCGGCGAGCACGCCGAGCTTCCCTCCGGGTCGACCTGCTACGTCGCCAGCGCCCACTGACGACAGGCCCGCAGCGTTCTGGGAGTCAATCCTTGCGGGGGCTGCCACGATCAGCACCCAGAACGTGGGATGGAAGAGATCGCGCCCAGATTGTGGCGGGCGGGGTGGGGGGTCAGTGGACGGTCTTGCGGATCTCGACGATCTTCTCGTCGGCGTGGTTCACGTCGGTGCCCTGGGACTGCAGCAGCGCCGATCGGTCGCGGGCAGCCTCGCGCTCGGCTCTCGTCGTGTCGGCGCGGGCGATGGCGGCGTCCACGCCGTGCTCGTTGATGAACTCGGCCCACTCCACGAGCGCATCGACCATCTCGTCCTCGGGCACGACGGCGACGTTGCGGCCCTTCACGAACAGATGACCACGCTTGTTGCCGGCGGCGATGCCCAGGTCGGCCTCGCGAGCCTCGCCGGGACCATTGACGACACATCCCATGACGGCCACCTGCAGCGGTAGCTTCCGCTCGCCGAAAGCCTCCAGAGCCCGGTTCGCCACGTCGATCACGTCGATCTCGGCCCGGCCGCACGACGGGCAGGCGATGAGGTCGACGTTCTTGCGCTCGCGCAGCCCCAGCGCCTCGAGCAGTTGACGTCCGGCGCGGGCCTCCTCGATCGGATCAGCCGTCAGCGAGTAGCGGATCGTGTCGCCGATGCCCTCGAGCAGCAACGTGGAGATGCCGGCCGTCGCTTTGACGAGCCCGGCGGGAGGGGGTCCGGCCTCGGTGACGCCGAGGTGCAGCGGCACATCGGTCACCTCTGCGAGCTGACGGTACGCCTCCACCATCAGTGGCACGTTGGACGCCTTGACCGAGATCTTCACCAGGTCGAAGTCGACCTCGGCGAAGTAGGCCAGCTCCTGGCGGGCCGACTCGACCATCGCCTCGGCGGTGAGTCCGCCGTGGCGCTCGTACAGTGCCGGGTCGAGCGAGCCGCCGTTGACGCCGATGCGGATCGGCACGTTGCGGTCGCGAGCTTCGGCGGCAACCGCCTTGATGTGTTCGGGCTTGCGGATGTTGCCAGGGTTGAGGCGCAGCCCCTGGACGCCGGCCTCGAGCGCCGCCAACGCCATGCGGTACTGGTGGTGGATATCGGCGATGATCGGCACCGGCGAGCGGGGCACGATCTCGGCGAGGCCTTCGGCCGCCGCGCCTTCGTTGCACGTGCACCGCACGATGTCGCAGCCGGCTGCCGCAAGGCCGTAGATCTGTTGCAGCGTGCCCTCCACGTCGGCCGTCTTCGTGATGGTCATCGACTGCACGCTGATGGGCGCGTCGCCGCCGACGGCGACGGCGCCGACGTGGATCTGGCGGGTGCGACGACGTTCGATCATGGGTACGTCTCGGTCGGCCTCGCTGCGCTCAGCCGAGCGGCTCTGTGACGTCGAGATACAGCCCCGACATGAACAGCACCAGCAGCACGGCCATCACGGCGACGGCGAACGGCATCATCTTGGTGATGTCGGCGAAGTAGCGGCGCCCGTTGCGGGAACGGAGGCGTTCGTACGTGGCGATCGCGGCGTGGCCACCGTCGAGCGGCAGCAACGGGAACATGTTGAACACGCCGACGAACACGTTGAGGATGGCGAGCAGGTAGATCACGCCGACCAGGCCCTGCGAGTCGCCGATCACGCCGCTCACCTGGGTCACGCCCACGAGAGTCGTGGGGCGGGTGGTGATGTCGTCGTTGTCGCCAACCACATGGGAGTAGATGTTGACGGGGTTGAGCACGGTGAACACGCCCTTGGCCGACTGCCACGTCACCGGGCCCAGCTCGGTCACGCTCTTGGTCGCCGCAGTTGCGATCGACACGTCGACGAACTCAGCGCCTTCGTTGGTGCCAACGCCGAGCATGGCACGCCCGAAGTTCGGCGAGTCCTCGTCGGTGTTGGCCCCTAGCGACGCCTCGATGTCGCGCAGCTCGCCGTCACGGCGGACCGTGATCGTCACCGGATCGCCAGGCTGGCTCGTCCGGACGATCTCGCCAAGCTCCTCCGGGTCGGCGACGGCTGTGCCATCGATGCCGGTGATGATGTCGTCGGACTCGACCCCTGCCAGCTCGGCCGGACCCCCCTTCTCCAGCGCCACGACACGGGCGCCGTCGACGTCGCGCAGCTCGCCGCGGGTGCCGAACACCGAGAACAAGAGCAGGATGGCGATGACGATGTGCATCAGCGACCCGGCAGAGATCACGAGCATCCGCTTCGGGTAGCTCTGCTGCCGGTACGTGCGGGCCTCGTCCTGGGGCGGCACCTCGTCGAGGTTGCTCATCCCGATGATCCGCACGAACGCTGCCACGGGCACGGCGCGCAGGCCGTACTCGGTCTCGCCGCGCCTGAAGCTCCACAGACGCGGGCCGATGCCGAGGAAGAACTGGGTCGCTTTCATGCCGGTCCAGCGGGCCGTGATGAAGTGCCCGAGCTCGTGCAGGAAGACCGAGATCAGGATGCCGACAGCGAACACGAGCATCCACGGGTTCGTGAATCCGAGCCACACCAGCAAGCCGAGGATGGCGGCCGTCGCCAGCCCACTGGACAGCGGCGACGGTCCAGCCGGTTGCTCGTTGACCACAACGGGCTCGGTGACGGACCCGCCGCCCCCGAGCTCGTTCTTCAGTTGTTCGAATCGACTCACGGTCACCTCGCTCGGGAGCCCATCGACACCACCACCTCGGCGGCATGCCGACGAGCGATGCTGTCGGCCTCGACGATGTCGTCGATCGTGGAACTCGCTCCCGAATCATGCCGCGCGATCACCTCATTGCACACGTCAGCGATCTGATTCCACGAGATGTGCCCGGCGAGGAACGCCTCGACGGCGACCTCGTTGGCGGCACTCAACCAGGCCGGGGCCGTGCCGCCGACCCGACCTGCGGCGTAGCAGAGGTCAAGGCACCGGAACGTCGCCCTGTCGGGCGCGGCGAAGTCGAGCGAGCCCAGCGACGGCCAGTCGATGCGGCCGAACGGCACCGTGCCCCGCAGCGGGTAGGCCAGGGCGTACTCCACCGGAAGTCGCATGTCGGGCAAGCTGAGCTGGGCGATCGTGGATCCGTCGGTGAACTCCACCATCGAGTGCACCACCGACTGGGGGTGGACGACGACGTCGATGTGATCGAAATCGACGCCGAACAGCTCGTGAGCCTCGATCACCTCGAGACCTTTGTTCATCAGCGTGCTGGAGTCGACGGTGATCTTCGGCCCCATCGACCACGTCGGGTGGGCGAGCGCCTCCTCGATGGTGACGTCGCCGAGCTCGCCGGCGGACCGGCCACGGAACGGTCCGCCGCTCGCGGTCACGACGAGCCGCGCCACTTCCGAACGGTCTGCCGAAGACCGCAGGCATTGGTGGATGGCGCTGTGCTCGCTGTCTACCGGAACCAATTCGGCGCCCGGCGTCTGACGCAGCGGGGCCACGACAGGACCGGCGGCGATCAGGCTCTCCTTGTTCGCCAACCCCAGGCGCTTGCCGGCCTGCAGGGTGGCCACCGTCACGGGCAGGCCGGCGAACCCGACAACACCGTTGATGACGACGTCGCCGACGTCGGCCACCACCGTGATGTCGTCGGTCACGTCGATGCCAGGCAGCGCCGAGGCCACCTCGGTGCGAGCCGCTGCGTCGGCCACGATCACGACGTCGGGTCGGAACCGCAGGGCCTGCTGGATCACGACGTCTGCGGCCGTGGCGACGCCGAGCGCCGTCACCCGGTACCGCTCCGGGTCGGCGGCGACGACGTCGAGTGCCTGCGTGCCGACAGAACCCGACGACCCGGCGATGGCGACGCGCACGGCCGGCATCAGCGTGGCGCGCCGGTGCTCAGGCGGACCGTGCCGGCAGACCCGTCACGACGTCCACGGCTCAAGCACCAGCGACAGGTAGTACACCGCCGGGAGCACGAACAAGAAGCCATCGAAACGATCGAGGATGCCGCCGTGGCCCTTCACGACAGCGCCGAAGTCCTTCACGTCGAGGTTGCGCTTGAACATGCTCTCGGTGAGATCACCGAGTGGCGCCATGACGGAGATCACCGCAGCGAGGATCAGCAGCTCGCTCATGTCGTTCCACGTGTCGCTGAGATCGGCAATCCCGACCACGAGCAGGGCGACGACGGTCATGACCGTGCCGCCGATCAGCCCTTCGAGCGACTTGTTGGGGCTGATCCAGCTGCGCAGCACGGTGCGGCCGGTGGCCGACCCGACGAACATGGCCCCGACATCGTTGGCGACGACGCCGAGCGTCAGCAGGAACATCGTGTCCGTGCCGATGTCGTTGCCGCCAGGGCCCGTCGAGAACTTGAGGATCAGCGCTGCGTACGCACCGAGTAGCCCGATCCACACCACTGCCATCGTGGTGACAGCCATGTTGGGCAGCGGGCCGGACTCGATGCTCGTGGCACCGACGAAGCTGATGGCGCCGGCCATGAACGCGAACGCCACGACGAGCGGCAACGTCTCGTCGCCCAACCAATAGGCCGCTAGCGGCGCGGCCACGCAGGCGGCGATGCCAACTGCGACGACCGGTTGGTAACCCTTCTCGGTGATCCTCACGAAGTACTCGAAGGCGGCGATGGCGAGAATGGCCGTGACGAGTGCCAGCACAGCGGCCGGGCGCCACAGGATGGCGCCCACGAAGAGGCCGGCGAGCACAACGCCCACGATCACGGCGGTGGGCAAATCGCGCCCTGTTGACGCCGCCCCGGTGCGCGAGCTGGCGGAACGGGAGGCACCACGGGGTGCGTTGCGGCGCCCCATCACACGGCCTGACTGCGGCGGCTCACGGCGCTGCATGCCTGATGGGTCGGTGCCGATCTGGATCCGGCTCGGCTCGCGTCGGGCCGCTGCCGGCACCTCACCGGACGGGTCGCGGCCGTCCGTGGGGATCTCGCCACTCGGATCGCGCCCGGCGGCAGACGGGTACGAAGGTAGGGAGCCCGAGTTGTCCCGGACGCCGGTGGCGCCGCTCGGGTCGGCCGGGCGGGCCGTGCCCCCGGAGACGTCACCGAACCCGAACGAGTTGCTCGGATCGGGCGTGGCATTTGGGCCTGTCGGATCGGCGTCGGGATCGTCCTTCCACACGGGTGTCTCGCTCGTGAACGTCGACCACACGTCGACGTCGTCGGACGAGTCTCGTTCCGGCAGCACCCGCGGCACCTCCCCAGTTGCCGGATCGGTCCAATGGGGCAACGACCCCGAATCGTTGGGCCCGAACCGCAGCGCGCCACTGCTGTCGTCAGCGTCGTCGGGACGACGTCTCCTCGTTCGGTCCGGGAAGAGTGGCCCACCGAACTCGTCGGTCTCCCGCTCGTGGCGGTCCTCGCCGCGTCCGTTCTCGTCACTCATCGGTCCCTCCTTGGATCAAGTCCCGCATCACACCTCCAGCAACTCGGCCTCTTTCCGGCTGAGCGCTTTGTCGATGGACTCGATGTGGTCATGGGTGATCCGGTCGAGCTCCTTCTCGGCCCGATCCAGCTCGTCGGCAGAGATCTCACCGCTGCGTTCTGATCCCTCGAGCGCCTTGCGGGCGTCTCGACGCAGGTTGCGCACGACGACGCGACCGTCCTCAGCCATCCCCTTGACGATCTTGACGTACTCGCGTCGTCGTTCCTCCGTGAGAGGCGGGAACGACAGGCGGATGACCGTCCCGTCGTTGGACGGGTTGACCCCGAGATCGCTCTCGCGGATCGCCTTCTCGACGGCCCCGACCGAATTGCGGTCGTGCGGCCTCACCAGGAGCTGGCGAGCCTCGGGCACGTTGATCGTGGCCAGCTGCTGCAGCGGCACCTGAGCGCCGTAGTACTCGACGGTGAGACGCTCGATGAGCACCGGCGCCGCCCGACCCGTGCGGATCGACTGGAACTGAGACTGGACGTGCGTCACCGCTTTGTCCATCTTGTCGGAGCCCTCCAAGAGCGTCTCATCGATCACGTGAGCAGCGTACTTTCATCATCAGACGTCGTGGACGATGGTGCCGACCGCTTCGCCCTCGAGGATCTTGCGCAGCGAACCGGGAACAGACATGTCGAAGACGACGATCGGGATCTGATGGTCGCGACAGAAGGCGATAGCGGTGGCGTCCATGACCCGTAGATCCTTCGTCATCACCTCCAGGTACCCGACCTCCGTGTACTTCTTGGCCTCTGAGTTGGTCAGGGGATCGGCGTCGTACACGCCGTCTACGCCCGAATGCGTCCCCTTGACCAGAGCCTCGGCCTCGATCTCCGCTGCTCGAAGCGCAGCGGCCGTGTCGGTGGTGAAGAACGGGTTGCCGGTGCCGGCGGCGAAGATCACGACCCGGCCCTTCTCGAGATGCCGCACGGCGCGTCGGCGAATGTACGCCTCTGCGATCCGAGGCATCTCGATCGCCGACTGCACCCGTGTGTCCTGCCCGAGCCGCTCGAGCGCGTCCTGCAGGGCCAGGGCGTTCATGACAGTGCCGAGCATGCCGATGTGGTCGGACTGGGTGGCGTCCATTCCAGACAGCGACCCCGTCCGGCCCCGCCAGAAGTTGCCGCCGCCGACGACGACGGCCACGTCGACGTCGAGGTCCTGGCGCAGCTCGATGATCTCACGGGCGAGCCCCTCCAACGTGGCGCCGTCGATGCCCTGTCCGCCCGGTCCGGCGAGCGCCTCGCCGGACGGCTTGAGGACGATCCGTCGCCAGCGTGTCGATGGGCCGGCGGTGGAGTCCATCGCCGTCAGCCGATCTCGGCCTGCTCGAAGCGCACGACCTCGGCGCCGCCGATGAACTGCATCACGGATTGCTTGTCGTCCTTGGCGTAGGGCTGATCGAGCAGGACGACGTTCTTGAAGAAGCCAGTGAGACGGCCCTCGACGATCTTCGGAATGGCCCGATCTGGCTTGCCCTCGTTGCGGGTGATGGCCTCGAGCGTCGCCCGCTCGCGATCGACCACGTCGGCAGGCACCTCGTCGCGATGCAGGTAGGTGGGGCGGGCGAAGGCGATGTGCACAGCCACGTCGTGAGCCAACTCCGGGGTTCCGTTGGCGAGCTCGACGAGGACGCCGTTCACGCCGCGCCCTCCCTGTACGTGCAGGTAGCTACCGATCGTGTTGGCGGCGTCTGCCTCGAGGCGGGCGACCTCGCCGAGGGCGATGTTCTCCTTCAGCGTGATGCGCAGGTCCTCGAGCTCGCTGGAGCGGTCGACGACGGCGTCCGTGCCCTTCGTGGCGACGAGCGCCGCGAGGGCGTCCGCCTCCTGCTTGAACTGCTCGCTCCCGGCGACGAAGTCGGTCTCACACCTGAGTTCGACGAGCGCGCCGACCCTGCCGTCGAGGTGCAGGGCGATGACGCCCTGAGAGCTCTCGCGCTCGTCACGCTTGGCGGTGGCCGCGAGACCCTTCTCGCGCAGCAGCTGCTTGGCCGCATCCATGTCGCCGGCGGTCTCGGTGAGGGCGTTCTTGCTGTCCAGCATGCCGGCCCCGGTGGCCTGGCGCAGTGCCTGGACGTCTCTGGCGGTGAAGGACATCGGCGGTCAGCGCCCCGTGTTGCCGGTCTCGCTCGGCTGCGCCTCGCTCGACTGCTCCTCGTCGCTGGCGCTTCCGTGATGCTGGTCTCGCTCGCCTGGCGGCTCGCTCGACTCCGACTCGTCGCTGGCGCTTCCCTCGTCGTCTGACGCCGGGCGCTCAACATCCTGGGGGCCGAAGCTTTGCGCCGCGCTGCTGGTCTCGCTCGCCTGCGGCTCGCTCGACTCCGACTCGTCGCTGGCGCTTCCCTCGTCGGTTGACGAGGGGCGATCAACATCCAGCGGGACGTAGCCTTGGGTCTCCTGAGTCCCATTGGCGGACGTGTCGGTGTCGAGGGGAGGATCCGGCTCGCCTGAGCCTTCGTCGGACACGTCTCGGGGACCGAGGCCGTGCGCCACATCATCTGTGAGTACGGTCGTGGCCCGTTCGTCGCTGGCGGTGCTCTCGACGTCCGACACGGCGTCGTTCACATCCTCGGGTCCGAAGTCGTGCGAAGGCGAGACGCCAACCTTCTCGCTCGTCTCGTCGCCGGAATTCGGGAGATCCTCTGCGGCCGCTTGCGGGACCATCGGCGCAGGGTCGCGGTCCGGCGGGGCGACGATCGGGTCAGGCCCTGGATCCGGCGACGGGACGACCGGGCCAGGACCCGGATCCGGCGACGGGATGATCGGGGCCGGATCGGGATCGGGCGACGGGATGATCGGGGCCGGATCGGGGATCGGGGCCGGATCGGGTTCCGGTGATGGGACGGGAGGGGCAGGCTCAGGATCAGGCGACGGGATCGAGTCGGCGGGACCGGTGCTGAGATCGGTGGTCTTGGCCGACGACTCGGAGTCGGCCGAATCCGGGCCGCCGATCGGGGCGGGCGTGGTGAGCCGAGCGTCGCGAGCGGCCTGGTCGGCGGCGGCCTGGCGTCGGGCGTCAGCCTGAGCGGCGAAGAACTCCTGCTCCTCGTCGGCCGAGCGCACGACGGGCTCGGCGCCCGGGTTTCGCTTGCTGGCGATGTAGCGACCCTCCCCGACCGCTTCGGCGATGACGCGGGCGAACAGGGTGTTGGCGCGGATCGCATCATCGTTGCCCGGCATCGGGAACTGCACCACTTCCGGGTCGACGTTCGTGTCGACGACGGCAACCACGGGGATCTTGAGCTTGTTTGCCTCGGTGACGGCGATGTGCTCCTTCTTCGTGTCGAGCACGAAGATGGCGTCGGGCCGGGTGGTGAGGCCTCGTAGGCCGCCGAGGTTTCGCTGCAGCTTCTCCAGCTCGCGGCTCAACAGCAGTGCCTCCTTCTTCGGCATGGCGTCGAACTCGCCAGACGCCTTCATGCGCTCGTAGTCGAGCATCTTCGAGATCCGCTTGGCCATCGTGTCGAAGTTCGTGAGCATGCCGCCGAGCCAACGCTCGTTGACGTAGGGCATGTTGCACTTCTCTGCGTAGCTTCGCACCGGGTCCTGGGCCTGCTTCTTCGTCCCGACGAACAGCAGCGTGCCGCCGCCGGCGACGAGGTCGCGCACGAACCCATATGCGGTCTCCACCCGCGTCAGCGTCTGGTCGAGATCGATGATGTAGATGCCATTGCGCTCGCCGAAGATGAAGCGCTTCATCTTCGGGTTCCAGCGCCGGGTCTGGTGGCCGAAGTGGACACCTGCTTCCAGCATCTGGCGCATCGTGATGACGGCCATGAGAGTCTCCTTGACTGCGGTTGCGTACCTGCGCCGGCGCCGGAGCGACCGCAGTGAGCGCAGGTACTGAATGGTGGACGGACATGCCTGCACGCCTCGGTGGTCGACCGGGCGAGCAGCGACCGAGTGTACCCGCCACGGCCGCCCAGCCAGCACGTTACGTTCCATGACCTGACGGGTCATCGACTCTGGCTGGACCCTCGGTCATCGTGGAAGCCATGACGAACACTGCCCCGACCACAAGTCCCGACACCGGCACGATCGACACCACCGTGATCGACACCTACCTCGAGAGCTGGAACGAGACCGACGTCACCAAGCGGGCGACGCTGATCGACGCCGCCCTTGGTGCCGACATCTGGTATCGCGATCCGATGCTGGAGGCGGACGGCCGCGAAGCGTACGACGCCATGATCGTCGCCGTGCAGTCCCAGTTTCCAGGCCTCGTGATGCGGCGCACGAGCGACGTCGACATGCACCATGACCTGGTGCGCTTCAACTGGGCGCTTGGCGAGCCAGGCGCCGAGCCCACGATCAGCGGCCTCGACGTCGCCAAGTACGACAGCGACGGCAAGCTGCACCGCATCATCGGGTTCGTCCCCGAGACGGCGACCGCCGCCTAACTTGCAGCACGTGAGCACCAGCACGGCGACGGTCGGTGCGATGCTGCGCGATTGGCGACAGGACCGGCGTCGCAGCCAGATGGATCTGTCCATCGACGTCGGCGTCTCCACGAGACATTTGAGTTTCGTCGAGACCGGCAAGTCGCGCCCTTCACCAGAGCTGGTGCTGGCGCTGGCCGAGCACCTCGACGTGCCCTTGCGCGAGCGCAACGCGTTGCTGTTGGCGGCGGGCTACGCCCCGCGCTACCGGGCCACGCCGCTCGACGACAGTGCCCTCGCCAGTGTGCGCCTTGCGCTCGGCGAGCTGATCCGGGCCCACGACCCATATCCGGCCATCGTCGTGGACCGGGGCTGGAACGCCGTGCTCGCCAACAACGGCGCCCAGGGCTTCCTGGCCGGCGTCGCCGAGGAGTTGCTCGGCCCTCCGCTCAACATCTACCGGGTGACGCTGCACCCCGACGGGATGGCATCGCGCATCGAGAACCTCGACGAGTGGGCGCATCATCTGCTGTCGACGCTGGCGCGCCAGGTGGCGGTAACGCGGGACGCGTCGCTGCAGTCGTTGCTCGCGGAGGTCTCGTGCTATCGCAGCCTGGCCGGCCTGGACGGCGCCTGGCGCACCCGCAGCGACACACCCGCCGTGATCGTGCCACTACGGCTGCGAGTCGGCGACGGCGACGATGCGATGGTGCAGTCGTGGTTCTCCACGAACACCTCCTTCGGAACACCTGTGGACATCACGCTCGACGAGCTTCACGTCGAGCTGTTCCATCCGGCCGATGAAGCGACCGCCGCCATCGTCGGTGGGCACCTGGGCAGCTGAACGGAGCGGACTCGGGTCGCCGATCATGTCAGCCGCCGTCGGCAACGCAGCGCACCTGGTCACCGGCGGGCCGAGCGGGGGTCCCGTCGACAGGCACGAGCCGCGCCCGTCGCGCCAAGCGGCCCAACATCGGGGTGGGATCGAGGTAGTCATCGCCCCGTCGCAGCCCGAAGTGCAGCGTGAACCCGCCCGTGCCGACCGTCTCGCCAAGCGCCACGTGCTCGCCTCGCCAGCGCTCCGTGGCGAGCAGCCCGCCGTATGTCGTGCGCGTGCCGTCGGGGTGCTGGAGCACGACGTACAGCACACCGGCGACGCGGCCCGAGAAGCTGACCGTGCCGGCGGACGCCGCCAACACGTCGTGACCGAGCGTGGGCCCGAACTCGATGCCCCGGTTACCAGGGCACCACACACAAGTCGGCGGGCGAAACGGGTCGACGATCGGCGCATCGACGGGAGGAGCGAGGCAGCCGGTGATCAGCAATGACATCAGGAATCCCATGAGGACCTCCGTCGTCGGGCACCGTCCGGAACGACGGCGCCGTGTCAGGTCAGGCCGCCGGCGCTGAGCCTGGCCCGCAGATGCATCACGGCTGTGATGCGGATCTGCGACACCCGACTCTCGGATACGCCGAGCACCTCACCGATCTCGGCCAGGGTCAGGCCTTCGTCGAAGTACAGGCCGAGCACCAGCTTCTCCCTCTCGGGCAGCCGCCGCAGCTCCCGACGCATGACCGTGCGAACCTCGTGGTCTTCTACGACGGCCGACGGCTGCGGTGGTGCCCGACCGTCGAGTGCCGACGGCTCGGCGCCGGCGTCGAGCGCCCGGTCGAGCGGGCCGATCGCCGTCGACGCCACGGACGACACCCACTCGGCCAATTCGGCGACGTCGATGCTCAGCGCCGATGCCAGCTCGGGCTCGGACGGCGCCCTCCCCTGGCGGTTCTCGAAGCCGGAGATGGCGCCTTCGATCTGGCGTGCCCTGGCACGCACCGACCTCGGCACCCAGTCGAGCTCTCGCAACCCGTCGTATATCGCACCCCGGATGCGAGGGGCGGCGAAGGTCTCGAACCTGTAGCCCTGTTCAGGTTCGAATCGCTCGATGGCATCGATCAGCCCGAAGATGCCGGCGCTCACGAGATCGGCGGCGTCGACCGTTGGATGGTTGCCGATTCCCAGCCGACCAGCCACGAACTTGACCAACGCCGAATAGTGCACGATGAGCTGATCGCGAGCGTCCAAGGATCGCTGGCGGGTCCACCGATCCCATAGACGCGCCAGGTCGGCATCGGGGACCGTCGCGGCGCTCATGCCCGCGGGTGGGCGGCTTTGTACGCCGTGCGCAGGCGCTCGCGACTGACGTGCGTGTAACGCTGCGTGGTGGCGACATCGACATGGCCCAGCAGCTCCTGGACCGCCCGCAGATCGGCACCCCCATCGAGGAGATGGGTGGCGAAGCTGTGGCGGAGCGCGTGCGGGTGCGTGGGCGTCGCCGAGCGGCGGTCGACGATTCGTCGCACGTCGCGCGGCGACAGACGTCGTCCCCGCTCGTTGAAGAACAATGCCATCTCCCGCTCGCAGTCGCCTACGGCGTCCGAGCGAACCATCAACCATGCAGCTATCGCGGCGACGGCCGGGTCGCTGAGCGGCACGCGCCGCTGCTTGGAACCCTTGCCCCACACCGTGGCCGCATGCTGGAAAAGGTCGAGCGCGCCGACGTCGAGGCCACACAGCTCGCCCACCCGCACTCCCGAGCCGTACATGATCTCGAGCACGGCGTCGTCGCGACGACGCCGCCACGGGGGCCCGTCGTCGGCCTCGAACGGTCCGTCGAGCAGCGCCGTCAGGTCGCGCTGGTCGAGCACCCTCGGGAGCCGTCCATCGCCCCCCGCCACCTGGACGCCGACGGTCGGATCGACCGGAACGAGCCCCTCGACCGAACACCAGGTGAAATACCGCCGCAGCGAGGCGGCCTTGCGAGCGATCGACCGACGGGCGTACTGCCGTGTTGTCAGGAAGGCCAGGTAGCGGCGCACCATCGTGCGCGTCACACCCGATGGCTCGGCGACACCAGATCGCTGCGCCCAGCCGGCGAATGACCGCACATCGCTGCGGTACGCGGCCACGGAGTTGGCCGACAGCGCCGTCAACGAAGCGGCGAATCGGTCGAGCAGCCAGCCGTCGCAGTCGCTCTGGACGTCGGCGACCCCGGATTCGGCCATGACATGCAGGGTATTCGCTCACGACGACTCCAACGATGGATCGACAGCCTCGAACCAGCCGCCCAGCTCGTAGACCCACCCGCTGCGCTCTAGACGAGCCATGGTCATGGCAGCCGCGGTGATCGGGAGCTGGAACTCGGTGACGACCTCATCGAGCGTGCACGGCAGGCGCCGCACCCGTTCCAGCACATCGGCATCGACGCCTCGCGGGAGGGGCCTGGGATCGAACGTCGTCGCCCGCTGCCGGCGAGTGTCGATGCTCAACGCGGTGAGCACGTCGTCGACGTTGGTCACCGGGATGGCACCGTCGCCGATCAGCGCGTTCGTGCCCCTCGCTCCGCGCGCCCGGACGTCGCCGGGCACTGCCATCACGGTGATTCCGCGCTCCGCCGCCTCGACGGCCGTGATCAGGCTGCCGCCGGTCTCGCGGCTCTCGACGACGACGACCACCTCTGAAAGAGCGGCGAGGATCCGGTTGCGCAACGGGAAGCGAAATGCGTCGGGTGCCGTGCCAGGCGGCCATTCCGACAGCAAGGCTCCGTGCTCAGAGACCTGAGCCCACAACTGCGCGTTCTGGCGTGGGTATGGCCGATCGAGCCCGTTGCCGACCACGCCGATGACTGCGGCGTCGGCGATGGTGAGAGCGCCGCGATGGGCCTCGGCATCGATGCCACGGGCCAACCCCGACACGATCGTGACGTTTTCGGCGGCCAGGTCTCGTCCCAGTCGTGCGGCGAACTGCCGACCGTGCAATGTGGCGTTGCGCGTCCCGACGATGGCGACCCGCCGCCGGGCCAGCCCGCCGAGCGTCCCGATGACGAACAGCACGGCCGGTGGGAACTGGTCAGCGCGCAGCGAGGCGGGGAACGAAGCGTCACCGGCCGTGAGGGCCGTGATCCGTCCGGCCTGGCACCGCTCGCTCCAGAGGTCGGGCGGACAGGCCTCGAGCTGGCGGCGCCAGCCGGCCACCGATTCGACCGGGAACAGCCGGGCAACGAGTTGGTGCGCATGATGCGTGCCGGCGATGACGCCGAGCGCTTCGTCGGGAGCATGATGCGCCAGCACAGCCCGCAGGCGACGATGCCCCAGTCCGTCGAGCGACGCCAACGCCGCCAACGCGCCGGTCCGCTGAGGATCAGGCGGCGCTCCTTCAGGCGCCGATGCCATCTTCGCCGCCGCCTGCGCGTCAAGCACCTGTTGGCCGGCCGCCACCCGCCTCACGCCACCCTCCCTGGAACTGGGGAGCGAAGGCGAACCCGGAACTGCAGTGCCTCTTCAACGATCTCGGCGCCGATGACATCGGGCGGCTCACCACGCAGATCGGCGATGGTGCGAGCGACGCGACGGATCCTGTGGTACCCGCGTCCGGTCAGCCGACCTCTTTCGATCTCGGCTCGCAACAGGGCGCGGGCGTCGTGATCGATGGGAGCGTGACGGTCTAAGTCGTCGGGCGCCAGGGCGCCGTTCAGCACCCCGGCCCGGTCGAGCGAGCGTCGCCGGGCTGCGGCAACCCGCCGGGCGACCAACGCGGTCGGCTCACCGCGATCGCCGGCCACCAACGCGTCGACACCGGGCATGTGAACCGGTACCCGCAGATCAAAGCGATCGAGCAAGGGTCCTGAGAAGCGCCGCACGTACTTGGCTTTCGCCGTCGCTCCGCATGCGCAGGCGCCGGGCGCGGCCTCGCCGCACGGGCACGGGTTGGTCGCTCCGATCAAGAGGAACCGTGCCGGCAGCGTTGCGCGAATGTTGGCTCGGGCGACGCGGATAACGCCGTCCTCCAGCGGCTGCCGCAGACCATCGAGCACAGAAGGAGCGAATTCTCCCAGCTCGTCGAGGAAGAGCACACCTCCATGGGCGATGCTCGCCTCGCCGGGGCGCAAGGTGGCGGCCCCGCCGCCGACGAGCGCCACGACCGAGCTGGTGTGGTGCGGCGCCCGGAACGGTGGGCGCCGCACCAAGCCACCGGGCGGCAGGGTCAGCCCGGCGGCCGAATGGATCATGGTGACCTCGAGCGCCTGCTGGCGTTCGAGATTGGGCAGGATGCCAACCAGCCGCGAGGCCAACATCGTCTTGCCGGCGCCCGGCGGTCCGACGAACAGAAGGTGATGCCCGCCGGCGGCGGCCACCTCCAGGGCCAAGCGGGCGATCGGTTGGCCGTGGACATCGGCCAAATCGGCTGGCGACTGCTCGGTGTACGCCAGCTCGGGGAGCGCCGACTCGGGCCACGGCGCGCCCTCTATCAGCACGTCGGCGATCTCACGCAGGCGACTGACGGGATGCACGGCGGCTGTCGCCACGACCCGCGCCTCGACCTGCGACGCCACCGGCACCACGACCTCGCGTCCGCACAGCACGCCGACCATCGGCGCCACGCCAGGTACGGGGCGCAGCGAGCCATCGAGACCCAGTTCGCCGACGTAGCCGTAGCGCTGCGCGGCGTCGGACGGAAGTTGTTCGAAGGCAGCGAGCACGCCGACGGCGATGGCCACGTCGAGACCGGCTCCGGTCTTGCGCTCGCCGGACGGGGCCAGGTTGACCGTTACGCGCTTGTCCGTCGGCCACGCCAAACCGCTGCTGAGCACGGCGGCGCGTACACGATCGCGCGACTCGCGGCATGCCTCATCCGGCAGGCCGATGATCTGATAGCTGGGCAATCCGGTGCCGACATGCACCTCGACGGTGACGGGACGGCCGGTGGCGCCGAGGACGCTGGCCGATGAGATGGAGGCAAGCACGGGGGACTCCTTGGCCGATGGCCAGTACGGCCGGGAGGGCCGGCCGGGGGTTCGAGCCGCTCGGGCAGCCGAAGGCGACGGGCCGGTGCGGCCCCCTCGGGAAGTCGAGGATCAAGGTAGCGCGAGGGTGTGACAGCGGTCGCCCAGCGGCGGCGGACAGTTCACGATGCCGCCGGTCCGGAGGCCTGCCGTGTCAGACTTCGGACGTGACTCACCGTCGTCGATCGCTGCGCCTGGTCATGAGCATGGCCGCGCTCGGCGTGTTCGCGGGCGCCTGCGGCGGCGAGGAGGCAACGGCCAACGCCGAGGAGTTCTGCGCCGAGGTCGACACCAACAAGGAGGCCATCATCGCCCCCAAGCTGCGCACGGACGCTGACGTCCGAGCGTTCGTCGACCTGCACCGACGCCTCGGCGAACTGGCCCCGCTCGCCATCGAGCAAGAGTGGAACGACGTCACATCGAACTACGAGACGGCAGCAATGATCGATCCCGACGACCCGGAGTCGGTCGAACGGGCCAAGTCGAAGGCCTACGCCACCGAGCGTTCCGCCGTTGGCGTGCGTGACTGGTTGCGGGCCACATGCCGGGTCAACCTCGGACCGGTCACCACGATCGTCCCCCAGCGTGCCCCC
>Ga0136632_10000037_pt1 | contig 29110 bp, 42 predicted proteins | sample AntDrymUQ6112106_2_FD_104670 | JGI IMG/M metagenome (GOLD analysis project Ga0136632, IMG submission 104670) | Polar desert sand microbial communities from Dry Valleys, Antarctica - metaG UQ611 (21.06) | ecosystem: Environmental > Terrestrial > Soil > Desert | place: Antarctica: Dry Valley...
CGCCGTCGACGTCGACGGCGAGCACCGGTCGTTGATCGTCCATGCTCTCAGCGTATCGACGGCGTCTTGCTAGCCTTCGCCGCCGTGCCGTCGACCAATCAGTTGATCCGCAAGGGCCGCAAGAGCCCGACGAAGAAGGTTGCCACCCCCGGTCTCAAGTCCGGGCAGGGAGGCAAGCAGCGGATCTCTGCGCCGCAGCGCCGGGGCGTCTGCACTCGTGTCTACACGGCGACGCCGAAGAAGCCCAACTCCGCGCTTCGAAAGGTCGCCCGCGTGCGGCTGACGAATGGGATGGAGGTAACGACCTACATCCCGGGCGAGGGCCACAACCTGCAGGAGCACTCAGTCGTGCTCGTCCGTGGCGGTCGCGTCAAGGACCTGCCGGGCGTCCGCTACAAGGTGATTCGCGGCACCCTCGACGCCTCCGGCGTCTCGGATCGCAAGCAGTCGCGCTCGATGTACGGCGTCAAGCGCTAGGTCTTCCACCCGAATGCCCCGCCGCGCACGCGCTGCAATCCGCCCTGTCGAAGCCGACTCCGTCTATCGCAACCGGCTCGTCCAGCAGGTGATCAACAAGGTCATGCTCGACGGCAAGAAGTCGACCGCCGAGCAGATCACCTACGACGCGCTGGCGATCGTCGGCGAGCGCTCCGGGCGCCCGCCGGTCGAAGTGCTCGATGACGCGATCAAGGCGCTCACCCCGGTGCTCGAGGTCCGCTCCCGCCGGGTCGGCGGCGCGACCTACCAGGTGCCGGTCGAGGTGCCCGCGCGCCGCGCCAAGACCCTCTCGGTGCGCTGGCTCGTCGGCTACGCCCGGGCCCGCCGCGAGAAGTCGATGTCCGAGCGGCTCGCGAACGAGATCCTTGACGCGACCCAGCAACAGGGCAGCGCCTGGAAGCGCAAGGACGACATCTACCGCATGGCGCAGGCGAACAAGGCGTTCGCCCACTACCGCTGGTAGTCCGCGGCGCTCTCTCGCTTGGCGCTTCCGGGAGGCCCCACCGGGGCGCGGTCGGACTCTTCACGGCTGGGTCCCAGGGCGGCGAGCTGCGCGGGGCTCAGAGTCGCGAGCGCGATGCCGGTCACGGCGAGGGCCAAGGAGCTGATCATCAGCAACCAAAAGCCCTCTTGGGGGACCGCCTCGGCGTCGAAGAAGGATCCGCGGGGGTCGTCGAGGGTGCCGATCTGGCCCGCGTCGGGAAGGTCGCCGAGCAGGAAGAAGAGCAGGGCGATCACGCCCATCGCGCCGACCGCGACCGCCGCCGGCTTCGAGCCGGTGAAGACGGCGAGGGCGAGGGCGCCGATCGCGAACAGCGCGATCACGAACAGCGCGTTGCCATGCCGCTCGCCCGAGGACTGAGCGTCGAGCGGCTCGCCGCCCGGGGGCGTGAACTCGAACATCGTCATCAGCTCCGAGGCGAACAGGACGAGGGCCGCCACCAGGCAGGCGAGCGGCAGCAGGCGGGTGACCCTTGCCTCGCTCACGCGCTTGCCGCCTTTGGCCCCGGGCGCGTCCGCGCTCGCCCGCGTCGCGTCAGGCTCGAGTCGCCCCGGGCGCCGGTTCGCACGCCGAGCGCGCCGAGGTGGATCGGGAGCAGGATGCCGCAGACGATCAGGGTTCCGGCGGCGGAGCACTGCGCCCAGAAGCCCTCGAGCAGCCCGGCTCTAGCGCCCTCGTAGGCGACCGCGGCCGCGCCCTCGTCGAGGCCCTTGGGCATGTCGACGAAGACCGCGATCGCAAGTACCGCAACCCCCGCAGGGACCAGCAGCCGCGCCACGCCGGGGCGCCCGAGCACCGCAAGCAGGACCGCGACGAGGCCGGCGGCCGCGATCGGGATCACGAGCCAGGCGTGGGCGTCGCCCGTCCGCTCGCGGCTGACCTCGGGCGCCGGAGCGACGAGCTCGACGCCGCCGGAGTACTCGCTCGTGCCGACGCTGATCCCGCGATAGTCGAAGAACTGAGAGACGACGAGGACCGCGAGCGCCGCGACGGCGACCGCGAGCGTCCCGTGCGCCGGCTCGATCCGCCGCTGCGCGACCCGCAGGCCCATCGTGGCGGTCCGGCCGGCGGCGACCACGAGCGGGAAAACCGCCAGCCAGACGGCGAGCACGAAGCGCCCGGCGAGCTCAGCGAGCGCCAGCCAGGCCTGCCAGACGAGCACGAACACCTCGAGCACGACCTTGCCGGCCTCGCCGAGCACCCCCGCGCCGGCCGCGCCGATCCGCTTTGCCGCCGGGCCTCCGGCGCGCCGGGCCTCGCGCCGCTCGGCGCGGGCCGCGGCCCGCTCCCGGCGCCCCATCTCGGAGAGCTCGGGACGCTCCTCCGGGGCCCTCCCGAACCGCTCTTTCAAGCCCATTTGCCCGCCTGGGAGACCCTCATCGCTCTGCTATAGTCCCGCGTCGCTTGCGGGCTGGCTGAAATGCTTGCGCGCAAGCGGGGATTCCTTCCATGGAGAGCCGCACGACATAAGGCGTTCCGGGGTCTCGGCGATCGTTCGCGCTCGGGCCCCTCAGGGCCTTTTTTTATGCGCTAGACGACCAGGATCCTCTGCCGGTTTCGCTCCTCTCACCAGCGGCACTCCGCCGCCGACCTGCACCAACTCCACCGGACACTCTACGAGACAGATGCCACGCACCTTCCCCCTAGAACGCACCCGCAACATCGGCATCATGGCGCACATCGATGCCGGCAAGACGACGACGACCGAGCGCATCCTCTACTACACCGGCCGTACGCACAAGATGGGCGAGGTCCACGAGGGCGCAGCCGTCATGGACTGGATGGAGCAGGAGCAGGAGCGTGGGATCACGATCACCTCGGCTGCCACGGCGTGCGAGTGGAAGGACCATCGGATCAACATCATCGACACGCCCGGCCACGTCGACTTCACGGTCGAGGTCGAGCGTTCGCTGAGGGTCCTCGACGGCGCGATCGCCGTCTTCGACGCCGTCGCCGGCGTAGAGCCCCAATCCGAGACCGTCTGGCGCCAGGCGGACAAGTACCGCGTCCCGCGGATCGCCTTCATCAACAAGATGGACCGGACCGGCGCCGACTTCGACAAGGCCGTGCAGACGATGCGCGACCGCCTCGGCGCGCATCCGCTCCCGATTCAGGTTCCGATCGGAGCCGAGGACCAGTTCCGGGGCGTCGTCGACCTGATCGAGAACAAGGCGCTGGTGTGGCAGGACGAGCTCGGCACCGAGTACGAGTACGAGGAGATCCCGGCGGAGCTCGCTGACGCCGCGCACGAGGCGCGCACCCACCTGATCGAAGCTTGTGCGGACTACGACGACGAGCTCATGGAGATGTACCTCGACGAGCAGGTGATCCCCCACGAGCGGATCGCCGGCTCGCTTCATCGGGCGACGCTCGACCTCAAGGTGACGCCGGTGCTCTGCGGCTCCGCCTTCAAGAACAAGGGAGTCCAGCCGTTGCTCGACGCGATCGTCGAGCTGCTGCCCTCGCCGCTCGAGGTGCCGCCGATGAGCGGAATGGCGACCAACGCCAAGGGCGAGCTCGGCGAGGAGATCGCGCGCCGGCCCGACGACTCCGAGCCCTTCGCCGCCCTCGCCTTCAAGGTCATGTCCGATCCCTTCGTCGGCAAGCTCACCTACTTCCGCGTCTACTCCGGCAAGCTCAGCTCCGGCGGGCGCGTGCTCAACGCGACCAACGGCAAGACGGAGCGAGTGGGGAGGCTGCTGATGATGCATGCCAACCACCGCGAGGAGATCGAGGAGGCCTACTCGGGCGACATCATCGCCGGCGTCGGCCTCAAGCAGACCTCCACCGGCGACACGCTGACCGCCCCGGACGCACCCGTGCTGCTGGAGAACATCGTCTTCCCCGAGCCCGTGATCGCGGTCGCGATCGAGCCGAAGACGAAGTCCGACCAGGAGAAGCTCGGCGGCGGGCTGGCGCGGCTCGCCGAGGAGGACCCGACATTTCGGATCGAGAGCGACGAGGAAACCGGACAAACGCTGATCTCGGGGATGGGTGAGCTCCACCTCGAGGTGATCGTCGATCGTCTCCTGCGCGAGTTCAACGTCGACGCCAACGTCGGCCGCCCCCAGGTCGCCTACCGCGAGACGATCCGCGAGCGGGTCGAGAAGATCGTCGGCCATTTTGTGCGCCAGACGGGCGGCAGGGGCCAGTTCGGCCATGTCGTGATCAACGCCGAGCCGGCGCCCGAGGAGGGCTTCGACTTCGTCAACAAGATCAAGGGGGGCGCGATTCCCTCCGAGTTCATCCCCGCCGTCGAGCAGGGGATCGAGGAGGCCCTCGGGTCCGGCGTCAAGGCCGGCTACCCGATGGTCGACGTCCGGGTCGAGCTCGTCGACGGCAAGTACCACGACGTCGATTCCTCGGAGATGGCGTTCAAGATCGCCGGCTCTATGGCCGTCCAGGAGGCGACCCGGCGGGCGAAGCCGGTGCTGCTCGAGCCCGTGATGTCGGTCGAGGTGGTCACCCCCGAGGAGTTCCTCGGCGACGTGATCGGCGACCTCTCCCGCCGCCGCGGCAAGGTCCAGGGCCAGGAGCCGCGCGGTAACGCGGTCGCGATCCAGGCCTTCGTTCCGCTGGGGGAGATGTTCGGCTACGCGACAGACGTGCGATCCTCGACTCAGGGCCGGGCGACCTACACGATGCAGTTCGAGCGCTACGAAGAGGTGCCGTCGAGCATCGCGGAGCAGATCACCGAGAGCCGCGTCGCCGAGCCGGTCGGCGTGGGCGCGTAGGGAATCGGCGCAGTTTGCCTATATTTCCTGGGTTCGCCCGAAGCCGGAAAACACTTAGAGACAAGCAAGAAACCGAGAAGTAGAAGGACTTAAGGAGCGAGATGTCCAAGGAGAAGTTCGAGCGCGACAAGCCGCACGTCAACGTCGGCACGATCGGTCACATCGACCACGGCAAGACGACGCTGACCGCAGCGATCACGAAGGTGCTCGCCGAGGCAGGCGGTGGCGAGGCGAAGACCTTCGACGAGATCGACAACGCTCCCGAGGAGAAGGAGCGCGGGATCACGATCGCGACCTCTCACGTCGAGTACCAGACGGAGAACCGCCACTACGCCCACGTCGACTGCCCGGGTCACGCCGACTACGTCAAGAACATGATCACCGGCGCCGCGCAGATGGACGGCGCGATCCTCGTCGTCTCGGCCGCCGACGGTCCGATGCCGCAGACGCGTGAGCACATCCTCCTCGCCCGCCAGGTGAACGTGCCCTACGTCGTCGTCTTCCTCAACAAGGTCGACATGGTCGACGACGACGAGCTCGTCGAGCTGGTCGAGGAGGAAGTCAAGGACCTGCTCAACGAGTACGACTACCCGGGGGACGACACGCCGATCATCAAGGGCTCGGCGCTGAAGGCGCTCGAGGGCGACGAGGACGCCAAGAACGCGATCCTCGAGCTCGCCTCGATGCTCGACTCCTACATCCCCGAGCCGGTTCGCGACCTCGACAAGCCGTTCCTGATGCCAATCGAGGACATCTTCTCGATCACCGGCCGCGGCACGGTCGCCACCGGGCGGATCGAGCAGGGGATCGTCAACACCGGCGATACGGTTGAGATCGTCGGGATCACGGACACGACGAACACGACCGTGACCGGGGTCGAGATGTTCCGCAAGATCCTCGACCAGGGCCAGGCGGGCGACAACGTCGGTTGCCTGCTGCGCGGCACCAAGCGCGAGGAGATCCAGCGCGGCCAGGTGCTCTGCAAGCCGGGGTCGATCACGCCGCACACGAAGTTCAAGGCGGAGGTCTACTGCCTGAAGAAGGAGGAGGGCGGGCGTCACACCCCGTTCTTCTCCGGGTACCGCCCGCAGTTCTACTTCCGCACGACCGACGTGACGGGAGTCGCCAACCTGCCCGAGGGAACCGAGATGGTGATGCCGGGCGACAACGTCCAGATGTCGATCGAGCTGATCCAGCCGATCGCGATGGACCAGGGCCTGCGGTTCGCGATCCGCGAGGGCGGGCGCACCGTAGGCTCGGGGGTCGTCACCGAGATCGTCGAGTAAGCACCTCGGGCCGGTCAGGCGACCGGCCCGAGTTCTGGGCGAGCCCGTCTCGCCCGCGTCAAGTCAAGAGATACCACCAGGACCTGGGGCGCGCCCCGCACGGGCAGCGCCCCATTCGCGCCCCAAGAGAGAAGAAGAATCAAGCCTCAGATGGCAACGCTCGCAACGAACAAGATCCGAATCCGGCTCAAGGCCTACGACCACGACGCGATCGATCGCGCTGCTCGGGAGATCGTCGAGACGGCGACCCGCACCGGCGCCTCGGTGTCCGGGCCCGTGCCGCTGCCCACGGAGCGCAACATCTACTGCGTGATCCGCTCCCCGTTCAAGGACAAGGACTCGCGCGAGCACTTCGAGATCCGCACCCACAAGCGTTTGATCGACATCCACCAGCCGACCCCGAAGACGATCGACTCCCTGCAGCGCCTCGACGCGCTCCCGGCCGGCGTCGACATCGAGATCAAGATTTGATGACCGAGCACGCGACCAAGCACACCTGGGAAACGCGCCTGGCGCGTCGCATGTCGTCGTCCTCGGTCGCTCGCGTGGCACTGCCACGCTTCACTCCCTGTGTCCTAGACATGCTCGACCAGGCGCGCCCCCAGGCGCACTTGGCCACGAGCTCGATCATCTAGCGGGTGGGGACGGCAGGCAAATGGCGGCGATCATCGGCAAGAAGGTGGGCATGACCCAGGTCTTCACCGAGGACGGCACGCGCGTGCCGGTGACCGTGATCGAGGCGCCGCCCTGCAAGGTCACGGCGATTCGCGACGCCGATCGCGATGGCTACTCCGCGGTCCAGCTGGCGGGCATCGAGACGGTGGAGCGGAAGCTGACCAGGCCAGAGCTCGGCCATCTGAAGAAGGCCGGTGCCCCGCCGATGAAGCACCTGGTCGAGTTCCGCGACGAGCCCGACCCGCGTGAGATCGGCGACGACGTCACCGTCGAGGAGTTCGAGGCGGGCCAGCGGGTCAAGGTCTCCGCGATCGCGATCGGCAAAGGATTTCAGGGGACGATCAAGCGCCACAACTTCCACCGCGGCCCCGTCTCACACGGCTCCCATAACGTCCGCGCTCCCGGCTCGATCGGCGCGAGCGCCGACCCCGCCCGTGTCTTCAAGGGCACCAAGATGCCGGGCCGGATGGGGGGCAGGCGGGTGACCCAGCGTGGGCTCGAGGTCTTCGAGGTCGATGGCGAGCGAAACCTGCTGCTGCTGCGCGGAGCGGTTCCGGGCCCGAAGGGCGGGACCGTGGAGGTGCGGACCGATGGCTGACGCCGCCGCAAAGCCTGTCAAGGCGACGACGCTCGGCAAGCAGGCGAAGTCCGACCTGCCGCCGGCACTGTTCGGCGAGGAGTTCCACGAGTCGCTGGTCTACGAGGCGTCGCGCGCCGACCTGGCGGCCCGCCGGCGCGGCACCGCTTCGACGCTCGGCCGCGGCGAGGTCTCGATGACCACCGCCAAGGCGTGGCGCCAGAAGGGCACCGGCCGCGCGCGCGTCGGCGCACTCAGCGTGCCGCACCGGCGCGGAGGCGGTGTGGCGTTCGGCCCGAAGCCGCGAAAGCACACCGTCAAGGTCAACCGAAAGGCCCGCCGCCGGGCGCTTCGCTCGGCGCTCTCGATCCACGCCGCGCGCGGCAGTGTCGCCGTCTTCGACGGCGGCGCCTACGACGCCCCGGCGACCAAGCAGGCCGCCGAGGCGCTCGCCAAGTGGGGCCGGGAGGGCTCGGTGCTGCTGGTTGTCGACCCGGAGGAGACCGCGGCGGCGAAGAGCTTTCGCAACCTGCCGCATGTCCTCGTGATGCCGGCCGGGGCGGTGGGAGTCGCCGATGTGATCGGCCACCGTTCGCTGGCGATCTCCCAAGCGGCGGTCGCCATCCTCGAGGCGCGGTTCGGCGTCGCCGAGCCGAGCGCCGGAAAGGACACCTGAGCCATGGACGCGCGCACGGTGATCATCGAGCCCGTCGTCTCCGAGAAGAGCTACGCCTTGATGGCGGACGGCAAGTACACGTTCCGGGTCGACGACCGGGCGCACAAGACACAGATCCGTCTCGCCGTCGAGGAGGTCTTCGGGGTCGACGTGGTCGAGGTGCGGACGATCAAGGTTCGCTCGAAGCCGAAGCGCCGCGGCCTGCATCGCGGCAGCACCCGCTCTTGGAAGAAGGCGATCGTCCAGCTCGCGCCGGGCGACCGGATCGAGCTCTTCGAGGGCGCGGCGGTGGCTGAGTAATGGCGATGCGCAAGACAAAGCCGACGAGCCCGGGACGGCGCTTTTCGACCTACCCGCAGCGCGAGGAGCTCTCGGGAGCGAAGCCGAACAAGAAGCTGACGAAGGGGAAGACCTCGAGCGGCGGGCGGAACTCGCGCGGACGGGTGACGGCGCGCCACCGCGGCGGCGGCGCCAAGCGTCGCTACCGTGAGATCGACTTCAAGCGCCGCAAGGACGGGGTGCCGGCGAGCGTCGCGACGATCGAGTACGACCCGAACCGGACGACCTACATCGCCCTGCTCCACTACGTCGATGGCGCGAAGAGCTACGTGCTCGCGCCCCAGGGGGTCGAGGTTGGTGCCCGGGTCGAGTCGGGCGAGCAGGTTGACATCCGGCCCGGCAACGCCCTGCCGCTGCGCTCGATCCCGACCGGCACCGTGGTCCACAACGTCGAGCTCGTCCCCGGGCAGGGCGGCAAGCTCGGCCGCTCCGCCGGCACCGCGATCCAGGTCGTCGCCAGGGAGGGCTCGATGGTCACCCTGCGCCTGCCCTCCTCGGAAATGCGGATGGTCCGCGCCGAGTGCCGCGCGACGGTCGGCGCGCTCTCCAACTCCGAGCACCAGAACGTGACGATTGGAAAGGCCGGCCGCTCCCGGCACCTGGGCAAGCGCCCGCAGACGCGCGGGATCGCGATGAACCCCGTCGATCACCCGCACGGCGGCGGCGAGGCGCACAAGACGCCTGGCGGTCACCCGGTCACCCCGTGGGGCAAGCCAACGCTCGGTTACCGAACGCGAAAGAAGGGCAAGCGGTCGGACTCGATGATCATCCGCGGCCGTCGCCGAGGCAAGAAGAAGCGATAGGTGAGCTGAATTGGGACGTTCAACCAAGAAGGGCCCGTTCGTCGAGGAGCGCCTGATGCGGCGGATCTCGCAGATGAACGAGGCGAACCAGAAGCAGATGATCAAGACCTGGTCGCGGACTTCGACGGTGTTTCCGGAGATGGTCGGCCACACGATCGCCGTCCACGACGGCCGCAAGCACGTGCCCGTCTTCATCTCCGAGTCGATGGTCGGTCACAAGCTGGGCGAGTTCGCGCCGAGTCGCACCTTCCGCGCCCACGGCGGCAAGGACCGCTAGAACGATGGCGAAGCGCGACGACAACCGACCCGAGGCGCCGACGGTGCGCGCCAAGGCGCGCTATGTGCGGATCGCTCCGCGCAAGGCGCGCCTGGTCGCAGACCAGATCCGCGGTCTGCCCGTGCCGGAGGCGCGCACGCTGCTCACCTTCTCGAGCCGGGGCGCGGCGCGCGATGTCGCGAAGCTGATCGACTCGGCGGCCGCGAACGCGGAGAACAACCACGAGCTGATCGCCGACGAGCTGCGGATCGCCCAGATCTCGGTCGACGAAGGCCCGACCCTGAAGCGCTGGCGTGCTCGCGCGCGAGGCCGGGCGTCGCGGATCGACAAGAAGACCTGCCACATGAGCGTGGCCCTGACCCCGACGGACGAGCCGAGCTAGGAGCCGACGCACTAATGGGACAGAAGATCCATCCGGAGGGCTTTCGGGTCGGCTATATCCACGATTGGAAGTCGAACTGGTTCGACGAGCGCAACTTCGCCGACCTGCTGCTCGAGGACATCGCGATCCGCGACCACATCGAGGGCAAGCTCTCTCACGCCGGCCTCTCGGACATCAACATCGTCAAGCAGCGCGGCGAGATCACCGTCGACATCCACACCGCGCGCCCGGGGATCGTGATCGGCAAGTCGGGTGCGGAGGTGGACGCGCTGCGCCGCGACCTCCACAAGATCACCAAGAAACCGGTCAAGGTGAACATCCGCGAGATCAAGCGGCCCGAGCTCGACGCGAAGCTCGTCGCTCAGTCGATCGCCGAGCAGCTTCAAAACCGCGTCGCCTTCCGACGCGCGATGAAGCGCGCCCTGACCTCGGCGATGCGCTCCGGGGCAAAGGGCGTCAAGGTCCAGGTATCCGGTCGCCTCGGCGGCGCCGAGATGGCCCGCACCGAGGGCTACTCGGACGGGCGGGTGCCGCTTCACACCCTGCGCGCCGACATCGACTACGGCTTCATCGAGGCGAGGACGACGACCGGGCGGATCGGCGTCAAGTGCTGGATCAACAAGGGCGAGGTGATGCCTGAGGGCTATCGGGCCGGAGCCGAGGAGGAGGAGCTGCAACCGCGCTCCTTCCGGCGCAAGCCGCGCACCGAGCGCGGCCCCGCGACACCGCGCCCAGGCTTCGCGCCCGGCGCTCCCTCCCAGCAGCAGTCCACTCCGACGGCGCCCAAGCCATCTCCAACCCCACAGGCGCCTCCCGAGGCGGCTCCCGGCGAGGAGGCAGCGGCCCCGCCACCGGCCCCGGCCTCGACCGAGCAGGTCCCGCAGGCGGGCGGGCCCCCAGCTCAGCAGGCCGAGGGCGAGAGCCCGACCGAGGCCCAGGATCAGACCGAGGGTCAGGAATCCGGGGGAGGTGACTCCTGATGTTGATGCCCAAGCGCGTCAAGCACCGCAAGCAGATGCGCGGCAAGCGACGCGGCAACACCAAGGGAACCGCCGCCGTGACCTTCGGCGAATACGGGCTGAAGACCCTCGAGCGCGGCTGGATCACCAACCGCCAGATCGAGGCGGCGCGCGTCGCGATGACCCGCAAGATCAAGCGCGGCGGCAAGGTCTGGATCAACGTCTTCCCGGACAAGCCCTTCACGAAGAAGCCCGCCGAGACGCGACAGGGCTCGGGCAAGGGAAATCCCGAAGGCTGGGTTGCGGTGGTCAAGCCCGGCAAGGTGATGTTCGAGCTCGCCGGCGTGCCCGAGGAGCTGGCGAAGGAAGCCCTGCGCCTCGCCGGCCACAAGCTGCCCGTGAAGACGAAGTTCGTCAAGCGCGAGGGGGTCGGGGCGTGAAGGCGACCGACGTGCACTCGCTCGGCGACCAGGACCTCGTCCAGGCGCTCAAGGATGGGCGCCAGGAGGCGTTCAACCTGCGATTTCGCCACGCGACGGGTGAGCTCGAGAACACCGCCGGTCTGCGCGCCTCTCGCCGCGACCTGGCACGCCTTTACACGATCGCCCGCGAGCGCGGGATCGACCTCTCGAAGGAACTGAAGTAGATGGCTGAAGAAGAGAACAACGAGAGCACCGAGGAAACCGCGGCCGAGGCGGAGGCGCCCGCGGCCGAGGAGCCTGCTGCGCCCGAGGAGGAGGCCGCCGAGGAGGCTGAGCCCGCGGAGGAGCCTGCCGCGGAGAAGCCTGCCGTGGAGGAGCCCGCGCCCGCCGAGGAGCCGGAGGAGGCCGCGCCCGAGGAGGAGGCCGCCGAGGAGGCTGCGCCCGAGGGAGCGCCCGCCGCGGAGCCGGATGCTGCGGCCCCGACGTCCGACGAGCCCGTCGAGGAGCTGACGCCGAAGCAGCGCCGCAGGCTCGAGCGCTCGACCTTCGACGGAGAGCCGGGCCCGCCGCGCTCCCCCGAGGAGCGCGCGGCCGAGCGCGCGGCGCGGCGCGCCGCGAACGCCGCATCGCGCGCACGCCGGCGCGCCCACGACCGCCAGGGCCGCGAGCCCGGGGAAGGGACCTCGCCGCGCGAGCGCCAACCGGGCGCCAAGAAGATCCGTCAGGGCACCGTGCTCTCGAGCAAGGCCGACAAGACGATCACCGTGAAGATCGAGGTCGTCCGCCGCCATCCGGTCTACGAGAAGGTCGTCCGCCGCTCGGCGACCGTGCACGCCCACGACGAGGGAAACGAGGCGAGCGAGGGCGACGTCGTCCGGGTGATCGAGTCGCGCCCGCTCTCGCGCACGAAGCGCTGGCGCCTCGTCGAGGTCATGGAGAAGGCGAGGTAGCGGCGCACCATGATCCAGCAGGAATCACGGCTCAAGGTGGCCGATAACTCGGGTGCCCGCGAGATCCTCTGCATCCGCGTCAAGGGCGGGTCGCACCGCCGCTACGCCGGCGTCGGTGACGTGATCACCGCGACGGTGAAGCAGGCGACCCCGCGCGGCGGCGTGCGCAAGGGCGAGGTGGTGGAGGCGGTGGTCGTCCGCACCCGCAAGCAGCTCGGTCGCTCCGACGGCACCTACATCGCCTTCGACGAGAACGCCGCGGTCTTGATCGACGCGCAGGGCGCCCCGCGTGGGACGCGCATCTTCGGCCCGGTCGCGCGCGAGCTTCGCGATCGCAACTTCATGCGGATCATCTCCCTGGCCCCCGAGGTGCTATGAGCGCGAAGCAGATTCATTTGATGGTGGGCGAAGCGCGATCGAGGTGTGGCTGATGGCCAAGCGCATGCACATTCGCAAGGACGACACGGTCGTGATCGTGTCCGGCAAGGACAAGGGCAAGACGGGCCGCGTGCTGCGCACCGAGCCCGCACGCCGGCGGGTGGTCGTCGAGAACCTGAACACGATCAAGCGCCACCAGCGCCCGCGCTCGGTCAAGGACGCGCAGCGCGGCGAGGGCGGGATCATCGAGCGCGAGGCCTCGATCGACGTCTCGAACGTGATGCTGCTCGACCCCAAGGACAACAAGCCGAGCCGGGTCGGGGTGCGCGTCGAGGATGACGGCCGCCGTCGCCGCTACGCGAAGCGCACCGGAAACCTGCTCGACTGAGCGAACCATGCACGCCGCGACCGCCACAGATACCAAGACCGCGCCTGCCCCGACGCCCCGCATGCGGGAGCTCTACGAGGGCGAGCTCGTCGAGCAGCTGACCTCGAAGTTTGCGTACTCGAGCCCGATGCAGGTCCCGCGCCTCGAGAAGATAACCCTCAACATGGGGATCGGCGACGCGAAGCAGTCGACGCCGATCCTCGAGTCGGCGATCGAGCAGCTCGCAACGATCGCCGGCCAGCGCCCGAGCGTCCGGCAGGCGCGCAAGTCGATCGCCAACTTCAAGCTCCGCGACGGGATGCCGGTCGGCGTCGCGGTGACCCTGCGTGGGGCGCGCATGTGGGAGTTCCTCGACCGCCTGATCACGATCGCGATCCCCCGGATCCGGGACTTTCGCGGCCTCAACGCGCGCGCCTTCGATGGGCGCGGCAACTACTCGCTCGGTGTCCGCGAGCAGCTCATCTTCCCCGAGATCGACTACGACTCGATCGACGAGGTGCGCGGCCTCGACATCGCGATCACCACCTCGGCGAACACCGACGAGGAGGCCTTCGAGCTGCTCCTGGGCCTCGGGATGCCGTTCGCTCAGGAGGGGCGCCCCGGCACCAGCGAGCCCGAGGTCGATCCCGAGGAGGAGCGTCGCCACGAGGAGGCGCGCCTCAAGGCCGAGGCCGAGCAGGCTGCGCTCGAGCAGCTGAAGGAAGAGAACCCCGAGGCTTACGCGAAGCCTGTGCGGGTGGATGAAGACGAGGCCGAGGATGGCTCGGCCGGTGATGCAAGCGGCTCCGACGAGGTCGAAGCCGAAGGCGAGACTTCGGAGGACTAGGCGAATGGCAAAGACTTCACAAAGGGTCCGCCAGCAGCGCGGATCGAAGTACAAGACCCGCAACTACAACCGCTGCCGGCGCTGCGGACGCCCGCGCGCGTACTACCGCAAGTTCGGCCTCTGCAGGCTGTGTCTGCGCGAGCAGGCGCACAAGGGCTACGTGCCCGGCATGCAAAAGTCGAGCTGGTAGGACCGAGACCGATGCTGACCGACCCGATCTCCGATTACCTGACCCGCGTTCGCAACGCGCTCGCGGCCGACCACACGGACGTCGAGATCCCCGCTTCGAAGCTGAAGAAGGAGATCAGCCGGATCCTCACCGAGCAGGGCTACGTGTCGGGATACGACGTCGAGCCGACCAGGGTCGGCGAGGTGATCCGTGTGCAGCTCAAGTACACCGAGGATCGGCGGCCCGTGATCAGCGGCCTCGAACGGGTCTCACGCCCCGGGCGGCGTCGCTATGTCGCCCACGCGCAGGTCCCGCGCGTGCAGGGTGGGATGGGGACGACGATCGTCTCCACCTCGACCGGGGTGATGACCGGCCACGAGGCGACGGCGAAAGGTGTCGGCGGCGAGGTCGTCGCGTACGTCTGGTGAGCCGCCGAGGCAGAGCGTGATTTTGAGATGAGCCGCATTGGAAGAAAGCCGATCGAAGTGCCCACCGGGGTGACGGTGTCGCTTGGCCCTGGCCGCGTCAGCGTCAACGGTCCCAAGGGCGAGCTGATCCAGGAGGTCTCCTCGCGAATGGAGATCGCCGAGCAGGACGGGACTCTGATCGTCAAGCGCCCGACCGACCGCGGCCCCGACCGTGCCCTCCACGGCCTCACTCGCTCGCTGCTCGCGAACATGGTCACCGGGGTCACCGAGGGCTACGAGAAGCGCCTCGAGATTCAGGGCGTCGGCTACCGCGCGCGGCTGCAGGGCAAGTCGCTCGAGCTCAGCGTCGGCTACTCGCACACTGTCCCGATCGCCGCGCCGGAGGGGATTGACTTCGAGGTCCCGCAACCGACAGCGGTGATCGTGCGCGGGATCGACAAGCAGCTCGTGGGCGAGATCGCGGCCCGGATCCGGCGCGTGCGCCCGCCCGAGCCCTATAAGGGCAAAGGGATCCGCTACGCGGGGGAGCAGGTCCGTCGCAAGGTCGGAAAGCGGGCGTAGGCGCGATGGCGGTCGTGACAAAGCCACAGCAGCGCCTTCGCCGCCGCCGGCGGGTCCGCGCTCGAATCACCGGATCGGCGGAGCGTCCACGGCTTTCGGTGTTCCGCTCGAACCGGGGGATCTTCGCCCAGCTGATCGACGACCGCGTCGGCCGCACGGTCGCGTCGGTCTCCTGGACCGAGGACGAGCTGCGCAAGCTGAGCGCCGGCGAGCAGGCCAAGCGCGCGGGCGAGCTGCTCGCCGAGCGGGCCAAGCAGGCCGGCGTCGAAACCTGCGTTTTCGACCGCGCCGGCTACCGCTTCCACGGCCGCGTGCGGGCGCTCGCCGAAGGCGCCCGCGAGGGCGGCCTGAAGTTCTGACGATGAGCCCAACCCGCTAGCTTGATTCAGCGATGAAACGCAACCACGAAGTCGAGACCGTCAACCCGCAGGGCCTGGACCTGCAGGAGCGCGTGATCGAGATCAACCGCGTCGCCAAGGTCGTCAAGGGCGGGCGCCGGTTCTCGTTCACGGCGCTGGTCGCTGTGGGCGACGAGAACGACGTCGTCGGGATCGGCTACGGCAAGGCTCGCGAGGTGCCACTCGCGATCCAGAAGGCGGTCGAGAACGCCCGCAAGAGCCTGATCCGGGTGCCGAAGTTCGGCCAGACGCTTCCGCACCGCACGATCGGGCGCTTCGGCTCCGGCCACGTGGTCCTTCGCCCCGCGAGCCCCGGTACCGGGGTGATCGCCGGGGGAGGGGTGCGCGCCGTGCTCGAGCTCGCCGGCATCCGCGACGTGCTTTCGAAGAGCATCGGCACCCAGAACCCGATCAATCTCGTCAAGGCGACGATGGACGGCCTGATGGGTCTGCGCCTGCCCCAGGACGTGGCGAAGCTCCGCGGCCTCTCGGTCAAGCAGGTCCTGGGGCTCGACCTCGAGCAGGCTTCGGCAGCGAAGACGGAGAACGGCGCCGCCGTCACCGCCGAGGAGCCGGTCGCCGTCGCTGCGGCCGAGCAGGCCCAGGACGCCTCCGCCGATGAGTGAGCTGACGCTCAAGCAGGTCCGCTCGGCGAACGGCGCGACCCCGAAGCAGCGCGACACGCTGCGCTCGCTGAAGCTCGGCCGGATCGGACGTGAGTCGTCGATGAAGGACACCCCGCAGCTTCAGGGGATGATCCGCGTGGTCGAGCACATGGTCGAAGTCGGCGACGGCAAGGACAAGAGCTCCTGATGGCGCGACTCGACCCGGAGGAGATCGGCCTGCACACGCTTCGCCCGAAGCCGGGCTCGCGGCAGTCGCGAAAGCGGGTCGGCCGCGGCGAGGGCTCGGGGACTGGCAAGCAATCGGGCCGCGGCCACAAGGGCGCCGGCGCCCGCGCCGGGAGCAAGCGCAAGATCGCGCGCGAGGGCGGCCAGAACCCGATCCACATGCGGATGCGCAAGCTGCGCGGCCCGCACATGAAGAAGTCGATGCCCTTCGAGCCCTTCCGCACCTACTCCCAGCCGGTCAACGTCTCCGACCTGGAGGCCCGCTTCGACGCCGACTCCGAGGTCACCCCGGAGGGCCTTCGCGCGGCGGGGCTAGCGAAGCGAAAGGCACCCGTCAAGGTGCTCGGACGCGGTGAGATCTCCAAGAAGCTGACCGTCCACGCCCACGCTTTCAGCGCCTCGGCGCGAGAGAAGATCGAGGGGGCGGGCGGTTCCTGTGAGCTGGTGGAGCCGGCGGCGCGGCCGCAGCCCGCGCCGAGCGCGCGCCGCCGCGCACAGCCGCCCACGGAGTAGCCCTTGCTGCAGACGATCGCTAACGCGTTCGCCGTCCCGGAGATCCGGCGGAAGATCGCCTTCACGCTAGCGATGCTCCTCCTCTATCGGCTTGGGGCCTACATCCCGGCCCCCGGCGTCGACGTCGACGCCCTCGAGTCGATCGAGGACCAGTTCACCGGCAACAACGTCCTCGGCTTCCTCAACCTGTTCTCCGGCGGTTCGCTCCAGCGCCTCTCGCTGTTCGCGCTCGGGATCATGCCGTACATCACCGCCTCGATCATCCTCCAGCTCCTGACGGTGGTGGTGCCGGCCCTGGAGCGCCTGCAGAAGGAGGGGGAGGTCGGCCAGCAGAAGATCACCCAGTACACGCGCTATCTCACCGTCGGGCTCGCCTTCGCGCAGTCGCTCGGCTACGTCTTCCTGTTCGAGTCCTTCCAGACCTCCGCCGGCACCAGCGTGGTCGGCGAGCTCACCGCCGGCAAGGTCTTCGTGATCGTGATCTCGCTTACCGCGGGCACCACCCTGCTGATGTGGCTGGGCGAGCTGATCACCCAGCGCGGCGTCGGCAACGGGATCAGCCTGATGATCTTCGCCTCGATCGCCGCCGGGATCGGGCCGGGGATAGCGAAGTGGTGGACCAGTCCCGACCAGGTCTTCGTCGTGATGATGCCGTTCATCGCCCTCGCGGTGATCGTCGGGATCGTCTTCGTCCAGGAGGGCCAGCGGCGGATCCCCGTGCAGTACGCGAAGCGGGTTGTCGGGCGGCGGATGACAACCGGTGGCTCGACCTACCTGCCGCTGCGGGTGAACATGGCGGGCGTGATCCCGGTGATCTTCGCCGCCTCGATCATGGCCTTCCCACCGACGATCGGCCAGCTCGTCGGCGGCACCGGCGACAACTTCTGGACCGACTTCGCGAACTTCTTCAGCCCCTCGAGCTGGGCCTACGTGGTCGGCGAGGTCTTCTTCATCATCGTCTTCACCTACTTCTATACGGCGGTCACCTTCAACCCGGTCGACCAGGCCGACAACCTGAAGAAGTACGGCGGCTTCATCCCCGGGGTGCGCCCGGGGCGCCCGACGGCCGAGTACCTCGACCGCATCCTCTCCCGCCTCACGTTCCCGGGCGCGCTCTACCTCGGCGCCGTCGCGGCGCTGCCGACGATCCTGATCGCGCAGACCGGGGCCACCTTCTTCTTCGGCGGCACCTCGATCCTGATCATCGTCGGCGTTGCGCTCGACACCGTCAAGCAACTCGAGGCGCAGCTGATGATGCGCAACTACGAGGGCTTCCTGAAGTAAGTCCCGCCCCGGCGCACGCGTTCCGCGCCGGTTCCGGCACATACGCGCGCCCCACGCGCGCCCTCGCCAGTCACCCTCGTCCCCATGCCGGGGGTTGGGCGAAGAAGCCGTGCAGGAGACGGAGCGATCGACCGACCCCTGGGCGACGTGCGCTTGGCTGCGCTGGCCAGGGTGCAGTACGGAGTTGTGTCGGTGTCGCAGCTCGCACGCCTCGGCATCAGCGACGACGCCGTCAACTCAAGGGTCCGCACCGGCCGGTTGCATCGTGTGCACGTCGGTGTCTACTCGGTTGGTCACGCGCTGCTCATGCTGCGCGGGCGGTGGATGGCCGCCGTCCTCGCCTGCGGCGAGGGCGCGGTGCTGAGCCACGTTGACGCGGCCGCGCTCTGGGGACTGATCGAGCCGCGCGGCACCAAGATCCACGTCACCGTCAGCACACGCAACGGCCGGCGCCGACCTGGGCTCACCATCCACCGCTCCCAGCTCCACCCCGACGATCGTGATTGCGTGGACGAAATCCCCGTGACCTCGGTTTCTCGCACGCTCCTCGACCTCACAACAACCTTTTCCCCCGCCCAGCTCCGGCGCGCGTACGAAGGGGCGGAGCGCCGGGGGGAACTCGACATTCGATCGATCGAGCGCCTGTTGCGCCGCAGCAACGGTCGCCGCGGCATCGCAGCCCTGCGCGAGCTAATCGACTACGACCCCGCGCCCGCGCTCGACGCCATGTCCGAGCTCGAGCTCCTCTTCCTCGACCTTGTGCGCGACGCCGGTCTGCCGTCGCCGGCGGGCAACGTCCTGGTCGAAAACTACCTCGTCGACGCCTATTGGCCCGCCGCGCGCTTGGTCGTCGAGCTCGACAGCTACGAGTTCCACAGCGGCCGCCGCGTGTTCGAGCGTGACCATCGCAAGATCGCCGACCTGCGGCTCGCGGAGTACGAGGTCCTGCCGCTCACCTACCGCCAGGTGACCGAGGACCCCACCTGGGTTGCGAGCACTGTGCGCCGCCACCTCAACCGCGCCGCTGCGAAGGTGAACGTCTAGGCTCCCCCGGCCGTGTCAGAGCTGAATCTCGTGCTCCTCGGGCCGCCGGGCTCGGGGAAGGGGACGCAGGGAGAGACCCTTCAGCAGGACTTTCACCTCCCCTACTACGCCACCGGCGACATCCTGCGCGCCGCGGTGCGCGAGGGCACCGACATCGGTCGCGAGGCGAAGCAGTACATGGAGCGCGGCGACCTCGTTCCAGACGAGGTGATCGTCGGCGTGATCGCCGAGCGAATCGACGGCGCCGAGGCGACCGACGGGTTCATCCTCGACGGGTTCCCGCGCACCCTGCCTCAGGCGGAGGCGTTGGACTCGAAGCTGCGTGAGCTCGGCCGCCGGCTCTCGGTGGCGGTGATGATCGATTGCAGCGACGAGGAGGTCCTGCGCCGGCTCGGCGGGCGGCGCTCATGCCCCAACGGGCACATCTTCCATGTCGAGTTCGACCCCCCGAAGAACGAGGGCGTGTGCGACGTCTGCGGCGCCGGGCTCGAGGTCCGCGACGACGACAAGCCCGAGGTGATCCGCAATCGACTCGTCCACTACCACGAGAAGACCGAGCCGCTCGTCGATTACTACGAAGGGCGCGGGATCCTGAAGCGCGTCGACGGAGGCCTCGCGCCCGACAAGGTCGGCGACCGGATCCGCGCGCTGCTCGCGACGTTGCGGATGGAGGAGGAGCTCTAGCCGTGTACAGGGGCGGGATCATCCTCAAGTCGCCCGAGCAGATCGAGGAGATGGCGCGCACCGGGTTGGTGCAGGCGCGCTGCCTTCGGATGCTGCGCTCGAAGTGCCGCCCGGGGGCGACCACCGAGGACCTCGATCGAGCCGCCGAGCGCTTCATCGCTTCCCAGGGCGCCGAGCCTTCGTTCCTCGGCTATCGCGGCTTCCCCGGCTCGATCTGCACCTCGCCGAACTCGATGGTCGTCCACGGGATCCCAGGCCCCTACGAGCTCAAGCGCGGTGACGTGCTCTCGATCGACGTCGGCGTGACCAAGGACGGCTGGGTTGCCGACGCGGCTCTGACGGTGGCGATTGGAGAGGCCTCACCGGTGGCGCGCAAGCTGCTCGAGGCGACGGAGGCGGCGCTCTTCGCCGGCGTCGAGCAGGCGCGCCCGGGCAACCGGCTCGGCGACGTCTCGCATGCGATCCAAAGCCGTGTCGAGCGCGACGGCCTCTCGATCATCCGCACCCTGGTCGGCCACGGGATCGGCCGCGACATGCACGAGGACCCCCAGATCCCGAACTACGGTGAGCCTGGCCGCGGGCCCGCGCTCGAGCCCGGCATGGTGCTGGCGATCGAGCCGATGGTCAACGCCGGCGGCCCCCAGGTCCGCGTTGGCGAGGACAACTGGGCTGTTTACTCGGCCGATGGCTCGCTCGCGGCGCACTTCGAGTTCACCGTCGCGGTCACCGAGGACGGGCCGCGGATCCTCACGCCCTGGCACCACTAGGGACCGCGAACCGAGTACGCGCCGGGGGCGAGGACCAGTCGGCGCGCGCGGTGGGGGCGGCGAGCGGGAAGTGCTCGGCGCCGGCTCTCGACGAGCGCGCGGTAGGTCCGGGCGTACTCGGCGGCGACCGGTTCGGGGTGGAAGCGAACCGCGTAGCGCCTCGCAGCCGCGAGATCGGGCATGCGCCGGCGGGATTGGACCGCCGAGAGTGCCGCCGCCAGCGCTTCGGGGTCCTCGGCCGAGACGATCAGCCCGCGGCCCTCGCCGAGGGTGAGCGGCAGCCCCTCGACGTCGCTGCCGACCACCGGCGTCCCGAGCGCCATCGCCTGCACCGCGGTCTGCGACCACGCCTCCCGCCGCGAGGGGACGACGCAAGCGACCGCGCCCCGAAGCCAGCGGGAGGGCTCCTCGCACCAGCCGCAGAACTGCACCACACCGCCGAGCCCCAGCCTGGCGGCAAGCTCGCGCAGCTCCGCTTCCATCGGCCCACTGCCCAGCAGGTAGGTCTTCGGCGGAGAGCTCATGCGAGCGAGCGCCTCGAGCAGCAGGTCGGGGCCCTTCTCCTCGTGAAGGCGCCCCGCGTAGACGAGCCGGGGGCGAGCGAGCGATCGGTCCGCCTCGGGCACCGCCGGGTCGATGATCGAAAGACCCTCGGCGAGCCGTGCCGCAGGCAGGCCCCGCTCGAGCGCGAAGCGGCCGGCCTCGGGCCCGTGCGCGAAGAAGTGGTTGACCCGAACGAGGGCCGCGCGCGCTTCGACCTCGCATGGCTCGCCGGGCCAGTTGATGCTGTTGTGCTCGCTGGCGACGAGCGGCACGCCGGGCCCAATCGCCCGCGCCGCCGCGCGCCAGGCGCCGAACATGTGCGCGTGCACGAGATCGGCCGCGGCGAGCCGCGGCTCGAGCCACTCGGAGAACTCCGCGCTGCATCCGTACTGGAGGCCTGCCGCACCGCCCCAGACCTCCACCGGGACACCACCGCGCGCGAAGAGCTCCCGCCCCCGCTCGCTCGCCTCGCCCGCCAAGACGGTGATCTTCAGGCGGTGACGATCGAGCGCGCGGGTGAGCCGCAACGCCGTGAGCTGCGCACCGCCGGGCTCGAGCTTGGCGATCACGCGAACGAGGCGCAGCGGTGGGTCGAAGGCGTCCGGCACGGCCAGCTATATGGTCACTCCGTGCCCTTCGGCGGGTGTTACCTTCCTGCTACCATCCGCCGTCGCTCTTCGGGGCGCGCACTGGTGCCCGCTCGCCCGATTCATGGGGCTTGCGGGCCTTCTCAGCAGGTGATTCGATACGACCCGGAAAGGGTTGATGAAGGTACGAGCGTCCGTGAAGCCGATGTGTGAGCGTTGCCGGGTCATCCGGCGACGCCGCGTCGTGCTCGTGATCTGCTCGAACCCGCGACACAAGCAAAGGCAGGGCTAGGGACTTTGGCGCGCATCGCAGGAGTGAACCTTCCGCTCAACAAGCGGGTCGAGATCGGGCTCACCTATGTCCACGGGGTCGGTCGCTCGGCCGCGAACGAGATCCTCGAGGCGGTTGGCGTCGATCCCGACACCTACGTCAAGGACCTCACCGAGGAGGAGCAGATCAAGCTCCGCAACGAGGTCGAGTCGCGCGAGGTCGAAGGTGACCTGCGCCGGGACCGCTCGCAGAACATCAAGCGGCTCTCGGAGATCGGCGCCTACCGCGGCCTGCGCCACCGCCGCGGCCTCCCGGTCCGCGGCCAGCGCACGAAGACCAACGCCCGCGGCCGCAAGGGCCCGCGGCGGATGAGCGTCGCCGGCAAGAAGAAGCCGCCGGCGAAGAAGTGAGGGCCTGAGCATGCCGCAGCCGAAGAAGGGCAAGGCCCGCACGCGCCGCCGGGTGAAGAAGAACGTTCCCTACGGCGTCGCCCACATCAAGACTTCGTTCAACAACACGATCGTCACGATCACCGATCCGGAGGGCAACGTCGTCTGCTGGGAGTCGGCCGGTTCCGCCGGATTCAAGGGCTCGCGCAAGTCGACGCCGTTCGCCGCCCAGGTGACGGCGGACGCCGCCGCCCGCAAGGGCATGGAGCATGGGCTCGAGCGCGTCGAGGTCCACGCGAAGGGAGCCGGCTCGGGGCGCGACACGGCGATTCGCTCCCTGCAGGCGGCCGGTATCCAGGTGACGACGGTCAAGGACGTCTCCCCCCAGGCGCACAACGGCTGCCGCCCGAAGAAGCGGCGGAGGGTCTAGACATGGCACGCGACACGGGACCGCAGTGCAAGCAATGTCGCCGGGAGGGCCAGAAGCTCTTTCTCAAGGGCGAGCGCTGCCTGACCGAGAAGTGCGGCGTCGAGCGACGCTCTTACCCGCCCGGAGAGCACGGGCGCGCTCGCGTGCGCGCTTCGGAGTACCGCCAGCAGCTGCGCGAGAAGCAGAAGGCGCGCCGCTACTACCAGATCCTCGAGAAGCAGTTCCGCAGCTACTACGAGAAGGCCGCGAGCCAGAGCGGCGTCACCGGTGACAACCTCTTGCGGCTGCTCGAGCGCCGCCTCGACAACGTCCTCGTCCGGCTCGGCTTCGCCGCCTCGCGCCGGCAGGCGCGCCAGCTCGTCCGACACGGGCACTGGCTCGTCAACGGCAAGCGCGTCGACATCCCGAGCTACCAGGTCCGTCCCGATGACGTGATCCTGATCAAGCCCGACTCGCCCGCCGCCGACGTGGTGCGTGGGGCGACCGAGCTGACCGCCGCGGTCCCGCCTTGGCTTCAAGCCGATCACGATGCCCTGACCGCGAAGGTCCTGCGGCTGCCGGAGCGCGGCGAGATCACCTCGCCGGTGCAGGAGCAGCTGATCGTCGAGCTCTACTCGAAGTAGCCGGGCATCCGCCCCGGCACGTTTCCAGTGTCTAGTCAGAAGAGGAAGAAATGACCACCTTGCCCGAATTCCAGATCCCGAAGATCTCCAACGAGACGGTCGACGCGAACAAGGGAACGTTCACGGTCGAGCCCCTCGACAAGGGGTTCGGCTACACGTTCGGGAACTCGCTGCGCCGCGTCTTGCTCTCCTCGCTGGGGGGCGCCGCGATCAAGAGCGTCCGCATCGAGGGCGTCGCGCACGAGTTCTCGACCGTCGAGGGGGTGAAGGAGGACGTCACCGACGTCGTCCTCAACCTCAAGGACGTCGTCGTGCGGATGCACACCGACGCCGATGAGGTCGAGGCGCCGCTCGTCGCGAGCGGTCCCGGCGAGGTCACCGCGAAGGACATCGATCTTCCCGCCGGGGTCGAGATCCTCAACCCCGAGGCGCCGATCGCGACGCTCGAGAAGCGCACCAAGCTCGAGATGTACCTGACGATCGGGCGTGGGCGCGGCTATTCGCCGGCAGAGGAGAACAAGACCGAGGATCAGCCGATCGGCGTGATCCCGATCGACTCGATCTTCTCGCCGATCCGCCGCGCCGCCTACAACGTCGACTCCGCCCGCGTCGGGCAGCGCACCGACTTCGACAAGCTCACGCTCGAGGTCGAGACGGACGGCTCGATCGAGCCGGGATCGGCGCTTCGCGAGGCGGCCGAGATCCTGATCAAGACGATGGCGATCTTCACCGACGCCGACCGAGTCGAGGAGCTCACCGCGCGCGATCCCGTCGCGGTTAACGGCGACGGCGCCTTCGCGCCGCTGCCGGGGGCCCCCGAGGGCGACGAGCGGCTGATCGAGGAGCTCGAGATCGGCGTCCGCGCCTACAACTGCCTGAAGCGCGCCGGCATCCAGACGGTCGGCGATCTCGTGCAGCGCTCCGAGTCCGAGCTGAACTCGATTCCGAACTTCGGTCGCCGCTCGACCGAGGAGGTCAAGGAGTCGCTGCACGCCCTCGGCCTCGGGCTTCGCGGCGAGTAGCGCGCAGGAGCGTGCGGCGATGCGTCACGGAAAGCAGCGCAACAAGCTGAGCCGCGACAGCGCCCACCGGCGGGCGCTGATGCGAAACCTCTCGCGCGAGCTGATCGAGCACGAGCGGATCCGCACCTCGCAGGCGAAGGCCAAGGCCGTCAAGCCGCGGATCGAGAAGCTGATCACGCTCGCCAGGCGAGGCGACCTCCACGCCCGCCGCCAGGCCCTATCGGAGCTCGGCCAGGACAAGTTCCTCGTCCACAAGCTGTTCGAGGAGATCGCGCCCCGCTATGCGGAGCGCCCCGGGGGGTACACGCGGATCGTCAAGCTCGGGCCGCGGCGCTCGGACTCGACCGAGATGGTCTTCATCGAGTTCGTCTGAGCACCGCTCGCCTCGAGATCGCCTACGACGGCCGGCGCTTCGCCGGTTGGGCGGCGCAGCCCGGACAGCGCACGGTGCAGGGCGAGCTCGAGGACGCGATCGAGCAGATCGCTGGGGAGCGCGTTGCGCTGAGCGTCGCCGGGCGCACCGACGCAGGCGTGCACGCGACGGGGCAGGTGGCGAGCTTCGAGCACCAGGGTGAGCTCCCGGAACGCTTCGCCGAGCGCCTCAACGCCGTGCTCGCGCGCGACGTCGCGGTGCGCGCCGCCGGGCCCGCGGCCGATGGCTTCGATGCCCGCCGCGACGCTCGCTCGCGCGCCTACCGCTATCGGGTGCTGGCCTCGGCGATCCGCGATCCCTTCGAGGAGGGCAGGGCGCTGTGGTGGCGCCACCCGGTCGACCGCGCGGAGCTCGACGCCTGCGCGGAGGCGGTGATCGGCAGCCACGACTTCACCGCCTTCACCCCGACCCAGACCGGGCACGCGCTCTTCGAGCGCACCGTCACTCGGTGCTCGTGGACCGCGGAGGAGGGCGGGCCGGTGCTCGCCCTCGAGATCGAGGCGCCGGCCTTCATGCGCAGCATGGTCCGGGTGCTGGTCGGCACGATGCTCGAGGTCGCCGGCCGGCGACGCTCCCTCGATGACTTTCGCTCCCTGCTCCAGGGCGCGCCGCGCGAGCGCGCCGGGGAGACCGCCCCCGCTCACGGCCTGTGCCTTGTCCGGGTCCGGTACTGAGCTTCCTCGGCTCAGGCCCGAGGCAGGACGTCGGTCGGCCCGTCGATCCAGGCTCGGACCCGGTCGCCCTCGTGCCAGGAGGGAAAGCCGAGGCGCCGCGAGCGAACGACGTGGCCTGAGGGCAGGCGCAGGTGGATGAGCTGGTCGTGGCCGTAGAAGCGCCGGCCGACCACCTCCGCATCGGCGGCGTTCTGTGGGCCGCTGAGGCCGACCGCGACCGACTCGGGGCGAATCATCACGTCGACGGGGCCTTCGACTCCCTGCTCGGCGGGCATCGAGCCGAGCTCGCAGACGACCCGGCCGGAGGCCGCCTCGCCGGGGACCACCTCGATGTCACCGAGGAAGCCCGCGACCCAGGGTGAGGCGGGGCGGGAGTAGATCTCCTCGGGGGTGCCGACCTGCTCGATTCGCCCGGCGCGCATCACGGCGACGGTCTCCGCGATCGAGAGCGCCTCGGCCTGATCGTGCGTCACGAACAGCGCGGTGACGCCCGCGGCGCGGATGATCGCGACCACCTCCTCGCGCAGGCGCTCGCGAAGCCCGGCGTCGAGATTGGAGAAAGGCTCGTCGAGCAGGATCAGCTCGGGGGTCGGGGCGAGAGCCCGGGCGAGCGCAACCCTTTGCTGCTGGCCGCCGGAGAGCTCGTGGACGGCCCGTCCCCCGACCGGGTCGAGGCCGACGAGCTCGAGCACGTCCCTGACCCGATTGGGGTCGGGGTCCCGGCCGAGGGCGTAGGCGACGTTGCCGGCGACGTCGAGGTGCGGGAAGAGCGCGTAGTCCTGGAACACGACCCCGACTCGCCGGCGCTCGGGCGCGACGAAGCCGTCCGGCCCGGCGAGCAGGCGCCCGCCGACCGAGATCGTGCCCGTGTCGGGGCGTTCGAAGCCGGCGATCAGTCGCAGCGTCGTCGTCTTGCCGCAGCCGCTCGGTCCGAGCAGCGCGACGATCGCGCCCGCCGGCGCCTCCAGGCTGAGGCCGTCGACGGCGCGGAGCTCGCCGAAGGACTTGCCCACCTCTCTCAGTTCGATCGAGCTCATCTCGATTCCCAATGGTGACGGGGAGCGCCGCTCGGGGCTACTCCCGCGCGCTGAGCAGGTAAAGGGGGCCCGCAGAGACCGCCAGCAGGACGAGCGACGGGATCGCGCCGCGCTCGAAGAAACCGACGTTGGTGGCGCCCCAGATCTCGGTCGCGAGGGTCTCGAATCCGATCGGGGCGAGGATCAGGGTGGCGGGCAGCTCCTTGATCGCGGTCAGGAAGACGAGTGCGCCACCGGCGAGCACACCCGACGCGATCAGCGGTCCGGTGATCGTGCGGAGCACCTCGAACGGCGAGCGTCCGAGGCTTCGGGCCGCCTCCTCGACGCGAGGAGAGACCTGAAGCAGTGAGGCGCGCGTCACCCCGACCGCGAGCGGAAGGAAGAGGACCACAAAGGCGAAGATCAGCATCGCAAGTGTCTGGTAGAGGCCGATCGCGACTCGGGTGCCGAAGAAGACGAGCGCGAGCGCGACGACGATCCCCGGCAACGCGTGGCCGGTGTAGGAGAGCCGCTCGACCGAGGTGGAGAAGGAGCCGCGGAAGCGGACCACGAGAACGGCGACCGGGATCGCGCAGAGGGCGGCAACTAGCGCCGCGAGCCCGGAGGCGAGCAGTGAGTTGGCGGCCGCCGAGGCGACCTCGCTCCAATCGACCTCGCCGGCGAAGCTGCGGGTGGACCAGTAGACGAGCACCGTGACGGGGAGCAGGAGCGCGAGGAACGCGACCGCCCCGCAGAAGCCGAGCGCGGCCGCGCGCCAGCGGCCCAGAGCCACCGTGCGGGGGCGCCGCGCGGCACCCGGGGCGCTTCGGTAGAGCGCCTCCGAGCGGCGGGTGCGTGCCTCGAGCCAGAGCAGGACCCCCATCAAGCCGACGAGCAGCGCGGCGAGCGCGGCTGCCGAGGTGCGGTCGAAGCTCGCCTGGTACAGCGTGTAGATCGAGGTCGTGAAGGAGTCGAAGCGCATGATCGAGACGGCGCCGAAGTCGGAGAGCACGTAGAGCGCGACGAGCAGGGAGCCTGCCCCGATCGCAGGAACGAGCTGGGGGAGGACGATGCTCCGGAAGACCTCGCGCTCGCCGCGCCCCATCGCCAGCGCCGCCTCCTCGAGCAGCGGGTCCGACCGGCGCAACGTCGCGCGCACCGGGAGCAGGACGAACGGATAGGTGAACAGGGTGAGGGTGAGCCAGGCGCCCGGAAAGCCGGTGATCGAGGGGAGGCGCTCGATCCCGAGCGGTGAGAGCATCCCGGCGAGCAGGCCCTCGGGCCCGACCGCCGAGAGGAAGGCGTAGGCCCCGATGTAGCTTGGAATCACCAGCGGCAGCGCGGCCGCGACGGTCCACGTGCGCCGCCCCGGCAGGTCGGTCCTCACGGTGAGCCAGCCGAGCGGGACCGCGATCGCGATCGCGCTTACGGTGACCGCGGCAGTCAGCCCGATGCTGCGCAGCACGAGCTCGCCGGTCCGCGCCCGCCAGATCGTTTCGGCCGCTTCGCCGCCGGACCGGGCGACGACGACGGCGAGATACGCCAGGGGCAGGGCCGCGACGGCGGCGAGGAGCGCCCCGGCGGCCAGCAGCCACAGCGGCGGGCGTGAGCGCCGGCCCGGCCCAGCGGCGATCGCCTTGAGGCCGCCCCGGAGGACCTCCGCCGCTACAGCGCCCCCGCTTCCTGGAGCAGGGTCAGCGTGCCCTCGAGGTCATCGAGCTCGGCGAGCTCGACGTTCGGCTGCTCGATCTCCTCCAGCGGCGTGACCAGCGGGTCGACCTCCACCGAGTCGATCAGCGGGTACTCCTTGACGTTCTCGGCGAAATGGCTCTGAGCCTGCTCGGAGAGCATGAACTCGGCGAACTCGGCACCGTCGTCGGCCTGGTCGGAGCTCGCGAGCACGCCCACCCCGGCCACGTTGACGAGCGAGCCGGCATCGCCGGAGGTGTAGTGGGCCGCGACCGGATAGTCCGTGCCCTCCTCGGCTTGGGCCTCGGCGATGTAGTAGTGGTTGAGGAAGCCGACGTCGATCTCGCCGGCGGCGATCGCGTCGCGGATTGCCTCGTTGTCGGTGAACTCCTCGGGCTCGTTGGCGACGATCCCCTCGACCCACTCGCGGGTGGCGTCCTCGCCCTCGGTCAGGCGCATCGCGGTCACGGACGCCTGGAAGGAGCCATTCGTGGGGGCCCAGCCGATCCGGCCGTTCCACTCGGGCGCGGCGAAGTCGAGGATCGACTCCGGCAGCTCGTCGGTGGAGACCGCCGCGGTGTTGTAGCCGACGACCCGGGCCCGGCCGGAGGTCCCGACCCACTCGCCCTCGGCCGAGCGGTAGCGCTCGTCGACGGCGTCGAGCACGGGCGCGGGCAGAGCGCTGAGCAGCCCTTCGCTCTCGACCGCGCCGAGGGATCCGGCGTCCTGGCTGAAGAAGAGATCTGCGGGGCTGTTCTCGCCCTCCTCTGCGAGGGTCGCGGCGAGCTCGGAGGACTCGCCGTACTTGATCTCGACCTCGATCCCCGTCGCCTCGGTGAACTGATCGAAGAGCGGACCGACGTACTCCTCCTCGCGCCCGGAGTAGACGGTGAGCGTCTCGTCCTCGCCGCAGGCGCCGATCGCGAGCGCCAGCGTCCCCGCGGCGATCGCCGCGAGCCACCGGCATCCAATCGCGTGCCGTCCCTTCAAGTTCCCCAGTCCTCCTCCGGTTTCGTCGGCCCGCGTTAGGGGTCCCTAAGCGAGGTGCGTTAGGTTACCCTA
>Ga0136632_10000038_pt1 | contig 29079 bp, 29 predicted proteins | sample AntDrymUQ6112106_2_FD_104670 | JGI IMG/M metagenome (GOLD analysis project Ga0136632, IMG submission 104670) | Polar desert sand microbial communities from Dry Valleys, Antarctica - metaG UQ611 (21.06) | ecosystem: Environmental > Terrestrial > Soil > Desert | place: Antarctica: Dry Valley...
ACAGCCTCCCCCGTCCAGTCGGCCGCGGGGCGGCGGAGGCGATAGCTGAGCGGCTGCGGGTGCTGGGCCAGCCGGTGCGGGTACGGCTTGTCGATCTGCTCGAGCGCGAGGGCGAGATGGCGGTGGGGGCGCTCGCCGAGGCGCTAGGCGAGAGCCTGCACAACGTGTCGCAGCATCTTGCGGTCCTGCGCGCGGCTGCGATCGTGACTCGCCGGCATCGCGGCCGCGAGGTCTGGTATCGGCTCTCGAGCCCGCCGGCCGCGCTATGCATCTACGATCGCGTGGCGGTGGCGCTGCGAGAGGCGGTAGTCGAGCACCTCGACCAACTCCGCCGTGCCGGCCAGCCCACCGACCCGGCGAGCGATTCCGCCGATAGGTAGCGGCGGCCCAACCAGCCACTCGTCATTCTGCTCGATCAGTCGAGCGCCGGTCAATCGAATCGCGGCGGCGTCGTTGGGAAGATCCCGGCGACGTCGGAGCGCCGGCCGATCTCCTTGGGACCCGCTCACCACACCTAATAGCGTTGCCCTTCACGCGTTTGCCGCTCGCTTGCCGGACGTGCGCTCCGCAGCGTGACGTGCCGTCGGCTCGGAGCGCCTCGGCTTGGCAAGCTCCACGTCAACCTCGCCCGGGTCGAGCTCGGCGCCACAAGCGGCGCAGACGACCTTGGCGCGAACCAGGCGCCCACAGGGGCGGTGGCGCAGGCGCGACTCCCGTTCGCCGGCCTCCGGAAGATGGACCTCTGCCCAGTGCAGGATCGCCACGATCGCGCCATAGAGATCGCGGCCAGCCCCGGTAAGGACGTACTCGTACCAATCGGGGTCGGTCCGGTAGCGGCGCCGCTCGAGCAGGCCGTCGGCCACCAGCGCCTTCAGCCGCGCCGCCAGCACGTTGCGAGCGATGCCGAGGTTACGAGCCAGCTCCCCGTAGCGGCGGACGCCGTAGAACGCCTCGCGGAGGATCAGGATCGTCCAGCGGTCGCCGAGCACGTCAGCGGCTTGCTCGATCTTGTCCAGGCGACGCGGGGTGTGGTTCTCGGCGCGCAACTAGTTCTCGCTTCCGTATGGATTCATTGCACAACTAGTTGCGCGATGCTACTAGTCCCCCTATGGTCAACGCCCAGAACACGCCACTCCAGTTCGAGCTGCTGCGCTACGCCGCAGACGGCCCGGTCGCGCGGATCACGCTTGATCGACCGGAGAAGCGAAACGCGCTCTCGATCGCCCTCAGCGACGAGTTGATCAGGGCGATCGCCCGCGTCCAGGAGTCAACCGCCGTCAAGGTGCTCGTAATCCAGGGGGCCGGCGAGACCTTCTGCGCCGGCGACGACATCACCGAGATGCATGACTGGGGCGACGCCAACGGCGTCATGCGCCGGGCTCGTCTCTACCAAACGATGGCCAACGCGCTCGAGGAGCTCGACAAGGTCACGATCGCAGCGGTCGACGGGTTCGCGGTCGGCGGCGGACTCGAGATCACGATGGCCTGCGACTTCGTGGTGGCCACGCGACGCGCGCTCTGGGGGATGCCCGAAGTCGACGTCGGCATCACTCCGGGCTGGGGCGGCACCACCCGCATGGCGCGGCTGATCGGCCGGCGCATGACCAAGGAGGTCAACCTCCTCGGAGCCCTCCACCCGGCCAGGCGCGCGGTCGAGCTCGGCCTCTGGAACCGAGTGGTCGGCGACGATCAGCTCGAGGCCGAGGTCAATGCGCTGGTCGAAGTACTCCTCTCGAAGAACCAGCAGGCGGTGCGCCAACTCAAGTTCATCATTAACCGCGGAATTGAAGCGGACCTCTACACCGCGCAGGGCTTCGAGGCGCTCTCGGCCGGGCTCACGGGAGCCGTCAACGGCGCCTGGGAGGTGTCCGACGCCGACGCCGGCAGGGGAGTCGTGGGCTTCACCGAGAAGAACAGCCTCTGGCAGCAGCGCCGGGGGCTGGCGCGGGAGTTCTGGTCCGACGGGCCCAAGCCCGCGCCGACGGGCCTGACAGGCCCGTCGCGACCTGAGGGCCCTCGATGAGCCGCGAATGGAGCGCCGAGGACATCCCCGATCAGGCGGGGAGAGTCGCGATCGTCACCGGAGCCAACAGCGGGCTCGGTCGCGTTACCGCGCTCGAACTCGCGCGCCGTGGGGCGGAGGTGGTGGTGGCGTGCCGGACCCTCGAGAAGGGCGAGGCCGCCGCCGCGGGGATCCAGGCGGTCGCGAGCGGCCCGAAGCCCCGAGTCCTGCAGCTCGACCTCAGCCATCTCGCCTCAATAGGCCGCTTCGCCGACTCGTTCTCGGGCGTGCGCGTAGACCTGCTCGTGAATAACGCTGGGGTGATGATGACCCCGCACCAGACGACGGCCGATGGCTTCGAGCTTCAGCTCGGGACCAACCACCTCGGTCATTTCGCGCTCACCGGGCAGCTGCTCGATGCCCTCCAGCGATCCGATGCGGGGCGCATCGTGACCCTGAGCAGCAATGAGCACAAGGGCGGGCGGATCGACTTCGACGACCTACAGCAAGAGCGCGACTACAGCCCGCGCGGCGCCTACCAGCGCTCGAAGCTCGCCAACGCGGTCTTCGCCATCGAGCTCGATCGCCGGCTGCGCGCCGCTGGGTCGAACACGATCAGCGCCTTCGCCCACCCGGGCTACTCCGCAACGAACCTGCAGTCGAGCGGGCCGACGGGCGTGGCCAAGGTCGCGATGGCGATCACCAATCGGCTCGTGGCGCAACGTCCCGAGCGCGGTGCGCTGCCGACCCTCTACGCGGCAACCGCGCCGGGGGTCGAGGGCGGCGACTACTACGGCCCCGACGGCTTCGCCGAGATGCGCGGCTTCCCGACCAAGACCAAGGCGATCGCGGACGCCTACGACCTCGAGCTCGGACAGCGCCTGTGGCAGCTCTCGGAGGAGCTCACCGGCGTGCGCTACCCGCTGGGCGGCGACGCCGCATGACGGACCTGGGGCCGCCCGAGGAGATCTGCGCCGACAGCGTTCGCCGTCGCGCGGGCTCCGCCGCAGCTACCGCGCCTCCCCGCCGCACGTAGTGCCCGCCGTGCCGCAGATCAGCGGCAGGCCGAGCGCCTCGCACACCTCGTGCGCGAAGCTCGCTTTCAGGAGGCAGTGAGCTGCAGCCGGCCGTACTGGCTGCGAGCGCGGGAGTGGGGCCCGGTCAGATCCGAGGGGTCACGAACGACCCACGAGGGGGAGAGCCAGACCGTCCGGGGCGCTCTTTACCTTGAGAATCCGATGACCAAACAGCCTGGAATCGATGCACTTCAGGCCCCGCTCGGGGCCGCGCCGGCGCCGCTTCCGGCACTGCGCGCCTATGTCCGCGAGCTCGGCGAGGGACAGGAGGTGGCGGCCGCGTTCGCGGTCCGCGAGCGCGAGCGGCGCTCGCGCAAGAACGGCGAGGACTTCGTTCGGCTGATCGTCGCCGACCGCACCGGGACGGTCGAAGCCGTCGCTTGGGAGGCGGTCGACGAGTGCTTCGGGTGTACGGACCCGGGTTCGGTCGTCTTCATCGAGGGGCGCTTCTCGGTCCACCAGCAGTACGGGCGCAAGATCACGATCCGGTCGATCCGCCCCGCCGAGGACGGCGAGTTCGATCCCTCCGATCTGGCCGAGGGCCCCGACGTCCCGGTCGAGCGGATGGAGGCCGATCTGCGCTCGCTGATCGAGACGATCCAGAACCCGCAGCTCCGCGAGCTGCTCGACCGCCTCTACGGCGAGGAGTCGAGGCTGTGGAAGCGCTTCCGCGAGGCGCCCGCGGCGAAGTACTACCACCAGGCCTTTCGCCACGGGCTGCTCGATCACACCCTCTCGGTCGCGCAGGCGGTGAGCGCGGCCGCCTCGGCCTTTCCGGGAATCGACCGCGACGTGGCGGTGACCGGGGCGCTGCTTCATGACATCGGAAAGACGCAGGCCTACAACGACGACCTGCTCGCGATCGACCTCACCGACGCGGGTCGGCTGCAGGGGGAGATCCCGCTCGGCTACTACCTCGTGCGGCGCACGATCGAGACGATCGAAGGCTTCGACCGCGAGCTCGCCCAGGCGATCCTCCACATCGTCCTCTCCCACCACGGAAAGCTCGAGAACGGCTCGCCGGTGGTACCCGCGACGCGCGAGGCGACCCTCGTGCACGCGATCGACAACCTCGGCGGGACGCTCGGGAGCTTCGACCGGATCGAGCGAGAGCTGCCCGACGGCGAGGCTTGGTCGCGCTTCGACCGCGGGATCTCCTCGGCCGCCTACTTCCGCGGTCGCGCCGCCTAGCCTGCACGCGTTAGGGTCGCCGGTGTGGCTGCGGCGGAGAAGAAGGACCCTGCCCAGAAGAAGCTGAAGAAGCGGGTTTACGAGCAGGAGCTCGCCAACCTGCAGCTCGAGCTGGTCAAGCTCCAGGACTGGATCAAGGCGAGCGGGGAGCGGATCGTCGTCATCTTCGAGGGTCGCGACGCCGCCGGCAAGGGCGGCGTGATCAAGCGGATCACCGAGCCGCTAAACCCGCGCATCTGCCGTGTCGTCGCGCTCGGCACCCCGACCGACCGCGAGAAGACCCAGTGGTACTTCCAGCGCTACGTGGCCCAGCTTCCCGCCGCGGGCGAGATGGTCCTCCTCGACCGCTCCTGGTACAACCGCGCCGGGGTCGAGCGGGTGATGGGCTTCTGCACCGAGGAGGAGTACCACGAGTTCCTGCGCTCGGCGCCGGAGTTCGAGCAGATGCTGATCCGCTCGGGGGTGACCCTGATCAAGTACTGGTTCTCGGTCTCCGACGAGGAACAGGACCGTCGCTTTCAGGATCGCCTCGAGGATCGCACGAAGCGCTGGAAGATCAGCCCGATGGACCTCGAGTCCAGAAAGCACTGGTTCGACTACTCGAAGGCCAAGGACGTGCTGTTCCACCACACCGACATTCCCGAGTCGCCCTGGTGGGTGGTCGACGCGGACGTCAAAAAGCGCGCCCGTCTCAACTGCATCCACCACCTGCTCTCGATGCTCCCGTACAAGGACGTAGAGCCGCCCGACCTGACGCTGCCACCCCGCCAGAAGGCCGACCCCGACTACGTCCGCCCGCCGATCGCCTCGATGCGCTGGGTCCCCGAGGCCTACTAGCCGCGGCTCGCGTGCGGGCCAGGCGAGGCCCGCGTTGCATGCGGAAATTGCGCAGATTGCGGCGCAGGCGGGGGCGAAGCCGGGCGCGATCCCCCAATATCGTGGGGGCATGGCGAAGGACACCGAGAAGCTAATCCGCCAGCTCTCGCTGATCTCGTTCTTGATGGCGAACCGCCGGCCGGTGTCGGCACTCGAGATCAAGCGCGAGGTCGAGGGCTACAGCTCGATGAACGAGGACGCTTTCGCGCGCCGCTTCTACGCCGACCGCGCGGAGCTCGAGAGCCTCGGGATCTCGCTACAGGTCGACAAGCCGGCGGAGGGTTTCTTCGAGGCCGAGCTCTACGCGCTGCCGCCGGAGAACTACTACCTCCCGGCGATCGAGTTCACCGATCCAGAGCTGGCCGCGCTTCGCACCGCGCTGGGGCTGCTCGACGGGGAGTTCGCCTACGCGGAGCCGCTGCGCCTCGCCCTGCAGCAGGTCTCCTGGGGGCGCCCGAGCCCCCTCAACGAGGGCGAGGAGCCACCGATCGACGTCAAGCTCGCCGCCCCCGGGGGCGGGCGCGAGCTCTCCCAGCGCCTGGCGAAAATCGAGACCGCGATCTCGCGTCGAAAGACGATCGAGTTCTCCTACTACTCGCTGCAGCGAGACGAGACCTCCGACCGCAAGGTGAACCCGTACCACCTCGTCTTCCGCGACGGGCAGTTCTACTTGATCGGTTACTCGCACGAGCGCGACGACGTGCGCGTCTTCCGTCTCTCCCGGATCCAGGGCAAGGTCTCCTACGCGACCAAGGCCGAGCACGACTTCACCGGCCCCGAGGACTTCGATCGCCGCGATTACGCCTCTCGCGCCGAATGGCAGATGGGGACGATCGAGGACCGCGCCGCCGTCTTCGTGCGCGAGCGGATCGCGTGGCTCGTGGAGCGTGACTACGGCTCCTACGGCGAGTTCCGAAAGCCGGTCAAGGCCGATGGTGTCAAGGGCCGCGGGATGATCTTCGAGACCGACTACGCCACGCCTCGCCAGCTCATCTCCTGGGTGCTCTCCTGGCGCGACAACGCTCGCCTGCTCGAGCCGGCCGAGCTCGCGACCGAGGCGGCGCAGCGGCTCGAGCTGCTGCGAACCCGCCACCACGACGAGTTCGGGGTCGCCAAGACCGTGCGCCGGCCGATCGCCGAGGGAGCGGCGGTGGGAAGGCGAAACGGCGCCACGCGCTCGAACGGGCGCGGCTCGGCGGAGTCCGTGATTCGTCCTGAGCGCTTTGCCCGGCTCGTCACCCTCGCGGGCATGCTGATCGGGACGGCGCGCGAGGAGGGAACCCTGCCCACGCAGCACGTGCTCGAGGAGCTCAACCTCTCGCTCGAGGAGCTTCGCGAGGACCTCGACGTGCTCAACGTCGTCAACTTCGGCGGCGGCACCTACGTCCTGTACGCGGAGATCGTCGGCGACGAGATCGAGGTCGACCCCGACACCTACGGCGACAACTTCGCCCGCCCCGCGCGCCTGCTTCCGCTCGAGGCCAAGGCCCTGGTCGCGGCGATCGACCTGTTCGGCGACCACCTGCCGCAGACCGGGCTTGGCACCGCGCGCGAGAAGATCGTCGCCGCGCTCGGCCACGACCCGTCCGAGGAGGGCCTCGAGATCGCGCCCGGCCGCGACGACTCCTACGTCGTGCGGACCGTGAACGACGCGATCCAGGACCGCAAGCTGCTCGAGCTTCAGTACTACAAGGAGAACGAGGACGAGTTCGTCAAGCGCGAGGTCGAGCCCTACCAGCTCGTCAGCGGGCCGGAGGGCTGGTATCTCGGCTGCTACGACCTCGACCGCTCCGACACCCGCCACTTCCGCCTCGACCGGATGAAGGAGGCGACGATCACCGAGCGCGCGTTCGAGCCGCGCGAGGGGGTCGAGGACCGCCTCGCCGAGCAGGAGTGGCTCGTTCGGGGGGAGGTTGCGAGCGCGGGCGTCGCGCGGGTCTGGGTGGCGCCGGAGCGGGCGCGCTGGCTGCGCGAGGAGCGTACCGTGGTCGAGGAGCTCGGCGACGGGGCGGTTGTCGTCGAGGTCCCCTACGGCTCGAGCGACTGGCTCGTGCGCGAGGTGCTGAAGGGCGTGGGAGACCTGGTCGTCCTCGAGCCCGACGAGGCTCGCGACGCAGTCGCGGAAGCCGTCGGCGCGAGCCGCTGAGCGCGACCGCCGACTCACCTCCCGGTCGCGACGAGATCGTCCGCGTCGTCGCGCCCAACCCGGGCCCGATGACGCTCGAGGGGACCAACACGTACGTGTTCGCCGCCGCCGAAGGCGCTTATGTGATCGATCCGGGACCGGCGGACGAAGGGCACGTCGAGCGGATCCGGGCCATCGCCGCAGATCGCGGCGGGATCGCCGGCGTGCTGCTCACGCACTCCCACCTCGATCACGCCGAGGCGGCGCCGATGCTCGACGCGCCACTGCTCGATCCGGGGGACGGGCCTTTCGAGGCGCTTGCCACCCCCGGGCACGCCGACGATCACGTCTGTTATCTCCTCGGCGAGGTCTGCTTCTGTGGGGATCTCGTGCTTGGCGCCGGCTCGAGCTTCGTCCCGCCCGACGGGGGGTCGCTGAGCGCGTACCTCGACTCGCTCCGGCTCCTGCGCTCCCGGAAGCCTGCGCTGCTCTGCCCCGGCCACGGCCCCTACGTCACCGACCCCGCCGCGAAGATCGACGAGTACCTCGCCCACCGGCTCGAGCGCGAGCGCAAGCTGCTCGCCGCGCTCGCGGCCGGCGAGCGCTCGCGCGCACGCCTGCTGGACGCGGCCTGGGACGACGTGTCCTCGGAGCTTCGCCCGGCGGCGGCGGTCGTCATGCAGGCTCATCTCGAAAAGCTCGACGCCGATGGCCGGCTGCCGGCGGGCGGGCTCGTCGATTGACTCGCCTAGAGTCCTCCTCGTGAGCCGCCGTGAGCAGATCAAGCTCACGCCGCAGGAGCAGCGCGAGCTGCTCGACTCCGAACGGGTGGCGGTCGTCTCGACGCTGGGCCCGCGCGGCTGGCCGCACTCGATGCCGATGTGGTTCGTCGTCCGCGACGGTGAGATCTGGACCTGGACCTACGCGAAATCCCAGAAGGTCCGAAACCTGGAGCGCGACCCGCGCGCGACCCTGCTCGTCGAAGCCGGGACCGAGTACACCGAGCTTCGCGGCATCCAGATCGAGGCCGAGGCCGAGCTGATCCGCGACCCCGAGCGCGTGCTCGACTTCGCCAAGGAGCTGACGATTCGCTACTCGGAGGGGATCGAGTCGGTCGAGGGCGACGCGGCGGCGGCGCTCGCCGCGCAGGCGCCGAAGCGAGTCACGCTTCGCTTTCGGCCGGTCCGCACAGCGAGCTGGGATCACCGAAAGCTGGGCGGCACGTACTGAAGCGAGCTCCGGCCGCTCGTGAGCAGGCGGGTAGCCTGCGGGCGCGATGGAGAACCTCAAGGGCCTGATCCTCTCCGGCGGTGCCGGGACCCGGCTGCGGCCGATCACGCACACCTCCGCGAAGCAGCTCGTCCCGGTTGCGAACAAGCCGGTCCTCTTCTACGGGATCGAGGCGCTCGTCGCGGCGGGGATCACCGAGATCGGGATCGTGATCGCGCCTGAGACGGGTGAGGAGATTCGCCTCGCCGCCGGCGACGGCTCGCAATTCGGCGCCGAGCTCATCTACATCGAGCAGGACCGCCCGGCCGGGCTTGCCCATGCTGTGCTCACCGCCGAGGGCTTCCTCGGCGACTCGCCGTTCGTCATGTACCTCGGCGACAACCTGTTGCGCGACGGGATCACCGACCTCGCGAACGCCTTCCGCGAGCACGAGCCTGATGCGCTGATCCTGCTCACCAGCGTCCCCGACCCCTGGCACTACGGGGTCGCCGAGCTCGACGGGGATCGCGTCGTTCATCTCGTCGAGAAGCCCAAGGACCCACCCAGCGACCTCGCCCTGGTCGGGGTCTACATGTTCACCTCGAAGATCTTCGACGCGGCGCGCGCGATCGAGCCCTCGTGGCGAAACGAGCTCGAGATCACCGATGCGATCCAGCATCTGATCGACGCCGGCAGCCGGGTCGAGAGCCACACCGTGAGCGGTTGGTGGAAGGACACCGGCCAGCTTGCCGACATGCTCGAGGCGAACCGGCTCGTGCTTGAGGACCTCGACCGCCGGATTGAGGGAGAGCTGACCGATACGCGGATCGACGGGCGCGTGGTGATCGAGGCCGGCGCGCGACTGGAGCGCTCCGTCGTCCGCGGGCCGGCGATCATCGGCGCCGAGGCGCACATCGTTGACTCCTACATCGGCCCCTACACCTCGATCGAGCGCGAGGTCGAGGTGGTCGGATCGGAGGTCGAGCACTCGATCCTGCTCGCGGGCTCGCGGATCTCGAACCTGGGATACCGCATGGAGGCGAGCCTGCTCGGGCGCAACGTGAGGCTCGAGCGCAGCGACGAGCTGCCCAGGACGCTACGGATGATCGTGGGGGACAACGCGGAGATCCACATCCCGTGAGGTTGCTCGTCACCGGAGCCGCCGGGATGCTCGGCCAGGACGTGGCCGAGGCCTGCGCCGCGCGTGGGCACGAGGTCGTTGCGCTCCCGCGCGCCGAGCTCGACGTCACCGATGGACTCGCGGTCGACGAAGCCTTCGCCGCGTTCTCGCCTGACGTCGCGATCAACTGCGCGGCGTGGACCGACGTCGACGGGGCCGAGGACGACGAGCGCGCCGCGATGCGGGTCAACGACACGGGGGCTGGTCTCGTCTCCTCCGCCGCCGCGGCACGCGGGGCGGCGATCGTCCACGTTTCGAGCGACTACGTCTTCGACGGGCGAAAGGGAAGCCCGTACGTCGAGTCCGACCAACCCAGCGCGATCTCCGCCTACGGCCGCTCGAAGCAGGCCGGCGAGACCTCGGTAGCGATCGCGAACCCGCGCCATCACCTGACGCGCTCCTCCTGGCTCTACGGGCTCGGCGGCCCGAACTTCGTCGAGACGATGCTGCGGCTCGCCTCCGAGCGGCCCGAGGTGCTCGTCGTCAACGACCAAGTCGGCTGCCCGACCTACACGCGCCACCTCGCGGAGGCCATCGTTGAGCTCGCCGAGCGCGAGGACTTCGGCATCCACCACGCCGCCGCCGCCGGGCGCTGCTCCTGGTTCGAGTTCGCCCAGGAGATCTTCGACCAGGAGGGGGTCGAGTGCCGGGTGATGGCCGCGACGACCGAGATGCTCGCCCGCAAGGCGCCGCGCCCGGCGTTCTCGGCGCTCGCCAGCGAGCATCCCGACCCGCTCGAGCTGCCGAGCTGGCGCCAGGGTCTCTCGGAGTACCTCTCCGCCCGCCGCGCTCGAACGGGTGTCGCATGAGCACCGTGCTCGTCACCGGTGGGGCCGGCTTCATCGGCTCCGCCTACGTCCACCACCACCTCGAGCGCCATCCTGGGGACTCGGTCAGGGTGCTCGACAAGCTCACCTACGCCGGCCGGCGCGAGAACCTCGCCGGCCTCGACGAAGCGCGCTGCGAGCTCATCGTCGGCGACATCGCCGATCGCGATGCCGTCAGCGCGGCGCTCGACGGCTGCGACGCGCTGGTCAACTTCGCCGCCGAGACGCACGTCGATCGCTCGATCGAGACGCCCGGCGAGTTCATCCAGACGGACGTCTTCGGCACCTACGTTCTGCTCGAGGCCGCCCGCGATGCGGGCGTCCGCCACCTCCAGGTGTCGACCGACGAGGTCTACGGGTCGATCGAGGACGGCTCCTTCACCGAGTCCTCGCCGCTCGATCCCTCATCCCCCTACTCGGCTTCGAAGGCCGGCGGCGACCTGCTCGTCGGTGCCTTCCAGCACACCTACGGCGCCGACGCTCTGATCGTCCGCGCCTCGAACAACTACGGCCCGCGCCAGTATCCGGAGAAGCTGATCCCGCTCTGCGTCCTGAACGCGCTCGCCGGCGACCCGCTGCCCGTCTACGGCGATGGCATGCAGGTCCGCAACTGGCTCTGGGTCGAGGACTTCGCCGCCGCGATCGACATCGTCCTCGAGCGCGGCGAGGCCGGCGAGGTCTACAACGTCGGTGGGCCCGACGAGCTCGCGAACATCGAGGTCGTGCGGCGGATCCTCGAACTCACCGGCCGCGACGAGTCGCTGATCGACTATGTCACCGACCGCCCCGGCCACGACCGCCGCTACTCGCTCTCGGCAGAGAAGACGATCGGCCTCGGTTGGGGGGCCGAGGTCCGCTTCGATGCGGGGATCGAGCGCACGGTCGCGTGGTACCGCGAGAACGAGGCGTGGTGGGCGCCGATCCGCTCAGGCGACTACCGCGCCTACTACGAGCGCCAGTACGGCTCGGCGCTCGGGTGATGCCACAGCGCCTCGAGACGAGGCTCGACGGAGTCACCCTGCTCGAGCCCGAGGTCCACGGCGACGAGCGCGGCTTCCTCGTCGAGACCTTCCGTGCCGACGCCTGGCGCGATGCGGGCGTTGACGTCGAGTTCGTTCAGGACAACCACTCCCGCTCTCGCGGCGGCATCCTCCGCGGCCTGCACTTCCAGACCGAGCCGGGACAGGCGAAGCTCGTCCGAGCCGCCCGCGGGCGGATCTGGGACGTCGCAGTCGACCTGCGCCGTGACTCGTCGACCTACGGGCAGTGGGAGGGCCACGAGCTCGACGACGAGCGCCACCGCCAGCTCTTCGTTCCCGCCGGCTTCGCCCACGGCTTCTGCGTGCTCAGCGACGAGGCCGACGTCCATTACCGCCTCTCGAGCCCCTATGACCCGGCGACCGAAAAAGGCATCGCCTGGGACGACCCCGAGGTCGCGGTCGGTTGGCCGATCACCGACCCCCAGATCTCCGAGCGCGACCGCAACGCCCCCCGGCTCGCGGAGATCGCGGACGAGCTGCCCTGGTAGCAGGCGCTTCGGGTCTACCGCGCGAAAGGGCACCGGCGGAGACACGCGGAGGGCAAATCATTGCCTTCCTGCCCAGGCTTGCCACCATTGAAGGCGTGATTACCACCACAATCGCGACCCGGCCGCGAAGCGCCGATCCCTGGCACGACACAGACGTGATCGACGAGCGCGCCGCGCGCTTCGGACAGGCGACGACGGGAGTGGTGGCCCTGCTGGGCGCCGTGCTCGGCTGGCCGCTCGCCTGGGGGCTGATGTCAGCCCAGCTGCTGATCGGGCTGACCCTAGGGCGCCGATGGTGCGTCCCCTGCGTCGCCTATTTCACCCTGGTGCAGCCGCGCTTCGGCGAGGGGCCCCTGGAGGACTCGAGGCCGCCGCGCCTAGCGAACATGATGGGCACGGTCTTCCTCGGTTCGGCGGCGCTCCTGTGGTGGCTTGGTTCGCCGGCGGCGGGGACGGCGATCGCCACCCTGGTCGCATTCCTCGCCATGGTCTCGGCGAGCACGGGGTTCTGCGCGGGCTGCGAGATCTACAAGTTGACGGCGAAATTGCGTGGGATCTCCCCCACCCATCACGACCGCATCGACCCTTCCGATCTCCCCGGCCTCCATGCTGCCCCTCGCAGTTTCGTCGAGTTCACGCATCCGCTCTGCTCGGAGTGCCGGGATTGGGAGCAGCGGCTGGTGGCCACGGGCGACCCGCTGCTCAAGGTGGATGTCCGCGAGCAGCCCGGCCTCGCCAGGAAATACGGAATCGCGATCGTGCCGACCGTGGTGGCGGTCGCTTCCGACGGCGAGGTGCTCGAGCGCCTCGCGCCCTAGGGTTGCGCCGGGCAAGCCAGCCGTTCGCTCGTCGCAGCGCCTTTCATCGTGGGGTTGACATGACGTACACCGCCGATCCACGCGTTGACGCCTACATCGATGCCCTGCCCGATTGGCAGCAGGCGATCTGCCGCGAGGTCCGCGATCTGGTCCACGCCGCCGACCCGGAGGTCGCGGAAGCCATCAAGTACACCGACCGTCCGTACTTCGTGCTCGAGGGCAACATCTGCGCGCTGTTGGCGGCCAAGGACCACATCAACATATTTCTCTACGACGGCGCGATCGTCCCTGACCCCGAGGGAATCATCACCGGCGGCCACGAGAACACGACCGCCCGCACGGTGGCCGTCCGCGAGGGCGAAACCATCAACGCGCCCGCCACGCGGAGGACCACCTTGACAGTCGCGATCAAATGCCTCGCGGGCGCTGCCGCTGGGGGATGATGCTGGAGTGGCGTACGACGAACAGCTCGCCAACCGGATCCGAGAGCTGATCGCAGGCGACGGCCATTCGAGATGCGCGGGCGCCCGATGCAGGGCTGGTTACGGGTCGACGCCGAAGGCGTGCGAACCAAGCGCCAGCTCGAACCGTGGGTCAAGCGCGGCGTCGCCTATGCGCGCTCCCTTCCTGCGAAGCGGTAGGCCGTCCATTTCGAGATCCCGAGACGAACCGTGGAGCAGCCGGGCGTCCGTCGGTTCCGCCTCTCGCGCGATGCGGAAGCGCCGACCACTGCCGCCAAGCGACGGCCCGCGGGCTCAGGGTCCGAGGAGCCGCTTCACCGCTCGAAGCTGGCCGCTCGGCACGAAGCCGGTACTCGACGTGGAAGACCGAGGCCTCATCCTCCTCACGAAGGGTCAGCCGGCCTGGCGCCGTGAGCTTCCGTGTGAACCGCTTTCGCCCGCAGCGCTGGGCGGCGGCGCACGCGCGCCCCTCGAAAGCGCACTGTGACGGAGTTCGGCGACGGAAGCGCCAATCCGTAGACTCGATCGGTTGAGCATGCCGGCCGAATCGAGTGCAAAGACAGATCCTCTTGCCGCCTTCAGCGAGCGCACGCGGCGCTGGTTCGAGGCCTCCTTCGAGGCACCGACCCCGGCGCAGGCGGTCGGCTGGCCGGCGATCGCATCGAAGCGAAACGCGCTGATCTGCGCGCCGACGGGCTCCGGCAAGACACTCGCCGCCTTCCTCTGGGGAATCGACTCGCTTGCGCGCGAGCCCGAGCGGCTCGGCAGCGGGGTGCGGATCGTCTACGTCTCGCCGCTCAAGGCGCTCTCCTACGACATTGAGCGCAACCTCCGCGCGCCGCTCAAGGGCATCGGCGCAGGTGTCCCTAGCCGAGGCCGTCAGGCCTCGGCAGAAGCAGGTGCCGTTGCTGATATTGCGGTCGGCTTACGCACGGGCGACACGCCGCAGCGCGAGCGCCAGGCGATGAAGCGCACGCCGCCGGACATCCTGATCACGACTCCGGAGTCGCTCTACCTGATGATCACCTCGCAGGTGCGCGAGATCCTCACCGGCGTCGAGGCGGTGATCGTCGACGAGATCCACGCCGTCGCGCAGTCGAAGCGTGGCGCGCACCTCGCTCTCACGCTCGAGCGCCTCTCCCGCCTGGTCACCGAGGAGGGCAACCCCGACCCGCAGCGGATCGGGCTCTCAGCTACCCAGCGCCCGCTCGAGCGAATCGGCCAGTTCCTCGTCGGCCCGACTCGCGAGTGCGAGATCGTCAACGTCGGCGCCCGCAAGGACCTCGACCTCGAGATCGTGGTCCCGGTCGAGGACATGTCGGACCTGGGCGCGGGAGTCGCGACGACCGGCGATGGCAAGGCGCCTTCCGAGGCGATCGCCCCCGGGCCCCTCGAGCCGTCGCTCGATCCCGTCGCAAACCCACGCTCGATCTGGCCCGCGATCTACCCCGAGCTCCTCAACCTCGTCCGCGAGCACACCTCAACGATCATCTTCGTCAACAACCGCCGCGGCGCCGAACGCCTAGCCAAGCGCCTCAACGAACTCCACAACGACCAGCCCGAGCAAGAGCTCCCGGCAACCGAACACGCGGGCCATTCCTCCTCGACAACCGACCCGCCGGCCACGAGCAGTCCGGCCAACGACGGCCTCGAGGAGATCGCCCGAGCCCACCACGGCTCGCTAGCCCACGAAGAGCGCCTCATAGTCGAGGAGCTGCTCAAGTCGGGCCGACTCCCCTGCCTCGTCGCCACGTCCTCGCTCGAGCTCGGGATCGACATGGGCGCCGTGGACCTGGTGATCCAGGTCGAATCGCCGAAGTCGGTCTCGCGCGGCCTTCAGCGCGTCGGCCGCGCCGGTCACCAGCTCGGCGAGGTCTCGAAGGGTCGGATCTTCCCCAAGTTCCGCGCCGACCTGCTCGAGTGCGCGGTGGTCGTGCGGCGGATGCGGGAAGGCGCGATCGAGGAGACGGTGATCCCTCACAACCCACTCGACGTGCTCGCCCAGCACCTCGTCTCGATGGTCGCCGACGTCGAGTGGGAGGTGAACGACGTCGAGGCGGTGGTCAAGGCCACCGAGTCGTTCAAGGAGCTCTCGCGCGAGCAGCTCGAGAACGTGCTCGACATGCTCGACGGGCGCTATCCCTCCGAGCGCTTCGCCGAGCTGCGCCCGCGGATCGTCTGGGACCGCACCGCGGGCACAGTGCGCGGGCGCAAGGGCGCCCGCCAGCTCGCGGTCACGAACGCGGGGACGATCCCCGACCGGGGCCTCTACGGGGTCCACCTCCCGGACGGGCGCCGCGTCGGCGAGCTCGACGAGGAGATGGTCTACGAGGCCCGGCCGGGGCAGACCTTCCTGCTCGGCGCGACCACCTGGCGGATCGAGGACATCACCCGCGACCGCGTCATCGTCACGCCCGCTCCGGGGGTTCCCGGCGCGGTGCCTTTCTGGCGCGGCGACGGCGTCGGACGTCCCTCAGAGCTCGGCCGCGCGATCGGAGCCTTCTCGCGCGAGGCCGTCTCCTCCGACGCTGAGACGCTCGCGCGCGACTACGACCTCGACCTCCGTGCGGCGCAGAACCTGCTCGCCTACCTGCGCGAGCAGCAGGCCGCGACCCGCGTCGTGCCCTCCGACGAGACGCTCGTCATCGAGCGCTTCCGCGACGAGATCGGCGACTGGCGGCTCTGCGTGCTCTCGCCGTTCGGCGGCCGCGTCCATGCGGCCTGGGGGCTCGCACTTGCGGCGAAGATCCGCGACGAGCACGACCTCGAGGCAGACGCGATCTGGTCCGACGACGGGATCGTCGTCCACCTGCCCGACGCCGACGAGCCGCCCGACGGTGAGCTGATCCTGCTCGAGCCCGACGAGGTCGAGGACCTCGTCGTCCGCGAGCTCGGCGGCTCGGCGCTGTTCGGCGCGCGCTTTCGCGAGAACGCCGCGCGCTCGCTGCTCCTCCCCCGCGCTTACCCGGGCAAGCGCACGCCGCTCTGGCAACAGCGGCTCAAGTCGCAGAGCCTGCTCGAGGTCGCCAAGGACTTCCCGCGCTTCCCGGTCGTGCTCGAGACCTACCGCGAGTGCCTTCGCGACGTGCTCGACCTGCCGGCGCTCCAGGAGCTGCTTCGCGACCTGCATTCGCGAAAGATCTCGCTGGTCGAGGTCGAGACGCAGACCGCCTCGCCGTTCGCTTCCTCCCTGCTCTTCGACTACGTCGCCACCTACATGTACGAGGGCGATACGCCGAACGCGGAGCGACGTGCCGCGGCCCTCGCCCTCGACCGCGACCTCCTGCGCGAGCTGCTCGGCGCCGACGAGCTGCGCGAGCTGATCAACCCCGAGGCACTCGAGGAGGTCGAGCGATCGCTCCAGCTCATGCACCCGGACGCGCTCGCCAAGGACCGCGACGCCCTTCAGCAGGTGCTCCGCCGGCTCGGCGATCTGACCGCAGAGGAGTGCGAGGCGCGCGTCGCGGAGGGCTACTCGGCGGGGTCCATGCTGGCGAAGCTCGAGCGCGAGCGCCGCGCCGCGAAGGTCCGGATGGCGGGTGAGGAGCGCTGGATCGCGGCCGAGGATGCCGGCCTCTACCGCGACGCGCTCGGGGTGCCGCCGCCTGCGGGCCTGCCCGACTCCTACGGGGAGGAGGTCGTCGACGCGATCTCGATCCTCGTGCGCCGCTACGCGCGCACCCATGGGCCGTTCCCGACCGCGCAGCTCGCGCGCCGCTACGGGGTCGACCCGCTCCCGGCGCTACGCGAGCTCGAGCGCGGGGGTGAGCTGGTCCGCGGCGAGCTCCTGCCAGGCGGTACCGAGCGCGAGTGGTGCGACTCCGACGTCCTTCGCCGAGTGCGGCGAGCGAGCGTCGCCGCGCTTCGCCAGGAAGCCGAGGCCGTCGACCCGGCTGAGCTCGCGCGTTTCCTGCCCGCCTGGCAGAACGTCGACGCGCACCGCCCGGCCGGCGCAGGCCCGGATCGCCTCCGTGAGGCGCTCGTCCCGCTCCAGGGCGTCGCGCTCACACCCGAGGTCTGGGAGCGAGACGTGCTCCCGCGCCGGCTCGGCGCCTACAGCCAAGCCTGGCTCGACCAGCTCTCGACGGGAGGCGAGCTGGTCTGGATCGGCGCCGGCGCCGTTGGGCGCACCGGGCGCGTTGCGATCTACTTCCGCGAGGACGTTCGCGTTGCCGGCCCGCCACCGGCGAACGCGAAGCTCGACCGCCCCGAGGGCGAGGTCCACGATGCGATCCGCGAACGGCTCGCGCAGGCGCCGTCCTTCTGGCTCGACCTGGTCTCCGAGCTCCCGGGTCCCGCCGAGGAGCTGCACAGCGCGCTCTGGGACCTCGCCTGGGCTGGAGAGGTGACCAACGACGCCTTCGCGCCGCTGCGTGCCCGGCGCCTGTCAGCCGTCAACCGCGCCCGCCGACCGCAGCGGCGCTTCGCCTCGCGGCGGACCGGCGCCGGACAGGCGATCCAGGGCCGCTGGTCGCTGACGGAGCCGCTGTTTGCAGATGCGCCCCCGGCCGGCCCGCGCCTGCGCGCGCAGGCCGAGCTGATGCTCGAGCGCTACGGGATCGTCACCCGCGAGACAGTGCTCGCCGAAGGCGTTCCCGGAGGCTTCGCGGCGCTCTACGGGGAGCTCTCGAACCTCGAGATCCTCGGCACCGCCCGCCGCGGCTACTTCGTCGAGGGGCTTGGCGGCGCCCAGTTCGCGCTTGCGGGCGCAGTCGAGCGCATGCGCGGCATGCCTCACGCCGGGGGCGAGTACCTGCTGCTCGCGGCGACCGACCCGGCGAATCCCTACGGCGCCTCGCTGCCGTGGCCCAAGCGCACCGAGGGCCGGCGACCCGCACGCACGGCGGGCGCCTACGTCCTCCTCCGAGATGGTGAGGCGTTGATCTATGTCGAGCGCGGTGGCAAGGGAATCGTCCGCCTCACCGAGCTCGCACGCGAGTCGCTCTCCGAGGCGATCGCCGCGCTTGCGGATGGCGCCCGTGAGGGCGTCGTGCCGAAGCTCGGCATCGAGCGAATCGACAGCGAGCCCATCATCGGCTCCGGTCTCGAGGAGACGCTGATCGAAGCCGGCTTCTCCCGCCAGCCGCGAAAGCTCGTCGCCTCGGCATAGAGCCCGTGCCCGAGGGAGACACGATCCATCGCGCCGCCCGGCGGCTGAACGCGGTCCTGCGCGGCAGGGAGATCGCCGAGGCCAGGGCACCGAATCCGCGCTCACCAATCCACCACCGCGCGAGCGAGCTTCCGGGACGGACACTGGAGCTTGCCGAGGCACGCGGCAAGCACCTGCTCGTCCACTTCTCCGGCGAGCTCGTGCTCCACAGCCACCTCGGCATGAACGGAGGTTGGTGGATCACCCCCGACGGGCGACTCCCCTACGGCAAGCCGTGGCTGCTGCTCGCCACCGGCCGGTCAGTGGCCTCGCAGAACGGCGGCAAGCTGCTGCGGCTCGTCAGCGAGTCGCGGGTCAGAAACGATCCCGCACTGCTTCAGCTCGGCCCCGACCCTCTGCGCCCCGGCTTCGACGTCGCTGCCGCGGCGGCGCGGCTGCGCGAGGCCGGAGCCGGGCGCGAAGCCGGGGACGCGCTGTTGGAGCAGCGGATCATCGCCGGGATCGGCAACGCAATCCGAAACGAGGCCTGCTTCGTCGCCGGGATCAGCCCCTGGCGCCCGGTTGAGGAGCTGACGGTCGAGGAAGCGGAGCGCCTCGTGCGCGAGAACCAACGCGTGATGCAGATCTCGGTCACGACGGGACGCCGACCGCGCAGCATCTACCGCGGCACCCGGCGGGGCTGTCCGAAGTGCGGCGGTCGGATCGAGGCGCGCGGCCAGGGCGACGCCAACCGCACCGCCTACTGGTGTTCGCGTTGCCAGACCTGAGCGGGCCCTAAGCTGGCGCCGATGAGCTCGACCCCCGAGACTGCGCTCTCGATCCGTGCGCTTCACAAGGCCTACGACGACGGGACGGTCGCGCTCGACGGGCTCGACCTCGAGGTCGCCGCGGGCACCTTCTTCGGTCTCCTCGGCCCGAACGGCGCCGGCAAGACGACCCTGATCAGCGCCGTCTGCAACCTGATCCGGATCAGCTCGGGCCAGATTGAGGTCTTCGGCCGACCGGTCGACTCGCTCGAAGCCAGGCGCATGGTGGGAGTGGCCGAGCAGGACCCCAACCTCGACCGCTTCCTGACCGTGCGCGAGGCGCTCGTCTACCACGGCGGCTACTTCGGCCTGACGAGAGCGCGCGCCGCCGACCGCGCCGAGGAGATGATCGACGTCTTCGACCTACGGGCGAAGGCCGACGTCCGGGCGCCGAAGCTGTCGGGCGGGCAGCGGCGCCGGTTGCTGCTGGCGCGTGCCCTCCTTCACGAGCCGCGTCTCGTGATCCTCGACGAGCCCACCGCGGGCGTCGACGTCGAGCTGCGCCGTGAGCTGTGGCGTTACATCCGCCGCCTGCACGAGGCGGGGACGACGATCGTGCTGACGACGCACTACCTCGAGGAGGCGGAGGTCCTCTGCGAGGAGGTGGCCCTGATCTCGAATGGGCGGATCGCCGCCCGCTCTACGCCCGAGGGCCTCAAACGCGACTACGGGGTCGACACGCTCGAGGGGGTCTACATGGAGGCGGTCGCGAGGTGAGCGCGCCAGGCGCGATCGCTTCCGCCCCAGCGCCGTGGCGAAGCCTCGTCTCGCTCGCGGGCCGTGAATGCCTTCGCGTCACCCGGCTGTGGACCCAGACGATGCTCGCGCCCGTCGTCTCGTCGGTGCTCTTCATCGTCGTCTTCGGTCTCTCGCTCGGAAGCCGGATCAGCGGCGTCGGCGGCGTCGAATACGACGTCTTCATAGTTCCGGGCCTGGCTGCGATGGCGATGGCCCAGGCGGCCTACTCGAACAACTCGAGCTCGATCTTCCAGGCGCGCTCGGACCGTTACATCCACGACGTGCTCGCCGCCCCGATGCGGCCCTGGCAGATGAACCTCGGGCTCTCGCTCGGAGGCGCCTACCGCGCGCTCGTGATCGGAGTCGCCGTGATGGCGCTCGCGATCCCGCTGACCGGAGCGCCCGTCGAGCGCCCCTTCGCCCTCGCCCTCGCCGCCCTGCTGCTGATCGTGTTGTTTGGGGCGCTCGGCACCGTGATCGGGATCTATGCCGAGACCTTCGACCACCACACCTTCGTCAACAACATCGTCATCCTGCCGCTGACCTTCGTCGGCGGGGTCTTCTACTCGATCGATGTCCTGCCCTCGCCGTGGGAGCAGATCTCCCACGCGAACCCGATCTTCTACATGGTCAACTCCGTCCGCTACGGTGTGCTCGGGACGAGCGAGGTCAGCGTCGCGCTCTCGTTCGCGGTCACGGCGGCGATCGCGCTCGGCGCCCTCGCCTGGTCGCAGTACCTCTTCTCCACCGGACGGCGTCTCAAGGCGTAGGCTCGCGATACGGTGTCAGCCGTGGGGGAGGACCAGGCCAACCTGCTCTCCCGAGTGCCCCTCTTCTCGGAGCTCTCCCAGGCCGAGCTCGAGCGGATCGCCTCGGTCGCGGTCCCGCGCTCATTTCCGAAGGGCGTGCGCGTCTTTCACGAGGGCGACTCGAGCGACGCCTGCTACATCGTCAGCGAGGGCGATCTGCGCGTCACCCGCGAGCACTCCGACGGTCGCGCGATCGCGCTCGCGACCCTCGGCCCGGGGGACATCTTCGGCGAGCTCGCGATGCTAGACGGCGGGACCCGCTCGGCGAGCGTTGAGACGATCACGGACTCCGAGCTCCTCGGCCTACCCGCCTCGGACGTGCTCCGAGTGATCGCCGACCATGGCGACATCGCAGCGAAGCTGATCGCCGCCCTTACCCGGCGGCTGCGGGAGACGAACGAGCGGGTCTCGCGCCAGTCCTTTCAGACCGTTCCGAGCCGGGTCGCCGGGGTGCTCTCCCAGCTGATCGCCGAGGAGACGATCCCCGAGGCGCCCCAGGGCGTGACGGTGCGGATGACCCAGGCCGACCTCGCCCAGCTCGCCGGCACCTCACGCGAGAGCGTCAGCCGCTTCCTCGCGACGCTGGAGCGAGCCGGCGTGGTCGCCGTCGGCCGCGGCCGCGTCACCGTGCTCGAACCGCGCCGGCTCCGCGCCTACATCTTCTGAGCGATCCCGAGAGAGCCCGCCGGCGGATGGTGGAGCGCCAGCTTCGCCGACGCGGGATCGACGACGAGCGTGTGCTCGCGGCGATGGCGTCGGTGCCGCGCGAGCACTTCGTCGTCGAGCGCCTGCGCGGCCGTGCATACGAGGACTCCGCGCTGCCGATCGCCGAGCAGCAGACGATCTCCCAGCCCTGGGTCGTCGCCGCGATCTGCCAGGCGCTGCGGCTTGGCGGCGCGGAGACCGTGCTCGAGGTTGGGACTGGATCCGGTTACTCGACCGCGGTTTTGGCCAGCCTTGCCGCCGAGGTGGTGAGCGTGGAGCGCTTCGTCTCGCTGGCTGACGAGGCTCGCCGCAGGCTCGCCGAGCTCGGGGTTGCCAACGTCGAGGTGCTGCTCGGCGACGGGAGCCGCGGGGTCCCGGAACGCGCGCCCTACGAGGCGATCGCCGTGCATGCGATGGCTCCCGGGCCGCCGCTGACGCTGCTCGAGCAGCTCGCTCCCGCCGGTCACCTGGTCGCACCGATCGCCGAGACCGACTCGGACATGTTGAGCGTCTTCGAACGCTCGGATTCCGGGTTCGAGCGCCGCGACATCGCACCATGCCGATTCGTGCCGCTGCTCGGCGATGAGGGCTTCGCGCCACCGGAGGGCTCGGCCCCTTGAACGATAGGCTGCCGGCGCGATGACTCGCGGCCTCTACGCGCTCAATTTCTTCTCGCCCGCTTTCGTCGACCAGCTCAAGCGCGGCCGCAAGACGGCGACGATCCGCCTCGGCGACAAGTCGCGCAAGTACGAGCGCGGCCAGGTCGTCTGGATCACGGTCGGCCACCAGCACAGCCCGCGCGAGAAGATCTTCTCGGCGGTGATCGACGACGTCGAGGTGAAGCGGGCAAAGGACCTCTCCCCGCGCGACATCGAGCACGACAACCCAGAGTTCCGCCGGCTCGAGGAGACGCTCAGCTTCATGCGCCAGATCTACGGGCGCGAGATCGACGAGGAGGAGTCGGTGACGGTGATCCGCTTCTCCCAGGTGGTCGAGCCGCCGTCGTCGCAGTTCGGAAACGGCGAGACCCCTTCGCGCAACTAGCGCGGCGAACCGATGCCGGTCGAGTACCGCTTCCTCACGACCTGGCTGCTCGAGTCCCCGCGCGAGCCGGTCTGGGATGCGATCTACGAGTCGGGGAGCTGGCGGAGCTGGTGGCGGGGGGTGAAGCGCGCGGAGCGACTCACGCTTGGAGACGAGCGTGGCGTCGGCCAGGTGGGCCGCTACGTCTGGCGTGGCGCGATCCCCTATCCGGTCGAGTTCGAGATCCGCACGACGAGGGTCGAGCCGCCTGCGCTGCTCGAGGGCGAGGCAAGCGGCGGGCTCGAGGGGGTGGGGCGCTGGCGCCTGTTCGAGGACGCCGGCGTGACTGCCGTGCTCTACGAATGGAACGTGAGCACGACCAAGCGCTGGATGAACCTGATCGCTCCCCTCGCTCGACCCGCCTTCGAGTGGAACCATGACTGGGTGATGCGAAATGGCGGCCAGGGGATCGCCGAGCTGCTCGGCTGCCGGCTGCTGGCGACGGACTGAGGCGCCGCCGCCATCTAAGTCTTAGCGACTGAGGTCTTGACGCCTGGGAGGATCGCGGGTAGATTGGCGGAGGGCGTTTGGCACTCTCTCGTGTAGAGTGCCAGACCGGACGCACAAAGCTTCGCAAAGCCGAATCCCAGACCACCGGAGGTAATACGAATGAACTTGAAGCCCCTTGGCGACCGGTTGATCGTCAAGGCGATCGAGGAGGAGGAGACGACCGCCAGCGGCATCGTCCTCCCCGACACCGCCAAAGAGAAGCCGCAGAAGGGCACCGTCATTGCAGTGGGTGACGGCGCGTGGGACGAGGACGGCGAGAAGCGGATCCCGCTCGACGTCGCGGAGGGGGACGAGGTCCTCTACTCCAAGTACGGCGGCACGGAGATCAAGGTCGACGGCGAGGACGTGTTGGTACTGCGCGAGTCCGACGTCCTGGCCAAGGTCGTCTGAGCACGGCCCGCCGGCAACTGACTTAAGACAACAGGAGGAACTGAACATATGGCTCACAAGGAGCTCAAGTACGACGCGGAGGCGCGCGCGGCGCTGCAGGAAGGCGTCGACGCAGTCGCCAACGCGGTCAAGGTCACGCTCGGCCCGAAGGGCCGCTACGTGGTGCTCGACAAGAAGTTCGGCGCCCCGACGATCACCAACGACGGCGTCACGATCGCCCGCGAGATCGAGATTGAGGACGTGTTCGCAAACCAGGGCGCCCAGCTCGTCCGTGAGGTCGCCACGGCGACCAACGACGTCGCCGGTGACGGAACGACGACGGCGACGCTGCTTGCGCAGACGATCGTCCGCCACGGTCTCAAGAACGTCGCCGCCGGCGCGAACCCGCTCGCCTTGCGGCGCGGGATCGAGAAAGCGGTCGACCAGGTCGTCGACCATCTCCGCGACAAGCAGTCGAAGGAGGTCGGTGGCAAGGAGCAGATCGCCCGCGTCGCGGCGATCTCGGCTGCCGACGAGGAGATCGGCAACGTGATCGCCGACGCGATCGAGAAGGTCGGCAAGGACGGCGTGGTGAACGTCGAGGAGGGCCAGACCTTCGGGATGGAGCTCGAGTTCACCGAGGGGATGCAGTTCGACAAGGGCTACATCTCCCCGTACATGGTCACCGACCAGGAGCGCATGGAGGCGGTCCTCGAGGACCCCTACATCCTGATCGCGAACCAGAAGATCGGCTCGGTCCGCGACATGCTGCCGATCCTCGAGCAGGTGATGCAGGCCGGCAAGCCGCTGGTCATCGTCGCCGAGGACGTCGAGGGCGAGTCGCTCGCGACGCTCGTCGTCAACAAGCTCCGCGGCACGTTCACGGGCGTCGCGGTCAAGGCGCCCGGATTCGGCGACCGCCGAAAGCGGATGCTGGAGGACATCGCGATTCTCTCCGGTGGCGAGGTGATCACCGAGGAGATGGGCCTGAAGCTGGAGAACACGCAGGTCTCCCAGCTCGGGCACGCTCGGCGCGTCGTCGTCTCCAAGGACACCACGACGATCATCGACGGGGCCGGCGAGAAGTCCCAGATCGAGGGTCGGATCAACCAGATCCGCTCCGAGATCGAGAACACCGATTCCGACTTCGACCGCGAGAAGCTCCAGGAGCGCCTGGCGAAGCTCGCGGGAGGCGTCGCGGTGGTCAAGGTCGGCGCCGCGACCGAGACCGAGATGAAGGAGCGCAAGCACCGCGTCGAGGACGCCTTGCAGGCGACTCGGGCGGCGCTCGAGGAGGGCATCGTCCCCGGCGGCGGCGTCGCGCTGCTGAACGCGGTCGAGGCGATCGATCCGAAGGGCCTCGAACCCGATGAGGCGACGGGCATGGAGATCATCCGCCGCTCGCTCGAGGAGCCGATTCGCCAGATCGCCCACAACTCCGGGCTCGAGGGCTCGGTGGTGGTGGAGAAGATCCGTGGCCTGAAGCCCGGCGAGGGCCTCGACGCGGAGTCGGGCGACTACGGCGACCTGGTCAAGGCCGGCGTCATCGACCCGACGATGGTGACGCGCTCGGCGCTGCAGAACGCCGCGTCGATCGCGAAGAACATCCTCACCACCGAGGCGATCGTCGCCGAGCCGCCCGAGAAGGACGGCGCCGGCATGCCCGGTGGTGGCATGCCCGACATGGGCGGGATGATGTAATTCGCCCCAACAGGCGAGTGCTTCGAGAGGGCCCGGCAGCTTGCCGGGCCCTCTCTCGTTGGCGGCGCACCGAGGCGCGGCGGGCGGCTCGCTCGCGCTAGTCGGAGGCCTGCTGCTCGGAGAGCCACTGAAGCGCGTCCTCGCGCGACCAGCAGACCTGAAGCAGAGAGTCGACGCCGGTGAGGGAGAGCGTGTGGCGCACCTGTGGACTCGGCACCGCGACGGCCACCGCTCGACCCTGATCCAGCATCTCTCTCGAGCTACGCACGAGGGTCGCGATGCCGAGCGAGTCGATGAACGTGCAGGCCCCCAGGTCGATCAGGAGCCCACCATCGGCCGTCCCCAGCACCTCGTTCAGGCGGGTGTCGAGGTCGGGGGCCGCGGCGGCGTCGAGCTCGCCGTGAAAGGCGACCATCTGCGCGTCGAGCTCCGGATGAAGGGAGGTGCGAAGGATCATCGCTCCTCACTCACTACCCAAATCCGGCGGCTCACGCCCATCGGCGCGCGAGGCCTACCGCTCGCCGGCGAGGACCTCGGCCATCCTGCGCGGGGCCACGCCGAGCGACTCCGCGTCCGCGCTACCGCGCTCGCTGACCATCGCCACCTCCATCAGCTCGGCCTCCTCCCAGGTCGCGAAGACGGCGTCCCCCAAGATGCGCTGAAGCCCCACGAGTGAGGCTCTGACCAGGCCGAGCGGCACGTGGAGCATCGGCCGCTCGCGGCCCGCGGCCCGGGCGATCACCCGCGCGATCTGCTCGTAGGTGAGCCGCTCGGGGCCGGCGAGCTCATAGCGCTTGGACCCCTCGCCCTCGCGCGCGAGCGAGGCGATGACGCAGCGGGCGACGTCCTCGGCCCAGATTGGCTCGAAGGCTGCCTGCGCAGCGCCGGAGAGGGGCACCGCCGGCAGCAGCGCGAGGCGTTTCTGGAGCCTCACCCAGGGGTCGTCGGGCTCGTAGACGATCGAGGGGGCGAACACTGTGCTCGCCAGCGGGGAGCGGCGAACCGCAGCCTCGGCCAGCGCCTTGGCCCGGAAGAAGCGCGTTCGCTGGAACTCGCTCGCGCCGATCGCGGAGAAGAAAACGAAGCGCATCACGCCGGCCTCCTCGGCGCCACGCAGCAACCGGGCGGTGGCGAGGCCGTTGAGCTCCTCGACCTTCGCCGCCGGCTGGTCGCGGATCGCAGCGGCGAGGTGGATTACGGTCGAGGCGCCCCGCAGGGCTTGGCGGACCACGCGGGGGTCGGAGAGCTCAGCGAGGTCGCCGAGCGCGATCCGGACGTCCACGCGCCGGCGTCCGAGGCCACGCGGGTCGCGGACGAGCACCCGGACTTCCTCGCCGAGCTCGAGGAGCTTCGGCAGCAGCGCCCTGCCGACAGTGCCCGTGGCGCCTGTGACCAGGATCACGCGGGGCACTCTATTCGCCGTCCTGCTGGCACTAGAATGTTTGCTCCGCTCGGCTGGCGTCGCAGGCGCCGGATACCACGGACCGACCCAACCAGAGAAACGGAGACCGATCTTGGCCTATGTGATCGCCGAGCCCTGCATCGGCCAGAAGGACAACTCCTGCGTCGAGGTCTGCCCGGTCGACTGCATTCATCCGACGCCCGACGAGCCGGACTACGAGGGAGTCGAGCAGCTCTTCATCGATCCCGACGAGTGCATCGACTGCGATGCCTGCGTCGAGGCGTGCCCGGTCGACGCCTGCTTCGCCGAGGACCAGCTCCCCGAGGAGTGGGCGAAGTACACCGCGCTCAACGCGCAGTACTTCGCCGGGAAGTAGGCGCTCAGCGCCTCGCGACCGCGAGCGCTCCGCGCGCTCAGCCCTGGACGAGCGGCAGCTCACGGCCGCTGATCGCCGCCACCGGCGCGGGCGCGGGCGCAGCTGGCGACTCAGCCTGCATCACGGGTAGCGCCTGGGGGGTGGTGGCGACGATCCCGCGATCCGCCAGGCGGCTCGCCTGGGAGGCGGGGGAGTCGGGATGCTCGAGCACGAGTGGGCGCCCGGAGTCGGCGTGCTCGCGGAGCTCCTCGGAGAGAGGCACCTTGCCGAGCAGGGGCACGTCGAGCTCGTCGGCGAGGGTCTGGCCACCGCCCTCGCCGAAGATCGTGAAGCGCTGGCCGTCCGGCGTCGTGAAACCGGACATGTTCTCGATCACGCCGAGCAGCTCGAGGTCGACCTTGCCGGCCATCTCGGCGGCGCGCCGGGCGACGCTCTGCGCGGCGGGTTGGGGGGTGGTGACGACGATCACCTTCGCTTGCGGAAGGAGCTGGGCGAGCGTCATCGAGACGTCGCCGGTTCCGGGCGGGAGGTCGAGGAGCAGGTAGTCGAGCTCTCCCCACGCGACGTCCTCGAGGAACTGCTGGATCGCCTTGTGGAGCATCGGCCCGCGCCAGACGACCGCGGCGTTGTCCTCGACGAAGAAGCCGATCGACATAACCCGCACCCCTGCCGGCCCGATGGGCGGGATGATCTTGCGCTGCGCGTTCACGTCGGGACGCTCGTTGACCCCGAGCATGCGCGGGATCGAGTAGCCATAGACGTCGCAGTCGAGCGCACCTGCGGGCCGGCCTTCCGCTTGCAGCGCGGCGGCCAGGTTGGCGGTCAGGGTCGACTTGCCGACCCCGCCCTTGCCCGAGGCCACGCAGATCACGTTCTTGACCGCGGCGAGAGCTCCTTCGGGCAGCCCGCCCGGTCGTCCGAGAGCCTGCTGGAGCGCGCCGCGCTCCTCGTCGTTGAGGACGTCGAAGCCGACATTCACCTCGCTGACGCCCTCGAGCGCCGCGACGTTGGCGGCGACGGCTTGCTGAAAGTGGGAGCGGATCGGACAGCCGGCGGTGGTCAGGGAGACGACGACCTCTACCGTGCCCCCCTCACGGAGCTCGATCGAGCGCACCATGCCGAGATCGACGATCGAGCGCCGGAGCTCGGGATCGATCACGGCGCGGAGCGCCTCCGTCACCTGCTCCTTGGTCGGCATTGGGCCATTCTCCCAGAAGCGGCGCTCGGTCCCGAAAGCCGGCCCGCGGGCCGGCTGATCAGGGAGGAGAGGTCGCGCTCTCTGCCCGCGAGGTATGTGGGCGGGCAGATCTCCCGGGCGCGCCGCCTCTCCGACGGCGACCCGGGCTAATTCGGTGCTAGCCGAGAACCGGGACCCGCTCGGCGACGACGTCCTGAGCCTTCTTCAGGCCCCCTTCGGCGCGCGAGCGGTTCTGCTTCACGGTCTTCGCGACCTCGCGGCGGCGCTGCGTGACCTCGCGCTCGACGCGGTTGCGGGTCGAGCGGACGCGCTGCGTCGCCTTGCGACGAGCCTGACCGCCGCGACGCTCGAACTTGTTGAGCTCGCGCGTCACCTGGGTCCGGAGGCTCTTAAGCTCCTTCTCACGGCGCTCGCCAGTCCAGGACTCGACGGTGTCGCTGACCCGCTCGCGCGTCTCGACGACTCGGTCACGCGCCGTGAGCGCCGCGCCTACCTGCAGGTCGACCGCACGCTCGGCGGTCTGCAGAGCGACTGCGCTCGCACCGTTGCGGGCCTTGGTCACGCCCTCGCGGATCTGCGCGCTGTCGCTGCGCTGCGAGGCGCTCGTGGTCGTGCTGGACGCCCTACGGGTCGAGGTGCTCGACGCGCGCGTGGCGCTCTTGGCGGTCCGGGCGGCGCTCTTCGCCGTCCGCTTCGCGTTGGTCTTGGTGCGCTTTGCCTGCGTCTTGGTCGACGCGTTTGAGTTGGCGCTGGTTGCCATCGTGTTTGACGCTCCTCGGGAAATCGATCACGGAACTCGTTGACTTTAAGTTCCTTATTTCTAAGCTTGTTCGAACATACTACCCGAACGGGTGTTTGTAAACCACGAGGCCCCTGCGGTTACGCGGAAGCGGGGGCGAAGGCGCCGATCCGCTTGCGCCAGGCCTCGGGACTGGCGATCTCCGCAAGCGTCGGCAGGTGCGCTGGCGAGGCCCAGACG
>Ga0136632_10000039_pt1 | contig 28918 bp, 23 predicted proteins | sample AntDrymUQ6112106_2_FD_104670 | JGI IMG/M metagenome (GOLD analysis project Ga0136632, IMG submission 104670) | Polar desert sand microbial communities from Dry Valleys, Antarctica - metaG UQ611 (21.06) | ecosystem: Environmental > Terrestrial > Soil > Desert | place: Antarctica: Dry Valley...
GACCCCTTCGGTGGATCGCGCCGGGTCTACACCGACTCGGCGACCCAGGCAAGAGACCTAAGCCGGCGGTTGCTCCTTGGTCTCTTCGGGCGCTCGAGGCCGGGCGGGCCGACTCCGAGCTCTTACCCCGCAGAGCAAACCGGGCTCGCCTCTCCCCAGGCCGGGCGATCACATTCGGGCAGAAAGCCGGACCGGTGATAAAGCGCAAGCTGGGAGTCGAGGGTCCCGAGCTCACGCGTATTGGTGTCGGCACGTGGGCGGTCGGCGGACCCTACAGGTTCGGTTGGGGACCACAAGGCGACGATGAATCCGTAGAAGCCATCCTGCACGCCATCGATTCCGGCATCAACTGGATCGACACCGCCGCGGTCTACGGCCTCGGTCACTCGGAGGAAGTCGTCGGAGAGGCGCTCGCATCCGTCAAACAGGGAGGCGACGTCTTCGTGGCCACCAAGTGCGGGGGCTTCTACAGGCCGGAGCTCCGCAAGGTCGAGTACGACCTCCGTCCCGAGTCCATCCGAGCCGAATGTGAAGGGAGCCTCAAGCGGCTCCGCGCGGAAAGAATCGACCTCTACCAGTTCCATCGACCCGACGACTCAACCGGCACTCCGGTGGAGGAGTCCTGGGGAACCATGGCCGAGCTCATTAACGAGGGCAAGGTCCGCTGGGCCGGCGTTTCCAACTTCGACGTTGGCCTGCTCGGGCGGTGCGAAGCGATCCGCCACGTCGATTCCTGCCAGCCACCGCTCAACATGATCAAGCGGTCGGCCGCCGACGATGTGATCCCCTGGTGCCGGGAACACGAAACGGGCGTGATCGTCTATTCCCCCATGGCCTCGGGCCTGCTCACAGGGAAGCTCGAGCGCGCCCGCGTCGAGACTCTGCCAGAAGACGATTGGCGCAGTCGCTCACCCCAGTTCCGGGACCCGGAGTTATCCAAGGGCCTTGCTCTGGTTGAGGGGGTTCGGCCGATCGCACGCCGCCTCGGCGTGAGTATGGCGGAGCTGGCTATCGCCTGGACCTTGGTAGTCCCGGGCGTCACCGCGGCAATTGCCGGCGCCCGGCGCCCGGCCCAAGTGGACGCGTGGCTATCTGCGCCCGGCGTCGCCCTCACCGAAGCGGACCTCGCCGAGATCGATGGGGCGATTGCACAAGCTGGAGTCTGAGGTGGCGCGCGCGGAGCCGAAGCGGGCCGGCTGCGGCGCTTAGCTCAGCCTTCGCAACTATTGACAATGTCACCAGGGTCGGCCGCACAGCGGTCAATGTCCTCGCCCCCGTCGGCTCTGTCATTGCCTTGGACCCCGTCCCTCGCATCGAGGACGTCCCCATCAAGGTTCCCGAACAACGAGTCGTTGCCAGCGTCTCCGAGGAGCGAGTCAGAGCCTGCGGCACCGAAGATTCGATCGTCGCCTGCAAAACCAGAGATGGTGTTTGCAAAGCGGTCGCCGGTCAACCGGTCATCGTGGCGGCTGCCGACGAGGTCTTCAATGCTCGCGAGCACGTCGGCCCCCATCCCTGTTGCACGTTCCGTACCGAGACTCGCAATCACCGGCTCGAGAGCGAAAGGAAATGCTGCGACATCGCGTCCCGGTCCGCCTCTGAGCGTGTCGTCCCCGTGGCCGCCGGCGAAGTAATCGTTCCCATAGCCGCCCCTGAACATGTTATCGCCGGCGCCGCAGCGCGAGGCGCAGGAGTAATGGCTGTAGTTGAGCAGGAAGTCTGGGCCGCGGCCGCCAAAAAGGACGTCCGCGCCGTCTGTGCACGGGTTGAGATCAGAACAGAGGAGGCTGTCGGCAACGAGCTCGTCGGCGCCGTCTCGACCCAGAATGAAGTCGTCGCCTCCGAGACCAAAGATGCTGTCGCCCAGCGCACTCCCGAGCAACACGTCTCTGAAATCTGAGCCCGTTAATCCGGTGAACCCGAGCAGTGTGTCGCTACCCTCTCCGGTGGCGACTCCCCCCTGGAGATCAACCTCAACAGGACCTGCGGCTTGGGCGTATGAAACTGTGAAACGCTCGAATTCGTCGAGGTTGTCGGAGACGCCGTCGAGGAGATCGTCACCGGGCCCCCCTTCCAGGGTTCCGGTCCCGCCGCGAGCATGCACCTGATCGTTTCCCGAATCACCATACAGGATGTCCACTAGGGCACCAGAAGGAGCACCATAGATGGCATCCGCCCCCGCGCCGCCGTGGATAACGATCCCTCCGCTCGAGTTGGGACCGCCCCTGAGGGTGTCGGCATAATCCGATCCACGGATCTCGGCAAAGTCAATGATGTTGTCCGTGCCCTGCCCCGTGGCAATCCGGGTTGCGAGGTTGACGCTCACGGGGGCTCGAGCGTTCTCGTAAGAAACGGTGTCACCGCCCAGTTTGCCATCGCAATAGCACTGACCTCCGCCTGAGAGGTCATCGGCTCCCGACCCTCCAATCACGTGGTCTTCGCCATCGTCACCCGTCACCGAGTCGGCTCCCCGGCCGCCCGACAGCGTGTCGTTTCCATCATCTCCACAGATGAGATCGGCTCCACCTCCGCCGCTGATCGTGTCGCTTCCGGCTCGCCCGGAAATCACATCCCGCCCTCCGGTACCCGTGAGCGTGTCGTCTCCCCCCGTCCCGAGCACAGTGGCAGCATGCCCAAAGCACATGGAAGGGGCCGCCTGGGCCGCCGGGACGGCCGGAAAGACCAACACTCCCGCAACCAAGATCTTGATGAGCTTGTGCACGAGCCTCCCGAGTTGCCGAAACGTCCCTGTCATCGTATTAAAACGAAGACAAGCGACAAACGTTGCTCGCAAGAGCGCACTCACGGGTTGTTAGCGAGTCAGATGAGCCAAAATCGCTTAGAGCGCGTCGGCAACTCACGGCGCCCTCGCACTGCTCCAAAATGAAAGGAAACCGCGTGACTCGCCGTGTGAGCAGAAGAAGGCTAATGAGGCAAGGTGCCGCCCTTGGAGGGCTGGCTCTTGCCGCACCGCTCCAAGCGTGCACCGGCGAAACTCTTCTTGACCAGGAAACGACAGGGAGTGGCTACGGCCCGCTTGAGGACAAGGGGGATCTGCTACTCCCCAAGGGGTTCACATACCGAGTCGTCTCCCGACAGGGCGACATCATGGACGACGGGAATCCAACGCCGGGCCGCTTTGACGGAATGGCGACCTTTCGAGGGCCCGACGGCGCAACGGTGGTCATGCGCAATCACGAGAACAAGGGCGAGCCTGGGGAAGTTGCGGTCGTTGTCCCAGATGACGAACGATACGACGCCGACTCAACGGCAAACGGCGGTGTGACCAAGCTCATCGTGGCGTCAGATCGCTCAGTGGTGGAAAGCCGAGCGGTGCTTGGAGGGACTCTCAACAACTGCGCGGGTGGGCCCACACCTTGGGGAACGTGGATCTCGTGTGAAGAGGTCTTCTTCGACGGCGACGAGCCTCATGGTTACGCCTTCGAGGTTGACTCGTCGGCGACCGGTCCGGTCCCAGCGGTCCCGATCAAGGGCGCCGGGCGCTTTGTTCACGAGGCGACCGCGTGGCACGACGGCATCCTCTATGAGACGGAAGACGTCAGTCACGATTCGGCCTTCTATCGCTACCTCCCCGGCGTTGCGCCGGCCAATGCGGGAGACCTCGCCGCCTCGAGCGGCCGGCTGCAAGCGCTTTCGGTGGTCGGAGCGCCAAGAGTGAGCACAAAAACGGGCTGGACGGTAGGGAAGGGCTCCTCCGTTGAGTGGGTGGACATCGATGACCCCGATCCGGGGACCGACTCGGTGAGAGTGCAAGCACGCGACAAGGGTGCAGCCGCTTTCGACAGGCAGGAAGGCGCCTGGGTGGGTGACGGGCGCATCTATTTCGACTGCACGGAGGCCGGGGAAGCGGGCTGTGGCCAGATCTGGGCCTACGACCCCAGTAGAGAGATTCTCACACTCCTGTACGAGTCTCCAGGCCCTGAGGAGTTGAAGAACCCAGACAACCTCGTCGTCTCGCCGATGGGAGATCTCTTCATATGTGAAGACTCTGCCCCCCCTCCATTTATTCGCGGCCTCACAATGAGTGGCGAGATCTACCCCTTTGCTCGTGCCAACACCGCCAACTCCGAGTTTGCGGGCGTCTGCTTCGATCCTCAAGGCAAGACGATGTTCGTGAACCAGCAGGGCGACACAGGCAAAGAAGCCGCCGTGATGTATGCGATCTGGGGGCCCTGGTAACACGCCACCGCCACGGCTGCTAAAGGAATTCTCTCCCATTTCCGAAAGAGAAGGGTGAGGGAGTAACCGACCCCCTCCACGCCAACGACACACCGGTCGCAAGGCCGGAACAGGGCCTCACCACGAGTTGGCCGGCCATCGAAATGGAGGAACACCCATGCATGCCCTTAGACGCCCGCGCTCTCTTTCCGCCCTTGTAGCTTCAGGATTACTCGGATCGGTGATCGCGCTCATCGCCCCCGCAAACGCCATCCCTGTGGTTGCTCCGAGTATCGGGGCCGCAGCGTGCAGCGGCACGCAGGTCAGTGGTGGGGGTACCACCCTGCAGAACGCAGTCAGGCGCGCCGGCGCGGGCACGACCTTCTGTGTCGCCGCAGGAAACTACACCGTTGACTCCGCCGGGCTTGAGCTGCAGAGCGGCGACAAGATCAGCGGGGCGGGAGTTGGGAGCACCTTCATCAAGAGCACCTCGGCACGGCAACTCATATCGGGAAGCCAGTCCAACAAGGTGGTTATTCAGAATGTTGACGTAGCGGGTGGAACCGACAAATCGACTTCCGCTTGTGATGCCTCAACTATCGAGTGCGGCAGAGCCGTGGCTCCGGGCGACAACTGGCTTATTCAGCATGCCAGAATTCACGGCGCCGACAGCCAGGGCATCGGGAGCCCCGGAGCGGCCCTTGTCATCGACGATGTTGAGCTCGATCACAACGGCAATAAATGGGACGGACCGAACAACAACGGCTTTGCGGCCGGCATCAAAGGGGGGGTCCGGGGCGGATTCACGATCACCAACTCCTTCGTTCATGACAACAATCAAGGTGTCTGGTGCGATGTAGATTGCAAGAACACCGAGATGGGCTTCATAGTCAGGAACAATGTCATCCTCGATAATTGCAGCTTCGGTATCCACTACGAGAACACCTACCTCAACAAGTCGACCCCTGCCTCCGCAACGATCTCAGACAACGTCGTCAAGGGCAACGACTGGTGCAACCTTCAGAGGAAGGCAGATATCGGAATCGTCTCGGCGCAAGGTGCCACTCTGACTAACAACGACACGGGTGCCACTCCCGCTCACCCCCAGGCCGACGTTGGAATCACGGCCTTTAACCGGGGTCTCGGAGCCTCCACGGGTTCCGCAAAGGGCAATCGCCTGAATGGAGACGCTTTGAAGTGCGACTCGCCCTTCGTCTGCCCGGCCAACGCTCGTTAGATCACCGGGTTAGTGAGCAAGCAGTCGCGAGCTTTGCCCGGGGTGACTTAGACTCGAGAAATCGCATTGAGGCGGGATGCCTCTTTGCCTGGAGGGGCCGGCCGGCGTTAATGGCCGGCCCCTAAAGCCAGGCAAGCAAATCGGTTCCCCCAAGAAGGCTGAGGTGATCGAGCAAACGGGCTGTCGGCCGTGCCGCCAGAAGCCCGGGTCGCTATGAGCAAGGAAACGACGAAGGTCGTCTACATCATGGGATGGGGCAGAAGCGGCAGCACTATCCTTGACAACGTGCTCGGCTCCGTTGACGGCTTCTTCTCCGCAGGCGAGCTGGTCCACCTCTGGAAGCGAGGGCTGATCGAAGGACGTCGCTGCGGTTGCGGCAAGCTCATCAATGACTGCGAGGTCTGGAGCAAGGTGCTTGGGCCCCAGTTTGGCGACGCCTCACCTGCCCATGGCGACCCTCGTACGATCGTGTCTTATCAGAAGCAAGCGGTGAGGATGCGGCATACACCCCGCCTCCTCAGCCAAACGCCCGGCCGGCTCTCGCAATCTTCACCTTTGGCCGGCTACGCGAGCGTTATTCAGGAACTCTATGTCGCAACGGCCGAAACGACGGATGCGCGAGTGGTGGTGGATTCCTCGAAAGAGCCCGCCGGCGCCGCAGTGCTCCGCTTTCTGCCGGAGGTGACCCCCTTCTACGTCCATTTGGTGCGTGACCCGCGAGCTGTGGCGTATTCGTGGGGCCGGGCGAAGCTCCAGCTCGACCGGGACAGTCCCATGGAGATGGTCAAGCACAGCGCATTCAACAGCACCGTCAGCTGGACGGCATGGAACCTGGCGGCCGAGGCGGTGCGCCGCCGGCACTCGAGCGCTCGGTCGCTGCTCCTGCGCTATGAGGATTTCGTCGCCGACCCCCCCGGTGCTCTGAGAAGGATCACCAGCCTAGTCGGCGAAGAGAAGGCGCAGCTGCCCTTCGTAGATGAGCACACCGTGCGGCTCCGGCCGAATCACACAGTTTCGGGCAACCCCAGCCGCTTCGCGACGGGAACAGTCGAGTTGAGAAAGGACAATGATTGGTTGGCACAACAAGACCCGGTTGACCGGCTCGTGTGCACCGGACTGGCCCTGCCCCTGCTGGCCCGGTATGGCTATCCTCTCCGCCCCCGCTGAGGCTCTTGGACATGCGACCTCGGCTGCCAGCCGGAGGTTGCCCATCTGGAGTGCCAACAGCTAGGATTGGTGGTCGGCCTTGCCTAGCGCGCGGGCCTAACGGGCTTTACCAGCTTGATCGGGGAACCGCCCAACACGCCAGTTTCACCCGTGGGCCGGTGGTGATCGAACGGGTGAAACAAAGCAATGCCGAAGGAACGACATTAGATCGGTAACCTTCGCACAGCAGTGAATCGAGGAGAGCAAGGCAGGGAACGCCGAACAAGAGAGGGCAGAGCAATCCGAGCAGCGGATGGAGGAGGTTGAAGCAATCCTGAATGAGATAAGTGCCGCCCGATGACTAGAAGCGCGTCCGGCGACGAGCAAGCTGCAGAGGACTCGCTTGGTCTCCGGTTCAACATCTTCGCCCGGCGGCGGGTGCTGCACACGCAGAGGTACTGGCTGCGTGCCCGCGCTCGCCTAGAGCGCGATGCGTTACCCCCTCATAAGCCGGTGTTCATCATCGGTTCTCCTCGTTCCGGCACTACCCTGCTGTTCCGCCTCATGCGCCGTCACGAGGCCTTCTGGGCCCCGCGCGGTGAAGGCCATGTGCTGTGGAATGCGTACCAGCACCCCCGCCACAAGGGTTGGACGTCGGATCGCGTAACCAAGGAGGACATCAAGGAATCGGAGCCGCATTTTCTTTACTCGGCCATCGAAAAGATGACGGACGGCGCCCGCTTCCTCGACAAGACCCCGCGCAACGCCTTGAAACTCCCCTATCTGATGTCATTGTTTCCCGACGCTTCGATCATTCTGTTGAGACGGAGTGGCCTAGACACCGTGAGCTCTTTGATTGAAGGGTGGACGGTACGGCATGGCGTCTCCTACCGCCTTCCCGAGAAGCTAGAGCTGAACGAATACGAAGGGAGGCTGTGGAGCTACGTCCTACCTCCGGGATGGCAAGAGCGGAAAAGAACCACATTCGCAGACATCGCTGCGCTTCAATACACGACCTCCTACGAGATCGCGATAGCCGACCTCCAAACACTAGAACCTCCCTCTTACATCGAGATCCAGTTCGAGGAGCTGCTTCGAGCACCTGCCGCCGTGCTGACCGACGCGTTCGATCGCCTCGGACTCGGCATGACCGAGCCCGTGCTCGAGATGGCTCGCAATCTGGGCGCTCACCCCGTCCAGACCAACACCCCTCCCCGGGCAGAAAAGTGGAGGGATCGGGAAGACGAGATCATGCGAATTCTTCCGCAGATCTCGCCGGTGATGAAACGGCTCGGGTACAGCACGGACGTGAAGGCGTGAAGGTGACGCCGCTGCGGGACCCCCAGAAGGGACATTCACAGCCTGGGGAGGATGGGAACAAGGTCAAGGTCCTCGCAATCCTCGGCCGCGGCCGCAGCGGCAGCACGCTTCTCGACAACCTTCTCGGAGAGATCGATCAGTTCTTCTCCGCGGGAGAGATACATAACATCTTTTCGCGGGGACTGCTTCAGGGCCATACGTGCGGATGTGGACAACCGTTGGCAAGTTGTGAGATTTGGGCGCCGACCCTAGAGAAAGCGTTTGGTAGTACCGTCGACGCCCAACAGGTGGTGGAATGGCAGTCAGAGCTCGTACGGCCTCGCCGTCTGTTGCAACTTCTGCACGCTCCGCCGCCAAGTGAGTTGAATTCCTACCTCGATGTGTTGAACCGCCCTCTACAAGAGCATCGCACACACGTCTGGTGCAAGGGTGGTCGTCGACTCCTCCAAACGTCCCCCTCATGGGGCCGTCCTTCGCTTGCTCTCAAACGTAGACCCGTACTTCGTGCAGCTCGTCAGAGATCCCAGGGCCGTTGCCTTCTCGCGTCGGAGCGGAAAACAACCGTAGATCGTCCTCTTCGCCAAGAGGCTGCGGCGTCGAACGCCCTCGGGTGGTTGAACAGAAATCTCTCCTCATATGCCGTCCGTCGCAAGGTTCCCGCCCGACGATTCCTTCTAGTGCGGTACGAGGACTTCGCCGCTCAACCTCGGCAAGTAGTGAGCGATATCCTAGACATGATCGACGAGCATCCGGCGCACTTGCCCTTCACCGATTCGCACACTGTCGTGTTGAGCCCCAACCACACGAGCTCGGGAAACCCCAGCCGATTCAAAACCGGCCCGACCGCCGTGCAAAACGACGACCGCTGGGTACGTGAGCAGAGATCTTCCGACCGGTTCGTAACGACGGTCATGACTCTGCCATTGTTGCTCCATTACGGCTATCCAATACGTCCGTCCTCTGGAAACGACGAAGTGCCCGGCGCTTCCTGACCAGCCAGGCGGGCTCCCGGGCGGAAGTGGATATTCGTGGCGGCGGAGCAGCGCACCAGCTCACAAGGTCGGCCATATGATTTTTCCTGCGCCGGGGTGGGGATGGGGAGTAGCCGTAACCACGGGTACCAATTATCATTGGAGGTACCTTTGCTGAGGAACATCAAACCAATGAACGCAATCCAAGGATTCCGGTGAAATCGCAACAGCTCGCTTCAGTCCTTCGGCGGAAAAGATTCAGAAGCCGGCTGGCGCGGCGGCCCGTTGTGTGGTGGCGCTACAAAGCCGGTGGCTTACCAATGCTGATGCCTTTCTTGTTTCCTATCCTCGTTCTGGCACAACGTGGATGCGCTTTCTGCTGTATGAAGCACTTACCGGCGAAGACGCCGGGTTTGGCGCAATGCGAAGAGCGGTTCCGTCAATCAACAAACACCGTAACGCAGCTCACGTCCTGCACGGGTCAGGTCGGCTGATACAGAGTCACGAGACCTTTAGCGACGGCGATCGACGGATCGTCTACGTGGTGAGAGACCCACGCAGCGTGGTGATTTCCGAGTACAAGTGGCAGCGACGTCTGGGGATCGAGCCGGGCTTCTTCGATCGATTCGTCAAAGACTTCGTGCGCGGGCGTTCGAATCCTTGGGGGGCATGGGACCGTCATGCCACCTTCTGGCTCGACGGGCAACCGGCACGACACAACCACTTGCATGTTGTTAAGTTCGAGGACCTCCGGTTGGACACCGAGAGAACCCTTGCTGAGGTGCTACGGTTTCTGGGAACCGATCCCGACCCTCAAATGGTGCATCGAGTCGTGACGAACAACTCGGTCAAACGGATGCGGGAAAAGGAAGACCAGGCGCGCGACAAAGGCTGGCGTGCATCCGCTCGCTCGGATATTCGATTCGTCGACAGCGGTAGCGTCGGTGGTTGGAGTGAGACGCTGACGGATGCGCAAGCTGCAACGATCGAGCGGCGCTTCGGCCCTGTTCTCGAACGATTGGGCTATCTTTCAGCTCGTTCCGGCGCTCCCTAGACGGTTCGCACACCCGCTAAGTTTGTGGAGACGACGGCAGCGACAGTCTTCACGGCAGAAGGGGGAGACAGAGTCGCCGGGGAGGACTAAGAAGACTTCGTCACGGGAGGCCTCGGCGGCGGCCAGCGTGGCGGCACCGACCCGTGCTCGCCTACCGCCGGACTCCGATAAGAACCAGGACGTTTTGCTCGATCGACTCCGGCGACGCAATAGGGAAATGCGAGACTCGATAATGCCCGATAGGTTAGGGACCTAGGAGCTTTCCCTTCCCCGGCTTAGCGACGCAGGGTTGGGGGCGAATCGTCGTGAAGTAGGCGTCTCGCAGACCCCAGGCGAGGGTCAAGAACAACAAAGAGGTGTCCCCGCCCTGCTCGATGCTCCCTCCGGTGAAGCTTCTGACCATCAACACGGTGAGCAGAAGGACCGGCACCAGCCTGCCCCCCCGGAGGGCCATGGCCAAAGCCCTTCGGTAGGTCAAGAGCAATGCAGCGGCGAGCAGGGAGACTCCGACGACTCCAGTGCCGACGAGAGCTTCGACCCACGTGCTGTGCACGTTTTGCGGGGGCTTCTTGGAACCGGCGAGGCTCGGGAGAGCCACGAGCCTGGTGGCAGTCTCTAGACCCCCGCCAATGATGGGCGACTGCTGCCACACCGGAATTGCGTACGACCAGTAGGTGAGGCGCCCCTGAAGGCGGCTGGCCTGTTCGACATCCTGGCCTCTCAGGAGGTAGGGCTGGGCGCCGGCGATGACTCCAGAGCCCGCCACGCTGATGACAAGCACCCCTGCAAGGGCAAGCGTGGCGATCGCCTTGCGGCCCCGGATGAACAGCAGCACCCCGAGCGCCGCCAAGAGCGACGCGTAGCCGGTCCTGTATTGGGCCGCGATCAGGCTTATGAAGCCGAAGACCACAATCGCCTTGGTCAACCACATGCGCGGCCCAAGCTCAACCCGGCGCGCCAAGATCCGGGCAAGTGACCACATGATGAGGACGACGCTGAGATGGCCCATCGTGTCCGACGACACATGGGGGAAGACCCCCTGGACCCGCAGGGGAATGGGACTGTTGATGCGCTCGACCGCTGCGCTCGGGACCACAACGACCCCCACCCATATCGAGCTGATCAGCAAGACAGCGTACCAATAAAGCATTCGCTCGATCCTGGCGAGCGCTTGGCGCCCCATGGTCTTGTAGGCGCCTGCGAGCACGGTGAGTCCTGCGACCACCTCGATTGCTCGATAGCTAGTGAGCAGGGGATGCACCGAGGTCGTCAGTCCCAGAACGACGATGAAACCGTAGGCGTAGTAGATGCGTATGGACCGGGACGTGATTCGATCCTCTGCACCACGCGCCGGAGAGAGCAAAGCAATCAGTCCCAAAGCGAGGGCAATGCCCGTGCACCCAAGCTTAAATAGGGAAAAGATATCGAAGGGGTCGCTCGTGAGTTCCTCGCCTGTGCGAGGGCCTCCTGCGAGTGTGTATCTCAGGGTCAAAGTGGCGATAAGAAGGAAGAACACAGGGACCTCGACGGTCATGTAGAAGGGTCTCGTCTGAGCGAGCCGGAGGACCGACAAAGCCGCTATCGCGAACAGCAGCGCTCCCCCCGCCACGGCACCTGCCACGATCCCACCCTGCGCTACGGCAATACCGGCCACAGCTCCGAGGAGGCCAACCGCCAGCGGCGGGCCAAGCGGGCCGGGCAGGCGTCGGATTCTGTCAGCGCTAGCAACCATCTGCTGTCTCAACTCTTGTCCGGGGGTTTGCCAACGACCGCGCTGACTGAAAGCGAGAACGGGTGAGCGGGATGTCTGCTCGAAGACGGCGGCCGGTGCCGGCAAGAACCGGTGGTGGCCGTTTGTGACGGCGGCGGTCGAGATGGTAGCGAAGCCTGGCCTTTCTCAGGCCGAAGTCACTCACAGACTCGGTGCCGTCAGCCGGCGAGCTTGGCCTTGAGTCCCCGACATTCTCTGCCCTGATGGTTCGATGATGAATGAGGACGGGCCTTGACCACCACCGGTGCCACGCCTCCATTTGCCTGGTCAGCTCCTCAGATGAGAGTTGAGGCTTGCGCCCCCCGAATGCCCTTTGCTTGTGCCTCCAAACAAGAGAACAACGTCTGGCGAAGGCAAATGTTGCCCAGGAGTCTAAGGCGGCGCTTTGGTGCGGTTTTTGCCGGCAGCAGCCTCGGAAAGCGGAGGTGGGGCACCTGCTTGCGCGTAGATCGTCGACGTCGCTGAGTCGCTCAGGGGTCGTCTTGCCGCTCCCGTCCTGGCCACCTAGAACGATCACGCCGCCCCCCACGTGACCGGCCGGCGAGCCGCCTCGATATGCAGCAAGTTAGGTCCCTTCGGAACTGATGACTGTGGGGGCAAACCGTAACGCAGCCCCCTGGTTAGGCTGCCTCCTGGATCGTCATAAGTATGTCGGAGATCGAGCAAGCCAAGCTCCGCGAATTCGGACGCCCCTTGGAGACTTCCAATGAACACGAACCGCCCCGCAGAGGTTGCGAGATCACGAATACAAAGACCTGCTGCTGCGCCTGAGCGAGGCAAGCTCTCACTGGGCGAAGGCGGACAACGTCGAGGAGACTTTTCGCGGCTAAGGGACATCGACATCATCGCCGGCACAAGACTGGTCCAATCTGCAGGATGGATGGCGCTGCGGGCCTCCGCCCCGGGCTCGGCCCTGTGATCGATCCACGCGCAGCCTCGAAGATCCCGGTGCCGAGAAGCATGCCATGAGCCAGCGCCGGGAGGGCGAGATCGCCGGCGGCGCTCAGGAAGACAAAAGGCGAGCGAACTCGAGCGATACCGCCAAGCCGCCCCGGCCGGATGAGCTCACGGCCTCGCCGGATGAGCCTCTTGCGGTCAGGACCGGCGATGCGAGAACGATTGCCGGCGGCGGCGCGATCCAGATAGCAGGACAAATGACGAACCGGGTCCTTGGCTATCTGTTCATTGCCGTGGTCGCACACTCGCTTGGAAAGGCCGGCTACGGCCTCTACCGGCAGATCTTCCAGGTGCTCTTCATCTCGATGACGCTTGCGGCCGGAGGCTGGCCCCAGGCCGCGGTGCGCTTCATTGCGAGGGCGCGTACCCGAAACGATCCGAGCGGGTCGATAGGCGCGGCTCGGGTTGTGCTCATCGGCTCCACCCTCACATCGGCGCTGGTGTTCGCTGCCGTGTTCCTTGGAGCCGGACGCCTCGCCTCCGCCTTTGCCGACGCCGGCGCCGAACCCAACGACTTCGAATATTTGCTGCGCTTGGGCGCCATCTACATTCCCCTCTACGCGGGCATGCAAGTGCTGCGCGGCTGCATCCAGGCCTACAAGGCAGTTGTCCCCGCTGTGACCGTCGCCAACATCATTCAACCCGGCGCGCGCCTCCTCGTAGGCGGGCTTGCCGTACTGGCCGGCTTTGGGGTAGCGGGCGCGGTCGGCGGGTTGGTCGCGAGCGCCGCGATTGCTGTGGTGGCGGGGGCCTTTTTCTACCGCCGCATCCTAACGGCCGAAGGGCCGCGCGCCGAGCCTAAGGCGAGCATCAGCGAAATGCTGCGTTGGACGATTCCCCAGACAGGGGTCGGACTGCTTAGTACGCAGTCTCTCGGGCTCGGCATCATTCTGCTCGGCGTTCTCGGCACCGATGCGGATGTCGGAGTTTTTGGCGTCGCACAAGCTCTGCAACTGGCAGGCAACGTCTTTCTCACCGGAATCGTAACGATCTGGTCTGCGGTCGTGGTCGAACTCTACGAAAAGGGCGAGATCGAGCGACTCACCTCGCTGTATCAGACGATCAGCAGATGGCTCGCAACCTTTTCGTTCCCGATCTTCGTTGTGCTCGCCGTCGAAGCCGAGCTGTTCGCCGTATTGCTTGGAGGCGAGGGCGCCAGAGACGCCGCGATCTTGGTCACCATCCTGGCCGCAGGCAACGTCTTTTCCGTTGGAACCGGCCCCAGCGGTTCCTTGCTTTCGATGTCCGGCAGGTCGCTGATGAACTTTTTCGACTCCTTGGCATCCATCGTGCTCTATCTCGGCCTCGGACTGCTGTTCGTCCCCAAGTACGGGGTCGTTGGAATGGCCGTGGTGGACGCGTTCGTAACCACGGTCATCAACCTCCTGCGCGTCATTCAGGTCAAGGTGTCGGTCGGAGTTCAGCCGTTTGGGCGCTCGTACTTCAAGCCCGTCCTCGCCACCGCCGGTGCCGGCGCGGTGCTGCTCGGTTTGAAGGCGCTGCTTCCTGATTCTGTGCTCCTTTCCTTGGGCGGTATCGCTGTTGCCGCGATCGTGTACCTCGTAGCGCTGAGGGTAATGGGCCTCGACGACGAGGAGCGCCTCGTGTGGGACGGCATCAAACAGCGCGTCCGCAAAGCTACTAGTCGATCCAGATAGGCAAAGGGCTGACCTGCAATGAGCGTATGCGCCGGTCCCTACGGCGGGACTTGGCCCCTATGCTCCTAATTCCTGTACGCTGCATAGCAGGCTTCTCCTGCAGATCGCCAAGCCTACTCGTTGCAGGCCTGTCCGCCCCACCCCGATGGTTATGGTGAAACTGTGTCACGACTGACAAAGACAGTTACGGAAAGCGACACTCTTCGTAGAGCGGCGATACCAGCCTATCGCGCCTATGCTCGCGCCGTCGTCTTCCACAGGGGCCCGCGCGTGCTTGCCAACAGCCAACCCAAAAGTGGAACACATCTCGTGGCCTCGCTGTTGAAGAACCTGCCCGAGATGATGTTTTCGGGACGCCACTACTCGTTGCACAACTTCGAATTTCCCGATGCCCCTCAGGCGACCGAGCGCAACGGAGTATGGAAACTCGACTGGGAGCGACTCGAGCGATCGTTGAAGGCGGTGAACAAAGGACAGTTCATGACGTCACACTTCGCAGCTTTGCCCGAGTTGTTGTCTCTGCTCGACAGCCTCGATTTCAAAATCATTGCCACTCTCCGGGACCCCCGCGACGTGGCGGTCTCGAACGCCTTCTACATCACCGGTTTGAAGCGTCACTTCCTTCACGATCGCTTTCATACGGAGTTCACCACCCCTGAGCAACGACTGATGGCGACCATTACCGGCTTTCCCCCCAGGGACGGGTTTCGGGGACTTGGTTCGATTGCCAGCGGGGTAAGAAGGTACATGGCGTGGCACGATGACCCCAACACGTACGTGTGCCGCTTCGAGAACCTGGTAGGTTCTCCCGGCGGTGGAAGCGACGAGGCCCAACACCGCGAGGTCAATGCCATAGCCCACCATGTCGGGCGCGAGTTAAACCCCGAGGAAGTTGACGGTACAGCGAGGAAAACGTGGTCACCGACAAGCTCGACGTTTCGGAAGGGGGCCGTCGGCGACTGGCGGAATCATTTCACGGACGAGCACAAGTCGGCGTTCAAGGCAGTCGCCGGAGACGAGCTAATAGAACTGGAGTACGAGAAGGGCTATGACTGGTAGATGCAGGGTCGGTGCACCACGGCACATCTTTGAGCGCATCCGCTCCCGGCTGTTCAAAGCCGGCAAACGAAGAACAAGGGTCATGACCTTGCAAGGATATTCCTGTAGGCGTTCTCCAGCTGCTCCAGGTGCTTCTCTGGAGCGAACTCTGACCTGACGCGGGCAACCCCCTGGGCGGCCATGGCAACGATCAGCTCTTCATCTCGCACGAGCGCAGCTATCTTTTCCCCCATATCTCTCGCATCGCCGGCCTGGCAAATGAGGCCCTCACCGTTGGCAACCAGTTCGGGCAACCCTCCCTTGTCGGTCACAAGCAGAGGGCGCCCTGCAGCCATCGCTTCCAATGCGGCCAGGGGGGCGTTCTCGTCCCACTGGGAGGCAAACACGAGGAAGCGTGCGCCGACGAGCATGGAGGCGGCGTCCTGATGGACTAGGCGGCCGAGAAACTGCGTGTTGGCAAGCTCGAGCCGGCCGGCCAGCAGCTGCAAAGATTTGAGGACCGGCCCGTCTCCGACAAAGCGGAACGGGGGGTCACCCGCCGCCCTCAGCGCGTGCAGCAGGATTTCGAGCCCTTTCTCGCTTGACAGTCTGCCGAGATACATTCCAAACGTTCCGGGCATCGAGGAAGCAGCGGGCGCGGTGGTGAAGTTGCGGATCACCCTGAGCCGATCGCGGGGGAATCCCCACTGAATCATCCTTGACTTGAGAAAACTGCTCGGGGTAATAAATAGACTCACTTTGTTCTCAAGCCTCAGAACGAAACGGTGAGCCCAGAGGCTTGAAGCATAACCCGCAGCTTGGGTCTGGGACTCGAAGCAGTTGTGCACGACTGCATTCATATAGTTGCCGTTCTCGCACCGGCGACACGGCGCTCCCTCAGTAAACATGAATCCGTTTGGACACCGGAGCCGATAGTTGTGGACTGTCATGGCCAGTGGCACGCCGCGTGACGCTGCCGCCAGATGGACCGCCGGGCCGAAGGACGGATAGACATTATGCAGATGGACGACGTCGGGCCGGAACTCGGCGAGAACCGCCTCCACCTCACGCTTCTCTCCAGGGGAGAACGTCATCCGTGCCGCGGTTCGCAGGCCGGGAGCGAGTTGGTCGTTATGCCGAGCCAGCAGCTTGACTTCGTGGTCGCCTCGAAGGAGGCTGAGCTGCTGTTCTACGTAGCGGTCCTCTCCGCCCGGAGTGCGGTAGAAACTGTGCGCTATAAGGATCCGCAGAATGGATCAGCCCCGTAGTAGGTCTTCGGTGGGTAATCGATGTGTTGACAATACAACTCAGGTCCACCCGGCTCCAGCGACGGCGGCCCGTTGGCGGCAAGGTTGTTCCCCCCTGCGATATTCTGGAACAGGGCGAGGGAATACAGACTGCTGCTGAGCCTTCGGCGGGGTTCTACTCAAAGACGCAAACGGCAGAGACGCCGGCCGGGCCGATCTCCCGAGGAGAGGGTGGACGACACGAAGAGGCATCTCAAGCATGGCGACACTCAGCATGGTTCCCGGCTTGCGAGCCTTTGGAAGTGAGACATCAACGGCGGCTCAAGCTGGACCTTCGACAACTCTTGCCACACGCGGCGGGTGCCTGCATCCTCATGATGGGCTTCACGATGGGCTGCACACCTCCCGACCTCGAGGTGACCCCGGCCTATGTCTTCGAGGCGCCCTCCGAGGCTCTCGAGTGCCGGGGAGTGCGGGTCCCATCGACAGTGGACCTGCAGAAGAGCCTCGATCGCCACGACGCCGGCACCACCTTCTGCGTCTCGGGTGCCCATCGAGTTACCACCCAAATCGAGCCTCAGGATGGCCAGCGGCTGGTAGGCCAAGATGGCGCCGTCTTTGATGGGTCACAGCCTCTCACCAAATGGCACGAAGGCGCCGGCATTTGGGTCGTCCGAAGCCAGAGCCAGGGACCCACCGTGAACCATGAGGGCAGCTTCCCCGATTTCCTCCATGAGGAGGCGCGCTATTCAGATGATGTCTTCTACGACGGCGCTCTGCTCGAGAGGGTGAACAGCAAAAAGGAGTTGGGCAGCGGACATTTCTACTTCGACTACGACAAAGACCACATCTACATCGCCGACTCCCCCATCGGGCATACTGTTGAGCTCGCGGTTGCCGACGGCATTGTCGGGGGTGAAGCGTCCCGGGTTGCTGTAAAGAATCTCACTGTCCAAAAGAGCCTGGGACGGGGCGTTACCGCAGGTTCCGGGTGGTCGGTGACGGGCTCGGAAATCCGCTTGAATGCCACCACCGGGATGAAGCTCGGGGACAATGGAACGGCCCGGCACAACTTTCTCCATCACAACGGCCAGTATGGACTCACGGGCGCAGGCGACAACATCGTCGTTGAGGAGAATGAAATCTCATTCAACAACTCTCATCGATACTACAACGCGATTGGGCGTAACTGGGCTTCTGGAGGCACGAAGTTCGTGCTCACCGGCAGCCCTTCTGAGCCTGGCAGCGGGCTTGTGCTTCGCGACAACTATTCCCACGAAAACTGGGGTGACGGACTGTGGACCGATATCAACAATATCCATACCCTTATTGAGGGGAACACCGTCACCAATAATGAGCGCTATGGGATCAGACACGAGATCAGTTACGATGCAACGATACGCAACAACACCGTGTCGGAGAACACGGCGGCCGGCATCGTAATCAACTCCTCTCCCAATGTGGAGGTCTACGGCAACAACGTCTGGCGAAACGGTGACGGTATTGAAGTCTTAGATCAGGACCGAGGCACTGGACCCTATGGACCCTATGTGACCGAGGGCCTTGATCTGCACGATAATGAGATTGTCTCCAACCTGGAAGCGTCCTCATGACCTCGCAGGAACTAAAGGTCCTGTTCATCATTGGGGGGACGAAGCGGCAGCACGATCCTGGACGCTCTGCTTGATGAATTAGCCGGATTCCTTTCGACAGGCGAGCTGAACAACTGTGGGGACGCGGCCGGCCTCACCTTCGGATGCGGGCTGCCGGATTCAGATTGCCCAGTGTGGTCATATTCACTCTCGGTTGCCGACCCGACCTCGAGTGGAGTCTTATTGGTTCAGCTCACGTGCTCAAAGGGCAGGTTGAAGCGGCAAGAACCAAGCACACGCCTCAACTTGTTAGGCTAAACGCGACTTGTATTCTCTTGCACACTTGTATTCTCTTGCACTATGAATACCAACCGCTGGCCGGTTGGGGCCGCCGAATGGGAGGCGCGCGCCGCCGAGGTCATGGACCGCGGTCCTTTCGAGTGGATTGCAGGCGGGGCCGGGGAGGAGTGGACGCTTCGCGCAACCCGCGAGGCGTTTCACAAATGGCAGTTGCGGCCACGGATGCTCACCGGCAACCTGGAGCGAGAGTTGAGCGTCGAGGTGCTCGGCACAACGTCACCGGCCCCCTTTCTCCTGGCGCCGATCGGAGGGCAGACGCTTGCCCACCCAGACGGGGAGCTCGCGGTGGCGCGGGCGGCCGTCCAGACGGGCATCCCGATGCTAGTGAGCACGGCAGCCTCTCATTCGATGGAAGACATTGCGCGGGTGCTCGGAAGCCACGCCGGCTGGTTTCAGCTCTACTGGGTGAGCGACAAAGAGGTCACCGAGAGCTTCGTTGGCCGCGCCACAGCGTGCGGCTATCGCGCCATCGTTTTGACCGTCGATACACCGATGGTCGGGTGGCGGGACCGCGATCTGAGAAACGCCTATGTGCCGTTCCTGAAAGGGGAGGGCATCCGTCAGTACACGAGCGATCCCGTCTTTCGAAGCCGTTTGACCCTTACACCGGAAGAGGATCCTGTGGCCGCGGGCGAGGCAGTGGTCAAGATGTTCCCCAACCTGTCGCTGACGTGGAAGGAGCTGGCGTGGCTGCGTGAGCGTGTGCGGCTTCCCCTGCTGATCAAGGGTCTTCTCACCGCAGAGGACGCCAGGCGCGCGCGCGACGCTGGCGCCGACGGCGTCATCGTGTCGAATCACGGTGGCCGGCAGCTCGACGGGGCCATCGCATCTTTGGATGCCCTGCCCGAAGTGCGGCGCGCGCTGGGCGACGACGCCACAGTGCTGATGGATAGCGGGATCAGACGAGGCTCCGACGTCATCAAGGCTCTGGCCCTGGGCGCAGACGCAGTGCTGCTCGGACGGCCGTTCATGTACGGGCTCGCCGTTGCCGGTCAAGAAGGCGTCGAGCATGTCCTCAACTCCCTCACCGCAGAGATCGACGTCGCGCTCTCACTGGTGGGTGCGGCAAGCGCCGGGGGGCTCGACCCCTCCTTCGTCACCCGATGATGAGCGCGGGCAAGTCCTGGTGCAGGTCATTGCCTTTGACGCCGTCATCGGGACCGGGCCCCCAGCTTTCTCGTGGCCTCGGAGAGATGCACGCGACTTGCTGCGTACAACAAGCGAGACACCATCGGCCCCGGATCCCTGAGCGACTCCGTGCTGTGAGCTGCATGGCGGCGAGGCCTCAGGGAGATGGCTGCTGAGCCAAGCGTGGTCTCTTTCGACGTCAAGGACTTCGCCAGGTGGCGAACGTCTCCTTCCAGCCAGCGATAAAAGGCCCCGGTCCGGGGCCGGAGCGTCTCGTCGGGGACCTCGGCTTCGCGCAACAGGTCGCAGTAGAGCGCAACGAGATTGACTCCGGCGGCAACACCGAGGGGATGGGAGGAGTGGACCCGAAGGTTGAGGTCGAACAGATAGGGCCCGGCGAGCTGAGCACAGAAGATGCCGTCGTACCCTTCCATCAGCTCGATCAGCCGCGCCTCGAGGGCCAGGTCGGGGGCGGCGGTCTCGGCCGCGCTGGCAAGCCCCGCCCTTGGGGGCCAGATCCTGAGCCATCGCTCATGGACGGCAGCAACCAGGCGCCCCTTCCACATCACGCCTGCCACAGCTCTGAGCGCTTCGGTTAAATAGGGCTGCACGAGCACGGGGCCCGGTCCAAGGGGCGCAGATCCCACCTCCTCGGGACGTGAAGCGAAGAGCGCCGGCGCCTGGCGCGCCCGTGGCTTGACCACGATGGGGTAGTCAAGCTCGGAGGAGGCGGCGAGCAGCTCCTCTTTGTCGGAGAACGAGCGCGACGGGGGGGCCGGGATACCCGCCCGACCGGCCGCCTCGGAGAGCCCCTCCTTGTCGGTGAGGTGGGAAACAGACACACCAAGGGCGCCAAGCGCCGCCTCGCTGGCCGGGAGCACGGTCAGATAGGGTCCCCGTGAGGCCTCAGCCCGCACCGCGGTTGCGTAACCGGGCTCGGTGACGAACGGGACCGTCACCCTCCGCTGGGCATAGCGTGAGGGCAGGGCGAGGAGCGATCCCCTTGCCACCGTCAGCGCCACGAGGTAGTCCGCAGCGTGCAAAGCGCGCACGGCCGCCACAGCATCGCGGCTGCCCCCGTGCCCACCGTCGGTTACGAGCACCCAAGGTCCCTTACTCATGTCCATCCGCCGCGCTTAGATCTTTGCCCGGAGTCCCCGGCGCGCCTCGAGCCCCGCCATCCCTTCCGTGGTTGCGGGATCGAGTGTGGGGATGCTGGCCTCGAGATAGCCGGCCAGCCAGCCCCTGGCCTCAACAGGTTCCAGACCGGCGGCACCGGCGTAAGCACTCACGGCGGCCCCGATCCAGCCCCTGCCCTCGAGCCCCGCCAAGAGCGCGCCTTCCGACGGGCGCCTCAGGAGGGCATGGCCCTGGACGATGTAATGCCACAGATCCGAACCAGGGGGGGTCCCGGTCCGCGCCTCCTCCCAGTCGAGAACCGCCCACCCCGAGCGTGTGCGCAGCAGGTTCCAGGGGGCGAAATCCCCGTGGGCGGCTCCCCCGGCGGTCCAGAAGGCTCCGAGCGCTGCGGCAACCTCAACCGGCAACTTCCACGGGCGAAGGCGGGGACGCCACGCCACGTCCTCGAGCAACACGAAGCCTTTTCCGTGGGCGAGGACATGGGGAGCCGCGAGCGGCGCCTGGAGGAGGCTCGCAAGAGTACGGATGTTTGCAACCTCCTTGACCAGAACCCGCTCGTCGGACTCGTCGGTCGCGACCTTCGCCACGGCCAGCGGCCGCCCGCCATGGTCGAGGACAAGCACGACGCACCTGCCCAGACTATTTGCCCTCGCAACCGCGAGGTGGCTTCCCGGGGGGATGTGGGGGCCGAGCAGCGCTCGGATGCTCGCCGGGGCATCACGGCCCTGCGGGAGCAAGCGGAATCCCCCGGCCCCAGCGGCAAGCCGCGCCGCGCTCCACCCCGCAAGCCCGACCGGGGTGATCGGGTGATAGACGCGCACGGCGCCGACTGCGACGCGGCGCGGCCCCCGTGGAAGCAGCCAGCGGGGGTCGTCGCGGTGTGGGAGGTTGGCGGTCCCGGCACCCCGAGTCCCTCCCGCCATCCTCGTCACCTCGTCCCTTGCAAGCCGGGCCACCTCGGCCGCAGGCAAGGTGGCGTCGAGGAAGAGATGTCGCTGCCCTCCGGGGAGATGTCGTCGCCACTCGAGCATCTGCCGCTCGAGCTCGGCGAGGCTGAGCTCAGTCTTCCTGGCGTAGACCACGTCGGGCGGCGCCTCGAGGATCAGCAGGAGGTCTGCCGCCGGCAGCAGCCGCCCGAGAGACCACATCAGCCGTGCGGGAACGCTCAACCGATAACGCCTTGGATCCACGGCCATGTCCCACCACCCTCGCTGGATGATCACCCAGCCACCTCGCCTGGCCCAGGGTTTGACCCGCAGGTTCCACCCGAGGAGGTAGTCGATGAAGACGTAGGCCGTCTTGGCAAGCGACAGCCATAACGGATACACGGGAGCCCGATGAGGCTCGGTCACGGGAGCGCCGTCCTCCGCCATGCGGCGCGGGAGAACGCGCGGGTAGCGGATGTTGAGAACCGGCGCGCCGGCAAGCGTCTCGGCCACCAGGGCATCGATCAAGGTCGACTTTCCGGCCCCATCCGGTCCCACGATGGAGATGATGCCGCCGGGGCCACCCGCATCGCGCCGGAACCGATCTTCGTTGCTCCCGGCCTCATCCTGCAGGCTCATTTACTCCCTCTCAGCCTTGTTTGCTAAGGGGTGGTGGACGGCGTGGTCAAGGGCGACCTCGGCAACCCATGCGTCGAGGTCGCCCGGTATACATCGTCCGTGATCAATGCCGGCCACAAGCACGGGGCATGTCCTTTTCACACGGCGCGCCGCGAGGCGCTTCCACACGATGTCTGGGTTCAGCGGCGTTAGGGCCAGGGCGCGCAGCTCAACGAGCACCATGGCTCGCCGGTCCCAGACGCCGGTCGCCGCCGCCGCTGCGCCTGCCGCCGCCGCCGACCGGGCCATGCCGAAGAGGCGCGCGGCAAGGCGGGCCCCGTCGGGATCGCCGCCGAGCAGTGCACCCACGCCCTCTTTGCCCAGGCCCCTTGGCTTGGGCCTGCCGCCAGCCGCCACACCGTTCAACACAAGCTTGATCAGACCCTCGGCTCCTGGGCGCAACCTTCGGAAACCGCGCTCGTCCCTCTGGCTGAGAGTTCGCAGATCCTCGGGGTGAAAAATCCTCGAACCCCTGAACGTCGCGCGCCCGCGCACGTCGAGCTGAGCGAACGCCCCCTTGCTGCGGTCAAGCGCGATCAAGAAGAGCGCATCGGGGACGTGGCGGCAGGCCACCACGGGGCCGAGTCCCTGGGTGCCTGCCCATTTCAGGAAGGCGCTTTCGATCGTGGCCCAGTCGGTCGTCGGCGCCGCGTAATCCACATCGCCAGAGCCGTTCAGCCCTGCCTCGACGTTCTTCCATACGGTCCCGTTGGGGACCTCCCCGGCCAAGTGCTGCAGAAGGGGGAGCCAATCCGGCCGTGGCGGTGCGGCCTTGGCACCTGGGACCGGCGAGATCTCAGCCATCAGCAAGCACGGTGTGGTCCCGCCCCACGTCGCGCACCCAGCGATCAGGATCACCACGAATCTCACGGTCGTCGGCAAAGATGGTCCTGAGCAGTGGGCAGCGGTTCTTGATGCGGCGAGCCTGCAGGCGACTGGTGAGCACGGCCGGCTCCATAAGCGCTCGGGCCAGGGCATATGCCTCGACCTGCAACATGGCCGGGCGATTCCATGCGCCCTTGGTAACGGCGGCGGCACCCGCCTCCAGCGCCTTCCCGGCGGGTCCGAAGAGCCGGGCGGCGGCGCGCGCACCTTCGGGGTCGGCCGCGAGGAGCTCGGGGACCAGTTTCGCCCGCAAGCCCTCATGGTTCGGCCTTCCACCCCAGCGCAAACCGTTCTGCGTCAAGAGAATGATTCCCTCGGCGCCGGGCCGCACACGCCGGAAGCCACGATCGTCGATTTCCATGACGCTCGTCAGATCCTCAGGCTTGAACATCGTCCAGCCCCTAAAGTACTTTCGCCCGTTGACATCGAGCTCGAGCACCGTCCGGTGCTTGCGGTCGAGGGCGACGATAAACAGGACACCGGCGACGTGCGGACAGGCGGCGACCGGACCATAACCATGACTGCCGGCCCAGCGGCTGAACTCGCCGATGATTGCGTCCCAGTCTCGCTCGGGCGCAGTTGAGTCGAAATCCCCGTAGCCGAATAGAGCCCTGTCGGCGTTCTTCCACAGTCCCCATGCCGGCAGTCTTTCGGTCAGCCTGCGAAGGAGGGGCACCCAAAGCTCAGAAAGGTCCTCGCCGGCTCTGGTCGTCACAACAGCGCTCCGGTCTGGTTGAGCCATTGGCGGGCAACTTCATCCCACGACAGCTCGGCCCGCGTGACCTCAGCCCCCTTTTCGCCGACAAGAGCAGCGTCTTCCGAGCCGAGCTCAACCAGCCCATCGGCGAGAGCGTGGGGGGTCTCCTTGGCAAGCAAAGCTGCGTTCCGTTGCGCAAAGAAGCGCCCCAGAGGATAGGGGGTCACGAGGGAGGGGATGCCGAGACTCACAGCTTCGAGCACGGAGTTCGGGCACGCGTCCCATCGCGAGGGATAGACGAAGGCTTTGGCGTGCACAAGCATCCGGCGCTTCTCGGTTCCATAGACCGACCGTCCCACCACGACATGGTCCCTGAGCCCCAGCCTCAAAACAAGGTCGTCCACGTCCCGCTTACGATTGTGCCAGTCGGGCCCGTGGAGACGAAGATCGGGACGTTCCGTTGCGGGCAGCCTGCGAACGGCCTCAAGCAGAATGTCCAAACCCTTGTGCTCGGGATCAAAGCGCCCAAGCCACAGGACATAGCCGCCGCTCCCACGATCCCAACGATCATCGGGCGCGTCGACGCCGTTCGAAGCAACGATCACCGGCCCCCTATAGCCGAGCGCCTCGAGATGAGACCGCTCTTCCTCGAAAAACATGTGGATGGCCCTAGCTCCAAATACAAGGCGCCTCTCCAACGCGAGCCACCAGGGCTTCTTGAGATAGCGGCGGCGCCCAACTATGTGCGGATCGTAAGCTCCGCGTGGCTCGAGCACGTAGGGGATTCCGAGCTTCCGGGCAATGGCGGCTGCCTTGTAGTTGTGAAGCGTCCAGCCCGAGTGCAATACGAGCACGTCTGCACCCTCCACGATGCCCTCGAGACCGACCGGAACTCGCATGCCGGTGCGGCCCGAGTGGCGTACCGGTATCCATTCCACCGTGCTCTCGGCCGGGGGCTCCACCCCCTCAGCGTAGGCAATGACGGCCTCGGCGCCGTGGTTCGCCATACCTTGCGACCACTTGCGCACCGCGCTTGTCATCCCTCCGTCGCCGACAAGGGCCCGCGGATAATAGCGAACCACCCTCATGATGCAGGTATGGCTTGGCCACTCCGGACGGACGGCTCAAGGACTCCAAATGGCTGAGCTAAGCGTCCCATGCCGTCCTTGCGTACTCGATGGTGCTTGCCAGCCCCACCTCGAGCGGCACGCTCGCTTCCCATCCAAGGCATGCCCGCGCGCGGCTGATATCGGGACAACGAACCTCAGGGTCGTCGACGGGGCGCTCGGTGAAGGTCACCTCCGACTTGCTTCCCGTCAGCGCGCGCACGAGCTTTGCTATCTCGAGCACGCTTTCCTCCTTGGGGTTGCCGATGTTCATGGGGCCGAGTGCGTCCGACACTAGAAACCGCCAGATGCCCTCGATGAGGTCATCCACGTAGCACAACGATCTCGTCTGTGAGCCGTCGCCGTGAACGGTCAACGGTTGACCCGCCAGAGCTTGAGAGATGAAGTTGGGCACGGCACGCCCGTCGTTCTTTCGCAGTCTCGGCCCATAGGTGTTGAAGATGCGAACGATCTTCACGGGTATGTCGTGGACCCGATGGTAGGCCATAGCCATCGCCTCAGCGAAGCGCTTGGCCTCGTCGTAAACGCCGCGCGGCCCCACAGGGTTCACGTGGCCCCAGTAGCTCTCCGGCTGAGGGTGAACCTGGGGGTCGCCATAGACCTCTGACGTCGAGGCGAGCAGCAGGCCTGCGTTCTTGGCCTTTGCGACGCCGAGTGCGCGAAACGTACCGATTGCCCCGACCTTGAGCGTGGGGATGGGATGGTCGAGGTAGTCGCGCGGAGATGCAGGCGAAGCGAAATGCAACACCCAGTCGACGGGTCCCTCCACCATGAGGTAGTTGGTGACGTCGTAACGCTCGAAGCGAAGCCTGGCATTACCGCTGGCGTTGGAGAGGTTGCCGGGGCTCCCGGTCAACAGTGAGTCGAAACCGAGCACGTCCCAGCCTTCCGCCAGCAGCCGCTCGCACAAATGCGAGCCGAGGAAACCGGCCGCCCCGGTAACGACTGCCCTCGGCATCAGCCGGCCTCTTTGGTGCCGAAGTGATCACCGAACCACATAACCGTACGCTCGAGGCCTTCGTCCACAGACACTTTGGGCCGGTAGCCGATGTAAGAGGTAGCCATCGAGATGTCGGCCTCGGTCAGGCGGACGTCGCCCGGCCGCTCGTCTGTGTGCTCGGGCTTTGGCGTCGCCGAGGTGAGGTCCGCAATCTTGGCGAGAATGGCGTTGATCGAGGTGGGTTGGCGGCCGCCTCCCACGTTGAGGGCCCGGCCAAATGCCTCTTGGCCTGCGCGTGCGGCAAGGACGTTCGCCTCGACGGTGTCGTCGATGTAGGTGAAGTCGCGCGCCTGCTCACCGTCCCCATGCACAATCGGACGGTCACCGTTCAGGCAGGCAAGGATGAACCGGGGCACCACGGTCGCATACTCGTTGGCCGGATCCTGGCGAGGCCCGTAGACGTTGAAGTATCGAAGGGAGATCGCCGGGACGTTGAATGCTCGCCACCACGTTGCGCAATAGATCTCTCCTGTGAGCTTGCTTGCTGCATAAGGAGAGCGAGGAAGAGGAACCATGTCTTCGCGCAGCGGAAAGGATTCTGCATCTCCATAGACGGACGACGATGAGGCGAACACCACGCGTGCCGATTCCTGCTTTGCGGCAAGCAACACGTTCAGAGTCCCTCGCACGTTTGCATCCGTCGTAAGGCCCGGCATCTCCATAGAACGCGGCACCGATCTAACCGCGGCCTGATGGAAGAGCACATCACAACCGGCGGCTGCGGAAGCAACCTCTTCCTCGTTGCGAAGATCGCCTTCTACGAGGTCCACCTCGGGGGAGCCGGCAAGGTTCTCCTTCGCCCCCTCCGAAAGGTTGTCGAAGCCGACGACCTCATCGCCTTCTGCAACGAGGCGGCCACACAGATGTGAACCGATGAAGCCTGCAGCACCCGTGACCAAACATCTCAAAGCTGTTCTCCTTGACCAGAGCAATAGCGCGGGCCCGATCGAGCGCCGTCAAAGCGTGATCGTGGTCCCGAGTGGTCGATTCTAGTTGACACCAGAACTTGGCTCGCTTGAAGCGACGTCGGTTGGCTTGCTGCCTCGCGCACCGCGTGAAAAGGGTTCCTCGTGGAAAATCGTGGATGACGTTACAGGATGGCCGAAGAGCGGTCATCGGAAACCTGCGGCCTCGAGTAACGAGGCTCAGTGGCAGAGAGTCGAGCCCTGGTCAGAAGGGCCCGGTGGTCACATGAAGTTCATGCTCTCGACGGGTTTGGTTCACGGTGCCGCCACGTCGGCATGTTTGGCTCTGCGATGTGGTGCCAAACTCCTCGAGGGCGAGGGTGGTCTGAAATGTCGCTGTGGTGGCTGGTGGTTCCCTACCTGCTCGTCATGGGCGCGCTGCTCTCTGCTTTCTTTGGAGGGGCGACGCGCTACCAATATCCAGCACCGCCGATCCGTGACGAGTTATCGGCCAGACGGCTCTTGCGCCGGGAGAGGACGGCAGCCAGAAGGGGTGCCTGATCCCGCCCCGCGTCTGTTGGGTGCAGGACCCCACGCGTTTCCCGCTCCCCTCGCAGCGACGCTCAGTGGCAGAGAGCCGAGCCCTGATCAACGATCCTGGGCGCGCCCGTGAGGGGATCGATCTGCGTGGAGACGAACTGCCAGTCGTAAGACGTTGCGTGGAGGGTCAGCTTGAGCACGCCGAAGTCGGTGTTGTTTCTCACCTCTGATGTGGCATAGGTGTTGACATAACCGTCCAGGCCCCGCCCTCCCGAGCCGACGATGAACTGCCGGATGCCCTCGATCGGATCAGCGGCGCCGCTGACGTTCATCGGGGCGAACCGCTCGTAGTTGTGCTGATGACCGTTTAGGACGACGTCGACGCCCGCCGCATAGAGCTTGCTCCACGCCCCCTGCATGGGCTTGCCCGTCGTCCTCGACGAGAACCTGGGGTGGTGCCAGTAGGCGAGCTCACACTGGTGAGTGTCGCCGGCGAGGTCTCTCTTGAGCCAGGTCATCTGCGGCGACGTTCCCCCGCAGCCGCCGGTCACCTTGCGGCAGTTCGAGTTGAGGGCGACGAGATGCCAGGGCTCGACGTTGTAGCTGTAATAGGCCTGGTCCCTTGCCCCGGTGACGACGCCCCTTGAGTTGAAGTAGTCGAAGTAGCCCGCCGCCCCGGGCTCCTTGTACTCATGGTTTCCTATGGCGGGGCGCACCACGGAGTTGTAGTCGCCCCAGGAACCGGGGGCCCCGTAGCCGTTCTCGTACTTCGCTAGGGCCGGCTCCTCGTACTGGACATCTCCAAGCGGCAGCACCGCAGTGGCGCCGCTCAACAACCCGGCCGTGGCCCGGTGCTGGCACGTCGCAGGGTCCGCACCCGAGAAGTTCGGATCGGCCGGGTCGCATGCAATATCACCGGCTGCCCCGATGACGGGATCTGGCGGGGGTGTCTGAGCGGCCGCCGGCACCGTCGATGCCAGGGTTGCCACCGCAAGGGCGGCCCCTGCAATGAGTCGTCTGTACTTTCCCGTCGTTGTTACCGCACTGATCCCCACTGCCGGCTCCCCCACTTGTGCCCGGTTATCGAGCTGCGTCTGCCCGAAATTCTCCTAAAGACTCCCTCCAGCCACCACGATAACCCATTGGGCATTTTTGGACAACCGCTGGATTTTGGGACAACCGCTGCGTTGGGCGCCTAGCCTCCGGTGTCGGTCGCCCCGGTGTCGGTCGCTCCGGTGTCGGTGTCGGTCGCTCCGGTGTCGGTGCCGGTCGCTCCGGTGTCGGTGCCGGTCGCTTCGCCGCCGGTGTCGGTGCCGGTCGCTTCGCCGCCGGTGCCGGTCGCTTCGCCGCCGGTGTCGGTGC
>Ga0136632_10000040_pt1 | contig 28700 bp, 33 predicted proteins | sample AntDrymUQ6112106_2_FD_104670 | JGI IMG/M metagenome (GOLD analysis project Ga0136632, IMG submission 104670) | Polar desert sand microbial communities from Dry Valleys, Antarctica - metaG UQ611 (21.06) | ecosystem: Environmental > Terrestrial > Soil > Desert | place: Antarctica: Dry Valley...
CTCGAGGCTCCAGGGGTCGCTCTCGACGCTCGCGCGCAGTGCGCCCGCGTCGGCCGCCGGCTCCGCCAGCGCCTCGTCCTGCAGGAGCATGAGCGTGAGCAAGACGAGCGCCATGGCGCTCGTGAGCGCGCTCACGGCGCCGCCGGGATCAGCCCGGCCTGCTCGACGCGGCGTTCGCCTCGGCTCAGCATGCGCAGGCCGAGGATCGTGCCGCCGAGAATCGCGGCGAGGCCGAGGCTCACCTGCACGCTCAGCACCCCCTCCGGGGTCCAATAGACGTCCTCGAGCTGGAGCAGCAGCGCCGCCTCGTCGAAGGTCAGCCCGACGCCGGCGCCGAACGGGATCGCGAGCGTCGTCTCGCGCTCCTCGCTCGAGGTGAGAAGCGCCCACGCCCCACTGCCGAACGCGATCAGGATCCCCGGCACGAAATGGTGGATGTGGCGACCGCCGAGCTCGAGGTTGCCGAACGGCCACCAGCCGCCACGAATCCCGTAGGTCGAGAGGCGGACGATCGCGAACGAGGCCGCGAATCCGCCGAGCAGGTTGAAGAGGACGGTCTCGTGGCGCGGCGCCGCATCGTAGGCCTCGATCGCAACCGTGACCGTGTCCTGGGCGCCGGCGCCGGCGATCGCGATCGCCTGCCCGGCCGTGTCGATGACGCCGCTCGGGGTCTCGGCTTCTTGACTTCGCCTGCGGACGAGTCGCGCGAGCTCGCCCGCGGCGACGGCTCCGGTGGTCGCAAGCGCCAGTCCACCGAGCCCGAGCGTGACGCGGTCGGCACCGCGACGGCGCTCGCGCTCCCTGCTCCTCAGTGCTCTTCCGATCGCGCCCACGCCCCCGCAATCATCGCGCTCACGGCGCCTCGACGACTCAGTCGGCCGGGCCGCCCCGGTACGTGCCGCTCAACCGCGGTCGGCGACCGCCTCGGCGAGTTGCTGCTTGGTCATCCGCGAGCGCCCCTTGACCCCGAGCTCGTGGGCGCGGCCCATGAGCTCGGCCTTGGTGTTCTGTCTGACGAGCTGCTCGACCTCGGTCTCGTTCCCGACCCGCGAGACGCCGGACTCGAGTCGCTCGGCCTGCTCGCGCACGCGGCTCACCGAGGGGCCGCCGGTGCGTGGCCTGCGGCGCGGCTCCGGCGCGCTTTGGCCAGAGCGCGGCGCGCTCGGACGCGGGGCTGGGACTGGAGGCTCCGAGGAGCGTCCGCGATCGGCCACGCGGCGGGCGCCGGCGCGCTCCAGCGCCTCACCGGCGGCGGACTTGACCCGGCCGGTCGCTTTGTCGATCAGGCCCTCGTGTTCCCTCAAGAACCGGCCCGTTCGCCGGCGCGCGTCATCGAGGACTCCCATGCGAAGGAGCTTAGAGGCGGACCAGGTTCCTGGCCCAGTCGGCGAGCCCGCCCGGCTCGCCCCGGAGCCGCTCGTCGGCGAGCTGCGCGATCACCCGCCCATTCGGGCTCGAGGAATCGACCCCCTCGGCCGCGGCCGAGGGGACGCCGAGCTTCGCCGCCGCGAGCAGCGCGGCGAGCGCGGTATCCGTGTCGTCGGCCACGAGCACGGCGTCGGGCTGCTCCGCGGTGAGAGTCTGCTCGAGGGCGCGCAGCCGGGCGGCGAGGGCGGCGACGGACGCCTCGGCCGCCGCGGGCTCCGCGGCCGTGCACACCTCGAATTCGGCTTCCCGTGGGGCTGTGGCGAGCTCTTGGGTCTCCACTTCACCCCCGGCGATCAGCACCTTCATCCGAAAAACCTTACGAATCCAGTCAAGAAATGGCATTGCAACCGAACCTTTTCGCCGCAGGTCCGGGTACGCTTCCTGGCCCATGAAGCGGCTGATCGTCCCGTGGGCGCTTGCCAACTCCGCGGCCCGGCACCTCGCCTGGTACGTGAGCTACCAGCTCACCGGCCAGACCCGGCCCCGCTCCTAGCGTTCGCCGGCGCGCCGGCTCGTCGCTCGAGTGCCCTTGAGGGCGCGCACCCGCCGCAGCTCGCGGATGTCTTCGGCGACGTCGTCGATCGCCGGGCGAGGCGAGGACAGCTCGCGCGCGACGAGCCGCGTCTCCCGCGCGGCGCCGCTTCCGTCGGGCTCCACCCGGAACACCCCGGCGCCATCGCGCCCACTGAGCGTCGCCGATACGGCGCGCTCGCGGATCAGGACGCCGGCGCAGTCGTCGAGTCCGTATCCGGATCTGCCGCGCTCGGCAACCATTCGCAGCAGGGCCTCGCGACGCTCACCGTCGCGGTGGTAGTGGACGCTTAACAGGCCGGGGACGAAGCCGAGCCCTGGGACCATCCGGGCCTGGCCGCGCGAGCGGCTGATCCCCGCCTCGAACCAGCACATCGCCCCGGCGCTCTGACCTGCGAGCACGATCCCACGCTCCCAGGCGACCCTGAGGATCTCGTCGATGCCGTGAGCGCGCCAGATCGCGAGCAGGTTGACCATGCTGCCGCCGCCGACGTAGATCAGGTCCTGGGAGAGCAGGTGCTCGACCAGCGGCACGCGCTCGTGCTCGAGCCGAAACAGGGAGATGTGCGACGCGTCATAGCCCCTGCCACCAAGCGTCGATCGAAAGGCGCGAATCTGCGCAGTCGCGTCGCCGCTCGCGGTCGGCAGCAGGCAGATCCGCGCCGGCGGTGGCGCGAGCGCGAGCAGCATGTCCGAGATCGCCTCGTTTCCGCGGGCTCGGCTGAACTCGTGCCCGCCGAGCGCAAGGATCGTTCGCCGCCTCCCTGCGGCGAGCGCGGGAGAGCTCACGGTCCGGCGCCGGCCGCCCTAACCGGCGCCGGCAGGGGCACGACGCCGGGATCGCCGAGGAACCGCGTCGCGAGCTGGGTGGTGACGATTCGCCCGTGCCGGCTCTCGACCCGATAGGCGCGCGCGTCCCGACGCGAGGCGACGATCTGGGCGACCTCCCCGCCGATGAAGTGAAGCGCGGCGCCGTCATCGGCCGCATACGCGGGGGGCATGCCGTCGAGCAGGCCGGCGTGAAGCGCGTCCCGGCGCTTCGGCTCGCTCGAGTAATGGACCGTGTTGCTCCACGGCAGCAGGCCCATGCCGGCGACCCGCTCGGGCGGGCCGTGGAAGGTGCTCACGCCCTCCGAGAACCAGCAGAGTGATCCGGCGGAGAGGCCGCAGAGGACCACGCCCCGCTCCCAGGCCTCGCGCAGGATCGCGTCGATCCCGTGCGCGCCCCAGGCGCCGAGCAGGCTCGTGACGCTGCCGCCGCCGACGTAGATCAAGTCCTGGGAGAGCAGGTGCTCGGCGGGGTCCGCGGGCGCCCGCTCGCGGCGAAACAGCGAGAGGTGGGACGGGTCGCAGCGAGAGCCGCGGAAGTGACGATAGAACCGCACGATGTAGTGGTCGGCGTCGCCGCTTGCGGTCGGCAGGAAGCAGACGCGTGGACGCTCGCTCCCGGTGAGGGAGAGAACGAAGTCGTCGAGCAGGGGGTTGCCGGCCTCCATCGAGAAGCCTCCACCTCCGAAGGTGACGATTTGCCGCAGCCCTTCCATGTCCTCGACGCGCGCTTGCGAGCAGCCAGTCTGGCTGCGTCGGAGATCGTGATCCATGTACAGGGGGCGAAACTGCCTGCGGTGGGCCTTCGACATGCGGCGGCCGCGGCCTGACATGGGCCGTGCAGGGATCGAACCTGCGACCTTGAGATTAAGAGTCTCCTGCTCTACCAGCTGAGCTAACGGCCCCGGCCGGTGATGGTAGCGAGGGCCGTGGGGAGCCCAGCCCTCAGGGGGCGGGCGCAGGCGCCGGGGTGCTGCCGCCCACCCCGCCGAGGCCGCCGAAGGGGTCCTCGATCGCGCCCGCAGCTCCGGAACCGCCCTTCTTCTGCTGCGCTTCGAGCTGCTCCTGCAGCTTGCGCGCCTGCTCGGCAAGAGCCTCGGTGCTCTTGCGGATCGAGGCGCGCTGTGAGGAATCGGCGAGCTCCACGGCGCGCTCGCCCGCCGCGTCACCCGCCTCGAGCTTGCCGTCGACGTAGAGGTATTGGGCGAGCTGCAAGTAGGCGGCGAAGCTGCGCTGGTCCTCGGCGAAGATCTCCTGTGCCGTGGCCGCGCCGTCGGCGTCCTCGAGGTAGACGAAGGCCTGGGCCGCGTTCGCGGCGACCCCCGCGTCGGGGCGCTGGGGGTCGGTGTCGAGGTAGCTCTCCCATGCCGCGACCGCCTCTTCGAGCTCGGCTCGCGCATCCTCGGTGATCGTGGTCACCCCGGTGCTCGGGTCCCTCTCGATGCCGCTCTCGGTCGCCGAGAGGTAGCGGTAGCGAGCGAGGTCGAGCAGCGCCTGCTCGTTCTCGGGGTCGCTCTCGAGGGTCGCCTCCGCCTCCTCGATCTGGTCCTCGTACCGGGTACTGCCGCCGCCCGCGTCTCCCGAACCGAACCCGAGCGCGTCGAAGATGCCACCACTGACGTCGCCGCCGATCCCGAAGCCGACGAAGCCGAGGAAGAAGATCACCGCGAGGAAGCCGAAGACGATCTGCACGACGCGGCGGCGCTTGCCGCTCTTCAGGTCGAAGATCACGGGGGCAGACTAACTAGCCGGCAGAGCCCGGCGGGGCGTCAGGCTCGCTCACGTCGGTCCCCGACGACGCCTCCTCGGAGGTTCTCCCGAAGGCGCGCGCGAGCAGCAGCGAGAGCTCGAACAGCGCGTAGAGCGGGGCCATCGAGATCAGCATCGTCACCGGGTCGGTGCCGGGAAGGAGCATCGCCGCGATCGCGATCGCGAGCACGGCGTAGCGGCGGTTCGCGCCGAGCTGCTCCGGCGACACGATCCCGAGCCGAGTCACGGCCAGGGTGCCGACGGGGATCTGGAACAGGATCCCTACCGCGATCAGGGTGAGCACGAAGAAGCCGTAGTACTCGCTGGCGCGAACCTCGATGTCGAACTCGTCGGCGTTGAACTGGAGCAGGAACTCAAGCGCGGCCGGCATCACCACGTAGTAGGCGAACACGGCGCCGCCGATGAAGAGCACGGGAACCATCAGCAGCAGGGGGAGCACGACACGCTTCTCCCGCGGGCTGAAAGCCGGCAGCAGGAAAGCGTAGGCCTGATACAGCAGGATCGGCAGGGCGATGAGGATGCCGCCGTAGACCGAGAGCTTCACCGTCGTGAAGAACGGCTCCGTGGGGCTCAGTGTGATCGGCTCCAGGCCCGAGGGCAGCGGCTGGTTCGCGATTTCCAGCAGCTCGGCGTTCTGCCAGAAGCAGAGGCCGATCGCGATTACGAGCACGAACCCGCAGGCGATGATCCGCGTGCGCAGCTCGTCGAGGTGCTCGACGAGCGTCAAGCGGTCATCGAAGTCGGCTGGCTTCAGCCGTGCCAAGGTTCGTCTCCTCGCTCGCTACGAGCGGTTGTCGGTCACGACCTCGCCCTCGACCGGCTCGGAGCCGGGCTCGGGCTGAGGCTGGGAGACGCCCATCTCGAGCTTTGCTTGACGTTCCTCGTCATCGTCGTCGTCCTTGCCGGTGATCGAGTCCTTGAACTCGCGCATCCCCGAACCGAGCGAGCGACCGAGGTCGGGCAAACGCTTGGGTCCGAAGATGACCAGCGCGATGATCAGGACGATCGCGATCTCTAGAGGTCCGATGTTGGGCATTCTCTCAATGGTAGAGCGCGGCGGGCGCCGCCGGGGAAACCTGACCTACGGCGCCACGGCTGCGCTGGATCAGCCGCCGCGCTCGTGCTCTGGGAAGTTGAGGTAGTAGCGCGAGGGGGTCGGCCCGCGCTGGCCCTTGTACTTCGACCCGGTCGCCTTGCTCCCGTACGGATGCTCGGCCTCGCTGGTCATCTGCAGGAACGAGATCTGCCCGATCTTCATCCCGGGGTAGATCGCAATCGGAAGGTTGGCCACGTTCGAGAGCTCGAGCGTCAGATGTCCGTCCCAGCCGGCATCGACGAAGCCCGCGGTGCTGTGGATCAGGAGCCCGAGTCTCCCCAACGAGCTCTTCCCCTCGAGCCTCGCAACGAGGTCGGGGCCGAGCGCGACGCGCTCGAAGGTGGAACCGAGGACGAACTCGCCCGGGTGGAGGATGAAGGCGCCGTCCTCTTCCACCTCGACCAGCTCGGTGAGGTCCTCCTGAGGCTGCTTCGGGTCGATGTAGGGGGTCGTGTCGTTGCGAAAGACCCGGAACAGGCGGTCGACGTGCAAGTCGACCGACGAGGGCTGAATCGCGCTTTCCCCCAGCGGCTCGATCACGATCGCGCCCCGCTCGAGTTGCTCGCGTATCGACCTGTCTGAGAGGACCACGGGCGGGCCAGTCTATTCGTGCGGCCGGGTGCCGTTGAGCCGTAGAAATCGCCCGCCGGGAGCCAGGCGCGTGGACTTTTCGTGCGTCCGGAGGCTGCGCAACTCAAGACACGCCGGAAAGCAGCCGATACCGCGCCAGATGGCTGAGAAGCACGCAAGAGCCGAGTCCGGACTGGGGCCCGAGGCCTTCGCGGTCCACAGGCGCGAGCACGCCGGCCGCGGCGCCCGTGGCCTGCACATCTGCCCGGCCTGCTCCTCCGGGCTCGTCCACCCCGTCGACTTGGCGCCCGAGCGCGGTCGGCGCTGGAGCGTCGCGCTCCGTTGCCCGGACTGCGAGTGGCACGGCGAGGGGATCTTCGCGCAAGAGGTCGTCGACCGCTTCGACGAGGTCCTCAACGTCGGCACCGAACAGCTCCTCAACGACCTCAACCTGCTTGCCCGGGCGAACATGGAGGAGCACGTCGACCGCTTCGCCGCCGCCCTGCACGCCGACCAGATCCTCCCCGAGGACTTCTAGGCGTAGCGCTCCACGACTCCGTCGGCGACGAGCGCCAGGAGCTCACGCCGATCGGGCTCGAGGGCCGCGCGCCGAAGCTCCTGCTTGGCGCGCTCGACGCGGCCGCGGGCGTCGTTTCGCACGTCCTCGAGCGCGCCCGTCGCCTCGATCCGCTCGCATGCGAGCTCGGCGGCGGCGGAGTCGAGCTCGCGCAGCGCGATCGCGGCCAGCTCCGGGTCGCGCTCGCGGGCGAGGATCAGGGGCAGCGTCACGGTCCCGTCGAGCAGGTCGGTGCCGCGCGCCTTGCCGGTTCGCTCGGGCGGACCCGAGACGTCGAGGACGTCGTCGAGGAGCTGGAACGCGATCCCCACCTCACGTCCGTAGCGGGCGATCGCGCTTACCGTTGCCGCACCCTCCTCGCCGAGCCCGATCACACAGGCGCACTCGAACAGGCTCGCCGTCTTCAACCGGCAGCGATCGAGGTAGCGCTCGGCGGCGATCGAAGCACGATAGGCGTCGCGGCGCTGCATCAGCTCCCCGCGCGCGAGGGCGACTGCTGCGGCGGCGAGGGCGGCGACCCGCCGCTCGCTCGCAAGCTCGGCGAAGGCGCGCGAGAAGAGCAGATCGCCGACCGCGGTCGCCGTCTCACGCCCGGCCCGCGCGACCACCGTCGGGGACCCGCGCCGAAGCGGGGCGGCATCGAGAACGTCGTCGTGGACGAGGGTCGCCTCGTGGACCAGCTCGACCGCGGTCGCGGCGCGAAGCGCCCCCTCGCCGCCCTCTGGGCCCGCACAGAGCAGGACAAGCATCGGGCGCAGCCGCTTGCCGCCCGCGCCGAGGGTCGCCCGCGCCTCGGCGCCCAGCGGCTCGCCGTGGCCGAGAGCCAGCTCGCCCAGGCGCCGCTCGACCGCGGCCATCCCGCGGGGGAGCCAGGCGTGCGCTGCGTCGAGCACCCGGGTCACGGGTGGCGGCACGGCGCTTCGGTTCAAGCGCCCCTTTCCCCCGAGTGGATGGCGATAATCCCACCGGCGAGGATCGTGTAACGGACCGATCCCAGCCCGGCGCGGTCGATCGCCGCAGCGAGCCCTTCGGGTGAGGGAAAGCGCTTCACCGAGTCCGGCAGGTAGGAGTACGCCTCCCGATCGCCGGCAAGCGATCCAAGCAGCGGCACGAGGCGGTCGAACCAGACCGAATAGAAGCTCGAGAGCGGCGGGCGTCGCGGCTGGGTGATCTCGAGCACCACGAGCCTCCCGCCCGGGCGCAGGACGCGGGTCATCTCGGCGAGGCCGCGGTCGAGGTCGGCGAGGTTGCGCACCCCGAAGCCGACGGTTACCGCGTCGAAGGCGCCGTCGTCGTAGGGCAGCTTCAAGGCGTCCGCCCACTCGAATCGCACCCGGCCGGCTCCCCGGGCATCGGCCTTCTCGCGCGCGATGTCCAGCATCCGCTCGGCGAAGTCGCAACCGACGACGTGGCCGCGCTCGCCCACCCGGCCGGCGAGCTCGAGTGCGAGGTCGCCGGTTCCGCAGCAGACGTCGAGCGCCGTGTCGCCCGGCTCGAGCTCGGCGCGGTCGGCGGCGCGCTCGCGCCAGCGATGGTGCAGGCCCACCGTCATCGCCGAGTTCAGCGGGTCATAGACCCCGGCGATCCGATCGAACATGCCGCGGATCTGCCCCGCGAACTCCTCTGCGCCCCCCACGGCGGGCGCCGTCGCGGTCACTGAAGCGAGGCTAGGAACTTGACCAGCTCGTCGAGGTCGTCCTCCGGAAGCTGGTCGTACTGGGGCATGATCCCGGAGGGGTTGATCAGAGTCCGCCTGATTCCCTCAGCGGGGAGCTTGGCCCCGATCTCGGTCAGCTCGGGGCCGATCTCGTTTCCGTTCTCGCCGATCTTGTGGCACCCCAGGCAGCCCTGGTTGGCTACGAGCTCCTTGCCGGCCTTGAACTCGGGCGCGACCTCGAGATCGATCGAGGTCGGCGAGCCGGCGGTGGCGCCGAGGTAGGTGAGGAAGGCCATCGAGACGATCGTCAGGATCCCCGCGGTCATAGCCACCGGCCGGCGCTCGGGCCGGCGCTCGGCGTTGCGGTCGTAGAAGGGCAACAGCAGGAGCAGGACCATGCACAGGGTCGGGATCCCGACCGTCGCCAGCGGTACGAGCTCCGGCGGCTTCAGCACCCGCAGGAGCTCGAAGAGGAAGAAGAAGTACCACTCAGGCCTCGGCACGTAGCTCGTCGTCGTCGGGTCAGCCTTCGGGCCCTGCTCGGCGCCGAGCACGAGCGACATGACGACGATCACGAGCGCCACGATCAGCGCCATCACCGAGTCCTTGGCGACGGCGTAGGGGAAGAAGGGCTTGCCCTTCTTCTTCAGCACCTCGTACTCGCGGAGGTAGGCCTCCTTTTCGCGGGAGTTCACGCCGCTACACCTGCTCCTCGCGCAGCGACTTCGGCCGCGCCTCGGCCTTCACCCACGGCGGGGCGGTGGTTCCCAGCTTGACCACGAGGTACAGGTGCGCGCCGATCAGGGCGACGATCGCCCCGGGGACGAGCAGCATGTGGACGGCGTAGAAGCGCGGCAAGGTCGTCCCGCCGACCTCGGCTCCGGCGCGCAGGAAGTCGGCCAGGTAGGGGCCCATCACGGGTCCGGTGCCGGTGATGTTCATCGCCACGATCGTCGCCCAGTAGGAGCGCTGATCGAACGGCAGCAGATAGCCGGTCAGCCCCATGACCAGGGTCAGGATCAGCAGCACGACCCCGATCACCCAGTTGAGCTCGCGCGGGTACTTGTAGGCGCCGAAGAAGAACACGCGCCCCATGTGCAGGAAGATCAGGATGATCATCACCGTCGCCCCCCACTTGTGCATGCCGCGCACGAACTCGCCGAGGAAGACGTCGTTGGTCAGGTAGAGGACCGACTCGTAGGCCTCGGTCGGCGAGGGCACGTAGTACATCGCCAGGAAGACGCCGGTGATCGCCTGGAAGACGAAGGCGAACATCGTCCCCGAGCCCAGCGTGTAGAACCAGTTCGTCCCCTTCGGGACCTTGCGCATCAGCAGGCCGGTGAGGAACGGCGATGCGCCGGTTCGCTCGTCGACCCAGCCGACGAGGTCGATCGGCGCCTGCTTGGCCTTGTCGAGCACTGGCGAGGGAGCTGCGCCGTCGCCGTTCGAGGAGCGCGCGCCGTTCGTCCGCTCGCCGGGCTTCGAGGGCTTTCGCAGAGCGGCGGGGAGGGGAAGCTTCATCTCACTATGGCGCCGGCGGCGTCGTCGGCCGCGGCGGGTAGAGGTACTCCCAGATGCCCCCGGTGAACTCGCCGGGGTCGCGGGCGCGCACGGGCTCGAGGCTGCTCGTCACCGAGTAACGCGGGCCGATCTCGAGCTGGCCATCTCGAACACGAGTCTGGAAGCGGTCGAGCGGTCGCACCGGGGGACCGCCCTGCACCTTGCCCTCGAAGTCGTAGACGCCACCGTGGCACGGGCAGATGAAGTTGCCGGCCGAGGCGTAGAAGGAGACCGGGCAACCGGCATGGGCGCAGCGGCTCGTCAGCGCGATGAACTCGGCCGGGTCCTCACCGAGGTCGGGCGAGCCGCGGCGCACGTAGACCGTGGTCTTCCCGATCTCGCCGATCCCCTCGACCTGGGTGATCACCATCTGGCGGTAGGTGTCGGCGGTGAAGTCGTCGGGCGAGCCGACTCCCTCCCAGCGCTCCTCGGGGGTGTCGAAGATCGGGGCGACCGCAAAACCGACCACCGGGAGCATCACCACCGCGACCGCGGCCCCGCCCGCCGCCTGACCGCCGACCGCGAACAGGGTTCGGCGGGTCATCGTCTCGCCCTCGAAGTAGCCGGCAGGCTTCGGCTTCTCGAGGCCTACCTTGCGCTGCTCGCTCTTCGCAGCGCTCTGCTTCTTGTCCGCTGCCGATGCCAAGCCGTCAGGAGTGGAGGTCCAAAGGGAAGTCTATTGAGTCCGACGCGGCGGCCAGGACGTCGACGATCCCCGCCTCGGCGGCGGTCGCGGATGCGGCGCTCGCGAGCGAGGTGGTCGCGGCCGGGTCCCCGGCCCGAAGATCGCGCTTGGCGCCCTCGTGTGCGGGGCCTGCGCCACAGGCGAGGGCCGTACCCGCCGCGAGCCACAGGGCGCCCAGCGGCTCGGCGCCGCGCCGCTCGGCGTTGAGCTGCGCCGAGAGGCTGATCAGGTCGGAGAGCTCGCCGACGGCTTCGAGGTCCTGGAGGGCCGCCAGTCGCTCGAGGCCGAGCGCATAGAGGTAGTCGCCCGCCAGCAGCGCGAGGTCGGAGTCGACGTCGGCGAGCAGGCGGGGGGCTCCGTAGTGCAGCAGGTAGCCCTCGCGAACGGACTCGAACAGCAGCGCGTACTCGCCGGGAGCCTCGGCCGAGCGAGGCCCCGAGGCGGCGAGCAGGCCGAGCGTCGGCTCGAGCTGCGGCGCGGGATCGCGAACCGCCGCCGAGATCACGGAGCCCTCCTCGCGCAGGCGGTGGGCGAGCGCACGCAGGCAGTCAGCCGGCTCGATCACAGGGTCGGGCGCTCTCGCTCCGGTGGCGCTCATTCTGGAAACGCCGCGGTGAACGCCTCCGACGCGGCCTCGCATGTGCGCTCGATCGCCGCCTCGTCGTGGGCGAGCGAGACGAACCACGCCTCGAACTGCGAGGGCGGTGGGTAGATCCCCCGCTCGAGCAGGCCGCGGCAGAAGCGCCCGTAGGCAGCGTGATCGCACCCGGAAGCGGCGGCGAAGTCGCGCGGGGCCTGCGAGGAGAAAAACGGCGTCACCAGGCCGGGCACGGAGACGACGGCGACGGGCGCGGCACCGGCCGCGTCGCGAAGCCCTGCCGCGAGCCGGTCCGTCAGCTCGCCGAGCCGCGCGTAGGCCTCGTCGTCGAGCTCGCGCAGGGTGGCGAGGCCCGCCGCGACCGCAAGCGGGTTCCCGGCCAGCGTCCCGGCCTGGTAGACGTCGCCGGCCGGGGCGATCCGTTCCATCAGCTCGCGCGGGCCGCCGTAAGCCGCAGCCGGGAGCCCGCCTCCGAGCACCTTGCCCATGATCGTCAGGTCGGCCCGCACGCCGTAGAGCTCCTGCGCGCCACCGCGGGCGACCCGAAACCCCGAGATCACCTCGTCGAATACGAGCACGGCTCCGCTCGAGTCCGCAAGCTCGCGCAGGCACTCGAGGAAGCCCGGCTCGGGCGGGACGACGCCCATGTTCGCCGGCACCGGCTCGGCGAGCAGAGCCGCCAGGTCGCGCTCCGCGACCGCCGCCTCGACCGCCTCGCGATCGTTCCAGGCGACAACGACCGTGTCCGCCGCCTGCGCGGTGGTGACCCCCGGGCTCGCCGGGATCCCCTGCGTGGCAAGCCCGGAGCCCGACTCCGCCAGCAGGCCGTCGACATGCCCGTGGTAGGCGCCGGAGAACTTGAGCACGGCGTCGCGGCCGGTCGCCGCGCGCGCGAGGCGGAGCGCCGACATCGTGGCCTCGGTCCCGGAGCTGACCATGCGCAGCATCTCAACCGAGCGGAAGCGCTCCGCGACCACGATCGCGAGCTCGGTCTCGACCGATGTCGGCGCGCCGAAGCTCGTCCCCCGCTCGGCGGCGGCGGCGATAGCGGCGACCACCTCGGGGTGCGCGTGGCCGAGGATCAGAGGGCCCCAAGAGCAGACCCAGTCGACGTAGCGGTTGCCGTCGACATCGACCAGCTCGCAGCCCTCGCCGCGCTCGACGAAGACCGGATGGTCGCGGCCAATCGAGCGCATCGCGCGGACCGGTGAGTTGACGCCGCCCGGCAGCAGACCGCCGGCGCGCGCGTAGAGGAGGGCGGAGGTGCGGGTGTCCCGGCCCGCCGCGCGCGCCTCAGTCACCTGCGTGCTCGCGCTCCCAGTTCGCGTAGGCGTCGGTGAAGTAGTGGAGGCGGATCTTCTTGAACTCGGTCGAGGAGTAGAGGGTCGCGCGGTCTTCCCCGTGGAGATCGTGCTCGACGGCGATCGAGTCGAGGATCGCATCGCACTCCTCCTTCGAGCGGCCGTGGGCCATCGTGAACACGGAGAAGGGCCAGTCGCGGTAGGTCGGCCGCTGGTAGCAGTGCGAGACACCGCGCACGGATGCCATTCGGGCGCCGACCTCGAGGATCTTCTCCTCCGGTACGCGCCAGACGCCCATCCCGTTCGCCGAGAACCCCGCGCGGCGATGAAAGAGGATCGCCGCGACGCGTCGCAGGATCTTGCGGTCGGCCAGCCCGCGCAGGTGCTCGAGCAGCTCCCCGGTCTCCATCCCGACCTGCTCGGCCGCCTCGTCGTAGGGGCGTTCTACAACCGCCATCGGGCCCTGAAGCGCGCGGATCACCGCGATGTCGGTCTCGTCATAGGGCTGGGCATCGAGCTCGCGCGGCGGTGCGGCATCGACCGCGGCGGCGAGCGCGTCCGTGCCCTTCTCCATCTCGAGGTTCATGTTGATCTTGAACAGAGTCAGGGTCGGGAGCTGGCGGATCGACTCGGCGCCGGTCAGCTCCTGAAGCAGCTCCATGGTTCCCTCGAGACCGAGCTCGGAGTCGGGCGGGGTCGCGATCGTGAACCAGAGGTTGAACTCGTGCGTGCGCAGGTAGTTGTGCGAGACCCCGGGGTGAGAGTTGATGATCCGCGCCGCCCGGTGAGGGTTCTCGGCGTCGACCTTGGCGGCGACGAGCATCGACGCGTAGCCGAGCGCGCGAGTGTCGAAGATCGGCGTGATCTCCCGGATGATCCGCTCGTCGACGAGACGCCGGGTGCGGGCGATCAGCTCGTCGAGGTCGAGCTCGGCCTCGCCGGCGAGCAGCCGGAAGGGCTCCGGGTCGAGCGGAAAGCGCGACTGGAGCAGGTTCATCAGCCGGCGATCGGTTTCGTCCAGCGGGACCGCGGCACCGCCCTTGCGCGAGCGGAGCTTCGGCCTCGGAACAGGCGCCTCAACGGCGGCGCGGCTCGGCTTCGCTCCGCTCCGCCTCACGACAGCCATCCGGCCGCCTCCTTGGCGAAGTAGGTGATGATCAGATCGGCGCCGGCGCGGCGGATCGAGGTCAGGGACTCGAGCCCGGCGGCGCGAGCGTCGAGCCACCCGTTTGCCGCAGCCGCCTGGATCATCGAGTACTCGCCGGAGACCTGGTAGGCGCAGATCGGCACCTCGGTCTCCTCGCGGACCCGACGGATCACGTCGAGGTACGGAAGCGCGGGCTTCACCATCACCATGTCGGCTCCCTCCTCGATGTCGAGGCGCACCTCACGCAGCGCCTCGCGCGCGTTTGCGGGGTCCATCTGGTAGCCGCGCCGGTCGCCGAATCCGGGGGTCGACTCCGCCGCCTCCCGGAACGGCCCATAGAAGGCCGAGGCGTACTTCGCCGAGTAGGCGATGATCGGCACCTCGGGGTGGCCCTCCTCGTCGAGCTGGTGGCGGATCATCCCGACGCGCCCGTCCATCATGTCGCTTGGCGCGACGGCGTCGGCCCCGGCTTCGGCGTGGGAGATCGCAGTCTTGGCGAGCAGCTCGAGGGTGAGGTCGTTGTCGACCGCGGCCCCCTCGCCCTGCGGGTCGCGAACGTAGCCGCAGTGACCATGCGAGGTGTACTCGCAAAGGCAGACGTCGGTGATCACGGTGAGCTCCGGGTGCGCCTCCTTGAGCGCGCGCACCGCGAGCTGGACGACCCCCTCGTCGTCGTAGGCTCCGGAGGCGACCTCGTCCTTGTTCGAGGGAATACCGAAGAGGATCACGGCGCCGATCTTTACGGCTCGCAGCTCGGAAGCCTCGGCGACGAGCTCGGAGATCGAGAAGCGCTCGATGCCCGGCATCGAGGCGACGGGCTCGCGAACGCCCTCTCCGGAGACGACGAAGAGGGGCTGGACGAGCTGGCGGGCCGAGAGCTCGGTCTCGCGCACGAGACCTCGGAGCGCCTCCGTCCGCCGCAGGCGCCGCATGCGCGTGGCGGGAAAGCTCACCCGACCGATTCTAGGGCTCAGCCTTCGAGACCCTCCTGGACGGGCATCGTGGCCGAGAGCAGGGGCGAGGGCTCGTCCTCGGAGTCCTGATCGCAGACGAAGACGAAGTCGATCACGCCGGCGTCGAGCGCTGCGTGCACACCCTCGACCTTCCACTTGCGGTCGATCGTGCGCAGCCGGCGGATCTTGCGCTCGGCGTCGATCGTGCCCACCACCGAGCCGTGGATCGAGCCGTCGTCGTAGCTCGAGCCGCCGCCTTCGGCGGAGGCGGTGAAGACCACGAGCTCAGCGGTGAGCGCGGTCGCGTCGCTGAACGAGAGCCGCACGCCGTCGAGCTCGCCGAGCTCGTAGGAGGAGATCCTCTCGACCTCCTCCGGATCGAAGTCGCGATCGCCCCCCAGCGACTCGATCGCACGCTCGAGCGAGAGCTCGACGATTGCGTTCTCGCTGTCCTCGGCGTTGCCGCGGTGAAACAGCGCGAAGTGCTCGCCGAGCACCGCGGCGCCCTCGACGTTGAGCTCCTCGATCTCCCCGCGGAGCTTGTCGTAGAGCGGCTTCAGGTCGAACGGCTGCGGCTCGCCGTCGAGGGAGCCGTCGGGTGCCAGGCGCCAGAAGAACCCGCGATCGCGGGTTCGCTTCGAGCCGGACCCGAGCCCGAGAAGGCCACCGTATGGGGCGCCCTCGAACGGCGGCATCGTGGTCAACGCCTCGAGATCGGCCTTGTCGCGCTTGCGCTCGTTGCGGTCGACCGGCAGCTCGCCCGGCAGCACCTCGCGCAACTCGCCGGGCTCTCCGGAGGAGAGCTCGAAGACCGCGAGGTCGAGCTCGTCGTCGCCGATCACGTAGGTGAAGTCGCCGCGGCGCACGACCGCCGACGCCGCGTAGATATAGGGCCCGCGCTCGTCGTCCTCGGGCCTGCGCACGTCGAGGTCGCGGAGCTTTCTCAGCTCGAGGGGCGGGAGCTCCTCGGGAGTGGCGGACTCGCGACTCACGTCCTCGTCCCTACCCGCAAGCGCCGCTCACGATGCGAAACGGCGCAGGGCGAGCCGGGCGAGCAGCGCGTAGGCCGCGACGATCGCCACCAGGTGGAGGATCGCGAGCCCGACCGCGGGCCCGGCCTCGTCGAGGGCCCCTTCGATCGCGTCGAGGGCCGGGTCGAAGGGGAAGAGCGCGCGGACGAGCTCGATCACGTCGAAGACCGCGCCGCTCACCGTCCCCGAGGAGATCAGCGAGAGGAAGGCGACCGGCAGAGAGACCATGAAGGCGAGCAGCGAGCTTGCCCGGACCTCGCGCGCCGCGCAGCCGATCGCGGCGCCGAAGGCGGCGAAGCCCGCGCCGCCCGCGGCGATCGCGGCGAGGATCAGGGGCGCCCGGGACCATTCGATCGAGACGATCGGTGTGAGCACCCCGAGCATCAGCAGGGTGACGGCGAGCGAGGCGATCACCCCGAGCACAATCTTCTCCGCGAGCAGGCCAGACGGCCCGACGAGGCCGCGGGTGATCCGCGCGTAGGCGTTCTCCTCCCGCTCGAGCGCGAGCGAGCCGGCGACGAGCAGCACGGTGACGAACATCAGCGTCGCCGTGGCGGCGATCGCGATCGCGAAGGTGTCGAGCTCGGAGGTCCCGCCGGAGACGGTCTGCTTGTCGACCGCGATCGGCTCGGCGATCGCGCCGAGCAGAGGCAGGGCGAAGTCGAGGTTGTCGCGCGCCTCCTCGGCGAAAGCGATCACCCGGTCGAGCGCCGCCCGCGCCTGCGGCGAGCGCAGCTCCGCCCGGATCGAATCGAGGATCACCCCCGAGCGCGCGAGGCCGAGGATCTCGATGTCGTCGATCAGCGGCAGAGCGAAGGTCCCACCTTCGATCAGGAGGTCGAGGTATCCGGCGGCCTGGTCGGAGATCCGCTGGGAGAGCAGCAGGTTGGCCTCGGTGACGAGGGCCTGGATCCGGTCGTCGACCAGGTCGGCCTTGACCGGGTCGTCCTCGTTGACCAGCACCTCAACGGTCGGCTGTTGGGGGTTGAGGCTGGCGAGCGACTCGAGCTTGTCGAGCAGGTCCTCCGGCAGGATCAGGGCTGCGATCACGTCGCCGTCCTCGACCTTCTCGATCGCCTCTTCGCGGGAGTCCACGTCGACGCACTCCACCCGCGAGCAGAGCTCCCCGCGGGCGATCCCCCGGTCGATCCCCTCCTCCTCGCCGCCGAGTGCGAACTGCTCCTCGGGATCGACCTCGTTGAAGAAAGCGACTCGCTCCTTGCCGCCGTCACCGGAGAGCGCGAAGCCGATCAGCACCCCGAGCGCGACCGGATACGCGATCAGCAGCGCAAGGACGAGCGGCGAGCGGCGCAGGATCTGGAGGTCCTTAAGGAGCAGCCAGCGCATGGCCCCTCAGTGACCCCACTCGCGAAGGAAGGCGACGAAGGCGGCCTCGAAGTCGCGCTCCCCGCCGCCGACCGCGGCGTGCAGCTCATCGGCGGAGCCGTCGAAGACCCGCTCCCCGTCCGCGAGCACCAGCAATCTGTTGCCGTAGCGCTCCGCCTCGTAGAGGTGATGGGTGGTGTAGATGACCGTCGTGCCAGCTCCGGCGAGGCCGAGCACGAACTCCCAGAGACGCTCGCGCTGGCGCGGGTCGAGCCCGCTTGAGGGCTCGTCGAGGAGCAGCACCGCGGGCCTGGAGAGCAGCCCGATCGCGATGTTGACCCGCTGCTGATTTCCTCCCGAGAGGGTGCCGACCTGATCGTTGCGACGCTCGCCGAGGCCGGTCTGCTCGAGCATCCGCGCGACTGCCGCCTCCACGTCCTTGAGCCCCTCGAGCCTGGCGAACAGGCGCAGGTTCTCGGCCACGGTCAGGCGGCGGTAGAGCGCCGCCTGCTGCGGCACCCAGCCAACCTCGCCCGGCACGGTGATCTCGCCGGAGTCCGGCGCCCGGACCCCCGCGAGCAGCGAGAGCAGGGTCGTCTTCCCCGCCCCGTTTGGCCCGATCACGGCGAGCAGCTCGCCACGACCTGCCGTGAAGGAGACGTCGCGCAGCGCCGCTCGGCCATCGAATGACTTGCTCAACGAGCGCGCCTCGATCGCCCTCGCCCCGTCCCCCGCCTGGCTTAGCGCCACCTCGCTCACCGAGTGAACGCTATTAGGGTGCCCCCCGGTGAGGTTGCTGTTCATCGGCGACGTGGTCGGCAAGCCTGGGCGGGCGGGCCTCGCCCGGGCGCTGCCCGAGCTGCATGAGCGCCACACGCCGGACCTCGTTGTGGTCAACGGCGAGAACTCCGCCGGCGGGCTCGGGATCACGCCCGGGACCGCCAAGGACCTGTTCGAGATGGGCTGCGACGCGATCACGCTCGGCAACCACGCCTATCGCCGGCGCGAGGTCTACGGCTACCTCGACGACTGCGACCGGGTCGTGCGACCCGCCAACTTCATGCACGGGAGTCCCGGCCGCGGGCAGATGATCCTCGAGGCCGCCGGGATGCGCGTCTGCGTGGCGAACCTGATCGGCAGCCTCGGCCTGCGGGCGGCGCGCTCTCCGTTCGCCGAAGCCGATTCGCTGCTCGAGCGCCTCGAAGGGAAGGCGGACGCGTTCGTGATCGACTTCCACGCGGAGGTGACGAGCGAGAAGGTGGCGATGGGCTGGCACCTCGACGGCCGCGCCGCCGCCGTGCTCGGCACCCATACCCACGTGCCGACAGCCGACGCCCGCGTGCTGCCGCGGGGCACGGCGTTCATCTCCGACGTCGGGATGACTGGCTCGCGCGAAAGCGTGCTCGGGGTGCGCTGGGAGCAGGCCCTCGAGGGGTTCCGGACCCAGATGCCGATCAAGTTCGAGACCGCGAGCGAGGATCTGTGGCTGAACGCCGTCCTGCTCGAGATCCGCGAGGACGGGCTCGCGCAATCGATCGAGCACCTGGTCGAGCCGATGCCCTAGCAGCGGTCACCCCGGCGGACTCGGCTCAGTCCGCCTCGCGCTCGGCCCGTTCGCGCTCGGCGAGCTTCTCCTCCAGGTAGGCGGCCTTGTCGGCGCGGCGGGAATGCTGGTCACGCTCCGCCTCGTGCTCCGCCGTCTCGGCGCGCTCGCCCTCGTCGCTGCGGCGCGCGGCCTGCTTGCGGCGGAGCTCCCCCGTCTCCTCGTCGGGCTCGGGATTCACCCGAGAGAGGTTAAGCCCCGCCGGCAGCCGGCGCACCTGCGCTGCGGGTCTCATCCCGGCTGGCTACGGGCCGGTCGGCGCCTCGTCCGATCCCGCCGACTCCTCGGCCTCCTCTGTTCCCACTTCCTCCTGCTCGTGCTCGACCTCTTCGCCGCCCTGCGTCTGGTCCTCGTGCTCCGGTGTCTCCATCGAATCCTCCTCCATCGAGTTTCGAGGCGGCCCTCGCGGCCACACCTCGCTGGAGGCCGAGTACCCCGGCCGCGGGCGTTCACTCGTGCGTGTCGCTTGTCGCGACGTCCGCCGCTGGCCTGGCGTCGATCCCGAAGTGACCGAGCACGAGGTCGTACACGTCGGCGATCCGCCACTGCTCGTGCAGCGACGCGACCCCGGGCTCGAGGCCGACCATCAGCAATGGGCAGAGTGAGTCCCCGGCGAGCAGCGAGCCATGGCTGCCGCCGGGTGTGTGGGTGACGCCGCCCCAGTCGACGACCTCGTAGCCCTCGGCGCAGGAGATCAGGACGTCACCCGAGCTCGGCGAGCGCAACGCCGCCCAGAGGCGACCGAGCGAGTCCGGATAGCGCTTGGAGTCGAAGCGCCCGTCGTGCACCTCGGCCGAGAGCACGGCGAGCTCGCCATCGAGGTCCCACTCGGCGCCGCGCCGATCCTCGACGTCCGATCCCGGGCTGAACCGCAGCTCGCGCCCGTCGCGCTCGACCACCGCCTCGTCACCCTCGCACCACGCGAACAGGTCGACGCCGTCGAGCTTGCGCAGCGTCCGGCGCACCTTGCGGTGCGCTCGCGAGCCCCTTCGCCCCTCGAGCAGCACGTAGACGGCGGCTGCTCGAGCGGTCGGGCACACTGCGAGCTCCGCGTGCTCGGCCACCTCGGCGCTCGGCGGGAGCACGCGCCACTCCTCGCCCAGGGCGTCGGCGAGCGCCAGCGGCTGCTCGACCGCGGTCTGCGCGTGGTCGGCACAGACGATCACCGCGTGACGGTCGAGAAACTCCTCCAGCCCTCCCCACTCGTCGATCAGCTCCGCAAGGCTCGCGTCGGCATGGGCGATCGACTCCGGCTGGGAGTCGGGGCCGAAGCGGTGCGAGTGGTAGTCGTTGTCGGGCAGCGAGAAGAGCAGGAAGTCGTAGAGATCCTCGCTGGCGAGCTCGCGCCCGACGCAGGCGGAGTACTCGTCACGCGTGCCGGGGCGAGCCATCGTCGGGCGGCAGGGCACCCGACGGCTCGAGTAGAGCTCACCGTAAAAGAGCTCGTCGGGCCCGTAGGTCGCGTGGCGGAAGCTCGCGGCGAGCGCGACCCGGCGCAGCATCCCCTCCAGGCCGAGCTCGTGACGCCTGCGACCGCGGTAGATCAGGAACGGGGTGCAGGCGGTGCGGATGCCGTGGTCGCCGAGCCGCTCGAAGAAGGTCTCCACCTCGTGGGAGAGGTGGGACATGTTCATGTTGTAGACGATGTCGTAGAGCGTGCGGAAGAGACCGAAGGCACGAGTCGCCTCGAACGAGGAGCCGTACTCGACGTAGCGTCCCTCGGCGCGGTGGTACCAGTTCATGCCGGGGACGTGATGGCGGTCGGGTCGCTCGCCGGTGGTGATCTCCGAGCAGCAGACGGGGGTCACCGACGGGAAGGAGGAGACGCAGTCCTCGACCAAATGACCGCGCTCGAGCAGCGCCCCGAAGGTCGGGGCCTCACCGGCGGCCACGGTCTCGTGCAGCTTGTCGGTCCGCAGCGAATCGACGACGACGAGACAGAGCTTCCGGTCCGTCCACCCCGCCGCGCCCTCGGCTGGACGCCCGGCGCTCACCGCAGCGTCCGCAGGCCCTCGTACTTGCGCTGGGCGCGGCGCCGCCTGGCGGCCGCGAGGTAGCAGAGCGCGAGGAAGACCGCGATCGCGGTCGGCGGCAGGAAGAGCGAGAGCGCCGCGACAAGGAGCGCGGCGAGCGCGATGAGCGCGCCGGTGAAGCCCGCGCCCTCGGCTCGCCGTCCGGCGCCCTCGGCGATGTCCCGAACCACGAGGAAGGCGAAGGCGCCGAGCAGGGCGCCGACCGGCCAGCCTGGGTAGGCGGGATGGTCCTCCTCCTCGAGGGAGAGCCCGAACAGCAGTGCGCCGCCGATCACCGCCGCGACGAGCAGCACGACGCCGATCGCGGATCGCTGCCCGGAAGCGCCTGTGAACGCGCCGGCGGCGAGCGCAAGGCCGGCACCCTGGCAGCCTGCGAGGAAGAGGTCCATCGGGCGACGCAGGCTACCGTCCGCCGATGCGCGAGCGAAAGCCACCTCGGACGCCGCCCTGGCCGGCGCAAGCGCCGCGCGCCGAGCATCGCGCCGCCTACGCCGGCGCCTCCACGACGCCGTTCTGGCTCGACAACCCGGATGCTCCCGGCCCTCGCCCGGCGCTGCTCGACGATCTCGAATGCGATCTTGCGATCGTGGGCGGCGGGCTGAGCGGGCTGTGGGCAGCGCTGGAGGCGAAGGAGGCCGCGCCCGGGCGGGAGGTCGTCCTGCTCGAGGGGTCGCGAATCGCCCACGCCGCAAGCGGGCGGAACGGCGGCTTCATGAGCTCCTCCCTCACCCACGGCGTCGGCAACGGCATGGCGCGACTGCCTAAGGAGATGCACGCGCTCGAGCGGCTCGGCCTCGAAAACTTCGAAGAGGCGATGGTGGCGATGGGGAGGCTCGAGATCGACTGCGACCTGGAAGCCGTCGGCGACGTCGCCGTCGCCCTGGCGCCGCACGAGGAGGGCTGGCTCGCGGAGGAGGTCGACGAGCTGCGCCGCCTCGGGCATGAGGTCGAGTGGCTCGACGGGGAACGGATGCGCGAGGAGGTTCGCTCGCCCCTATTCCGAGCCGGGCGTTGGCAGCGAAGCGGCTCGGCGCTGATCGACCCGGCGAAGCTCTGCTGGGGGCTCGCCCTCGCCGCTGAGAGGCTGGGCGCCCGGATCCACGAGCACACGCGGGTCGAACGGATCGAACGCAGCGGGGCGGGGGTGGAGCTGCGCACTCCGAGCGGTCGCCTCCGCGCGCGCCAGGGCCTGCTCGCGACCTCCGCGTTCCCCGCGCTGATCCCGGCGATTCGCCGCCGGGTCGTCCCGGTCTACGACTACGTGCTCGTCTCGGAGCCGCTCTCGGCGCGCCAGCGCGAGTCGGTCGGCTGGCGTCGCCGGCAGGGGCTGTCGGACAGCGCCAACCGCTTCCACTACTACCGGCTCACCGCCGACGGGCGGATCCTCTGGGGCGGCTACGACGCGATCTACAACTACGGCGGGCGGATCGGCGCCTCGCTCGAGCAGCGAGAGCGGAGCTTCGCCGGACTGGCCCAGCGCTTCTTCACCTGCTTCCCTCAGCTCGAGGGCATCCGCTTCACGCATCGCTGGGGCGGCGCGATCGACACCTGCAGCCGTTTCTTCGCCTTCCACGACACGGCGCTCGGCGGGCGGGTGGCCTACAGCGTCGGGCACACCGGGCTGGGCCTGGGGGCGAGCCGGTTCGGCGCTCGCGTCGCCCTCGACCTGCTCGCGGGCCGCGACACCGAGACGACCCGATTGCGCGCGGTTCGCTCGAAGCCGCTTCCGTTCCCGCCGGAGCCGCTTCGCTCGGGCGCGATCGCGCTGACCCGCAACCGCCTCGCGGCAGCCGATCGCAACGGCGGGCGTCGCGGAACCTGGCTGCGGACCCTCGACCGCGCGGGTCTCGGCTTCGACAGCTAGTCGGCGACGCCGAAGCGCTTGCGCTTCGGGCACCCGGCGAGCTTGACCGTGACGGGGCCGTCGGTCCGCACGTCGAGCTTCGCCGAGCAGGAGAGCCGGGCGCGGTCGGCGTGCACGACCACCTTCTGCAGGTTCTCGAGCTCGAGGCGCAGGCGGTCGGCCCGCTTCGCCGGCGGCACCGGTCCGAGCTCTCGCTTTCGCTCCTCGTAGGCGAGTGTCCCGAAGTTCCCCGGCGGCAGCGTGCCGACCGACGTCTCGACCGAACCGGACGGCGGGTCACCCCTGCCGAACCCCTCGGAGACAGCGTCGATCCTGCCGAGCGGTGCCTCACCCGAGGCGTCGCGTAGGCGCAGGCGCGAGAGCCAGTAGGCATGGTCGGCGACCGTCTTGCGCTTCGGAAAGTCCATCGTCGGGTTGACGACGTAGGAGATGTGCGCCGGGTTGCGGACCACCCTGCGTCGCCCCAGGAAGTCCGCAGCCGGCGCGTAGGAGTCGTTCGCCGCGAACGCGAAGTGATCCGCGGTCGGGAAGACCCAGAAGCGGAAGTCGAGCCCGAGCTGCTCGAACGTCTCGGCCTGCGCGGTCGGCCCGGCAATCGGGACGAGCTCGTCCAGGGCACCGTTCCAGATCAGGAACGGGACGTGGCGAAGCGAGGCGAGCATCCGGTTGGTGTTCGATTCCGCCCCTCCCGGGGTGGGCTCGGCGGGCGGCTGCCAAACCCCCTGGCCCGGCGGGCCGACCACCGGCTGGCCGGCAGCGAACAAGTCCGGGTATTGGGTCGCGAACTTGTAGGTCCCGTAGCCGCCCATCGAATAGCCGGAGATCGCGCTCAGCCGGGGGTCGAGGCGGTAGCGGCGGGCGGCGTCGGCCCAGACCTCGAAGGTGTCGGCTCCGGCGGCGCCGTAGTACCAGCCGTCGGTGCCGCGCCCCGACGGGGTGATCACGATCGAGCCCGGCTCGCGCTCGGCGAGCTGAGACTGGTTGTTGGAGGCGGAGAACTGGTTGTAGTTCGCGCCGAGCGAATGCAGGAGCAGCGTCAGCCCGTAGCCGCGGCGAGGGCGCGGGCCCTCGGGGACGTAGAGCGAATATGGGAGGAGCCGGCCGAGGAGCTGGCTCGAGCAGTCGGTGGTCCCCTCACAGTCCTTGCCGAAATCGGCCCCCTCGCCGAAGGAGAAGCGGCTGGAGAGAATCCGGTTGATCGGGCCGCTGGCCGGCACCCCCTGCGGCTCGCCCCTCATCAGGTCGGTCTTCCCGCGGCGGAGCTTGCCGAAGTCGACGACGGCGTGAAAGCGCGACACGTCACCGCCGACGAGCGTCTCCGCCTGGGCATCGTCCCGCCACCACTGCGGGTCGTTGACCACGCTCGCGGCGTCTGAGACATCCGGCCACGGCTCGTCGAAGCGGAAAGCGAGGTTGAACAGGGCGGGCGGATCCGAGAGCGACCCGGCTCCTCCCGGCGTGGCGACATCGGAGGACCCGGCGGGCGTCAGATAGGCGTTCGCGGCGGCGTCCCAAAGGCCCGTCCCCGCGGCGAGCCTGACGTCCTCGCGGCCGGGGTCGAACGCCTTGCGCCCGATCCGTACCTCGACCTGGTGGCGCTTGCGCGAGACCTTCACATTCGGAGCCGGTTTGACGGGCTGCATGCTCGACGCCTCGACCAGCTCGCCGCTGCGTCCGTGGACCGTGAGGAAGAGCTCGGCCGGAGAGCTGACTCCGGCGCCATGCGGCCAGGCGCGGGGCGTCGCCGAGTCACCGAGCGCGATCGTCGCCCCGACGAGCGCCGGGTCCCTCATCGAGTTGAAGGTGAGGCGGAAAAGGGTCGCGCGACGATCCGGCTTCACCCGCAACTCGACCAGGTCGGCTGCGTTCTGCGCGTAGGCCGGGTCGCTCGGGTAGGTGTAGGTGCCGTTGAAGCGGGCGAAGGTCGCGGTCGACTTCGGGCTCTCAGGGTCACCGGCGCCCTTGGCGCCGGTGTCGTCGTAGAGGAAGTCCTGGTAGAGGAACTCGCCCTTGCGGTAGGCACTCGCGCCCGAGACGAGCAGTGGCTTGGCCTCCCAGATCCCCTTGTTGCGAAGCTGCGGGGCGAGCTTCGGCTTCGCGTAGAGCAGCTTCGGCCCGGGGCGGGGGGCCGGGCCTGTGTAGAGCGAGGACTTCGCTGCGTGAACGCCAGCGGGGGCGAGCAGCGCCAACGTCGCTGCCGCCGTCCCCCAGCGCGCCCCTCGACCCCACCGTGACATCGGGCACGAATGTAGCGACCGCGGAGCCTGGCGGCGTAACTTCTCACATGGGCGGATGTAGCATCGTTCAATGCAATCGTCGCCGCGCAGCGAGGAGTTGCTCCTCCACGGTCATCGCGTCTGCTTTCGCCGCGCCGGTGAGGGCTCCCCGGTCCTCTTGATTCACGGGATCACCGGAAGCTGCCGGCACTGGGAGCGAGCGATGCCGATCCTCGCCCGCGAGCACGAGGTGATCGCGCCGGACCTGCTTGGCCACGGGGAGTCCGCAAAGCCACGCGGGGACTACTCGCTCGGCGCCTTCGCGAGCGGGATCCGCGACCTGATGGTCGCGCTCGGCCACGAGACGGCGACGGTCGTCGGGCATTCGCTCGGCGGTGGAATCGCGATGCAGTTCGCCTACCAGTTCCCCGAGCGCTGCGAGAGGCTGGTGCTCGTCTCCAGCGGCGGGCTCGGCGGCGAGGTCAGCCTGCTGCTTCGCGCCGCGACCCTGCCCGGGTCCGAGCTCGTGCTTCCGCTGCTCACCCATCGCCGGATCCGGGTCGGTGGACGCGTGCTTGGGGCTGCGCTGCAACGCCTCGGCCTCGGCCTCGGGCCCGACGCCAGCGAGGTTCTGCGGGGCGTCGACTCGCTGCACGACCCCGAAACGCGAACCGCCTTCCTCGAGACGCTCCGAGCGGTCGTCGGCCCCGGTGGCCAGAAGGTGGACGCGCGCGACCGCCTCTACCTTGCCGAGGCCGTGCCGAGCCTGATCGTCTGGGGCCGCGACGATCCGATCATCCCCGCCTCCCACGGGCTGGCTGCCCACGAGGCGATGCCCGGCAGTCGGCTGGAGTTGCTCCCGGCCGGGCACTTCCCGCAGCTCGAGGAGCCTTACGAGTTCGCCGAGCTGCTGAACGAGTTCATCGCCGAGACCCCACCCGCCCGAATCGACGCCGACGACCTGCGCGAGCGAGTGCTCGCCGGCGCCGGCGCGGTCTGATCTTCGTCGCCCGGCGGGCTGAGCTCGAGGCCTGGTCCGCCGCGCCCCTGCGCCACACTCTGTCGATGGCCCCACCACAGGACTCCTCTGCCTCGCCGAGCGGACGGCCGCACCGGGCTGCGCACCGCAGGACGCACACGACCGCCCGCGACCTCGAGCGCTACGCCGGCCTCTTCGCGCGGCGCACGACGGTGATGCGCTCCTCGGCGATGCGCGATTTGATGGAGATCACCGCCCGGCCGGAGGTGATCTCCCTCGCCGGCGGGCTGCCGGACACCTCGACCTTCCCGCCCGGGAGCTTCGCGCGGCAGATGACCAAGATCGCCCAGGAATCCTCCGCGCAGGCGCTTCAGTACGGGCCCACCGAGGGGTTCGCGGAAACGAAGGAGTGCGTGCGCGAGGTGATGCGCGCCGAGGGCATGGATCCCGACCTCGACGACATCATCATCACCACCGGCGGCCAGCAGGCGATCGACCTCGTCGCGAAGACGCTCCTCGACCCGGGCGACGTCGTCGTCTGCGAGGCCCCGACCTACCCCGGCGCGGTACCTGTGTTCTGCTCCTACGAGGCGGAGACGATCCAGCTCGCGATCGACGAGCAGGGGATGATCGTCGAGGAGCTCGAGCGCGTCTGCGACCGGCTAGCGGCCGATGGGCGGCGGCCGAAGTTCGTCTACTCGGTGCCGACCTTCCAGAACCCTGCCGGGGTGACGATGTCGGCAGAACGCAGGGCTCGGCTGGTCGATGTCGCCCGCGAGCGCGAGCTGCTGGTGGTCGAGGACAACCCCTACGGGTTGCTGCGCTACGAGGGCGAGCCCGACCCGCCTCTGTACGCGCTCGAGGGGGGCGACTACGTGCTCTACCTCGGCACGTTCTCGAAGATCCTCTCGCCGGGGATCCGGCTCGGCTGGCTCTGCGCGCCACCGCCGGTGATGGAGAAGGTCGTGCTCGGCAAGCAGGCAGCCGACCTGTGCACGTCGACCCTGACGCAGTACTTCGTGCGCGAGTACTTCGCCGAAGGTCGCTGGCGCTCCTACGTCGAGGACCTCTGCGGGATCTACCGCGCGCGGCGCGATGCGATGCTCGAGGCGCTCGAGCGCTTCCTGCCGGCAGGGGCGAGTTGGTCGCGGCCGCAGGGCGGGCTGTTCTGCTGGGCGACGCTCCCCGACTACATCGACACCACGGATCTGCTCGCCAAGGCGCTGCGCGAGAATGTCGCCTTCGTCCCCGGCGCGGCCGCGTTCACCGACGGGCGCGGCGGGAGCTCGATGCGACTCAACTTCTCCGCCTCGAGCGAGGAGGAGATCCGCGAGGGGGTCCGCCGGATCGGCGCCGTCGTCTCCGAGCAGGTGGAGCTGTTCGGCGCGATCACCGGGGAGCACCGGCTCTCCGGTGATCGCGGAGAGGACGAGATCCCGCCCGGCGACGTGCTGCCCTTCCGGCGGTGAAGGTCGCCGTCCTCAAGGGAGGTGGCGGGCTCGAGCGACAGGTCTCGCTGCGCTCGGGAGGACGGGTCGAGGACGCGCTCGTCGCCCTCGGGCACGAGGTGCTCGGGATCGACGTCGGCGAGGAGCTGGTCTCGACGTTGAAGCGCGACCGACCCGAGGTGGCCTTCATCGCGCTGCACGGGCCCGGCGGCGAGGACGGCACGGTCCAGGAGCTGCTCGAGATCCTTCGCATCCCGTACACGGGACCGGGGGTGCGTGCCTGCATGCGCTCGATCGACAAGGTCGCGGCGAAGCACGAGCTGCGCGCGGCGGGGGTGCCGACTCCCGAGTGGGCGGCCTTCGACTCGCGCGCCTTTCGCGAGCTCGGGGCCGGCGAAGCGCTCGAGGAGATCGAGGCGGCGCTGGGCTTCCCGCTCGTGGTCAAGCCGGCGGCTGGCGGCTCCTCGCTCGGGGTGCGCTTCGCCGCGAGCGCCGAGGTGGTGCCGGAGGCGCTCGTGGCGGCATCCTCCTACGACGACCGCGTCCTGTTCGAGCGACACGTCGAGGGACGGGAGCTGGCGGTCACGCTGCTCGGCGGGATCGCGCTGCCGGTGGTCGAGATACGCCCGCGCGAGGAGGACTGCTTCCTCTACGAGGCGCGCTACCAGATCGGCCGCACCGAGTACGTCTGCCCGGCCGAGCTCGGCGCCGCTCAGGGCCCGGTTCTCGACGCCGCCCTGCGCACGTGGGACGCGCTCGGCTTCGACAGCTTCGCCCGTGTCGATCTGATCCTCGCGGCAGATGGGCCCCAGGTGCTCGAGGCGAACGCGATCCCCGGGCTCACCGACACCTCGCTGATGCCGATGGCCGCCGAGGCGGCCGGGCTCTCCTTCGAGCAGCTCTGCGCACGGATCCTCGAGCTCGCGCTCAGCCGGGCCGAGGCCGGCGGGCCGCCGCCGAGGCGGCCCTAGGATTCGTCGCCCGAGGCGAAGTCCTCGGGGGAGACCTCGTCGAGGAAGTCCTTGAACTTCTCGACGACCTCCTCCTGGTCCTCGACCTCGTGCTCGAACTCGATCGAGGACTCCTCGATCACGTCCTCGGCGGCGAAGATCGGCGCCTGGCAGCGGACCGCGACCGCGATCGCATCCGAGGGACGGGAGTCGATCTCGACCTCGGTGCCGTTGAGGGAGATCGTGATCGAGGCGTAGAAGGTGTTGTCGCGAAGCTCGGTCACCGAGACCCGCTCGCACTTCGCCTCGACCTGCTCGAGCATGTCGATCAGCAGGTCGTGGGTCATCGGCCGCGGGGTCGCGGCGCCCTGGAGCTTCATCAGGATCGCGGCCGCCTCGGGATGGCCGATCCAGATCGGTAAGAAGCGGTTGCCGTCGACCGTCTTCAGCAACACGATCGGCTGCTTTCCGACCATGTCGAAGCTGACGCCGTAGATCTGCATCTGCTGCACGAGTGGGCGATCCTGGACTCGAACCAGGGACCTCTTC
>Ga0136632_10000041_pt1 | contig 28527 bp, 46 predicted proteins | sample AntDrymUQ6112106_2_FD_104670 | JGI IMG/M metagenome (GOLD analysis project Ga0136632, IMG submission 104670) | Polar desert sand microbial communities from Dry Valleys, Antarctica - metaG UQ611 (21.06) | ecosystem: Environmental > Terrestrial > Soil > Desert | place: Antarctica: Dry Valley...
CAGTGCGCATCTGGGTCAGCGCCCTACGTCTAAGGCTTCGATACGCTTCCATCGCCTCTGCGGCCGTCTCAGCGCGCCACAGGCCATCCTCGCCGGCACACACCGGCACGCCGCGCAGGCGTAACTCGCCTATGGCGTCCTGCACCCTGCGGATGGCGGTTCTGCGTTCGCGGTTGACGTTGCTGTCAGTGACGGTATCGGTCGGCACGCCGTAGATGGCATGGGCCAGTTGTGGCACGGTCCGCGCGGAGCGGCGGGAGCCGGGAAGGTAGAGCTCCAGCAGGTCAGCCGGTGGGGGTAGTGTCACGCCACCGCCTCCGCATACAGCTCCCGCAGGTACTCGCGCGACCACCGCTTGTGCGACTGCGCCCAGCCCTGAGTGTTATGAAACCAGCACAGCGTCAGAGCGCGCTCGATTCGGGCCGGCGCGCGTCGGCCACCCATCGCGGCATGTTCGGTGACGTGTTCGTATGTCAGCGCCGACAGGTCATACAGCGGCGTACCGTCGAAGGCACCCAGGAAGGCGCGCTGGCCGTACTGGCCCTTGCAGTCGTCGATCGGCTGGTCATGCTGCGCTGCCAGCATGGGTGCAAGGCAGCGGAAGCCGTCGCGCTCGAATACGGCATTGCGCAACTCGGCGGTTACAGGATCGCGCTTCACTTCCACCACCCCCGATTGATGCGGTGCGCCTCGCTGCGCAGGTGCGCGCGGAAGTGTCCTGCCGTGAAGAGCCCCGAGCAGGTGACGCACACGCGCTGCTCGCCCATATGCGGATGACGGAACGGCTGATGGCGCAACGACCACAGACGGTCGAGCGAGGGCCACGAGTCGCGGAACTCGATCATGCGACTACCTCGATCGCGTCTACCTGGTCTACCCATGACTCCTGCGAATGGTCATCAGCCAGCGAGCGGAGGTTCTTGACTGACTGACGGTAGTACGACGGCTTGAGCTCTACCCCGATCCCGAGGCGGCCAGCCCGGACGGCGGCATAGACTTCGGACCCCACCCCCATGAACGGCGTCAGCACACGCTCGCCGGGGTTGCTCCACAGCACTAACGCGCGGTCTATTACGTCGAGCTGCAACGGGTGAACGTGCTTCTCGTCCTCTTCGTCGCGCGCCTCGCGGAAGGGCAGCACGCGATCTAGGCGCACGTCATCCCAGAAGGCAGAGGCGTACTGTCTCCATATCCAGTGCGAGTAGCGATTCTCGATCTGGTTGCCGGTCCAGCCCTTGTAACGGTGCAGTCCGTGCGGAATCTCCCGCTCACCGGCGTACTCGGTTAGTCCGTTTGGGTGCGCAATCGGTACAGGGTTAGTGCCACGCTTGCGGAAGATGAGCAGGTAGTCAGCCGATGCCACCGAGCAGCGCGACGAATCCGACACGATGGTCGCATGGGCTAGCCCCTTGGTCATGGTCCGGTTGCGGACCGTGAGCGGCTCCTTCCAGGCATGGTAACGGGCGACGTAGTCCCAGCCGATGCGGTCGTGCATGCGGATGATGTCACCGGGGAAGTCCTTGAGCGAGTCGCCGCGGCCGGTGTTGGAGTTCGGCACGTCCATGCAATGCACCGCCGACATGCGCCCCGGCATCGTTACCCGGTGCAGCTCCTCAACCACCATGGCGTAGTGCTCGAAGAACTCGTTATAGCCGCCGGAGTTCGATAGGTCGCGCTCGCTAGATGAGTAGATGTACAGCCCAGCGAACGGCGGCGAGTAGACCGACAGGTGGATCGAATCGGCCGGCATCTCCGCCATAACGTCCATGCAATCGGCGTTGTAGAGCGCGTATCGCTCGGTGATCTCCTGGTCTAGGACAGCCATGCCGGAATCTCCATCGTCTTATCGAATCCGGCAGACCGCGCAATGTGCATGGCAGCGCCCATGTGCTGCACCAGGCGGTCGAACATCTTGTCAGCCTGGTCGGCCTTGCGTTGCAGATTCTCCAGCGCGTGGCGTCCGCCCTCGGTGGTCACGATGTCCACCACAACGGGGCGCGTCTGGCCGAACCGCCAGCTCCGTCTAACGGCCTGGTAGTACTGCTCGTATGAGTGGCTCGGGAAGAAGGTCATGTGAGCGCAGTGCTGCCAGTTGAGGCCCCATGCACCGATCTTCGGCTTGGTGACCAGGACGCGGACCTCGCCCTTGCTGAATGCGTGGAACGCTTCCTCCTTGGCCTCCACCGAATCCGAGCCGGATACTTCGACCGCATCGGGTATCAGCTTCCCGAGCAGGGCGCTCTCCGCGTTCAGGTGGCACCACGCCACGGCGGAACGATCGTGCTTGACCAACTCGGCCACCGTCTCGCAGCGTTCCGTGATCGTGCGGCGCTGCTCCTCCCGCTCCTCGTGAATCCCGATGGCCGGGAGTTCGAACAGGGTGCCTTCTGCCCGTAGGCGCGCCTCGATGATGTGCTGGCGATGCTCAAGCGCAGGGAGCTCGAACCGTGCGTCGTCGAAGCCTAGATCGCTAGGCCGCCGCATCGCGCGCGCCCAGGATGCGACCCAGCGCCAGAACGGATCCTCGGCATGGCCCTTGAACCGCCATTTGACGTTACCGAACGTCCCGCCATGACTCCAGCGATATCGCTGACCTTTGATAACGTTGCCTTGGTCGTTCATAAAGAACCGCCCGAGCATGTCCATGTGACCGAGATACCCCAGCGCCTCGGACGACGTACCCAGCTCGATGTAATCGTTCGGTGCCGCCGTGGCGGTACACAACAGGCGGTATTGCATCTTCCGCATGAAGTCAGTCACCAGCTGCCGGCGCACGCCGTCGAATGACTTGATCGCGCTGGACTCGTCGCACACGGCCCCGCCGAAGTCGTTGCGGTCGAACAGGTGCAGCCGCTCGTAGTTGGTAACGGTCAGGTCGCCCGCAGGCTTGCCGTCGCGGGAGTAAACGACCTCGATCCCGAACTTCTGCCCTTCCTCTACCGTCTGCCACGCTACCGCCAGCGGCGTCACGATCAGGACCGGGCGATTCGTGTGACGGTTGACGTTGGCAGCCCATACCAACTGCATGGGTGTCTTGCCCAGACCACAATCAGCGAAGATTGCCCCCCGTCCCTTACGGATCGCCCACTCGACCAACGATGCTTGGAAGTCGAACAGGAAGCTCGGCATCCATTCCGGCTCAAACCCATCGTCCGTGCCGAGCTGTCGCTTGCGTTCGAGCAGTTCGGCGTAAGTCACTCCCCCACCTCGCCGCGACACTCGCGCTCGACGTAATCGAGGATGTCCAGCATCGTCAGCGGACGTGCTCGGATGGTCCCGTCAGGCGTGATGCCTTCGGTGAGATAGGCAGGGCGGTCCGCTTCGTCGCGGTCCATGTAGGCTCGCTTGAGGCGCCCGAGGAGGTCGTTCATGCCACGGCTTCTTCTTGGATGGGGTGCGAGTCGGCCCACGCCTTGACGGGCTTGGCTTGGCAGTAGCCCTCGGCGTCGCGCTCGGAGCACTTCCAGAACGCGGAGTAAGGGTTGCCGTTCTTGCTGATCCCACCGGCCTTGACCGTCCATGCCTGGCCGTGGAGCGGGCACATGCTCAGAGCCGTTCCCGTTTGGGCGGCGGCGCGGCGCGCGGGCTCTACGTCCGGCGGGAGGTCGTCGTAGTCAGCCGGGGCAGTCGGGGGCACCGCCGCTGCCGCCGGCTGTTCAATCGAGGCGTAGGCCAGAGAGATCATCTCCGCGCCCTCGGCGATCAGCGCCCAGCCTCGGGATAGGTGATCGGTGTTCATGCCGCCGCTCCTTCGATGAATGCGTAGGGCTCGCCCTTCGACGGGCGCTGCTCGGCCCAGCGGTAGATGTCGAGCGCGCCACAGAAGGCGGCGAGGTCGGCATCGTTGACGTTGATGCGATAGAGCTGATAGCCACGCGCGTAAGCCTCGGGCCGGACGTGGAGAATCACGTACTGCTCGACCTTCGGCATGCGATAACGCTTGGGGTCGTGCGGCCGGCCGATGAACTCGGCGGCTCCGAGGGCCGCCAGTTGCAAGCGCGCCTCGGGGTAGATGCCTTTGCCCGTCTTGATGTCCCCGAGGGTCATCTTGCCGTCGAGCATGGCGAGGAAGTCGAAGGTCCCGCCGTAGCCAAGCTCAAGGTTGCAGGTGAACTGTTCAAGGCTCTTGACCATCGGCTCAAAGTCCGTCAGATAGCGTCGATACGCTTCCACGAAGGGAGCCTCGAACTCGTCCATGTCGGGCGCCGCTCCGCGGCTGATCTGCTCGGCCAGGATGTGGACCCGAGTCCCGAGGTCCTTGGCCTTGTCGCTTTCAGCGGTGGCGTGGGCGGTCAGCCAGCTCTTGGTCGGAGCCAGCCCATCGGCCCGGACCATCTCGCTCAGGCGGTCGAGGTTGCCGAGCGCCGCGTCGGCGGTGACGCCCTTGGCCCATGCGATCAGCGGCCCGGACTTATCGACCTTGGCGATCACAGAGGTGACGCCCGGCATGGCGAGGCCGTTGGCCTTGTCGTGGTCGGGGTAGCGGGCGAAGTAGCGGTGTTTGTCATTGCGCCACAGACCCACGGTCGGCTCGGTCATGCCTCCCCCTTCTCCAGCTGCTGCCGGATGTCCTGCAATACCGCGCGTCGCTCATGCAGCCGCACCCGCCCATGCAGGCCCAGCGATTGCATCGTCTCTTCGTCGGCTAGGTCCGCTTCCACGTCAGCGAGTCGGCGGTCGATGTAGGCGTCCCAGGAAGTAATGCGTGTTTTCGGAGCGGTCATAGTCCGGCCCCGATCTGCTGCGCCTTCTCACGCGGCTTTCGGCGGTGCGCGTCTCCCCCGCAGTTACGAATGAAAGCCGGATCAGCCTTGAGGTCGGCGACGGTGCGACGGTCAATCGTCAATCCGTCGCGCATCCACTTGGCGACTTCGCGGGCGTTCTCCCGTGCGTGCTCCGGCTTGTCGGTTATTACCGCCACGATGCAGCCGCACGGAAGCGAGCCGGCATAGGCCATGGTCACCGCATCGGCGCTCATGACGCTGCCGCCATCACAACCCACACCAGCCCACCTAACGCCAGCCATATCCACAACATGAACAGGGTCAGCCCGATCAGCCTGAGCGGCGTGATGCGGTCGTCTGGCTCGGCCTGGCGGAGCGGGCGGCGGACGTAGCGGCCATCACGACGCAAAATCGTTGTCTCTGAGGGGTGGCGCTTCATGCTGTCTCCCATGCGTCCACCTTGCCTTCTGCTGCCAAGGCTTGACAGGTGTATGCGGCCAGAGCGATGTCGATATTCTGCTCGTCCTCGTCTGATTCAGGCTGCGCCCTCAATGCTCGAAGCTTCCCGAGGATGACCGTGGCAGCGCGGAGCGTTCGGCACTCGGCATCCGTCAGTCGCACCTCGCGCAAGCCTGACGGGATACCCATGAATCGAAAGGGGTCCGTTGCTCTCATGGTGTAGGCTTTCTCCTTGTCTGAGGCATCCCGCACGTCTAGCCGGCGGTGGGGTGCCTCGGTCGTTATGCGGCGGTGCGCTGAATGCTGATACCGTACCGCTTCATCCACTTGTACATCGTCACCCGCGACACGCCCAACGTGCGGGCGGCTTCGCTCACGTTGCCCCCCGAGAGGGTGAGCGCGGCGCGGAGTTTATCGAGGTCGATCATGCAACGAGGGTGCGATTCTTGGCAGCGATGGCAGCGTCGGCGACTCGGAAGGATGGGTACGTGACACCAGTCTCGGTCTGCGCCGATCGCTGACCCGGTTCCTTGGTGACAAGCACTTCAGCCCACTTCCTGCTGCCCTGGGGGATGATGCCGTAGTAGGTGTAGGTGGATGTGTTCATGCAGGTACTGTATACCCATCCGCGTACATGTGTCAACCCCTATTCTGTATGACGTTTCGACACAACGCGAAAGAGCCCGCCTGCGGGTTAGGCAGGCGGGCGAACATAAGCCTCATTTGCGGAACCGCCCCCCCTCAGGGAAGCGGCCTACCCAAGATCGGTAGGTGTGCTGGTGTGCCCGATGCCTCCGAACGCCCAACGGTACGGCCCTGCTCGTCGAGGATGAGCGGCCGGTCTGGTCCACCCAGCAGATCACGCGCGTCCACTGGCTCCCCCTTCGCTGCCTTGGTGCGCCGCGCCAGCTCCGCCTCGATGGCCGTCCGCTCGCGCCGCTGCCCGCTGACTTTGTGGACCAAGGCGCTGATGCGCTTATTGCCAGGCGGCCCGACCAGCTCGACGCGGAAGTCATGGGCGCGGGAGCCGATCCACTCCGGCCAGGTCTTGGAGCCGGTGGCGCTGCTGACGGTCCACACGTCGGTCATCTCGCCCCCGGCCAGTTCCTGCGCCTCGAAGTCGATCAGGCCCACCACGTCGCCGGCCGCATCGCGCGCTACCATGTAGTCCAGAGTCCCGACCACCTCCCCGCCGGCGTCGTAGGCGAGCAGCATGGCAATCACAGTGCGACCTGCGACAAAACGTAATACTTGGCGTACCACGTCTTTGCCACGTTATCGTAGTTATACCCTCCAAAGCGCACCATGCATTGCGCAGAAATGAGGCTGGTCGTAACGTCCATGTAGGTCATGGGGGTGTTAGCCTGGATCGTGGTTGCTGCACCACTCGTGGCAGCCACCCAGCCCGCGTAATGCTGACGCCGTTCCCCGATGAACCGCTCACCAAGGACAGTATTAGTCGTTGACACAAACGACAAGTGCGCCGGGGTAGTAGTGAGTGTGCCAGCGAGCGTAGTGTCAGTCCATCCCGAACTCGGACCAACGCCCAGCGTATTGCTGGTCGAGCCACTGGCGGAGATGCGGAACATGTCGCTGGTGCCGTCGATGATGACCGTCGCGCCGTCGGAGGACACTACCCGCAATCCGTACTGTCCAGCCGTTACGCCCAACTTGCCGAGCTGGGCTCGCACGTTGGTGCCATCGGTAACGGCCACGCCGTCAGACGTGACGTATACGTTCGATGCGCCGCCGAGCTGGCCCGACACGATCTGGCCGACGCCCAGCGATTCGTTCAAGATGCCCTGGCCGACTGCCTGCGTGCGTCCGAACTCGATATCGTAGGAGCGCTGCAGGGCCGTGCGCCCGACGCTGTAGTGAGTCGTGACGCGGGCCACCGTGAAGTCCACTGCGCTAAGGCCGATGTCGGGCTCGGTGACGGCCACGACTTGACCCGGAGCCCAGCCATCGTTGGGGGTCGAGGCACCGAACCGGCCGCGCGTGACCGAGCCCGCCACGCGCCCGAGGTACATGTTGGCCAGCGATTGGGCCATCGCCTGCGTCTCGCTGTCGGATGCCTGGATGACGGCGGTGCGTATTAGCCCGTTGGCGGCATCGATGGCGGCAGTGGCGGAGAAGTAACCGGAGCCCGCTGGCGTCGCGCCCTGCACATAAACGCGGTTGGCGTAGGACTTGGCCTCGTAGTCGATGTCGAGGCCCTCGGGCGCGATCTGCCCGGCGGCCGGCGTGCCGACCACTACGTTATAGGGTGCCGGGTTAGTGGCCGTGGCAGTCACATGCAGCTTGCCCAGCATGTCCACGAAGTAGTCGGCCGACGACGAAGCCTGGGAGATGGTCGAGCTGATGGCCTGCGCCAGACTGACTCCGGCGAAGTCCTGCGCGGGCAGCGTGCCACCGATGACATCGACGTAGCTCAGGTCGCCCGACAGGTGTGACCCGGCGTACACGCCCCACAGGTAGCCGATACGCGCCTGCATCGACTCGGCCGGCCGTACCTCGGACACGATGTAGGTCGAGCCGAGCAGTGCACCGATGTCCTCGGCCACGATGCCGATGACGGACAGCTTGCCGGTCGTCGGATGATGCGAAACGATCGGTCCGCGAAAGACCTCAAGGTTGGCAGCGTGGTCAACGATGCGCAGCATGGCCTGCCCGCTGATCTCGGGATGATCGGCCAAGCGGTCCCACACCTCCAAGTTGAGGGTAGTACGCACATTACTGCCCGCCGCCTCGCTGACCAGCTTGTCAACCGGGACCAGGATCGTTACATCGCGGCCGGCGATGAACACGCCGAAGGCGCGCGTCTCCGGCGTGGTGAGCTGTGTGGCGACGACCGGCGCGAGCGGCATGGGGGTTAGAAATTCGCCGCGCTGAAGACGATCTCCACATTGACAGTTGGCGTCCCGGCCGGAGTGCCGAGCGCAACGACGGCGAGGCCGTTGGCGGTACCGGCCGGAATGACGATAGGCTTGACGCCATCAACCGCCACCCACTCTGTGAACGTACCCATCGGGTAAGTTGACAACAGGGGCGCAAAGCGCCGCCCGATCTCAACGCCCAGTGCTGCTCCCCCAGTGGGCTTAGAGATGGCCGAGGCCGAGGCAGCATCGGTCGTCTCATGCGGATGAGGCGTGAGGACAGTTCCGCCTGTCCCGGCACTGGTGGTGCGCGATATGCCGAAGACGAGCAGATCGCCGGCGGAGGCGATGGCAGCCTGCTGTACCCGGATGCGGTAGACGCGGAGCTTCTCGCTGGCGCCGGCGAACAGAACGAGGAGCTTGTCGTTGCCAGCGATGGTGAGAGCGTTGGCCACAACCGAGTAAGCCGCCAGGTACGGCGCGCCCACGACGACGATCTCGTCATGGACCGTGTTGGCGCCGACGACGCGGTCGAAGGTGTGCAGCTTCTTGCCGCTGCCCTCGGTTATTTGCACGAACGACTCAGGAATGGTAAAATCCTCCTGCCACACTGGCACTTGTAAAAGGAGACGCGACAGTGGCCCGATCACCCGAAGGCATCGAACGACAGAAGGCTCAGGACCGAGCTAGGTATCACGCCAATAAAGAAGCACACAGGGCACGGCACGCGCGCTGGCTGGCGTCTCTCTCGCCAAAACAAATTGAAGCCCGGAAGCAACGGACTCGCGCCTATCTAAAGGCGTGGTACGCGGAGCATCCCAACTACATGCGTAACTACAATCGCCTACGCCGTGAGAGTGGAGCGGCTAAAGCGTGGCGTCAGGCCAACCCTGAGAAGGTGCGCCGCACGGGCAAGCGAGTAATGCTCAAGCGCAAGTACGGCATCACGCTGGAAGAGTACGAATCGCTGCTCAGTCGTCAGGGTGGCGTGTGCGCTATCTGCCGCAAGCCGGAGTCGCTGGAGATGCACGGCCGTCTCTGCTATCTCGCCGTCGACCACGACCACGACGCAGGCACCGTTCGTGGGCTGCTCTGTAATCGGTGCAATCTCGGCCTAGGCGCTCTCGATGACGATGTTGAGCGGATGGCCGTCGCCATTCGCTATCTCTCACTACCTGGGCAGGGCGGTGCTGCCACCGCCCCGCATGTACTGCTCACGGGTGACGACTTCGGCCAGCACGCGCCCATCGGGCATCACGACCTGAATCTGTAGCGGCGCCGCGCCGTAAGCCGGAACACCGCCACCAGCCGCGCCGCCATAGTTGACGGCACCGCTGGCAACCAGAGCACCGTTCACGGCTCCCGCCAGCGATGATGCCTGCGTGATAGCTGTCCTGGCAGCAGAGCCGAGACCCATGGCCCAGGCTACGCCGATGTTGAAGCCGCCCTTGTCGATGTCCTTGAGCGGCCCTTCCTTGGGTGGGCTGTATCCCATCATCTGCGTCTTGGCCGCGATGGTCAGTTGGCGCGCCTGGAACGCGACCCAATCCTGAGAGCTACGCAGACCATTGGCCCACGCTACGCCGATGTTGTAGCCGCCGCGGTAGAAGTCGCTTTGCACAACGCGCAGGCGTTCCTGCACGACGCCAAGGGCGGCGTTGATGGCGATGAACGCCGCATCCTTGCCCTCTTTGGAAGCGATGCCCGCGGCAGTTTGGAGGGTGAGAGCCTGGCCCTGCAGCCGCAGGATTTCTTGCTCCTGGGTCAGCTCCTGCTCGACCATCTGCAGAGCCGCGTCCATGGCCACCTTGGGCTCGTTCTGGCCGTCCATCAGGCCCTTGGCCAGCTCTACCGCACCCTGATAGGCCGCCGCTCGAATAGCCGCGTGTTGGGCCACCATCTTCGCTCGTGGGATGTCGGCAACCAGAGCCACCTCGGCACCGATACCGGGCGCAGCGTCTCGGAAGGCCGTACCGATGCCTTTCGCCCCGCGCTCGGCAGTATTCGACATGTCCGCGAAGGCAACGGTCGTCTTGGCCGCGATGGCTGCCATCGCCTCCTCGTGTCCACCAGCCGTCGCCTCATCGGCAGCCTGAAGCGCTGCGTGGGCTTCGAGGTAGCTGACGCCCATGTCATCCATGAGCTGCAGGACGTCGTCCTTGGTGCCCGCGATCGTGTCGAGGATCCGCTGCCGAAACTCGGCGGCCGCGGTGGCGGCCCCGAGCACCTTCTCGAAGCCCTTGCCCACCATGACGGCGGCGTCCACTAGGTCGTACATGGCCGGAATCAGGTCGCGCACGAACTTGGCAAGGTCGACCATAACGGGCAACAGCAGCTTGCCTACATCGGCGGCGATGTTCTCGAACTCGGCACCGAGCGTGCGCTGCGTATTTGCCAGCCCGTCGGCGGTTCGAGCGAAGTCGCCCTGCGCCGTGGTGGTCTGCTCCAGGATCAGGGCATAGGCGGCCTGCGCCTTGTCCGCGGCGGTCAGCGCCTTGACGGAGCCAGCCAGCCCCATCGACATGGCCTTGGCCTGTACACCCGCCGCTGACAGGTTGACGCCCAGCGTGCGCAGCGGTTCGGTCTCGCCGACCAGGCCAGCGCGGAGTTTGATAAGCGCCTCATCCACCGGGATGTTGTTGAATGAGGCAAGGTCTGCCGCCAGACCAACGATGCCCTCCGACATCTCGGCTGCCTTGGGCTGGCCGAGGTCCATCGCCACGAACAAGTTACCGAATGTGCCGAGCGCCCCAAGTGCGGCCGTCTCCGACAGGCCCCAGCTTCTCGCGCTGTTCTCAGCCAGCGCCTCCAAGCCGGCGGACTGCTTGCCGTATACGACACGCAGTTTGTTGAGAGCTTCCTCCTGGTCGGACGCCGCAGGCACCGTCGCGAGCAGCGCGGTGCCCAGCGCGGTCACACCACCGATAGCCAGGCCCACCGGACTGATGAGCCCGCCGGTGACAGCCGACAGCTTGCCCATCGGCCCCGTCGCCGTGGCGGCACTGCCGCCCATCGCGCCCAGCTCGCCCTTGAGGCGCTTGACGGTGGCGGTGGCCTGGTCGCGCGCCGACAAAACGAACTGGACGCGCTCTTCGCTCATCGCTCCACCTCAGCCACGCTTGACCTCCACCGCTTCTAGGGACATGAAGATAAGACCGCGCTGGACCCACCGTTGCACAAGCGGATCGTCCAACGCGGCCTCCAGCTCATAAGGTGCCATGTTCCAGCGCTGCGCCAGCAGCTCAAAGCGATACGCGAACGGGATGGCCTTGACCGTCGATGCTCCGCTGAGTGCCGCGGATGCCAGTGACTGCGCTAGTCGCTGGCGGGCGTAGGGTCCAGGGCTTGCGCCTGCATCGCGTCATTCCACGCCTTCCACACGTCCTGTAGGACAGGCAGCGGACGGCGCAGGATGGGCTTGGAGTCGAGCGTATGTGATACGCAATGGCGCTCAAGCATGGCCATGATCGGCCCGTACAGCTTGAGCATGGCGCGATCATCAGAAGCGTCCACCTCACTGAGCTGGTACAGGGCCAGGAAGTCCTCGCCCGATAGCTCGGTGGACATGACGACGGTCCCGCCGGCCACCTTGACGTTGACAGTCTTGGCTGGCTCGGGATCAGGGTCGGGCACGGGTGCCAGCGCCTTCCTCACGTGACTGTCGCCTCTTGCGTTATGACAACAAGGCTGTGGTCCGTGACGGCGGTCGAGTCGTATACCGGCACGTACTTGAGCTGCTCCATGACCAGCCCGTCCGTCTCGGTGTAGGAGTAGCCGTCGGTGTCGAGCACGCCATAGCAGTCAAGCGTCAGCTTGTAGTTGGAGGCGCCCAGCGTCGGGCCGGTGGACAGGACTCGAATCTTGCGTACCGCCTTGTCGTAGTAGCGGTCGAGCTCGTTGTCATTGATGCCGTAGCGCGTGAGGGTCAAGGTCCACGCGCGCGGATCGACGCGGAAGGTGTCCTGCGCCGCCGTGGTGGCGTTGAGGGTATCGAGGTCGGTCCAGCTGTGATTCAGCTCGAACTCGGCGGAGACGACGTAGTTGTCAACCGTCGTGCCAATGGTGGTTGGGTCGATGTAGACCTGCGTCTGCACCGGCGTCATGGGCGTGGTGGTCAGCGCGGTCGGCGTGCCGCCGAAAGTGGAGAGCTGGCTGATGGCCTTAGGTGAGTGCATATCCGCTGCGAAGGTGACGCCTTCGGCTGATGCCTTGTCGAAGGTCAGCTTCAGCTTATCGCCCACCACATACGGCAGCCGGAAGCCCGGCTGCGTGGCGGACAGCGCGGTGTCATAGCCCCATTCCACGGTGGCCGTCTTGAGGTCGTCCGTGGCGCTGGTGGGAACGAAGGTGTACGTCTTGTCAGCGCCCGCACCGGTCCCGGTCCCGACGGCCTTGAAGAACAGGTTCCCCAGCCATGCCGCCTGATTGTATGAGAGGTTGCCGCCCATGGTGAGGGCGTGCTTCTCACGTCCCGCCGCGGCGCGGTAGAACCCGAAGTACGAGCCACGCCGCTCCATGGGGCGGATGGCCAGCACCTCGGGGCTGTGGCTGAACTCCGTCGTTTCCAGAATGCGAACGGGGTTGACGCCCGTCCCGCGCGTTGTCTCCAGCGCGGCGCGGACGCTCGTGAAGATGTTGCTCTGCGGCATTTAGACTACCTTCCTTTGGTGATATCTTTACTGCGACTGTTAGGAGGGCAGCCAATGCCCAGCACTGAGGAACAACGAGCTAACCAGTTGCACGATGCGGCGTTACGCCGCAAGTACGGGATAACGCTGAAGGAATACACCCAACGGCTCGCGGACCAAGGCGGAATCCCTCTGCTTGGTGCAATCCCTCTGCTTGGTGCAATTGAGGACTGGGATAGCCCGACCGCTTCCGAAGAGCAGCCACCTACCTAGCTTTCTCGCTTTCAGCCTGAACTGTGTCAGGCGCGGCGGGTGGCTCGACCGGCGCTACGGCCGGTTGCTTGACGTTGGCATCGGTGGCAGGCGTGGCGTCGGGCGTGGTGAAGGCAGCCGCGTTGGCTTCCTTCTCGGTCAAGGCAAAGACGCCGGTTGCGACCAGCCGCTCGGCATCGGCCTTGGACTCGACCTCATGATCAATCAGCGGCTCGCCGACAACGAAGCGCCCGAGAATGTAATGGACTTTGGTAGGGGTAGCCATGAGGACTCCTATCGTTGCAGCTCTTGATGCAGGACCGTCTCGAAGGTGCGGGTCGTAGTGCCTGAGTTGGCGGCAGCCGTGCGGGATACCCATGGATTGGAAGTGACACGGCTGCCGCCATAGGTGCCGACGATCGAGAAGTGGCGATACCACACGCGCGGGCCGACGATGGCACCGGGCTTGTCAGCGCGCCGCGCGCGCGTTGCTCTGACGCTCTTGCGCAGCGTGCCGCGCGGGTGCGGGTACTTGCCGCCATGATCCTTCTTGGCAACCGGCGCAGCGGCCCGCATGGGACCGACCAGGGTGCGGGCGGCGGTGATGGTGGCCTTGCCCAGCGCGCGGTCGAGCTGCGGGCCGTGGTAGCGGTCGAGCTTGATCTGCGCCTTGTCCAGCCCGGTGACGGTGACGGTGAGCTGCATCTACGGCTGCCTCGTGTAGCCGCCGGCAACCATCGCGGCTTCGAGCGCGTACATGTGCACCGGCAATACCATGTACGGCTTGCCGTTGACTTCCTCCGCCACCATCGGTCCGCCGCCGAGTGCCTGCGTGATGGTGGCCGTGCCGTACAAGTCCGAGTTAGAGCGCAGCGAGTCTTTGATGCGCGACATGAACGGCACCGCCAGCTTGGCAGTCGCGCCCGCATCGGTGGCACTGAACCAGACGTTGACATCGAAGTACCAGCGCGTGCGCTCGAAGGATCCGGCGTCCATGTCCCAGCGCAGCGAGGTCAGCTCCAGAATGGCGACCGGCGTATCGAAGATGTCCGAGGGCAGCGTGCGAACCGTCGCACCTTGTCCGCCGGCAGCGGAGGCGTAAGCGCCCTTGATGCCCGAGACGTTGGCTGCAAAGTGCCTGACCGCTGCATCAGTGATTCCTTCGGCGCTCATCTAGACCACGAGCCATGTCTTGTGACGCGCGCGATAGTCCTCGACCGTCTCCCAGGTGATACGCGGCATACCGCCCAGGAAGCGCGGCTGGCCGAACTCCTCCAGCCCAACGCCTGAGCCGACGATGCCGCCCGTTGCCCCGATGCGGTACAGGTCGGCAGCCCAGTACAGGGTCGCCATCTCGATCGGTGACGGAATGCTCAGGTAGCCGAACACGCCGGTGACCTCGACGGTCGCATAGCCGCTGTACCAGTACGGGATGGCGCCCACGTCGGAGACCTTGAGGAACAGGAATGGCCCGCCCGTCGCGACCGGACTGCTCAATAGGTGGTCAGCCGCCACCGCTGTCGTCCATGTCCCGGACGTGACGGAGGTCCAACGTACCTGCGACACTGATGCGAAGCCCTGTATCTCGCTGATGGTGCCGCTGCCGTCGCCGTCATAGGTGCGTATCTCGGTCCCCGTTACGGCGGGATGGCGGAAGAAGTCGAAGCCGAGGGACAGCGTGATCTTGTCGGTGACCCGCAGCAGCAGGTCGGAGAGCAGGTTGTCACGCGAATCGTCGGGCAGTTGCAGCAGCTCGCGCAGCGCATCCACGCTGGCATACGTCTGCGGCGCGCCGGCCTGGAATACGGGACTGTAGGTGTCAAAGCTGGTGCCGCCGGTGTTGCCGATGCGGGTGCGGTAGTAGTGGCCCACCGCGCCGGTCCCGTCAACAATCTCGTATTGAGTCTGCGTGCTGACAAGCGCAACCGAGCCGGTGACATCGACGAAGGCGCCAGTCGCCGAGGTGTTGTCGCGATACCAGTACAGCTTGGCGCCCGCGCCGAACTCGGTCAATTTGTCCGAGGGATTGTCTGCGTTGATCCTAAGCAGCACTACTTCACCTCTGCGATGTCTGACGGGACGCTGCCCGCGCTGCCGTCGGTCCGGCTGTCACTGGCGTTGAGGATGCGAGAGCCCGCTGAGTCGGACGCGGAGCCCGATCCCCCACCGAACACCGAACCCAGAATGCGTGAGCCGCGATCGCCGATCTCCCGAATGAAGGCCGATGCGGTGGCGATCTGAGCCGCGCCCAGCATCCCGCCCACCACCGACCCGCTGAATGTCAGCCCAGCGCTGAGTCCCTTGGTGAAGGCGGTCCCGCCGCCGCTGAGAACAGTCCCCACGGCGCCGACGAATGAGACCGCGCCGGACAGGGCCCGAGCTGTCACGCGAGCCGTACCGCCCGCGAAGGCCAGTGCTGCCGTCTGCGTGCGGCTGGTGCGCTTGGAGACGCTGCCACCAGGGGAGATGCTGGCAGCGAAAGCCCGCAGAGCGCTCCGCGAAGTCGCTGCGCTGAACGATAGCCCCGCGGCAACGGAGCGCGACGTTCTCTTAGCAGCCGATGCGGTGAAGGTCAGCCCGGCCGCCAATGCCTTACTAAACAGGCGGGAGGCGACCATGCTACCGGCGAACGTGAGCGCAGCGGTAAGGGTGCGCGACGCTTGCCGCGTGGTGACACCGCTGAAGGTGAGCGCGGCGGTACGGGTAGTGGCGGTGAGCTTCGCTATGGCGCCGGCGAATGTCAGCCCCGCGGTGAGCGTGCGCGCCGTCCGCGCCGCATCGGTCCCGGCGAAGGTGAGCCCTGCAGTGAGAGCTTGTGTGAAGATGGTCCCGCCATCCAGCAGCAGGACGCCGGTGCCGTCCTCTAGCAAGTAGCCGTCTACCGCAGAGGTCTCGATCAGGAGGCGATCAGCCATGGCCGAAGCCTCCTTATCCGACCTTGGTCAGTTCCAACGTCGTGTTCGCCATCACCTGCGTGGACGCCGCCAGCTCGGACGAGTGCCTTAGTTCGAGCGAGCCCGACGCCGAGACTACGATGATCCCGCTGATCTCGATCAAACAGTTCGTGTTGATCGTGTCCACGCCCGCCGTAGCAGACGACATCGTGTTGATCGCACGCTCGGCCTTGCCCTCGACGAGCTGGCCTGCGACCACCGCAGCCACGCCGTCCGCCGTGCCGGTAGCAGCCGCGCCACCCGTAGACACAAACCGCGAGTGCGATATGAACTTCGTCGCCGTGCCGGTGTGATTGACCGCGAACCCCACGCCGGTCGTGAGAGAGCTTGACTGGTAGATGATCGAGTAGCAGAACCGCCACGTGCCGACACCCACGCCGGTCGTGGTCATCACCGTGACCAGCACCGTAAGCGAGTTCGCAAGCGCGTCCGTGCTCAGGTACTGGTGCGTCATGTAATCGCCCGCAGCGCCCGAGTTACCCGCGATGCGCTTGAGGAGGTACGTCGCGATGTTGGTGGCGGTCACCTTCTTGCTGGTGCCTGCCTCGTTGATCGCAAACTCGTTGGCATCGACGACTGCCGTCGCGGCGGTCAGGGCGCTGATCTTGGTGTCAGCCACGGGCTATCCGATCGGCGCACCGACGATGTTGTGTGATCCGCAGTCGGCGCATGTGCTTACGACTCCCTTGCCGTGACGGCCCGTCCGCAGTTGCAGATTCTCGGACCGATTGTCCGTCCGGTCTCCGTTGACGTGGTGGACGGTTTCGTGTGATTCGAGCGGGCGCCCGAGGATGCGCTGCATGACCAGCCGGTGCTCAAACATCTGCCCGTTGGCAAACGTGCCCGGTTCGCCCTTGGCATAGACGACTCGATAGCCGCCGACGGTGAGCTTGCGTTCCTTCTGGCCCGCCGTGAGATAGCAGACCCGCGAGCAGTAGCGGCTCGCGTTGCGGGAGCCGGTGGGCCGGAACAGGACGCCGCAGACCTCGCAAGTGTGATCCGGCGCTTTGGGCTGGCGACCCCACCCCGCAGAGCAAGCGTTCGAGCAGAAGCGAGCGGGCTTGTTCTTCTTCCATGGATGGAAGAGGCGCCCGCACTTCTCGCAGGTGAGGGTGACGCTGGGGACTCGTGCATTCGGCATGGCCCCATCATACACCGATCCGGTTACGTATGACTACCCGCCAGCAGTTATGGTGAGGTCGTAGGTGAACTGGATGCTATCGCCGGACACCACGTTGATGGCCGTGAACACCTTGCGGTCCCACAGGGTGCCGGTGGTAACGGCGCTGAACAGGCCCCACTCGGTGATTGCCAGGGTGCTGGTGTAGGCGACGGTTCCGACCTGGCGGAAGATGTTGACCGTACCGGGCTGGGTACTGGTGCCGCTGATGCGCGCGGGGGCGCCGGTGGTGGTCTGGAGCGCGGTGTCGCCGATGGCAGCGGCGGTCGTGCCGATGCCGGTGCCGTGCCATGTGAAGGCGTTGATGTCCGCTGCGCCGCCAGCCATGTCGGCGGCCATGTAGTTGACTCCGGCCGTAGTCACCAGACCAGAGCCGAGGTCGCGCTGGTCGATGATCTCGCCCTTGCGGATGATCGCCACTTGGAGGCGCGTGTTGAACAGCACGTTAGAGATGGCGTTCCCCTTGTCGGGGGTGAGCAGAATGCGCCCCAGGCCAAGTGGCAGGCGCAGGATCTTGGGACGCATGGATAATCTCCCTTAGAGGTAAGCGGTCGCGGTCAGGGTCACGTTGGTATTGGCACTGAGCGCAAGCTTGAGGTAGCCGCCAGGCGTGGGTCCCATCGACGCTGCCCCGCACCCATGCGGAACTTCTCCTAGGTACAGGTTAGGGCCGGAGGGAGACGCCCTCCGGCCCCCTGGTGGCTACTTTTTGGCAGCCTTGTCGCTGTCGGCAGGAGCCGCGGTGCGGACGCGCAAGCCGCCCTCGATGGTGGTCAGGCCGTCGGTGACTGCCCGCGCGTTGGTGTCATCGGCGGCTGCCCGCTTGAGCAGTTCAGCAGCACGATCCGCGTCGGCGGCGTCGTACTCAAAGGCCGCGTCGGCACTGCCGGCGCTGGTCTTCTTGCCCTCGGCGGTGAGGGCGACACGATTGGTGTCAGCCATTAGTCACTAAACCTCCAGATACTCGACATAGACACGGAAGGCGCCAGCCGTCAGTGCTGCGGCGCCGATCACCGCCGACACGTCGCGTGCTGCGGTGGTAGCGATTGGGACGGCGGCGCGAGTGCGAGCCGAACTGAGCTTGACGCCAGTCGTGCTCCACGGCGCACCGCTGATGACTACTGCCGCCTGAACGTCGGCGGCGCTCTCGATCTGCAGCGCCACGGTGGCCGCGCCACCGCTGGTCAACGCTGTCGTAACGTCGAGGTAAGCCGCCAGGATGACGGCGCCCGATGGGATGCCGGTCGTGCCGGACAGCCCGATGGTACTCACCGCTCCGCCGTCAGCGGCGAAGCTGTAGTCAGCACGGTAGGTCTTGATCTCACCGCGGCCGTAGCCGGCGGTGCCCTCGGTCACGCGACCGCGCTCAAGGATGGGCATGTTGCGTTCTCCTTTCAGGGAGACGGCGGGGCATTCAGCCCCGCCGTACTCACTAGATGCCCGTGACCGTGCAGAACGCTGCTGGACGGTAGATGGCGAGCGCCAGTCGCTCTTCGGCCAGCACCGCGACGAGGTTACTGGTGAAGTACGTAGAGTGCTCGGTGGATGAGGTGACCACGATCCCCGAGCGGCGGAAGATCTGGGAGTGCGGCGAGAAGGCACCGACCAGGCCGGTGTTCTCGGTCTGTGCGGTGGTGATCCTCACGGTGAGGCCCCAGATGCGCTCGAGGCCCGCCTCTGAGGGGTTGCCCCAGATATAGACGCCATCGGCTGTCCGCAGCAGGCGGATGTCCTGCCAGTCGTTGGGGTGGAAGACCGCGCCCGTCGGCTCCGCGAAGCCGGTGTTGCGGACTTTGGTGATGGCCTTATATACCGCGTCCGGCGTCGGATCGGCGCCCTTGGCTTGGGTCTGGATGCCTGAGGCGTTGTTGATACCGCGGATGTTCGGCGTGGTGCCGTTACCCACCAGCAGCTGGGACTCCTCCTGGCGCTTGACCATGAAGATGAGCCGCTGCTCGACGTAACTCCGCAGGGCGGGCACGTCCTCAAACAGCTCGTCAGTCACTGGCAGCCAGGTGGCGATCTTCTCGACCGGCACCGTGCGCTTGGTGAAGTCCAGCGTGGACTCCGGCTTGGCGCCGCCCTCGGCCACGTTGGCCGCGGAGTTGGTGAAGGTCGTCTCTTCCATGAAGGTGAGGCTGTTGTTGTCGGTGGTTCCCTGGAGCATCATGTCGGCGACCGTGCGCTCCTCGACCGCGAACGGGACGATCCCCGGAAGCCGCGTGGCCTCGTTGTTGAAGTCGGCCAAAGTCAGCGTCGCCTTGACGCCGCCCGGGATCTCAAACTGGGTGGTGCCCTTGGCGCCGAAGTTGGCATCCTCCATCAGCTGGGCGATGCTCTTGAAGGCAGCCTTGGACTCGGTGGTGGTGTCGTCAATCACTGAACGGCCGGCACTGCGCGGGGCCATGCCCTTGATCGACTCGGCCAGGTTCTCACGCTCGACGATCGCGTCGACCTCCTTGGAGAGATCGGTCATCTCGTCATTGAGCGACTTGACGGAGGCGGCGTCCTCGGCGGACATGTCCCCGATGTCGGTGTACTTGGCGAAGATCGCGGCGGCCTCATCGCGCTTGGCGTTGAGGACTCCCCGTGTATCTACGAGCTTGCTCATCTCGATTGGTTCCTTCTATGGAAAGACCCGCCTCTACGGCGGGTCTGTGAACGGGTACGCGGCGCGTCCTTTAGACGGGCACGCCGTTGATGCGGGCATCAAGGAGCAGGAACTCGTTGAGGAGCGCCTTGCTCACTTCTGGCGCAGGCCGATCGGCACGCGCAAGGAGTTCACCAGCGAGCTGGTGAGCCTCCCGCAGGATGGCGATGTTGGCCTTCGTCAGTTCTCGCCCAGGCTTGCGACCACCGGCCGGTGAAAGACGCATCTCCACACGGTTCTCGGTCGCATCGACCCATGCCTTGAACTCGGCTAGTACCCGCTCGGTTCGAGGCTCGTAGGTTTCGGAATCCGCTGATACCGGCGGCTCCTCCACCCGTGATTCATTGGCGACTTCGAGAGCTGCCTGGACGGCGGCCTCGAGCGCGTCGGTTGGCTTAGACAGCCGAACGTCGTCCAGCACGTCGGTGGCCTTGATGCTGTACACCACGGCCTGTGGGTTGGCCGGCGTGGGGGTCAGGCTCATCTCCCACCACGGCCACTGGATGATGTCGCCATTCTCGGCGGTCTTCACCAAGTGCGGCCAGGCGCCCGAGGAGAACCCGAGCGCATCCTGGTCGATAAGCTCCTTGACAAGGGTGTAATAGCGCGTGCGCTTGTCGAGCTGCGCCCTGACCCATACCCCGTCGTCGGTGACGCGATGGTCGAGCACCTTGCCGATCTGCTTGCGTCCGATCTCGTCGTCCAGCATGTGGTTGTAGAACACGGGCCGGCTGATGTCCCAGTCCAGCGCGAAGTCGGTATCCGACGTGAACCGCTCCCCGTCGATGTCCTTGCCACCGAACGGCCCGCCAAACGGGATGCCGATGCCCTCAATGATGTTGTCGGAGCCGTCAACGAACTTGACGGCCATCGTATTCACGGCGTCAGTCACGCTGACCTCCTTCATTGGTTCGGGCGTCTGCCCGTTTCCGCAGGCAGCTCCTGCTCGCTGACAGTCACCGGCTCCAGGCCGGTGTGTTCCATGTCGGGTAGCTCGGCGACTTCCCCAGCTGACTCAGCGGTCACGCCACCACGGCGCAGAATACTGAAGGCTGCGATCCGATCCGCCATCGACATCTCGCCCACCTGGTCCAGGGGAGCCATGTTGAGCGGGATGAATCGCACGTCACCCCCCTCAACCGGGTTCTGATCTTCCATGCGGCGGATGTCGTTGGGGCTCCACACGCCCGAGCGCAGACCGGCCTCGTAGGCACCCCAGCGGGCGGCGGCATCGCCGCGCAGCAGGCCATCAACGTTGAAGTGCAGATAATGGTCGTCGCCGGTCAGGAGCTGCATGTCACCCTGCTGCTCCCAGCGCTTGAGCCACGGACGCAGGGTGTGGACCACGTAGCCGATGGCCTGCTGCTCGATGCCGGTGCCCCAAGACGTGGAACGCTCGACATCACTGAGCATGTGCGGCGGTAGGCGGAACAGGGTAGCCATCATGCCGCGCAACATGCCAGCCGATTCAATGATCTGGGCATCCTTGGGCGGCACGCCGATGATCTGGAGATCCAGCCCTTCCTCCAGGATGGCGACCCGGTTGCGATGGTCGAGCGAATCCCACGACGCCCGCAGGTTGCCGCGTGCGGTGTCGCTCAACGTGCCGGGGTGCTTGAGTACGGCCGGCGGGACCGCGCCGCGCGCCATGTAGCCCGAGCTAAACTTCTCCCCCGCCAAGGCGGTACCGATGGCGCCGCTGGCATAGCGCACCACGCTGTACCCGGTCAGGCCGTCATAGCCCAGACCGTGGACGTGAAATACGCGCTGCCGGGGTAGATCCACCTGGCTGGCGTCGGTGAGGGTGTAGCGGTAGACGACCGCGCCAAGGTCATTGAGCAGCACTTGCATCCGATCAGGGCGCAGCGGCCACAAGGCCAAGATGCTGCCATCGGTGGCGTACTCGATCTCGGCGAACCCGTTGCCCCAGGTCAGCACATGCGCCTGCAACGTCTCTCGAAAGGCGAAGCTGGTCATCTCAGGGTTAGGCGCGTTGTGAAGCAGCTTATGCAGCGGGTGGGTATCAGCCCGCCTGCGAATCTCGCCGTCGTTGCGATACACGCTCAACGGCAGGGACGCCACGTCCTCGCTGATGAGGCGGACGGCCGCGAAGAACGGGATGTACGACATCGCCTTGTCGGCGGTGACGTTGATGCCGGCCTGGGTACTGCCTACCTCCCACGGTGAGTTATATACGATGTCGTTGGCGTGGGGGGTGACGTAGGGTCGCCCTGTGCCGCCTAGCCGAATGACGGCCTTGAGCCCTTCTGTCAAACGACCCATGCGCTACTCCCGATTCATTCCGTGGCGGAGGGCGAACACCCCGATAGCCACGAGCAGCAGGGCGGGATGGATGGCGAGTAGACCGAGGGCGATGATCAGGATTCCGAGGATTACGAAGGTGTCACTCATCAGTTGTCGCCGAGGCTGAACAGGCCGCCTGATTCGTAAACTGATGGGCCGGACTCCGCCGTCATCGTCATGGCTGCTTCGTAGGCCAGCACGTCGGTCACAGCGGCGTCGATACGCTGGCGGCCCTCGCCCTTGGTAATGACGTACTTGGTACGGCCGTCCTCCTCGGAGTCACCATCTCTGACCTTCTCCAGTCGGGCGGCCCTGAGATGGTCCGCGGTCAAGGCATCGCCATCATGGGTATGGGTTCCTTCACGAACAGCCGTCAGCCAGCGGTCCACGGCCGGTGCGAACTTGCGAGACTGGTTGGTGTCGAGCGGTTCGACCACCGCGGCGCCGTAAGTCTCCTGCCACTTCTCGATCTCGGTATACCAGCGCGGCGGGTCACACAGCATCTTGCCGACCCGGTAGCGCGCGAACGTCTCGGCCACCACCTGCTCGACCTCAAGCCGCGGGATAGTCCAATCGGGCTCATCCCGAGGTGGCACCCAGGCCCGAATCAGGAAGCTATAGCCATCGGCCGTGCACCCCCGTAGGACGGTGGCGTCACGACTGATCGAGCCGTCGAAACCCAAGCCGATGGGCGTCTGATCCGGTACATCCTGCGGCTTGGCCAGGGCGTCCCAGATGCGAGGATCGACCACCCTGCCGCTGCCGGCGGTGCGGTAGTTGAAGTAGAAGCGCAGTGCGTCGTCCCAGGTCGTGGACGGATCGCGCACTTCGCTCAGGATGCGGTCGCGCGGAATCCAATGCGCGTCGCCGTAGGTCTCATCGAGCGCGACCAAGAGCTGGGCGTCGGTCCATTCCGGTTGAGGCTCGACGGGGGGACGGCGGGCGTAGTGCAGGATGCCCCGGTATCCACGCTCGGCCTCATCGCTCGACCGCTCGGCCACCGACTTGATTCCGAGGATCGGTGCGTTGGTGGTCTCGAACGTGCGCCCGCCCATTTTGGCCGCGTTGCGGCGGAGCGTAGCGGCGAGCTTGACGCCGCCATTGCGCGGGGTCCACAGAAACGTCTCATCCATAACGACGAACGTGAGACGTTGTCCCTCTCGCGAAGGAGCGGAGGCGGTGACTGGTTCGAGCACGGCGCCGGGTTGACCGGGTAGGTACAACCGCGTGCGGCCGATGTCGATGTTGAGCAGCCCGGCGGCTCGGGCATTGTTGGCAGTCAGCATCGAGTAAAGGGCGCCGTAGGTGTTGTCGGTCTGGTCCTCCGACACCGCGCCGATCTGAATCCAGGGTGATTCCCACGGACGCCCTACCGGATTGCCATCGCCATCCCATCCATCGAACACGACGGGACCGGCGAACTCGGCCAGGGCAATGGCAGCGGCGAATGGAGACTTGCCCCAGCCCTTGGCCATCTCGATGATGGCGCGCCGATACAGGAACTCGCCGCGATCATCAACCGCATACCAGGTCAACAGGATGCGAGCCTGCTCCTCGGTCGGCTCGAAACCCAACATCTCGATCATCCACGCGATGACCTCGAGACCTAGGCTGGCTGTTCCTCCACGTCGCCGATTACCTGAAGATGGGCGTACCGTTCGCCGACTACGCGGCGGCGCTGCGGTTGCGATGGCGTGACCTCCTCATCCTTGGGCGCCGCCCATCGGTTCGCTAGCTGCCCATCCGGCGTGATGCCGTAGCTCCGCATCCACACATGGAGCTGCGCTCGGTCCTGTGACTTCTTGGTGATCCCGCGCTCCACCTCGTCATACAAACGGATGGTCTGGCGCAGGACGGGCACGTCGGCCGGCTTCCAGTGAGCAGCCCACCAAGCGCCAAACCACAGTTGCCACGTCTCCCGTGACTCCGCTACCAACCCATCAGGCGGTTCAGGGATCGGGCCGTGCTGCCAGCCCACCGAATCGCTCGCATGGAACTCTCCGCGAGCTGGCGCGTTGCGTCGTCGTCGATTGGGCTTCGGGGCGGGACCAGGCATTGCGTTTCACCACAAATGAAGCGGTTTCGGAAGCCGTACACATCGCGAGAAAGGTAGGGCAGGGTAAAGGGGTGGTGCGTCTCTGAACTTTTGACCGCCCCCTACCCGTCTCGGTTGCCGCGAGAGGCGTTGCAGTGCGCACACGCCGGCAGCAGTGCACTCTCTCTACCGCCACGCGATACAGGGATCACATGATCTGCAGTCGTCGCCGCTCCGGTGCATCCGGGTAGGCGCAGTGCGCACAGCTGGCCTTGCCATGCTGCACGGTGGCGGGTCGCATAGCCAGGGCCGTATCGGACGGTAGAGGATGGGCGACGAGTCGCGTCATGCTGACGCTCATGCAGCGTGCAGCGAGTGCGAGTGGTGAGCCGTGGGCAGCCGGGGAACAGGCATGGTCGCTTCATTCAGCGCTCCCCGTGACGGTGTACACTCTCGTACATGAATGCACTAACGAGTACAGAGTTCCGCAAGCACTATGCTCAAGCTAGAGGAGCCACCGCTGTAACCGTCAACGGCCATAACATCGGCATATGGCTCCCAGGCGATGAGCTACTCAAGGCGCTTGATCGCGCGCAACGGTGTGAGTTCTGCGGACAGGGCGCAGTGGTCCGCCATGCGCCTAGCTGCACAGACCCAGAGTTCCTAGCAGAGCCGAAGCAGTCCACGCCGAGCCGTGCCTCCAGCCAATCCCAGCGGGACGAACTGTTGCGAAAGATCAACCGGGGCTAGTCCTTAACGCTCCCCGTGCACGATGGTCAGAGTAACGACGCCTGCCACCATGCCCAGGCCACGTCGACGTAGCTCTGTGTTCTGTCGGCGAAGCGGTGCGGATTGTCGCCAGTGTTGATGAGGTGGTGCAGACCATGATGTACGTTCTCATGCTCCGTCCCGCATAGCGGTACTACGGTCGGGTTGACCGGCTGGCCTAGTGCAGCGGAGAGGTACATCGGAATGAGATGGTGTCGCTCCGTAAGGGTCACTCTAGGTGAGTGATACGTCGCTCCCTGACAAAGTTCTGGATCGTTGCTCACGGCGTCGCTCGGTCCCACCCGGCGAAGTCGTCCAGCTCGTCGGGGTTGGTGGGAGCCGAAGGGGATGGGGCGGCTCCTGCGCTGCGCTCCACGTTGGGTATCAGCCGCACAACGGAGACAATGGCTGCGCGCGGGATGGCCATGCTGTCGAGCAATTGACCCAAACCGCCCGCTCCAAGCGCTACCACAATGCCTTCGGGCTTGTCCTCAATGAGATATCCCGCGGCCAGACAGTCCATCTTGCCCAGCAGCTCCGATGATTGGTCGGGCTCGTGCCAGCCGTCGTGACCGGTGCTATCCACCCACTGAACTTCCACCAGTACGCCGGGTCTATCGAGGCTCATGCCGTCCTCCTTGACCTTCGGGTGTATGATCCATGCACCTGGTTCAGCAGGTCATTTCGTTGCCCCGGTCTTGTGCTGAACCGCAAGGTCGGGGCATTTTGATTGGAGCCGACAATGACACGACGCTACCGAGTCGAGTGGAATCTAGACGCCCGTATACGAGCGACGACGTACTCCACCATCCAAGCCGCCGAGCGAGAGATCCATCGGCGGCTCTACGGGCTGCCCCATCTAGACGGCAGCGCAGCCGCGTGGGATACCGAGAAGCGGAAGTGGACGACGTATCGGCTGGTCCCCGGCGGACGCACCCTCAGCGGAGGTCGCATGAATCCGGTGCTTCAGCGAACTCCGGGCGCGTGAGCGTCGGCTCAGAGCAGCATCGCCAAGGCGAGGCACACCACAGCTGCCACCAGCAGCGGACCGGCGACTACCAGCGACAGGATGGCCAAGATCAGCGCAGCTACGGCTAGCAGGCGGTTGACGGTCATTCGTCCTTGCCTTTCGTGTTCAGCGTGGGTGGCTCGTCCTCGATGGTGTCACCGTCGAACGCTACCCATAGGGCCAGCAGGGCTAGGACGGCGATGGGGATGAGCCACAAGGGGTCCACTAGCCCACGCCCTCGGGCGTATCGGTCGCGTTCGCAGGAGTGACCGTTGTGGTCGGAGGCGGACCCGCGGTAGTGGTGACGGTGGGCTGATTCGATATCGCGCTGCTGGCGGTGCGCTCACCGAACACAAACCCCAGCACGGTCCCGATGGCGCCGGTCAGGAATGGCAGCAGCGTCGCCGAGTCGAGCTGGGTCGGGATGACTACCAGCAGCCCGCCACCGACGATGACGACCAACGCCGTGACGTAGGTAAATATCGTGCGAACTAGGTCAGTGCTCATGGCGTCTCCTATGCGGCGGCGGTGACGATGCGGATGCACTCACTGCAGATGGCGAAAGCGCGATTGGCCTGCTCGACGATGTAGCCCAGCCTGCGACCAGATGGCGGCTCTGCGCGTCCCAGCTTGCGCATCGGACCGGGCATGGCTGCCATAGGTGCGGCGCACAGGTCGCAGCGAGTGAGTAGGGCCGAGCGGACGGTCACGTTGCGCCGTTGCGCTTGTCGCGAATTTCGTAGTGATCTACCGCGTCCAGCACCCGCTTGGCGCCACGCCACGACCAGGCCAGCGCATCCGCCGCTCGCTCGTCTGCAGCTCGCTCAGGGAACTCCTGGTAGTAGCGTTTCAGTCCCTCCTTGACGACCGCCACTATCTCGGCTCGCAGTCGCTCTCTGGCGGTGCCCTTGGCGGTCAAGCGTCATCGCCATGTTCGGAGCGTCGTACAACGCCAGCCTTGCGATCTTGTACGCGGCGGATATCGCCAGCCTCGCGGTCCTGCACCTGCTCGGTCGTCTCGACTGACTCCACCGCCTCGCCTAGCAGCCGCTCAAACTTCTCATTCAGCTTGACTTCCGACTCCCGCAGGCGCCCGGCGTAATCGTTGGCTGCGCGGAACGCCTCGGCGCTGATCTCGGTGTTGGCGTCGATGCGCTTCTTGACTTCGGTTAGATCGGACAGAGCCGTCCGCTCAACCTCTTTGGCGCGCTTGTCCACCGTGTCGCGCACGCTCTTATTCGATGTCTCGATACGGTTGGCATTGGCCTCGCTCCGCACCACGGCTAGCAGGGCTGTGATGGTGGTGCCAATGATGCCGATCAGGATCAGGAAGCGTTGCTGACCTGGATCGTCGTCGGAGCCAATGAACACGGCGGCTAGAATGCCCAAGCCGATGAGGATGATGACGCCGGCTAGCGTCAGGGTGAAGGGCTTCATGAGGCGGTCGTCTGGTTCGGGCATCGGGTCCTCTCGCTCCACGGGCGTTCGAGGGGGATTTAGGTTTCAGCCGAGCGCTGCCTTGGCAGCCGCGATACGCGCATTCAAGCTAGCGATGGTGGACTGTGTCGCAGTCACCTTGGCTTCGACGCTCGAACAATCGGCCGATTCGCTGGCTGTCAGCGTCACTCCGGCGGCGTTGCGCGGCAGGACCGACGAATGCACGAAGCCGAGCTGATAGGCGCTCCCGACGTAGGCCAGCGCGCCGTACCACTCGGCTGCATCGGCGGCGGTGCCGACCGGGCGTCCGGCCACCACCACGACCGGGTACAGCAGCGTGCCGGCTGCCAGGACACCGAGCGAGGCATCCTCGCCCGCGATCACGCCGGCCCGGAAGTTGGAACCCGACGTTAGGGTGCCGCTGCGGTTCTGGACGTGGCGCAGGAACTTGCCGGGCAGCTTCACGTCATCTCCTCCGATACTGAGTGAGCCGCCGAACATGAGCGGCTCGGGGTCGATGCGGACGCCGTTGAGCTTGACTTCGGTGTGCAGGTGGCACACGTTGCCGAGGCCGGTCTTGCCCACAATGGCGACCTGCTGACCGGCGCTGACCTTGGCTCCGTCGGGCACGCTGTAGCTCTGAAGGTGCCAGTACTCGATCGTGACCCCGAAGCCGTGGTCGATGATCAGGCCCAGCGCATCGGTCGCAGCGCCCAGGGCAGTGGCGTTGTCCTTCACCCGCCGGCACGTGCCGGCCAGCATCGCCACCACCGCGTCTCCGCAGCGGAAGTTTCCCAAGTCTACGGCATTGTGCGGCTTGCCAGCGTAGAACCCATCCAGCGAGGCAAACGTCTGCGTCACCCGGAAGTCGATATTCCCTGCCGGCCGCACCCATGAGGCGCGATGGATCGGCAGCACCGTGGGACGGCGGAAGGTGAGCGTCGTCACGGCGTCCTCAAGCTGGACATGGAAAAGCCGCCCATCGGGACGGCCTGAACTACAGATGGACTAGGCGGCGCTGGCTATAGACCCACACGTCGCGCTGGGCTACGGCTATTCGACTAGGCTCACACTAGCACACCGATGCCATACAACGTCATACATTACGATGCAACCCTCACCGTTCGCCGGTAGTGGCTCAATTTGGATTGCGGGATTCCTTGCCTCTTACGCATCGCCCCGGCTATCCTTACGGGGCTATGCAGCGATCCCGAATGCCCCGTGACCCCAACCAGCGAGCCAAGGCCATCG
>Ga0136632_10000042_pt1 | contig 27707 bp, 26 predicted proteins | sample AntDrymUQ6112106_2_FD_104670 | JGI IMG/M metagenome (GOLD analysis project Ga0136632, IMG submission 104670) | Polar desert sand microbial communities from Dry Valleys, Antarctica - metaG UQ611 (21.06) | ecosystem: Environmental > Terrestrial > Soil > Desert | place: Antarctica: Dry Valley...
AACTGCGGCAAATACTCTCTCTGAGCCTCGAGCATCTCCTCGAACATCTTCCTGGCATCTGGTCCTCTACCAACCAGCGGATCGTTCGAGAAGGCGCGGAAGGCGAGTTCCTTATCACCTGTCAGGCCGGCTTGCACGATGGCCTCCTGGTTGAAGACGTGCGGGTGTACGAGCGCGGCTACCGCTGGTGGAAGCTCGCCGAAAACGATGCCGGAGGCCCCGCTACCGTTGAGAGCGCCGTAGGTCTCGACTACTGCACCGAGCGGAAGATCCCTGACCTGGCCGGCGTTCGGCAGGTTTACGATGTTTACGGAGTCCTCACCGGTCCACATGGCGGCTATGATGTCGGAGATCTCCTCCCGCGAGCGCCCGGTCGGGATGGGCTCATCGCCCATGACCATACTCCGCACCCTCTCTCTGTCTGCGGCGAGTCGCTCACTCCTAACATCCACGGTGGTCACCCTGAGGTCGAGTCTCTCCCGCTCCTTCTCGTCCTCCAGGTATCCGGGAAGGAACTCGCACACGTGGCGGTCGCCAGCCGCAGGCAAATACCCGTAGATCCGGCACAGCTCCGTGCGGAAGCCCCAGGTGTTCGTAAAGGGGTCGGTATCATCGGCGTTATCTGAAAGTGAGATCTCACGCGCCTCGCCGTCGGAGATCCTGCGGAATGCTTCGCCTGTGACGTCATCTCCATGCACCGCCACGTCCGTCACCCAGATAAAGTGGTTGACTCCGGCTACCTTCACGTTGACGGCCTCCTCGGGCACATCGAACATCTTCGAGAGCATGCCGAGGGTGCTGAAGAGCTCGTGGCAGAGCCCGACGGACGTTATGGAGGTGACCTTCGTGACAGCCCTGGTCAGAACCGTTAGCGGATTGGTGAGGTTCAACAGTATGGCATGTGGGCAAGACCTCTCCATGGCGCGTGCGATCTCGACGACCACAGGGATGTTCCTCAGGCCGCGGAAGAGTCCTCCTGGCCCAACGGTGTCGCCAACGGTCTGTACTACCCCGTAACGGGCGGGGATCTCAAGGTCCAAAGCCGTGGCGTCCAGACCCCCGGTCGAGATGCTCAAGACAACGAAGTCAGCCCCCCTGAGGGCCTCCTCTAGCTCCGGTGACTTCTCCAACGTCAGGTCGGCCTGCGCCACATCGAGGGCCCTCGTTCCCCACTCGTACATGTCCTCGAGCGCCTCGGCGTTGATGTCGTGCAGGACCAGACTGCCTCCGCGCAACTCCTCGTTCAGCGCTACGTCCAGGATTATCTTGGGTCCCCACTGATAGCTTCCTCCACCCACAAACGCTATCCTGGGTCCGCCACGCCCTTCCACGCCTTCCTCCCTCTAAACCCGCTGATAGGTGCCGAAAGTTATGATAGCGTACACGCAAGCAGTTGCTCTCTGCCGGCGCTAACCACCCTCAGGGTACCCGAGTACGACATCGTCGCCGGCGCGGCCGGGAGAGCGAAGTCTAGCTCGGGCCAGAGCTGATCGTCCGCGAGAGCGCACCGGGGATACACGATCCATCCCGAGCATACAAAGGGGGAGAGGATACATGACCGTCGAGAAGCTGCGTTTCGGCATATTGGGATGCGGAGTGATCGGCCCCCACCACGCGCGAGCCATCTCCGGCCTACAGAGCGCGGAGCTCGTGGCAGTGGCCGATGCCGTCCCCGACCTTGCCGAGGAACTGGGCGGCGAGTACGGGTGTTCCGCTTACCCCGGCCTCGAAGAGATGCTCTCGGGGGTGGATCTCGACGCAGTGTGCGTCTGCACCCCTAGTGGCATACACGCCGAGGGTGCCATAGCGGCACTGGAGGCTGGTAAACATGTAGTCATCGAAAAGCCCGTTGACGTCACGCTAGAGGCGGCTGACCGCCTGATCGAGGTACAGCGTGCCACGGGCAAGAGTGTCGCCGTTGTAAGCCAGCACCGCTTCGACACGGCCACGCAGGCCGTTCACGAGGCACTCTCCAGAGGAGATTTCGGCAGCCTGACCTCGGGGTCAGCCGAGGTGCGGTGGTGGAGGTCGCAGTCTTACTACGACTCTGGTGGCTGGCGTGGCACCTGGGAGCTCGACGGTGGGGGGGTCTTGATCAACCAGGCCATCCATAGCATCGACCTCCTGCAGTGGTTGATGGGCCCTGTAGTCGAGGTTACCGCCTACACGGGCCTGATCGCCCACGAGCGGATCGAGGTCGAAGACACAGCGGTAGCCATCCTGAAGTTCGCGAACGGCACCCTCGGCACCATAGTGGCGACGACGGCGGCATATCCGGGTCTCACGGCCAGGATCGCCGTGCACGGGGACAGGGGCTCGGCCATCATCGACGACGATGAACTGACCTACTTTCACGCCGCCGGCGCAGGACAGGAAGGAGACGCCTACGGAGCGGGCGGAGGCGAGAACCAGGCCGAACAGGTGATGGAGCAGTACAGTGGGGCGACGTCCGTATCCGGCGCCGGCGCGGACCCTGGCAGCCTCTCCATGGCGCACCGCGACCAGATCCAGGACTTCGTCGAGGCCGTGAGGGAGGGCCGCGAGCCGCTCGTAAATCTCCATGAAGGACGCAAACCGCTCGCGATAATCCGGGGGATCTACGAGTCGGCCCGTACCGGCGGGCCCGTACGTATCGAGGAATAGGACAGGTAAGGGTGGTTCTCTCGCAGCGGGCGGAGGGCCGCCACGTGGAAAGGGGTTATGACAAGTGTGGACCTTGACGGGATTCGCGGATGAGATCTCTCCCGAACTGGACGAGCAACTAGACACGCTCGCAGAGGAATCGATAAGCTACATGGAGCTGCGCAGCGTATGGAACACCAACGTGCTCGACCTTACGGACGATGAGTTGGATCGGGTAAAGTCCGCAGTCGCCGAGCGCGGCATCGGCATATCATCCATAGGATCCCCGATAGGCAAGGTGCCGGTAACAGACCCATTCGGGCCGCACCTGGAGCGCTTCCGTCGCGCGCTGCGCGCCGCCGAAGCCATGCGGGCGCCATACGTCCGCGTCTTCTCCTTCTTCATTCCCGAAGGGCAGGAGCCGGATCGATATCGGGAAGAGGTGCTCGACAGGATGGGGGCCATGACCGGCGAGGCAGCGGATGCTGGGGTCATGCTCCTGCACGAGAACGAGAAGGAGATCTACGGCGACGTCCCAAGCCGCTGTGTGGACATACTCGCCGGTGTCGGCTCGCCGGTCCTGCGGGCGGCGTGGGACGCCGCCAACTTCGTGCAGTGCGGTGTCACCCATCCCTATGATGAGGGATACGCGTCCTTGCGGCCCTACATAGAGTACGTGCATGTAAAGGACGCTCTCTCGGGCACGGACAGGGTCGTTCCTGCGGGTGAAGGAGACGGGCAGTTGCCCGAGACACTCTCCGCGCTGCGCGCCTCCGGCTTCGACGGCTTCTTCTCCCTGGAACCGCACCTCGCATCCGCGGGTAAGTACTCGGGCTTCAGCGGCCCCGAGCTGTTCCGCAAAGCCGCAGGGGCCCTCAAAGAACTACTCCGCAAGCAGGAGATCGAATGGGTCTGACGAAAAACCCGGCCACCGCACTCCTCGCTAGGAACGGCCTGGACGTTCTCCCAAACTCTGCCGTCTCCGTCGACGGAACGGAGGCCGGCCTGGTAGCGTCTGGCCAGAGGGTTGCGATCCTGGCGCCTTCGGGATCTCAGGTCCTCTCAGGCTTCGAAGGGGAGAGCAGCGCCACAGGCAACCGTACTCTCCTTCTCGGCCCGATGAGCGCGGCCAACCTGGAGGCCCTGCGCGACCTCATGCCCTGGCTGCGCCCGCAGCCACTCGGAACACGCACGTCTGCTGGCTTCGGCGACAGGCTCGGCCTCGCCACCCCTGGCCACGTCAGGGCCCTGCGCGCCGCCGGCGGAGGGCTCGCGCCGATCTTCGCCCAGCAGTCCATCAGGGAGATGGAGCGTACGGGCAGGAGCCCCCGGGAGGTTCTCGACGACGCAACGTGGGGCGCCTTCGCCGAAGGCTGGCAGGAGGGCTCCGGGGCCGACGCCGACCACCTCAAGACCGCAGAAGACGTAGATTCCTGCGTCGCCGCAGGTTACAGCTTCTTTACGTTTGATCCCGGTGAGTACGTCGACGACGGGGCCGAGACCGCCGATGCTTCAGCACTTCGGACCGCACTGGAGGACCTGCCCTGGCAGGATCTCGAAGACGTTCAGGCTGACCTGAAGCCGCGCTATCTCGGCCGCGCGTTCCAGGCCGAAGGCCACGAGGTCAGCTTCGACGACCACTCCCTCGCGCTGGCGGCCGTCAAGTACGGTGCCGCCGTGGCCCTCGTGGCGCGGCTTTACCGCCACCTCCAGTCGGCGATGGGAGACAAAGACTTCGAAGTCGAGGTCTCCGTGGACGAGACAGAGACCCCGACGACCCACGCCCAGCACGTCTACATCGCCACGGAGTTGCGGCGTCTCGGGGTCAGGTGGGTGAGCCTGGCCCCGCGCTACGTCGGGCGTTTCGAGAAGGGCGTTGACTTCATCGGCGACGTCGCAGAGTTCGAGGAGGACATCGAGGTCCACGCCGCCATCGCCCGCACCGTCTCACCCGACGGGCCGTACAAGCTGAGCCTGCACTCAGGCTCGGACAAGTTCTCCATCTACCCCGCCTTTGTCCGGCAGACCATGGGACTCGCCCACCTCAAGACGGCGGGCACGAGCTACCTGGAGGCCCTGCGCACTGTGTCCGCGCTCGACGCAGACCTTTTCCGCGAGATCTACGACTTCGCCCGCGGACGCTACGAGGAGGACAGGGCGAGCTACCACGTCTCGGCAAGCACGGACCGTGCGCCTGACTCTGTCGGCGACGCGGAGCTGCCGGCCCTTCTCGAGTCCTTCGACGCTAGGGAGATACTGCACGTCACATTCGGGTCGGTGCTGAAGGAGGCACGCTTCCGCGACCGGCTCCTGGGGTTGTTGCGCGAACATTCCGAGCACTACGCCGCTGGCCTCGAAAGGCACTTCCTGCGACACCTCGAGCCCTTTGCGAACGGAGGAACCCCATGAGCAAGCCCTGGACGCTCGACCCTGACAGGCTCTTCGACCCGAACCCGGCCAGGCGGTCTGTGGCCAGGAGCCTCTACACGGAGGTCGAGGACCTGCCGATAGTCGGGCCGCACGGACACGTGCCACCCGCCCTGCTCGCAGACCCTGACGCCACGCTCGGGACGCCGGCCGATCTCTTTATCATCCCCGACCACTACGTCTTCAGGATGCTCTACAGCCAGGGGGTCCCGATGGAGGACCTCGGGGTACCTACAGTCGACGGCGCCCCCGTAGAGAAGGATCACAGGCGGGTCTGGCAGCGGTTCTGCGAGAACTTCCATCTCTTCCGCGCAACCCCGACGGGGTTCTGGCTCTCGGACGAGCTCATCAATGTCTTCGGCGTCACCGAGAGACCGGCGGCAGAGAACGCGCAGGAGATCTATGACCATCTCCAGGAGAGGCTGGCTAGCCCCGAGTACGCGCCGCTGGCCCTCTTCGAGACCTTCGGCGTAGAGATCCTTTGTACGACGGACGCCGCGACAGACACGCTGGAGCATCACGCCACGCTGCGTGAGGAGGGTTGGGGCGGCAGGGTGCGGCCCACTTTCAGGCCAGACGCCGTTACCGATCTCTCCACGGCCGGCTGGCGGCACAACATAGACCTCCTCTCGCAAGCCTCTGGCATCGACGTCGTCGACTATCGCTCCTTCCTCGAGGCCCTGCAGGAGAGGCGTTCCTTTTTCAAGGAGATGGGGGCTGTGGCAACGGACCACAGCGCGACCACGCCCTACACCGAGCGTCTGTCGGAAGCGGAGGCGCAGGGGATCTTCGCCCGTGCCCTCTCGGGAGAGTCAAGCGGCGAGGACGCCGCGAGGTTCACGGCCAACGTGCTGATCGAGATGGCCGGCATGAGCGTCGAGGACGGGCTGGTGATGCAGTTGCACGCGGGCAGCCTCCGCAACCACAACAGGGTCGTGCACCGGCGGTTCGGGCTCGACGCGGGGGCGGACATCCCGATAGCGGCCGACTGGACCCGTGGCCTGCGGGCCATCCTCGGCGAGTGGGGCAACGACCCGCGCTTCCGCCTCGTCGTGTTCGGGTTGGACGAGGCCGCGTACTCCAGGGAGCTAGCGCCGCTCGCCGGGCACTATCCGGCCCTGCTGCTCGGGGCGCCGTGGTGGTTCTTCGACAGCCCGCTCGGGATGCGGCGCTACCTCGACGCGGTGATAGAGACAGCGGGCCTCTACAACACAGCGGGCTTCAACGACGACACCCGCGCGTTCGCGAGCATACCGTCCCGCCACGACGTGTGGAGGCGCATAACCTGCGACTGGCTCGCAGGGATGATCGTTACGGGCGTTGTGGACGGAGAGGAAGCCCCGGACATGGCGCGCGAGTTCGCCTACGGACTCGCAAAGAGAGCCTACGGGTTCCAGAGAGAGCCCGTGGGCAAGGCGTAAGGAGGAGAATCGTGGATCAGAGTGCGCTACAGGATCTCTTCTCGCTACAGGGAAGAGTCGCCGTCGTCACTGGCGCAACAGGGGTGCTCGGCGGTGAGATGGCCCGCGCTCTCGCCCGCAGCGGCGCCAGGGTGGCGGTGCTCGGCCGGCGCGAAGAGAAGGCCAACAGGGTCGCCGGAGAGATAGAGGAGGCTGGTGGCGAATCGCTCGCTCTTCCCACCGACGTGCTCGACACCGACCAGCTCGAAAGCGCCAGGGACACGCTGCTCGAGCGCTGGGGGAGGGTGGATATCCTCGTGAACGCGGCCGGCGGGAACGTGCCCGAGGCAACCCTAAGCGATGGCTTGGGTTTCTTCGATTTGCCTGAGCAGGCCATGCGGCAGGTCATGGACCTCAACTTCCTAGGGACACTGCTGCCCTGCCAGGTCTTCGGCGCGGCCATGGTCGAGGGTAGAGAGGAGCCCGATAGCTCGATCGTCAACATCTCCTCCATGGCCGCTTCGAGGACCCTGACCAACGTGGTCGGCTACTCGGCCGCCAAAGCCGCCGTCGAGAACTTCACCCGCTGGCTCGCCGTCGAGCTCGCGCGCACCTACGGTCCTGGCCTCAGGGTCAATGCCATAGCGCCAGGGTTCTTTATAGGGGAACAGAACAGGAACCTCCTGCTCGACGAGGACGGTAGCCCCTCCCAGAGAGGACAGACGATAATCGAGCACACCCCGGCGGGCCGCTTCGGAGAACCAGAAGAGTTGGGAGGGACCCTGATCTGGCTCAGCAGCAAAGCCTCTGCCTTCGTCAACGGCATCGTCGTGCCCGTAGACGGCGGCTTTTCCGCCTTCAGCGGAGTGTGAGTTAGCACTTCAGCACGCTCAGGCTAACGCCTTCGCTCGTCAGCACTTCAGCATTTCAGGTATTGCATCTGCAAGATCTGGCTGACAAGCTTGCGTAGCAGGCGTGCTGAAATGCTTGAATGTTGCTTTGTAGGTGGGCGCGGATTAGACTCCCTGTGGATGAGGGACTTCCAGGGTTACACCAGAGAACGCAAGGGCATGCGCCGCATCCGCTGGTGGATGTGGTCGTTACCTATCTTGCTCGTCGCTATGATCCTGGGCGTCGAGGTCCTTGCGGGCCCGGTCTCGATTCAAAGACTCACCCAGGCCTCGCAACCCGACCCTGTCAAGGTCGACACCTCCCCGAGCGACTGGGTTCAGGAGATGTTCGGGGAGGACGAGATCACGAACAGGCCGCTCAACGTGCTCGTGCTCGGCGTGGACACGAGGCCTGACAGCGAGGAGATGGGGAGCCGCACGGATACCATCATGCTCGTGCAGGTGGTGCCCAAGACAGGCGACCTCAAGCTGCTCTCTGTGCCCAGGGATCTCTTCGTCGAAGTGGAGCCAGGAGAAAAGGACCGTATCAACGCCGCCTACAACTATGGCGGCGTCGATGAGACGATCGAGGCGCTGGAGAACTACTTGGGAGTGCCCATAGACCATTACGCCACCATCGACTTCGAGGGTTTCGAGAGGGTCATCGACGCGATGGGGGGACTCAGGGTCGACGTCGGAGAAGACCAGTTCCCCGAGAAGTGGCGCATGGGCGAAGACGTGCAGAGACTAAACGGCCACAAAGCCCTGATCTACGCCAGATACAGAGGCACCCCGGGAGCCGACCTCGACCGTATGCAGCGCCAGCGGGAGCTCGTTGCCGCCCTCCGCAGCGAGGCCCTGAGGTGGCACACCGTCAAGACACTCCCCGAGATCATGCAGGTAATGGACGAGAACGTACAGACCGACCTGGATCTCGACGGTTCCATCACCCTCGGTCAGGTCCTCATCCGCAGAGGAAGGCACGCCGAGATGACCTCCCAACAACTCAAAGGCACCCCAGAGACCCTCTCCGACGGGAACGAAGTCCTCATACCAGACGACGACGCAAACCAGGCAATCCTCGACGATTTCCGCCGATAGAGCACTTCAGCACGCCGCCTACGGCGACTTGTCAGCAATTCAGCACTTCAGCTTTCGCGTGTGCAGGTCCTGGCTGACAAGCGAAAGCCGAAGGCTTGAGCGTGCTCAAATGCTGACGAGCGAAGGCCGCAGGCCGAAGCGTGCTGACTAGCGCGATTTGCCTTCAGCAAGTCGCTTGCGCCCATAGCGTAAAGGGTCGGGCGCGGGCGGGCGGGGATTCGACGGCTGTTATAATCGGGCGCAGGTCCAACGGCGAGCGAGAGTGGTGGAATGGTAGACACGCTAGATTTAGGATCTAGTGCCTCACGGCGTGCGGGTTCAAATCCCGCCTCTCGCACATCGCCGCCTGCGTCGGGCCGATAAAGAGGAACTGGAGGGTATGACGGCTAATGTAACGAAACTCGAGGAGAACAAGGTCAGGCTCGACATCGAGGTGACCCCCGAGTCGGTCAGGCAGGGCGTCGAGGCGAAGATCAAGGAACTCGGCCGGCAGGTCAGGGTTCCTGGTTTCCGTCCAGGCAAGGCGCCTCGGCGTGTGATCGAGAACCGCCTCGGGCGCGACTATATCTACATGGAGGCCCTCCAGGAGCAGCTCCCTGGCTGGTACTCGCAGGCCGTCGTCGAGACCGACGTTCGCCCGATAGACCAGCCTGAGATCCACTTCGACGACCCGCTCGACGAGGAGGAGGGCTTCAAGTTCTCGGCCACCGTCGAGGTGCGGCCGGAGGCCACGCTCGGCGACTACAAGGGCGTCGAGGTCCCGAGGCGCGAGGTCGAGATTACAGACGAAGACGTAGAAGACCGGATCGAGGAGCTGCGGGCCCAGTTCGCCACACTGGCTGCAGTCGAGGGGAGGTCGGCCCAGGAGGGGGACTTCGTGATCCTCGATTTCACGGGCGAGAGGCTGGCCGGAGGGCCGCTCGAAGGCGCCGAGGCCGAGGACTACATGCTCGAGGTCGGGGCTGGCGAGCTACTGCCGGACTTCGAGGATAACATCGTCGGGATGAACGCGAACGAACGCAAGCAGTTCGGCGTAACCTTCCCGATGGACTACGCCGAGGAGTCCTTTCGGGGCCAGTCTGTCCTCTTCAACGTGCACGCCAAGGAGATCAAGGAGCGCGACGTGCCGCCCCTGGACGACGAGTTCGTCAAGGAGGCGAGCGAGTTCGAGACGCTTGACGAGCTGCGTGTCGCAGTCAGAGAGCAGCTAGAGGCCACGGCCGAGCAGAGCGTAGACGGCGAGTTTCGTGGACGCGTGCTCGACGTCGTCTCCGAGGGCGGCGCGGTCGAGGTCCCAGAGGTCATGGTGCACGAGAAGGCCCACGAGATGGTCGAGAGCTTCGAGCGGAGCATCAGGTTGCAAGGGATGGACCCTGAGCAGTACTACCAGCTCGCAGGCACAGACCATGCCGCGTTCGAGGAGCGCGTCGCCCCTGACGCCGAAGACACCGTAAGGAAGGAGCTCGTGCTCGACGCCGTCGCCACGGCCGAGGGTATCGTGGCCGACGAAGACGAGGTCATGCACGAGATCTCCCACCTCGCCGAAGACTCAGAAAGGAGTCCCGAGGAGATCGCCCAGACTCTTCGCGACAACGGTACTTACGCGATGCTGGAAGAGGAGATCTCACGCCAGAAGGCCCTGGACTTCCTGGTAGAGAACGCGGTGCCGGTGCCCATGCCGGAGGAAGAGATGGAAGAAGTCGAAGAACCCGCTGATGAGGAAGTGCCGGTAGAGGCCAGGGCCGGCGCGACGGAGCCCGAAGAACGAGAGGAACAACAATGAGCTACGGTATAGACAACGTCATCCCCTACGTTATAGAGCAGAGCCCGCGTGGGGAGCGGGCCATGGACATCTACTCGCGGCTTCTGAAGGACCGCATCATCTTCCTCGGGACCCCCGTAGATGACCAGGTGGCCAACGCCATAATGGCGCAGCTACTCCACCTGGAGAGCGAGGACCCCGAGCAGGACATCAACCTCTACATCAACTCCCCCGGCGGCAGCGTTACTGCGGGGCTTGCGATCTACGACACCATGCAGTTCGTCAAGCCTGACATCTCCACGACGGCCCTCGGTATGGCCGCCTCGATGGGAGCCTTCCTGCTCGCCGCTGGCGCCAAGGACAAGAGGAACGCCCTGCCGAACACGCGCATACTCTTGCACCAGCCGAGCGTCGGCGGGCTCGCCGGCCAGGCCTCCGACGTGGAGATCCACGCCAAAGAGCTCATCATGACCAAGCGCCGCCTGAACGAGATCCTCGCCGCCAACACGGGACAGGATTACGACAGGATCGAGCGCGACACGGACCGCGACTACATAATGGGTCCAGAAGAGGGGATCGAATACGGCGTTATCGACAACATCGTCAGGAACCACTAGAGGTTCCTGGGGCCATTGGAACCGGTAGAGAAGTCGGGGAGGACCTAAGAGCATGAGGGATCCGTCGGATCAATTGCAGTGCTCCTTCTGCGGTAAGAGCCAGCGTCAGGTCAGGAAGCTCATCGCTGGCCCTGGCGTCTACATCTGCGACGAGTGCATCGAGCTGTGCAACGAGATCATCGACGAAGAGTTCTCGGGGCCCGAGGTCCTCAAGGACGACGACCTCCCGAAGCCGAGGGAGATCAACCGCATCCTAAACGAGTACGTGATCGGCCAGGAGGACGCAAAACGGGTCCTGGCCGTCGCGGTCTACAACCACTACAAGCGTATCCAGATGGGCGCCGAAGCCACAGACGGCACGGAGCTACAGAAGTCCAACATCCTGCTCGTCGGCCCTACCGGCTCGGGCAAGACGCTTCTCGCCCAGACGCTCGCGAAGATCCTCAACGTCCCCTTCGCCATAGCCGACGCTACGGCCCTGACCGAGGCAGGCTACGTCGGCGAGGACGTCGAGAATATCCTCCTCAAGCTCATCCAGGCTGCGGACTTCGACGTGAAGAAGGCCGAGACGGGCATCATCTACATCGACGAGATCGACAAGGTCGCCCGCAAGGCGGATAACCCTTCGATCACGCGCGACGTCTCCGGCGAGGGCGTGCAGCAGGCCCTCCTCAAGATCCTCGAAGGCACGGTCGCCTCGGTCCCGCCGCAGGGCGGGCGCAAACACCCGCATCAGGACTTCCTCCAGATCGACACCAAGAACGTCCTTTTTGTCTGCGGTGGCGCGTTCGGGGGACTCGAAGAGATCATCCGCCAGCGCATCGGCAAGAAGAGCATAGGCTTCGGCAGCGACATAGATTCGCGTCTCAAGCAGGAGGAGGACTCCATACTGCAGTTCGCGCTCCCAGAAGACCTACTCAAGTACGGGCTCATACCAGAGTTCGTCGGACGTCTGCCCGTGATCTCCACCCTGCGCAGCCTGGAAGAGGCCGATCTCGTACGCATCCTCACCGAACCCAAGAACGCCCTCGTGAGGCAGTACAGGCAGTTCTTCCGCTACGACAAGGTGGACCTGACCTTCACGGACGATGCCCTGGGCGCCATTGCGGAGCTCGCGCTGGAGCGGGGAACGGGGGCCCGCGGACTAAGGAGCATCCTCGAGACGGCCCTCTTGCCCACGATGTACGAGCTGCCGAGCCGCTCGGACGTGAACAAGTGCGTCGTAGATGTCGATACGGTCAGGGACGGTGTTCAGCCGTCACTCGTAACGGGCTCCCAGAAGAAGTACTCCTACGACGAAGAAGAGACCGCCTGAAAACTCCTTGAGTAGAGCGCAGATACCAAAAACCTACGACCACCGCGCCGTCGAGGACCGCTGGTACGCAGAGTGGGAGCGCCGAGGGGCGTTCGATGCAGACCCGAACCCCGGCAAAGAGCCCTATTGCATAGTCGTACCGCCTTCGAACGTCACGGGCGCGTTACACATGGGCCACGCCCTGAATGGCTCCATACAGGACACCTTAGTAAGGCGCGCCAGGATGAAGGGCTACGAGACCCTGTGGCTGCCTGGCGTAGACCACGCCTCGATAGCGGTCCAGAACGTAGTCGAGCGCAAGCTTATGCGCGAAGAGGGCAAGTCGCGGTGGGACCTGGGGCGCGAGGCTTTCGTGGAACGTTGCCGCGAGTTCGCCCTGGTAACAAGGGAGCAGATACTGGGCCAGTACAAGCGCCTCGGCGCCTCACTAGACTGGCGTCGCCTCCGCTACACCATGGACGACGAATACGTCGACGCGGTCCTCACGGCCTTTATCAGGCTCTACGATGAGGGTTTGATCTACCGCGGCAACCGTATCACCAACTGGTGCCCGCACGACCGCTCGGCCATCTCGGACCTCGAGGTCGACTACGAGGAAGTCGAGGGCAAGCTCTACGGCATCCGCTACCCCTTCGTCGACGGCAGGGGCCCTGGCCCCGAAGGAGAAGATTACGCCCAGGTCTTCTCCACGCGTCCAGAGACGATGCTCGGTGACGTTGCGCTCGTCGTCAACCCGGAGGACCAGCGGTACGTGGACCTCATAGGCCGTAGGGTCGAGGTGCCTTTCGTCGAGCGGGAGATAGAGGTCTTCGCCGACGATCACGTAGACCCCGAGTTCGGTACAGGTGTCCTCAAGGTCACCCCGGCGCATGACCCGAACGACTTCGAGATAGGCCAGAGACTCGGCCTCGACCCCGTAAACGTCATGAACCCTGACGGCACGATCAACGGCTCAGGCGGTCCTTTCGAAGGGATGAGCCGCGAGGAGGCCCGCCAGGCCGTCGTAGAGCAGCTAGACGGATCTGGCCTTCTCGGCGGTGTTCGCCCTTACGCTTTCAGGGTCGGGCATTGCGACAGGTGCGGGGCGGTCATCGAGCCGTGGCTCTCGGTGCAGTGGTGGTGTTCGATGAAGCCGCTCGCAGAACCGGCCATCGAGGCGCTGAAGAAGGGTGAGATCACGGTCTACCCCGACTCCTGGCGGCGCGAGACAATCAGGTGGCTCGAAAACATCCGCGACTGGAACGTCTCCAGGCAGCTCTGGTGGGGGCAGCGCATACCCGTGTGGTACGGCCCTGATGGGGAGGTCGTTGCCTCGAAAGAGTCGCCGGGTGAGGGTTTCGAGCAGGACCCCGACGTGTTCGACACCTGGTTCTCCAGCGGCCTGTGGCCCATCGCGACCCTTGGGTGGCCAGACGAAGGCGCGGAGGACCTGCGCTACTTCTACCCGACAGACCTCCTCTCGACGGCGCGTGAGATCATGTACCTCTGGGTGGCCCGAATGATCATGATGGGCCTGCATTTCGAGGGTGGGATTCCGTTCGAGAAAGTCAACGTCCACTCCATCGTGCTCGCAGAAGAAGGGACGAAGATGAGCCGCTCGAAGGGGAACACCATAGATCCCCTCGAGCTACTCGAAGAGTATGGCACCGACGCCGTGCGCTTCGGCCTCCTCTACCAGTCCTCGACCCAGGACTTTCCTTACTCCCGCGAGCGGGCAGAGATGGGCAGGGCCTTCGTCACCAAGCTGTGGAACGCCATGCGCTTCGTGCTCGCTTACCCTGAGGATGGGGAAGAGGGAGAGCTCTCACCTTCTGACCGTTGGATCCTCTCCGAGTTCGACCGCACCGTGAGGGACTACGACGCCTTCCTGGAGGAATGCGAGTTCTCGGAGGCGATGCGCAGGATCTACTCTTTCGCCTGGAACCAGTTCGCCGACTGGTACATCGAGATAGCGAAGGCAGCCCCATCTCCCGCAACGCCACGCATCTTGCGCGAGGTCTTCCACGGCATCCTCAAGCTCCTGCACCCTGTCATGCCCTTCGCGACCGAGGAGATGGCACAGATTATGGGGGAAGAGACGCTGCTCGCCACGCAGCGTTTCCCCGAGCCTGACCCCGAGCTCGAGGACGAGGAGGCCGACAGGATGCTCGACCGTACCAGGAGGGCTGTCTCGGCGGTCCGCTCGTTCAGGGCCGAGTCGAAAGTGGATGGCGAGCTCGAAGGGCTCGTGCCGCAGGGCATCGACGAGCGCGTCTTCGCCGCGCTGGCCAGGGTGACGCCCGTGGAGGGTGCGGATGGCGAGAGCCGGGCTTCTCTGCCAGCGGGGGACGTGGTCGTGGAGATCCTGCTCTCCGACGAGATGCGCCGCGGCGAGATAGAGCGCCTGAGGCGCGAGATCTCACGCGCCGAGCAGGAAGTGGCGCGCGCACAGAGCAAGCTCTCCAACGAGAAGTTCGTGGCCAACGCGCCCGTGCGGGTCGTCGCCGGGGAGCGCGAGAAGCTGGACGTAAACTCCAGGTTGCTAGAGACGCTCTCCCGCCGTCTCGACGACTACATCTAGGAGCCGAACGTTCCTACCATGACCTCTTTCGCGCAGGTCTGTGCCGAATTGGACCGCCGCAGGCACATCACACTAGGGTTCGAGCGGATAGAGGCTCTCCTCATAGCCATGGGCCACCCGGAACGTGACCTGCCCGGCCTCGTGCAGGTCGTCGGCACGAACGGCAAGGGCACAACGGCCGTGTCGCTCGCGGCGGCCCTTCAGGAGATGGGGCATCCGTCGGGGGCATACCTCTCACCACACGTCCTATCCTACACGGAACGCGTGGTGCTCCACGGCGGCCAGGTCTCAGAGGAAGAATTCGCCGCCGCCATGGGCGAGACCATGGAGCTCGCGGACAGAGAGGGCATCCTCGCCTCGCAGTTCGAGCTGCTTACCGCAGGCGCGCTCGGCATGTTCGCGGCGGCAGGGCTGTCGTGGGCTATATTGGAGGCCGGCCTCGGCGCGCGCCACGACGCCACCTCCGTCGTCAGACCAGGCTTTGTGGTGCTCACCAACGTCTCCATCGACCATTCCGAGTACCTGGGTGAGACGGTCGAGGAGGTAGCCGAGGAGAAGCTCGCCAGCCTGACGCCCGGCGCGACACTGTTTCTCGGTACGGACGAGGAGCGAATCGTCGACCTCGCCTACAGCGCGTCTCGCAGGCTCGGGGCGAAGTTGGTTCTGCCCGGCGGAGCCGGCGAGAACATATCTATCCCTGGCCTCGCGCCGTACGCGGAGGGCGACGTGCGTTTGGGGCTCGCGGTAGCCGAGTCACTACTGGAAACGAGTATCCCCTCCGAGGTAAAGGAGAAGGTCGCTTTGGATGTCGGGAAAGCGCTTCCCGGAAGGTTCGAGGTATACGAGGTCGCCGGCGTCCCAGTGGTGGTCGACGGGGGGCACAACCCGGCGGGCCTCTCGGCGGCGCTTGCCGGAATGCGCTCCGCGTACGGCGAACGTCCGTTAGGCGTCGTCTTCGGCGTCTTGCGAGAGAAGGACGTTGCAAGTATGCTTGCCGGGTTGAAGAGAGAAGCCAACGCTATCGTGCTGACGCGCCCTGAGAGCGAGAGGGCCGCCGACCCCGCGGAGGTTGTGCTCCTGCACGCACCCCTCGACCGCGGAGAGAGGAGAGCCCTGGTAGTAGAGGACCCTGTGGAGGCCCTCGGAGTAGCCGTAGAGTCGGTAAGAGAAGTGGCAGGAGTGGTGCTCGTTACCGGCTCCCTCGCCACAGCGGCCCCCGTATTGCGGTGGTTGCGTGAAGCGTAAGGGCGCCAGGCGGCTCATCGCCCTTCTCGTCGTAGTCGCCGTGGTCTCCTTCGTGGCCGGATACTTCGTGATGATAAGGTTTATCGGATGAGAACCTTGCTCGCATTCCAGCAGGACCCTGACCCGTTCCAGATCATCTCCAATTTCCTTGAGAGCCCGATCCTGAGGATCTCGGGCCAGCTCGTGCTCCTGCTTTTCATCGTGCTCTGGGTCTCCCTCGTCTACTGGACCTACGCGGACGCCTCACGACGCGGGTCCATGAGCGTGCTCTGGGGCTTCGTCGCCTTCATCTTTCCGTACTTCGGCACCCTGGTCTACCTCATCGTACGCCCCCCCGAGTACCTCGAAGAGTCGCGCGAACGCGAACTGGAGCTGGCCGTGCTCGAGCGCGAGCTCAGGAACGGCGTCCTCCTGTGTCCCAACTGCCGCAACCTGGTCGAAAGGGACTACCTGATCTGCCCTTCGTGCACCTGGGAGCTCAAGAAATCTTGCATAAACTGCGACAAACCGCTCAACATGGAGTGGGCGACATGCCCTTACTGCGGTACGGACCAGCGCAGCGGCAAGACCATAGTCAGATAGAAGAGGAGAAGAGAATGGAACAGACGCTCGTACTGATAAAGGGTGACGGTGTGCGCCGCAAGCTAGTCGGTGAGATCATCCGCCGCATCGAAGCCAGGGGCCTGGATATCGCGGACATGAAGCTTATGGACGTCGGCACGGAGCTCGCGGAAGAACACTACGCCGAGCACAGCGCGAAGCCTTTCTTCGACGAGCTGGTCGAGTTCATAACCGCAACACCCGTGGTCGCCATGAGGATAAGTGGCGAAGGCGCGATCAAGGCGATGAGAACCCTGATGGGGGCCACGAACCCCGCCGACGCAGCGCCCGGTACGATCAGGGGCGACCTGGCCCTCACCATGCCGGATAACCTCGTCCACGGCTCCGACTCGCCCGAGAGCGCAGAGAGGGAGCTAGGGCTCTTCTTCGGACCTTGAAAGTATTGCGTCTCGTACTCGCCTCGGAGTCGGCCAGGCGAGTGGACCTGCTCACAACCGCAGGCTACGAGTTCGAGTCCGTAAAGAGCGGTTTCCCCGAACTCATGCTCGAAGACCCCGTAGAGACCGTAAAGTCCAACGCAGAGGGCAAAGCTCTCGCAGTCACGAGAGACCCCGGCACCGTCGTGCTAGCGGCCGATACGATCGTATATGTGCCCGACCTTCCACAGGGCCTCCGCATCCTCGGACAGGCTACAGACGGGGAAGAGGTCGGCCGGTTTATCGGCCTCTTGCAGGGCCGCACGCACGAGGTCCACTCAGGCGTCGCCGTCGCAACGGGCGATGATCTCACCTCCCGCCACGCCGTGACCAGGGTGCGCATGCGAGCCCTCGACCCGGCCGAGGTCCAGTCCTACGTCCGTTACGGAGAGGGCGTCGGCAAGGCAGGAGGATACGCCGTGCAGGGTCGGGCCGCATCCTTCATCGAGTGGATCGGGGGCGAATACACCAACGTCGTCGGACTACCGCTCGCCCTCACGGGCAGAATGCTCGCCAGCGCAGGCATCCCACACCCATGAAAGCGCAGTGCGGCATGTTAATCCTTCCGCAGTGCGCGGCTATAGGCTTGAGGTTTGACCTGGAGCCGGCCCGTCCAACAAATCCGCCCCGCGCTCGCAGGGTCCGCGAAGCCCGTCGAGACACGTCGCCGAACCTCGCTCAAATACTGATACCTGACACCATAGGCCCGTATAATATAAAATACGATTGTGGGAACGCGCAAGTACACCATCAAGCAGCTCCCTCCCGAGCTCAGGCCGCGAGAGCGGCTACTTTCGGAGGGTCCCGAGGCGCTCTCCAGCGCCGAGTTGCTCGGTATTCTCTTCGGCACGGGGACCAGGGAGAGCACGGCGGTCGAGCTTGCGGGGCAGGTGATTTCCGAGAGTGGCGACCTCTTCGGGCTGCACGGGGTCTCCGTGCACGACTTGCTTGGATTGCACGGGATCGGGGAGGCCAGGGCGTGCATAATCCTGGCCGCCGTCGAGTTCGGGAAAAGGTTGGGGAGGGTTCGCAACCCTGGACGCCCCGTGATATCATCGCCCGAAGACGTTGACGGTCTTTTGAGGGGTCGGATCGCTAATCTCGACCGGGAGAATTTCGTCGCGGTGCTCTTGAACACCAAGAACGAAGTAATAGAGTTTCCGACTATCTCGGTTGGCACGCTTTCGGCGTCTCTGGTTCACCCCAGGGAGGTATTCAAACCGGCTATCCGGGCGAGCGCGGCGGGTATAGTGCTAGCCCACAACCACCCAAGCGGCAAGGTCGGACCGAGCCGCGAGGACCGCGAGGTCACCAGGCGCCTCACCGAAGCCGCCGGGATAATAGGTATCGAGGTCCTGGATCATGTGATCCTGGGCGACGGGTACTTTAGTATGAAGGAGCACGGAATACTCTAGCCGCCGGGACGGTGGCGTAGGGTCGTTCGATACGGAGGATGGGTCGCATATGTTTGGAGGACTGTTCGGGCGAGACGTTGCGATAGACCTGGGTACGGCGAACACGCTCGTGTTCGTCAAAGGGCAGGGGATCGTACTCTCTGAACCCTCGGTGGTCGCAATAGACACCAAGACGGATAAGGTCGTGGCCGTCGGGTCGGCGGCGAAGCGGATGCTCGGACGTACGCCCGGCAACATCGTCGCGATGAGGCCGTTGAAGGATGGTGTGATCGCCGACTTCGAGGTCACGGAGAAGATGCTCGCCTACTTTATCCGCAAGGTGCAGCCGCAGCGCCTGTTTTTCAGGTCGTTCGTCGGGCCGCGGGTCGTCGTATGCGTACCTTCGGGTGTTACTGGCGTCGAGCTGAGGGCCGTCAAGGAGGCGACCGAGTCCGCGGGCGCCCGCCAGGCCTACACCATCGAGGAGCCGCTTGCGGCGGCGATAGGGGCGAACCTGCCCGTCAACGAGGCCCAGGGGTCGATGGTCGTTGACGTCGGCGGCGGGACGAGCGAGGTCGCCGTCATCTCCTTGGGCGGTATCGTTACCAAGTCCTCCATCCGCATCGCCGGCGACGACATCGACGATGCGATCACCACCTACATACAGAAAGAGTACAAGCTCGCCATCGGCACCCAGACCGCCGAACAGCTCAAGATAGAGCTTGGCAGCGCCTTCAGGCTCGAAGAGGAGGAGTCGGCCGAGATAAGGGGCAGGGACCTCGTTACAGGGTTGCCAAAGACCGTCGTCATAACCAGCGAGGAGATCAGGGAGGCCATAAGCGTCCCCGTCGACGCTGTACTCGCGGCCGTGCGCGATACGCTGGACCGTACGCCCCCCGAGCTCGCCTCAGACATCATGGACAGGGGGATGATACTCGCCGGCGGCGGGGCGCTGCTTAGGCACCTCGACGAGCGTCTAAGGCGTGAGACGGGCATACCCGTGCACGTCGCCGACGACGCGTTGATGTGCGTGGCCATCGGCAGTGGCCGCTCTCTCGAAGAGATCAACTCTTACCGTAGCGCACTCTCCTCGGCCTAGAGCGCGTCGTGGGCAGGAAGAAGTCTAGCGCCGCAAGCGGTCTTGCGGCCCTCTCCATCCTCTGTGTGGTCAGCATCGCGCTTTTCACCGTTTACGTGAAGGAGGGCGACTGCGCGAAGGAGCAAGTCTCTTGCGGACCCTTGCACACGGTCCAGCTCGGCGCTGCCGAGGTATTACAACCGGCCCGCAGCGTCTTCGCGAGCCTCTTCGAGCCGCTGCAGAGGGCGAGTGAGAGCGTGCAGGGCGCCCTCGATAACGGCAGGGAACACAGGCTCGAGCGCCAGTTGCGGGATTCCCAGGCCCTCGCGGCCGAGTCGTCCCGCCTCGAGCGCGAGAACGCCCACCTACGCGAGCTCTTGAAGGGGCAGAGGTCCACCTACGAGTACGGTCCACTCGCACGGGTCGTCGCCCCGGTAGGGGACCAGTTCACCCAGAGGATAGCCATCAACGTGGGCACCGAGGACGGCGTCGAACCCAACATGCCCGTCGTGATCGGGGAGAACACGCTCGTCGGGCGCACTACCGAGGTCTCCAAGCATACGGCCCAGGTCATGCTTATCACGGACCAGATGTTCGCGGCTGGCGTCAGGATCATCCCTCCCGCCAAATTCGACCCTGCTTCTGGTGAGCTTAGCCCCGCGGTCTCGGCCGAGAACGTCTCCTACGGCCAGGGTCTTCTGGAGACCAACCTCGAAGGATACTTCGGGGTCGACCTGGTCAGCCTCAGCGCCCGTGCCGAGGAGGGCGACTACGTCGTTACCAGCGGGCGGGCCGGGGATAAGGAGCTCCTGTTCCCGCCGGGCCTGTACGTGGGTAAGGTCGAGTCGGTCAGCTCGCAGGATATAGAGCAGTTCAAGAAGATAGTGGTGGACCCGGCCATGAGTCCCCAGGACCTCGAAGCGGTAAGGGTCGTCGTCGACTGGGCCGGCAGGGAGGGGTAGGGCAGCGGATGGAGCAGGCCTCCGTCGTACGTGCCGCCATCGTCGTTGCGATCGCCGCGTTACTCGACGCCGTCGTGGTTCCCTACCTCACCTTCGGCTTCTTCTCGCCGAGGCTGACCCTGATCGCGGTCGTCTTCGCCGTCGCCCCGCTGAGAGACCTACAGGCCGTGTTGCTCGGCTTCTTCGGGGGCATACTCCTCGACGCCCTGGGCAGCGACCTCTTCGGGGTAGGGGCGCTAGGGGGTCTGTTCGCGGCCATGCTCGCCTCCCGCGCGAGCGCCGTGCGAAGAAGGGGGTCGGAGAGGGTGCTCCTCGCCCAGGTAGCCGGCCTCGCCGTCGCCGGTTACGACCTCCTCGGCTACACCGCCCGCTGGCTCGCCGGACTCGCAGTACCCCAATTGGGAGAGTACGCCGTAGGCGGCGTACTCCCCGACGCTCTCATCAATGCCCTTCTAGCCTTCCTGGTCGGCGGTTGGCTGCTCGGCGTCGTTAACGTCAAGGCCCCCAACGGTTGGGAAAAGTGAGAGCGGTTTGCGAAGCAAACCGCTCTACGTGCGGGGATTCCCCTCGGACTTCAGCCTCGCCTGTATCACGATGCTCTGGACAAGCCCTACGGACATCATGCTGACGAGCAAGTTGCTGCGCCCGTAGCTAACGAAGGGTAGTGGCAGACCGGTAACCGGCATCATGCCCATCGCCATCCCGACGTTTATGAGCGCGTGGAAGGTCAGCATCGTCGCAACCCCCACCGCGATAAGCACCCCAAAGCGGTCACGCGAGATCGTCGCGGCGTGCAGCACGCGCCAGACCAGCAGGAAGAAAAGGATCAGCACGACGAGCGACCCAACGAATCCGACCTTCTCTGCGAGGTTGGAGAAGATGAAGTCCGTGCGGTCCTCTGGCAGATAACCGAGGTCGCCCAGTGTCCCCGACGAGCGGAGGCCCTTGCCCATGAGTCCTCCCGAGCCTATGGCCATCTTCGAGTTCTCGACCTGGTAGCTCACCCCGGGGACGCTCTGGGGGTCGAGGAAGGAGGTGAGGCGCGCGATCTGGTAGTCCTCCAGGATCTTGAACTCGATCGCGATGAAGACGGCCACGCACCCGGCCGCGAAAATCCCCGCAAGCTGGTACCACCTGGCTCCGCCCACGAAGACAACGGCCACGAAGATGGCCCCGAACACCATCGCGGTCCCTAGGTCAGGCTGCGCGAGCACGAGTAACACGGGCACCGTAATGATGCCGAGGGCCTTCAGGAACGTCATGTTGTGCGCAAAGCTGTTCGCGGCCACATAGCCGGCGAGAACCACGATCGACAGCGGCTTGGCGAACTCAGAGGGTTGCACCTCGAAGGGTCCGATCCCGATCCAGCTCTGCGCCCCGTTGACCGAGAAGCCAGCGACGAGCACCGCCACCAACATCACTACCGTTACCCCGTAGACGAACCTGAGATGCCGCCCAAGCCACCTGTAATCCAGCAGAGCGAGCACGACGGCTCCGGTGAACCCGGCAGCGAGCCCGAGGCCCTGGTTGACGGCGTAGAGCTGCCTGTAGTCGGCCTCGGCGGAATAGATGGCGAGGACCCCGATCCCACCAAGAGCCAGGGCGGTGAGGAAGAGGAGCAAGTCCGAGCGGCGCAGCCGATGCGCGATGCTTATCTTCTCGGGTTTCTTGCCCCTGGTGACGGGGACCGCTGGACTGGTTCTTACTGCGCGCACAGCCCAAAGATACAAAATCTGCGCGCGTTCGGCAACGGCCAGCCACAGGAACACTGCCAGATCGTGGCTGCATCCCCTGCTCGGGGCGTAAGTTCGACCCTTGGCTTGTGGTCGACGCGGAGCATGGCGGGTATACTGTTGCGTCGTGGGGTACGTTGTGTACGCCCGTAGTAGCCTGATAAATTCTAGGAGATCGTGATGTTTGCGGTTGTACAGAGCGGTGGAAAGCAGTACAGGGTCGAAGAAGGTCAGGAGCTCGTCGTCGACCGCCTGGATGGTGAGGTCGGGGATACCTTGGAGCTTCCCGTCGGCTTCTCGGTCGACGAAGGGGGGTTCGACCTCGGCGAAAAGAAGGCGAGCGTCGAGATCCTGGACCATCTGCGGGGAGACAAGATCCACGTCTACAAGTACAAGCCGAAAAAGGACTACAGGAAGAAGACCGGGCACAGGCAGGAGCTGACCAGGGTGAGGGTGCTGGAGGTATCTGATGGCTCATAAGAAGGGCGGGGGCTCCTCGCGTAACGGCCGCGACTCTGCCGGCAGGAGGCTCGGGGTAAAGGCATACGGGGGCCAGGTGGTCACAGCGGGGAGCATCATCGTGCGCCAGCGTGGCTCGAAGGTGAACCCCGGAGCGAACGTCGGCAAGGGCTCCGACGACACACTCTTCGCCAGGGTCTCTGGCAGGGTCGACTTCGACCGCTCCAGGGGCAAGAGCGTCGTTAGCGTGGTCGAGGAGCCTATTTTCGAGGAGGCCACGGCCTGACCTTCGTCCTTCACGGGGGTCTTTAGCCCCTTTGCAGTTCGTAGATGAAGCCAGCTTCATCGTCCGCGGAGGCCGCGGGGGCGACGGCAGCGTCTCTTTCAACCGCGAGAAGTACAAGCCGCGCGGCGGCCCCGACGGCGGTCGTGGCGGCGACGGCGGGGCCGTGATCCTGATCTCCACGGAAGACCTCTCTACCCTCGAACCCCACGCGTACCGCAACGTAGTGAAAGCGGGCCGTGGCACCCACGGTTCATCCAATAACAAGGCGGGCGAGCGCGGAAAGGATGTCGTGCTCGAGGTCCCCGTAGGGACGCAGGTCTTCGACGACGACGGCCTCCTGACCGACCTCTCAGAACCTTCAGAGACCTTCACCGTCGCCGGCGGCGGCGAGGGCGGACGTGGCAACGGGTCCTTCGCGACCTCCACTCGACAGGCGCCGGCCTTCAGGGAGCGGGGATTGCCAGGGGAGGAGCGTGAGATCCGCCTGGAGCTCAAGGTCCTCTCGGACGTCGGCCTCGTCGGCCTGCCCAACGCAGGGAAGTCTTCGCTGCTCCGAGCACTCAGCGCCGCCCGTCCGAGGGTGGGCGAATATCCGTTCACGACGCTGGCACCCCAGCTTGGGGTCGTGGACGAGAGGGCTTACCGCGGACGGTTCGTGGTGGCAGACATCCCAGGCCTTATCTCTGGGGCCAGCGAGGGTAGAGGCCTCGGCAACCGCTTCCTCAGGCACGTGGCAAGGGCGCGACTCCTCGCTCTCGTACTCGACGCGAGCGAAGACCCGGAAGGGGCAGAGGGTACGCTGCGGGCAGAGCTCCACGCCGCCAGACTCTCGGAGAAGCCTATGGTCGTCGTGTTGAACAAGGTCGACCTACTCGACGACGAGCTGAGAGCCTACCTGCGGGATGCCTTCCCCGGAGCCCATCAGGTCTCGGCGGCCACGGCGGAAGGCGTTGGCGGGCTGCGCGACGGGTTCGAGGAGAGGCTGCGCGAGATGGGAGAGGAGCCTGACCGAACCGGTGTTCCGGAGCGTGAGCACCGCGTCTTCAGGCCGACGTGGAAGGGCGTGCGCGTGGAGCACGAGAACGGTGGCTACGTCGTCACGGGCGAGGGCCTCGAGCGGCTCGCGCTCAAGACGGACTGGGGTAACAGGGAGGGCGTCGAACGTTTCCAGCGCGAGCTCGAGAAGATCGGAGTCGTGGGAGCCTTGCGGCGGGCCGGCGCGACGAGGGGCGATGAGGTCAGGATCGGCGAGACGGTGTTCGACTTCCAGTGAGGTGGGCGTGAGAGTAGGGATCTTCGGCGGCACCTTCGACCCCGTGCATCAGGGGCACATGATCGTCGCGGAGCAGGTCATGACCGAGCTCCGCCTGGCCCGGGTCGTTTTCGTGCCAGGTGGCATCCCGCCGCACAAAGAGGCCTCGAGCGTCAGGGCTACAGCGCCTGACCGGCTCGCCATGGTCGAGGCCGCCGCCGAAGGGAACGAGCACTTCAGCGTAGACAGAGTCGAGATCGACGCCGGACGTCCGATGCACAGCGTCGAGACCGTGAGAATTCTTAGGGAACGCTCGCCCGATGACGACTGGTACTTCATCACGGGTGCTGATGAGGTGTCGAATCTGCTCGCGTGGAGAGAGCCTGACCGCCTGCTCGAGCAGGTAGTCATGGTCGCGGCGACGCGGCCCGGTTACGACCTCTCGAAGCTGGACCACCTCGAAGCCGCCCTGAGAAACTTCGACCGGATCTTCCCCGTCGAGTGTACGAGAGTCGACATCTCGGCCACGGCGATCCGGCGCAGGATGTTGCAGAGAAAGAGTATCAGGTACCTGGTGCCTGAGGGGGTGCGTGAGATCATCGAGAACAGGAGCCTCTACAGAGGAGATGGAAGCCGAACGGAAGGAGGGCTAGTGGAGGAGGAGATCCGGTGAGGCGCGACGAGTCCGTCGCAAGAGAAGCGAAATTCGCGACAGAAGGCGAGGCGCTTACCTACGAGATGGCAGCCACGGCGGCCCGCGCAGCGAGCGAGATGTTCGCAAAAGACGTGACCCTGATAGACCTCAGGGGTCTCGTCTCCTACGCTGACTACTTCGTGATAGCCAGCGCCCAGACCGAGCGCCAGACTCGCCGCGTGGCCCAGGAGGTCATAGAGCGCATGATCGAGAAGGGCCACCGTCCACGCACCAAGCGCCTCGACGAGGGGACGGCCTGGATCAGCCTCGACTTCCTCGACGTGGTGGTCCATATCTTCACCGACGAAGCCCGCGACTACTACCGGCTCGAATCCCTCTGGCGCAGCGCCCCCCAGGAGCGCTGGCAGGAGTAGCCGGACGTACGTTGACACCCCTGAAGACGGTGCATATACTCTGACGACCTTTTCGGGGCCGTAGCTCAGCTGGGAGAGCGCCGCGCTGGCAGCGCGGAGGTCAGGGGTTCGATCCCCCTCGGCTCCACCCCACGAGTCCTGATACCTGCCACGCGAAGCCGTGCTCTGCGGAGAAGGTGTTATCCCGTGTCTCCTCCCGACTACAGCCCCGGCTGATTTGCTCGGCACGAGCGTTTGCTCCATGGTCAGCAAGGTAGTATCTTGACTTGTCCGAATCTACCGGAGTCAATGAAAGGCGGCCCGCCATGAGCATTCCGTTAGGTCTGCTACTGCTGTGCACAGCCATGGTACTCGCGGTCGGTGGCCTGATACTCGTGGAGCGGTTGGTGCCGACCGGCGTGCGCAGGCAACACAACGACGTCGCTGGCTTTATCTACGCGGTGCTCGGGGTGGTATATGCCGTGCTGCTCGGGCTAATGGTCGTGGCGGTGTGGGAGGAATGGAACCAGGCAGCACAGACTGCGGACGAAGAAGCCAGCTCGCTGTCCGAGATCTTCTGGCTAGCCGATAGGATGCCCAAGTCGGAAGGGCGCCACACCCAGGAACTCGCCCGCTCCTACGCCAGGGTGGTGATCAACGAGGAGTGGCCGCTTATGGAACAGGAGAACTCAAGCCCGAAAGCGTGGGACCTGCTGGATGAGATCAGGGTCGACCTGCAGAGCTTCGAACCATCCACCCAGGGACAGCAGGTACTCTACGAACAGGGGTTCGAGCGTATGCGCGACCTCTCGGATGCCAGACGAGACCGGTTGCTCGAAGCCGAGCAGGGATTGCCGGCCATCCTTTGGATCGTGCTCATAGTGGGTGGAATCATCGTGGTAAGCTTCACCTATCTCTTCGGCCTGGATAGCACCCTGGTCCACCTTCTCATGGTAGCCGCTCTGGCCCTGATCATCTCCCTCGTGCTCTTCACGGTCGCCGCACTCGATTACCCGTTCAAAGGCGACATAACGATCGGCCCCGATGCCATGGAACAGGTCCTCGGCAGGTTCGAAAGCAGCAAACTCAGCGATCTCTGAAGTCGCAGCTTGTAGGGGCGCTTCGCGAACCGCCCTAAACCTTCCTCCCATCAGTCCCGATAACCCGTTCGGTGAAAGACGACGCTTTCGAAACGGCCACGCGCGGTCCTGGTGCGCTTCGGAGACCGAGGGCAGGCGCCTTTGCGCGTTACAGGCCGCATGTAATCGTGTCGATGCTGGTCATGATCGTGCTGGCGGGTGGCGCGTTCTACACGGCGCGTCTCTCGGAAGGGGCGCCGAGGATCGTCTACACCGCCTCTCTGGAGGAGATAGAAGATGAATCTCAGGATTCGCTCAGGGTAGACATAAACACCGCCGACGTCGAGGAGCTAGACGAGTTGCCCGAGGTCGGGCCGTCGACGGCCGAGAGTATCGTCGAGTACAGGCAGACCAACGGGCAGTTTTCCTCGGTAGACGAGCTCGAAGAGATACCGGGGATAGGGCCTGAGACGCTGGAGAAGATAGCGCCCTTTGCTACTATCTAGGGACGTGAGGCGGCGCGGGCCTGACCTGGATCTCAGCCCTCCCGTAAGGCTGGACCTTTGGGCGATCCTGCTCGCCGCCGGGGTCGCGGTCGGAACGCTCGCACCACCCCTCGCCCCACTGCTCCTCGCGTCAGGTTCCATCGTCTCCATAGGCGCGCTGTTGTGGCGGGACCTCGTCCCCACCGAATGGCGTCTCATGGCAATCCTGGCACCCGTCTTCGCCGCAGTAGGGGTCGCGATCGCACTCCTGCACGCTGCGACGCCTGACCCACTCGCCGAACTGGCCGCCATGGAGCCGGGGGAGGTCGTGCTCGTCGGCCGTATAGCCTCGCCTCCCGAAAGTAGCAGCTTCGGCTATATGGCAGACCTCAGGGTCGAGAGCCTCTGGTACGAGGGCAGGGAGGTCCTGCGTGGTGGAGGGGTCGAGGTCTTCGCCGGCGACCTCAGCATCCGCGTCGGCGACAGAGTAAGGGTAGTCGGCGAGATCTCACGCCCCCAGATCGGTGAGGACGGCTTCGATTACAGCCGATACCTCGCGACGAAGAAGATTAGCGCCCTCGTCGAGGCGACGAGTGTGAGGCCGGTGGGGGAGGAGCGGGGTTGGATCGGCCAGGTACACCGTCGTACGGACATCGCGCTCGCATACGGCCTCAGGCCGCGCGAGGCTGCCGTCGTGCGGGGGATGGTGCTGGGAGATCGCTCGCTGATGCCCGAAGAGTTGGAGAAGTCCTTTCAGATCTCAGGAGTAACCCACGTACTCGCCATCTCGGGCCAGCACGTCGTGATACTTGCGGCCGTGATCTACTTCGCCATCCGCCTCTTCGCCGTTCCTGCCGGGCTACGCGCCGGCGTTACGATGGGCCTGATCTGGCTCTACATCCTGATCGCCGGCGCCCCTCCATCGGCCATCAGGGCCGGGGTCGTGGCAACGTTCG
>Ga0136632_10000043_pt1 | contig 27675 bp, 25 predicted proteins | sample AntDrymUQ6112106_2_FD_104670 | JGI IMG/M metagenome (GOLD analysis project Ga0136632, IMG submission 104670) | Polar desert sand microbial communities from Dry Valleys, Antarctica - metaG UQ611 (21.06) | ecosystem: Environmental > Terrestrial > Soil > Desert | place: Antarctica: Dry Valley...
AGCGTGCGACCTCGCCGAGCAGCTCACCGCGATGGAGAACGCGAGCCCCTCTCTCGAGCGCGGCCACGAGCTCGGGATTTTCCGTGCTGATAGCCGTGGAGACGACGATCTCGGCATCCTCGGGGACGTTCGCCGCATCGTGGCCGATCAGCGGCTCGATCCCGGTCGCGCGCAAGCGCTTGCAATAGGACGAGTCGGCGCGGTCGGACCCGCTCACGGTCGCGCCCAGAGCCTGCGCGACGAGCGCCAGCCCACTCATCCCCGCCCCGCCGATGCCGATCAAGTGCAGGGCACGGCCCGCCCACGGAGCTTCGCTCATCGCCGGGTCACGATAACGACGGGATCAGCGGCCCCGGACGCGAAACGGGGCGCCGTCCCGATTGGAACGACGCCCCGTGAACGCTTCAGGCTGGACTCGCGGTGACTACTCGCCGCTGCTGCCCGACCCGCAGGCCGGCAGGTCGAGCTCCGTCGCGACGGTCACGCCGCTGGCCGATGCGGTGACGCCCTTCTGGGTCGCCTCGCGGGCCTCGTCGACGTTGCCGTCCTCGAACGCGCTGGCGCCCGCCTTGTAGTTGGTCGAGACGTCCTCGAACGCCTTGATCAACTCGTCGTACTTCGCCTGCTTGTCGGCCGGCGCCTCGATGCCCTCGAGCTCCGTGTTGAGCTCGTCGAGCAGGTCCGCCGTCTTGTTGAGGACCTCCGCGCGGGACGCGTTGTCGCTGACGTCCTGAGCATCCTTCTGGAGGTCGTTCAGGCGGCTCTGGAACGAGGCACAGGCCGCATTCGCCTCCTCGGTGAAGGCGCCGGAGTCGGCGCCTGCTCCGCCGGTGTCGGCGCCTGCTCCGCCGGTGTCGGCCCCAGCGCCGGTGTCGGTCTGGCCGGTGCTCGCGCCAGTCGTGTCCTTCTTGTCCTTGTCGTCATCGTCATCGCCGCCGCAGGCGGCAAGGCCAAGCACGAGACCCGTGGCCATGATCGGGGCGAGGAAGCGCAGCTTACGCATGCAGGAGATCCCTTCTTCGGTTGCGGTCGAGGTGGCATCCTAGCCGCTATTCGAGCATTGCGAGCGTCTCGCGCGCGATCACGTCGGCGGCATCCGGACGCGCCAAGGCACGCGCCGCGGTGGCCATCTGCGCGAGCTTTCCGGGTGAGGACAGCAATTCGGCCACCTCGCGCGCGAGACGGGGTCCGGAGAGCTCGGCATCGGGGACGACGCGGTCGGCCCCGGCGTCGGCCATCCACTGCGCGTTGGCGCGCTGGTGGTCCGCTGTCGCGGTGGGATAGGGCACGAGCAGGGCCGGCAGGCCGGCCGCGGCGAGCTCGAACACCGACCCCCCGGCGCGGGCAGCGGCCAGGTCGGCGGCCGCGAGCGCATCCGCGAACGGCTCGACGTAGGCGTGCAGCAGATAGTGCTCCGGCGACCCGAGCGCGTCGAGTCGCGCACGCAGGGCGTCGTAGTCGCGCCGCCCGCAGGTGTGGAGCACGCTGCAGGGAGCGGGCGCCCCGCCGGCCGGCGCGGTCGCGCCGAACGCCTCGAGCGCCGCGTCGTTGAGCGAGCGGGCGCCGAGCGAGCCGCCGAAGACCAGCAGGCAGGGCCCGTGCGCCGGCACCCCGAGCCGGGCGCGCGCGGCGGCGGCGTCGGCGCTACCCGTGCCGGCCGGGACCGGGCGCCCGGTGACGAGGTAGCGCGAGCCGTCGCGAACCGGCAGGTCGAAGGCGAGGAACACCCGCCGTGCGAGCGGGGCGAGCATGCGGTTGGCGAGGCCGAGATGGCTGTCGGCCTCGGTCAGCGCGAGCGGCAGGCCGAGCGACCGCGCCGCCAGCCCGGCGGGCGCGGCGACGTAGCCGCCGCCGCCGATCACGGCGTCCGCGCCGCGCGCGCGCAGCAGCCGCCGGGCGCGCAGCGTCGCGTACACGGCCAGCCCGAGCGCGCGCGCCGCCCGCAGCGGGTTGCGGCGGTCGAGGCCGGCGACGGGCAGCGTCTCGAGCTCGAACCCGGCGCGCGGCACGAGCTCCGCCTCGGCGCGCTCGCCACCGAGGAACGAGACTTCTGCGCCTCTAGCCCGTAGCGCGTCCGCGACGGCCAGCGCCGGCACGACGTGCCCCGCTGTCCCGCCGGCGGCGATCACGATTCGCGGCATCGCTGCGAGCACCCCCTTCGATCGCGCGCAGGCCCGAGCTGACCGGGCGCTCCCCGGCCCGCACCCCGCCTTGCGCGGCGACGTTCAGCAGCAAGCCCATCGCGCCGAGCACGATGATCATGTTCGAGTTGCCGTAGGAGATGAACGGCAGCGGTACGCCGGTCAGCGGCGCGAGGCCGAGCGCGGCGAACAGGTTGACGATCGCCTGGCAGAGGATCAGCGAGGTCAGCCCGGCCGCGAGCAGCTTCGAGTAGCGGTCCCCGGCGAGCTTCGCCGTACGCAGGCCGCCGTAGGCGAGCATCCCGAACAGGGCGACGAGCACGGCCATCCCGAGCACGCCGGTCTCCTCGCCGATGATTGCCACGATCATGTCGGTGTGGGCCTCGGGCAGGTAGAAGATCTTCTGGACCGACTCGCCGAGCCCGACGCCGAACGGCCCGCCCGAGCCGATGCCGATCATCGCCTGCACGGTCTGGTAGCCGCCGCCGCTCGGGTCCGCCCACGGGTCGAGGAACGCCGTCAGCCGCGCACGCCGATAGGGCGCCGCGAGCGCGACCAGCAGCGCGACGAACACGAGTCCGCCGACGACGATCGCGAGCTTGCGGATCGGCACGCCGGCGACGACGAGCAGCGACCCGATCGAGAGGCAGACGACGATCGCCGTGCCCATGTCCGGCTGCGCCAGCAGCAGCACGCAGGCGGCGCCGACGATCAGCAGCAACGGGTTCGCGAGCCGCCGCAGCGATCCCGTCACCGACGGCCGGGCCGCCAGCAACTGGACCGCGTACAGCACCAGCGCGAGCTTCAGCAGCTCCGCCGGCTGGAACTGCACCGGCCCCGCGCCGAGCCAGCGGCGCGCGCCGTTGAGCTCGACGCCGACGCCCGGAAGCATCACCGCGAGCGTCAGCCCGAAGCCGGCGAAGAGCAACACCGGCGTGAGCGCGCGCACGGTCGAGAGGCCGCGCCGCGAGAGGAAGTGCAGCAGCGCGAGGCCCACGACTCCGAAGACGACGTAGCGCTTGAGGTAGTAGGACGGGTCGCCCGAGCCGCCGAGCAGCGACTCCGCCGAGCTCGCCGAGTAGACCATCACCGCACCGCCCGCGAGCATGCACAGCGTCGCCGTGTAGAGGAGCGTGTACTCGAGTGACGCGGGCGCCTCCTTGCGGGGCCGGCGCCCACCCCAGGCGGCTTTCGCGCGGGCGGCCATCCAGGCCTCCTTCGACGCGCGCGCGTGAAATCATCCTGTACGCACGGGCGGGGCTCAGAGCCCCTCCACGAGCGCCCGAAAGCGATCGCCGCGGGCCTCGTAGTCCTCGAACTGGTCGAAGCTCGCGCACGCCGGCGAGAGCAGCACGACCTCGCCCGGCCGGGCGTCCGCGCGCGCGGCCTCGAAGGCAGTCTCGAGGTCGCCGCAGCGCAGCGTCGGTATCGCGTCGCCGAGGTCCGCCTCGATGCGCTCGGCGGCCTCGCCGATCAGGTAGCAGGCGCGGCAGCGGGCCGCGGCCGAAGCACGCAGGCCAGCGAACCCGCCCCCCTTGAGACTGCCCCCGAGGATCGCGTGCACGCCGCCTTCGAATGCCTCGAGGGCCACCCGCGCCGAGGCGACGTTGGTCGCCTTCGAGTCGTTGACGTAGAGCACGCCGTCGCGCTCGGCCACCTCCTCGAGGCGGTGCGGCACGCCGGCGAAAGTCGTGAGCGCTTCGACGACCGCCTCCGCCGCGATCCCCGACGCGAGCGCGGCCGCAGCCGCTGCGGCCGCGTTCTCGACGTTGTGCGCGCCGCGCAGGCGCAGATCGCTCGTCGCGATCAGCCGCACGCCCTCCCACCAGAGCGCTCCCTCGCGCAGGGCGAGCTCGGCCGATTCGTCACCGAACGCGACCACGCGGCCCTGACCCTGCAGGGCGATCCCGCGCTCGGCACGCGGGTCGAGCGCGCTCGGCACCACGGCGACGTCCTCGGGGCGCTGGTTGGCGAACACGCTCAGCTTCGCCTCGCGGTAGGCGTCGAGCGTCCCGTGGCGGTCGAGATGGTCCTCTGCGAGATTCAGCAGCAGCGCGCATTCGGGCGCGAACGCCGAGCTGTCCTCGAGCTGGAAGCTGGAGGCCTCGCAGACGATCGTCGCCTCCGGGCCGAGCGCCCGCCCGCGTTCCGCGCCGGCCAGCGACGCCAGCGGCGTGCCGACGTTGCCCGCGACCGCCACCGGCAAGCCGGCGGCGCGCCAGATCTCGCCGAGCAGCTCCGTCGTCGTCGTCTTCCCGTTTGTCCCGGTGACGGCGACGAAGCGGTTCGGGATCAGCCGCCAGGCAAGCTCGAGCTCCCCGGTCACGACGACCCCGCGCCCGTGCGCGGCCTCGACCACGGCCGCCTCGTTGGGCACGCCCGGGCTCTTGACGACGGTGCGCGCTCGCTCGAGCAGATCGACGCCGTCGTGCGCGAGGTGGACCTCGACCCCCTCGAGCCCCGCGGCCTCTGCCGGCTCGCCGGCGTCCACGCCGATCACCTCCCCGTGCTCGCGAAGCGCCAGCGCGATCGCGGCGCCGGAGCGCGCCAGCCCGACGACCAGGTAGGGGCCCTGCGGGAGCGCCGGACGCCGCATCGTCACACCAGCGACTGCTGGTACAGCGTGAAGCCGATCGCCGAGCAGATCGCCGCGACGATCCAGAAGCGCAGGATGATCTTCGTCTCCGACCACGCCATCAGCTCGAAGTGGTGGTGCACCGGCGCCATCAGGAAGACGCGCCGGCGAAAGCGCTGGAAGGCGAACACCTGGATCGCCACCGACAGCGCCTCGATGACGAAGATCCCGCCAATGATCAGCAACAGCACCTCGGTCTGCGTCATCACGGCCAGCGCGGCGATCGCGCCGCCCATCCCGAGCGAGCCGGTGTCGCCCATGAAGATCCCCGCCGGAAACGAGTTGAACCAGAGGAAGCCGACACATGCTCCGACCAGGCAGGAGGCCAGCAGCGCCAGGTCCTCCTGGCCGGTCGTGATGAAGCACATCGCCGTGAACGCGAGCAGGACGATCGCGCAGCAACCGGCGGCGAGCCCGTCGAGCCCGTCGGTGAGGTTGACGCCGTTGCTCGCTCCGGCCACCACGAGGAAGATCAGCGCCGCGTAGACCGGCTGTAAGGTGAGCGAGCCGATCTCGATCGGGACGTTGAGGTCGACGGCCGCGTCGAAGACGCGCAGCTTCAACTGCGGCAGTAGTCCGACGTACTCGGTCGCGACATAGCTGAGGCCGATGGCGATCAGCGCCTGGATCAGGAGCTTGTGGCGAGCCGAGACGCCGAGCGAGCGCCTGTGCGAGATCTTCGTCCAGTCGTCGAGGAACCCGAGCCCGGCGCAGGCGAGCGCGGTGGCGAGCACCGCCAGGCTCGCTGCGTCGTAGTCGCCGAGGATCAGGAACGGCACCGCGATCGCGACGAACATGATCAGCCCGCCCATCGTCGGCGTGCCGGCCTTCGCGTGATGGCCCTCGGGACCGTCCTCGCGGATGTGTTGGCCGAACTCCTGCTCGCGCAGGAACTCGATGAACTTCGGGCCGAGGAAGATGCAGATCAGCAGCGAGGCCATCCCCGCGATCAGGATCTCGCCTAGCACGCGAGCACCCGCTCGAGCCCGACCGAGCGCGATCCCTTGATCAGCACGCGGTCACCGGCGGCGGCCACCTCCTCGAGCACGGCGGCGGCCTCCTCGGCGCTCGCGACCGCCTGTGCCTCGCCGCCGAAACGCTCGCGATAGCCAAGCGCGAGCTCGCCGACGGCGATCAGCACGTCGATTCCGAGCGCGTCGGCCTGCTCGCCGACGGCGCGATGGAACTCGGCCTCGCGATCGCCGAGCTCGGCCATGCCGCCGAGGACCGCGATGCGGCGCTGCGCGGGACTGCCCGCGAGGTGCTCGAGCGCTGCGCGCATCGACATGGGGTTGGCGTTGTAGCAGTCGTTGACGACCGTGACGCCCCCGGGCAGCTCGACGACCTCGCCGCGCAGCGAGGAGAAGGCGACGTCGACCCTCCCGCTCGGGCGCACCCCGACGGCCTGCGCAGCCGCGACCGCCGCGAGCGTGTTGTCGAGGTTGTACGGCTGGTCGTAGTCGAGTTCGAGCTCGACGACCTCGCCGCGCGCGTCGATTGTCGCGGTCCCGGCCTCGAAGTTCGTCAGCGCGACGTCGCCCCCGGCTCCGAACGTGACCGTCTCGAGGTCCTCGCGCACGTGCGGGACCAGCAGCGGCTCGTCGGCGGGGATCACGCAGGTCGCGCCATGCGGTAGATCGCGGATCAGTTCGGCCTTCGCCGCCGCGACGCGCTCGACCGTGCCGAGCAGCTCGAGGTGGACCGGGCCGACGTTGACGATCACGCCGACGTCGGGTCGGGCGATCGCGGTCAGCTCGGCGATCTGGCCCTCGCCGCGCATCGCGAGCTCCAGCACCAGCGCCTCGACGCCGCGCTCGGCCTCGAGCACGGCCAGCGGCAGCCCGATCTCGGTGTTGTAGTTCTCGCGGCTCGCGTGCGTCCGCCGGTCGCTCGCGAGCAACGCGGCGAGGATGTCCTTGGTCGAGGTCTTGCCGGTCGAGCCCGTTACCGCAAGCACCGCGCAGCCGAGCTCGCTGCGCCAGGCGGTCGCGAGCCGCGCTAAGGCCGCAGCCGAGTCGTCGGCGGCGAGGATCGCAGCGCTCGCGGAGGCGTCCGACAGCGCGTCGGCGTGGGCCGGCTCGACCAGCGCCCCCCACGCGCCTGCCTCGAGTGCATCCGCCGCGTACGCGCCACCGTCAGCGCGCTCGCCGTCGATCCCCACGAACAGATCGCCGGCGCCGACCGTGCGCGAGTCGACGACCGCGCGCCGCGGGCCTTCGGCGGTGGCCTGACCGGCGACCAGCCGCGCGCCGGCGGCGGCCGCGACCCAGCCCGCGTCGACGCCCTTCACGCCGGTGCCCCGTCATGAGGTGCGCTCACCGCGGGGCGCGCCCGCAGCGCCTCGCGCGCGACCTCGACGTCGTCGAAGGGCTCCTTGCGCCCGTCCGCGAACTCCTGTCCGCGTTCGTGACCCTTGCCGGCGATCACGATCGTGTCGCCGGCGGCGGCGCTCGCGATCGCGTGCTCGATCGCGGCGCGGCGGTCTACCTCCGTCTGCGCGCCGGCGCCCGCCCCCGCCGCGACCTCGGCGATGATCGCGGCCGGGTCTTCGGAGCGCGGGTTGTCGGAGGTGACGATCACGCGGTCGGCGAGCTCCGCCGCGGCCGCGCCCATTAATGGCCGCTTTGAGCGGTCGCGATCGCCGCCGGCGCCGAAGACGACGTACAGGCGCCCGCGCGTCAGCTCGCGCGCGGCCCGCAGGACGTTGTCGAGCGAGTCGGGCGTGTGGGCGTAGTCCACGAGCACCGCGAATGGCTGGCCTTCGTCGACCGACTCGAACCGGCCGGGTACCTGCTCGGCGGCGGCAAGGCCCTCCCGGATGGCCTCTTGATCGGCGCCGAGCGCGCGCGCCGCCGCGATCGCGCCGAGCGCATTCTGGACGTTGAACAGCCCGGGCAGGGGCAGCTCGAGTGCCAGCTCGCCGTCCGGGGTCGCGCAGCTGAAGCTCGATCCGGCGGCGCCCGCGCGCACGTCATGCGCGCGATAGTCGGCGTCCCGGTCGATCGCGAACGTGAGCGCACCCGCGCCGAGGTCGGCGGCAAGACGCCGGCCGTACGGATCGTCGACGTTCACGACGGCCGCTTCGCCTGCCCCGTCGAACAGCCGTCGCTTGGCCGCGAAGTAGCCCTCCATGTCGGGATGGAAGTCGAGATGGTCCTGGGTCAGGTTCGTGAATACGCGGCAGGCAAAGCCCACGCCGTCCGTTCGTCGCAGCTCGAGCGCGTGCGAGGAGACCTCCATCGCGCAGGCGCGGTCGCCGCCGTCGAGCATCGCGCGGAAGGTCCGTTGCAGGTCGATCGCCTCCGGCGTCGTGCGCTCGACCGGCCGCTGCTCGCCCGCCACGACCGAAGCGACGGTCCCGAGCAGGCCCGTCGGACGGCCCGCGGCCTCGAGCAGCGCCCGTACCAGGAACGCGGTCGTCGTCTTGCCGTTGGTGCCGGTGATGCCGACGACGTCGAGCTCGGCGGTCGGATCGCCGAAGAAGCGCGCCGCGGCCGGCGCCATCGTCGCGCGCGCGTCGTCGACCACGAGCTCGGGCACCCCGAGCCCGAGCGGGCGCTCACAGATCAGCGCCGAGGCTCCGCGCTCGACTGCCTGAGGGGCGAAATCGTGTCCGTCGGCGGTGAACCCGGGCACGCAGAAGAACAACACTCCCGGGCCCACTCGCTCGCTCGAGTAGGCGAGGTCCGCGATCTCGACTTCGTCCCCGGTCCCCATCAGCTCTCGCAGGGTCACGGTCAGGCGAGTCTAGAGCCAGGACTGGAGCGACTACTGGAGCGGACCGGTCCGCGCCACGTCGCGTATCGTGCGCGCCGATGGAAGCCTCGTCCCTGCGCAACCGGCTCGTGATGGCCACCGCCATGTGGCGGGAGGCGAGCGACGAGCCGCTGCCGAAACTCTCGCAAGGCGACCCGGCGGACCAGATCGCCGAGCTCGAGCTGCGAGTCGTCGACCTACTCTGCGCCGAGGCCAGCACGCTCACCGCGCGCGAGACCGCGACCAAGACATGGGACATGGTTCACGACCGCGCCGACGACGATCCGGTCAAGCAGCGCGTGGTCGAATGCCACGAGCGGCTGGCGAAGCTCGCGGCCGAGTCGCCGCCCGAAGAGTAAGCGGGCGCGTCCGCTAGCGCGGCGGGATGCGCAGGTAGGGCAACGCGAACGAGACGATCTTTTCGAACGCGGGGGCCGCGACGACGCCGCCGTAGTAGGCGCCCTGGGGCTCGTCGACCGACACCGCGACCAGCAGGCGCGGCCGGCGCGCCGGCGCGTAGCCGATGAACGAGGCGAAGTACTTGTTCTCGTAGTAGCCGCCGTTGGGGTTTGCCTTCTCGGCGGTGCCCGTCTTCCCGGCCAGCTGGTAGCCCTTGACGGCGGCCTCGGACGCGGTTCCGTTCTGACCGAAGACGCCCTCGAGCATGTGCGAGACCTGGCCCGCGACCCGGCGCGAGAGCACCCGCCGCTTCGGTGCGGGCGCCCCGCGCACGATGTGCGGGCGCACCGCGACGCCGCCGTTCGCGATCGCGGCGTAGGCGGCCGCCATCTGGACCTGCGTGACCGCGATCCCCTGGCCGATCGGCATGTTCCCCATCGACGAGCCCGAGTAGTCGGACGGGCGCAGCATGATCCCGCTCGCCTCGCCGGGCAGGTCAATGCCGGTCATGGCGCCGAAGCCGAAGCGGCGCACCCAGCGGTCGAAGCGCTGCGCGCCGAGCTGCAGGCCGATCTTGACCGTGCCGACGTTCGAGGATTGGGCGAGCACCTGACCGACCGTCAGCGTGACGGCGCCGCGCGGGTGCGCCTCCTCGATCGTGCGGTCGGCGACCTGGAGCGTCGGCGGTAGCGACAGCGTCGTGTTCGGGCGGACGAGGCGCTCTGACAGCGATCCGGCGACCGTCATCGGCTTGAACGTCGAGCCGGGCTCGTAGCTCGCGGCGATCGCCCGGTTCTGGCGCGCATAGGCCGGCGCGCCGGAGATGTCGTTGGCGTTCACGCGCGGCCAATTCGCCAGCGCCAGGATCTCCCCGTTGCGCGGATCCATCACGATCGCGCTCGCGCCCTTCGGCTTGTAGGTGGCGCCGATCTCGGCCAGTACCGCCTCCGTGCGCTCCTGGATCGCCGTGTCGATCGTGAGCTCCAGGTCCTCGCCCGCTTCGGCGGGCCGCGTGTCCGCGATCCGAATCGGCTTGCCGAGCGCGTCCTTGACGAGCCGCCGATCGCCGTCCCTGCCGTGCAGGTCCTGCTCGTGCGCCTGCTCGAGGCCCGCGAGCCCCTCGTTGTCGATGCCGACCGTGCCGAGCACCTGCGCCGCGAGCGACCCCTGCGGGTAGCGGCGACGAGGCTCGACGACCGTGTCGATGCCCTCGATCTCGAGACCCTTGACCCGCTCGCCCGCCTTGCCGTTGAGCTTTCGCTTCAGGTAGACGAAACCGCGGTCGCGATCGGAGAGCTTGTCGAGCAGCTCCTCGCGGCGCACGCGCAGGATCGGCGCGAGCCGCGCCGCGGCGGCGGCGGGATCGTCGAGCAGGAAGGGGTGGGCGAAGACCGTCGTCGCGTTCTCGGAGACCGCCAGCTCGGTGCCGTGCCGGTCGGTGATCGTCCCGCGGCGAGCCGGAACATCCAGATCCTCGACCTGCTGCTTGGCCGCCCGGCTGCGCAGGTCGTCCGCGCGCACCGTGCCGAGCCAGGCCGCGCGGCCGGCGGCCGCCACCAGCAACAGCAGGAAGATCGCGAACAGAAGGCCGATGCGCCGGTCGATCAGCTGCATCGGCGCCGCCTACTCCGTCCCGGTCCCCGCGCCCGGCGCGGTTGCGGGAGCGCCCGCGTGTGCCCCGTCATGCGGTGGGGCCGCGACCTGGGTCGGCTCGGCTGGCGCGACCGTCGCTTCGGGCGCGGGCGTCACCGGAGGAGCGGCTGTGGGATCGGTCACCGCACCCGGCGTCCCGTCCTGGGCCTGCGGGTTGGCCGGCTCGACGCGCGGCGGCGGCGTGGCCTCGGCGGTCGCCTGCGGCGGGGCGATCCGGGCCGCCGCGCGCTTGGCGTCGAGCTTGGGGTTCGCGCGTAGATAGCGGACGTCGCCGGGCTCGGGAAGGACGAGCCCGCGCTCGGCCGCGACGCGTTGGATGCGCTCGCTCGAGCCGAGGCGAGCGACCGCGCTGCGCAGCTCGGCGTTCTCGCGCCCGAGCTCCTCGACGCGCTCGGCGTCGCGCGCGACTCCGTTGCCGCGGTCGAGCAGGCCGACGTTCAGGAAGACGACGCCGACCAGCAGGGCACCGATCAGCGCGATCCAGCCGCGACCGCGCAACAGCCGGTCGAGCACCCCCGATAGCCCGCGGCGGGCGACCGGCGGGACGACCTTGGGCAGCGTGCGCCTTTGGGTCTTAGCCGGGCGGCGAGCCGGAGCCGGCCCCGAGCGCCGCCGCGCGGGACCCCTGCTCGGACCTGCCGGCCGTGGGCGCACCCGGGCGGGAGCGGTGGACGCGCGGGCGGCGGCGGCGCGCCCCATCAGGATCGCCCCCCGGGGCGAGCCTGCTGGGACGCTCGCTCCTCGGGGCGCAACTTTCGCGCACCGCGCAAGCGGCCCGACCGCGCGCGCGGGTTGGCGGCGATCTCGCCCTCGGTCGGCGAGATCGCGCGGCGTGTCAACAGCTCCGCCTCTGGGGTGCGCCCACAGGCGCAGACCGGAAGCTCCGGCGGGCAGATGCACCCCCGTGCGCGCTCGACGAGATAGCGCTTCACGCGCCGGTCTTCGAGCGAGTGGAAGGAGATCGCTGCGAGGCGCCCGTCCTCGGCGAGCAGCGCCCACGCGGCCGGCAGCGCGCGGTCCAGCGAGGCGAGCTCGTCGTTCACTGCGATCCGGATCGCCTGGAAGCTGCGCTTCGCCGGGTGGCCGCCGCTGAAGCGGGCGGGAGCGGGAACGGCCGCCTTGATCGCGTCGGTCAACTCGCCGGTCGTCGCGAACGGAGCCTGCTCGCGGCGGCGCACTATCTCACGCGCGATCCGGCGCGCGTAGCGCTCCTCCCCGTAGGTCCGCAGGACCTTCTCGAGCCGCTCCTGCGGCCAGCCGTTGACGACCGCGCGCGCGTCGAGCTCCTGGTCGGGGTCCATGCGCATGTCGAGCGGGGCGTCGTAGGAGTAGGAGAAGCCGCGCTCGCGCGTGTCGACCTGCTGTGAGGAGAGCCCGAGGTCGAGATAGCAGAGGTCGGGGCGCAGACCCTCGGCGGCAAGCTCGGCTAGACCGTCGGCGTAGTCCGCGCGCAGGAAGCGGGCCTCGCAGTCGAGCTCCGGGCGCAGCTCCTCGAAGCGCTGCTCGGCGGCGGGGTCGCGGTCGATGCAGACGAGCAGCCCCTGCGGGCCGATCCGCCCCGCGACGAGCTGCGCGTGACCGCCGGCGCCGAACGTGCAGTCGACTGCCGTCTCGCCGGGGCGGGGCTCGAGCAGCTCGATCAGCTCGCCGGCCAGCACGGGTGTATGGATGCGCGTCATCTCAAGAAGCATTGCCAAGGCTCTCCGCGATCTGGACGACCTTCTGCGCGCGCTCGGTCTGAGCGGCGTGCCAGGCCTTGGCGTCCCAGACCTCCAGCCGGTCGAGCGTGCCCGCGACGATGACCTCTTTCGCGAGGCTGGCGTGCTCCACCAGCGACTGGTTGAGCGTGACGCGCCCGGCGGCATCGAGATCGACGTCGAACGAGTTCTGGGCAAAGTAGCTCTCGAGGCCCCTACGTTCGGGGCTGAGCGGGTTGGCCTCCGGCAGCAGCTGGCTCGTGAACGCCTCGAAGCCGCTGGGCGTGAAGATGGCGACGCAGGGCTCGAGCCACGTCACGAGAACAACACCCTCGGAGAACACGGCGCGAAACCGCGGTGGGATGTTGAGCCTGTTCTTCGCGTCGAGCGAATATTCGAAATGGCCCCGGAACGCCAACTCTCTCTCCGCCCTTTCCCTGGAAGAATTCGGACCGAGGTGGTGGAGTGGGAGGAGCCCCGCCACCCCGGTCCTCTTGAACCCGGCCACACAGTAACCCACTCTCCCCCCAGAATCCACACTTTTCTCCACGATTCCGTCCGGGAGCCTCGCTAGGCGGACTACCCGGGGCCGGCAAACCCGCTCCAGACCTGGGTTTGAGCGCCTCCGAGGGCGTGGGTGACAGACCCACTAAACGTGGGCGCCGCCGTGCAGATCGCCGAACTGCAACCGGAGTTGCAGTTCCTGGCCGGTTTCTGCAACCGATCTTGCAGCGGCGAGCGGCGGCAACAGAGCGCCGAGTCAGGCGCCAACGAGCTCGCCGGCGCCGCCCCCGCCTCCGAGCAACGCGGCGGCGAGCGCCGCGGCGACGAGCAACAGCACCGAGGGCACGAGCAGCAGGGCGACGACGAGCTGGATCTTCGGCCCCGCGCGCGCCGCCTCCTCCTGAACTCGGCGCCGCCGCGCGAGCCGTGCGTCGCGCGCCTGGGCGGCCAGCGTCGCCGCCAGCGGGGCTCCATGACGGCGAGCGCGCTCGACCGCGCCGGCGAGCGCCTCGACCTCAGGCAGCGGCAGCCTTTCGACCATCCGCTCGAGCGCGCGCTCGAGCGTGACCCCCAGCCCGAGCTGTGCACCGACGGCGCGCCACTCCGCCGCCAGCACGCCGTCGGCCCGGCGGCCGACCGCGGCGAGCGCGGACCCGAGCGAGTGGCCCGACTCGACGGTCACGCGCAGCAGGTCGAGCAGGTCCGCCAGCTCGCGCCGGGCCGAGCGCGCCCGCTCGCGCGCGCGCCGGCTGAGCCACAGCTCGGGCGCGAAGAAGCCGGCGATCGGCCCCGCGGCCGTCAGCGCGATACCCAGCCGCCCGGGCGCGGCCGCTCCTAGCAAAGCGCCGAACGCCCCGCCCGCGACCGTCGCGGCGAGCTTTGCGGACATAAGCTCGCGCGGGCCGAGGCCGAGCGGGCGTCCGGCAGCGGCGATCCTGGCCTCGAGGCTGCGCGGCGCCTGCGCTCCGCCGCGCCGGCGCGTGTTCGCGGCCTGAGCGCGCGCCCCCGCCGCCGCCAGCACGCGCATCGCGGCACCGGCCACTCCCGCGCGTGCGCCACCGGCACCGCCACCTCGCCGGCGCGCACCGGTGCGTGCCGGAGCGAGCAGGCCCAGCCCGAGCACGGCGAGCACACCTGACAGGCCGGCCAGCGCGACCGAGGGATCCACTAGGCGCGCACCCTGCCGAGCCGTCGGATCGCGACCGCGGCGACGATCTGGAGCACGACCGCGATCCCGACCAGCCACGCCGTCAGGAAGGAGCCCGCCAGGCCGCGCAGGAAGCCCGGGCTCGCGAGCTCCGCGAGCAACGCGCCGCCGAGCGGGAGCAGGACGACGATCAGGCCGGTAAAGCGGGCTTGAGCGGTGGCAGCGCGAACCTCGCCGCGTAGGCGCGCTCCGTCCTCGAACGCCCTTGCGCAGTCGCGCAGCAGGGCGGCGAGGTCGCCGCCCGCGCGGCGCTGGAGCAATGCCGCGGCGACGATCGTGTCGATCGGCTGGGAGCGCGAGCGCGTGCGCATCTCCTCGAGCGCGGCGTCGGTCGGCGATCCGAGCGCCAGCTCGGTCGCGACCCGCCGCAGCTCGACCCCGGCCGCTCCGCCGATCCCCGGCGCGGCTTCGACGATCGCGCCACGCAGCGAGTGACCGCCGCCCAGTGCATCGGCCAGGGCGAGCGCCAGGGTGGGAGCTCCGTCCTCGACTGCGCGCCGGTGGCGTTCGCGGCGCAGGCGCAGGACGCGCGCGACGGCCCACGGGCCGGCGCAGGCGAGCGCGAGCCCAGACAGCGGCCCGGCGACGAACGCGCCCGCGATGAACGCCGCCAGCGCCCCGGCGGCGAGCAAGCGACGGCGCTCGACCGTCCCCGGGACCCGCCCCTCGCTGCCGGCCTGCGCCAGCTCACCGGCCAGCTCGACCCCGCGTCTAGCTGCGCGCGGGGCCCGCGCCCGGGCGGCCGGCGCCAGCGTGCGGCCCAGCTCTACCGCCGCGAGCAGCGCCAGCACGCCCGCGCAGAATGCGAATCCGACGTCCCAAGCCGGGGTCACTCGTCAGGCGCCTCCGTCCGGTTCGAGCCCTCAGCGTCGTTCGCAGCGTCCGAGCTCTCCGCGATCCGCCGCGCGAGCCCGCCGCCCAGCGGGGCGCGCCAGCGCGGCCGCCCACCCTGCAGGCGGTAGAGCTCGCGCGTCGCCGTGCCACCCGCCACGCGCACGACCTCCGCGACCGCTTCGATGCGCCGCTCGCCGCGGACCGTGCGCGCCTGGTGCACGACAACGTCGAGCGCGCTCGCCACCTGGTCGCGCACGGCCGTGTGCGGCAGACCGACGCCGGCCGTCAGCGCAAGCGTCTCGATCCGGCGCAGCGCGTCCTCCGGCGAGTTCGCGTGCACGGTCGTGAGCGAGCCCTCGTGACCGGTGTTGAGCGCCATCAGCATGTCGAGCGCCTCGGCGCCGCGAACCTCGCCGACCACGATCCGGTCCGGGCGCATGCGCAACGCGTTGCGGACGAGCTGGCGGATCGTGACCTCCCCCCTCCCCTCCAGGTTCGGCGGGCGCGCCTCGAGGCGCACGACGTGGCGCTGGCGCAGGCGCAGCTCGGCGGCGTCCTCGATCGTCACGATCCGCTCGCCCCGCGGGATCTCGCCCGAGAGCGCGTTGAGCGTGGTCGTCTTACCCGATCCGGTACCGCCGCTGACGAGGATCGCCAGCCGGGCGCGCACACAGCCCGATAGGAAGCCTGCCAGCGCCGCGTCGAGGGTGCCGTTGCCGACGAGGTCGTCGACCGAGAAGCCGCGCGGGCGAAAGCGGCGGATCGTCATGCACGGGCCCTCGAGCGAGAGCGGCGCGATCACGACGTTCACGCGCGAGCCGTCGGCCAGGCGCGCGTCGCAGAGCGGCGAGGCCTCGTCGACCCGCCGCCCGAGCGGAGCGAGGATCCGCTCGATCGCGTGCATCAACTCCGCTTCGCTCTCGAACGCCACCGCGGCGCGCTCGATCCGCCCGCGCCGCTCGACGTACACGGACGCCGGCCCGTTGACCATCACCTCGTCGATGGCGGGGTCGTCGAGCAGCGCCTCCAGCGGCCCGAGCCCGGTCGCGAGCCGCAACACCCGGTCGCACAACCGCTCGCGCGCCGCGGCGCCCAGCGCCCCGGCCTCGCTCTCGACGAGCGCTCGCACCTGCTCGGCGACGTCCTGCTCGCCTGCATCGCCGCCGTTGCGCGCCGTGCCGCCCTCGCGCGCGCTCTCGATCAGCCGCGCGCGCAGCGCCTCGGCGAGCTGGTCGAACGCCTCCACGTCTTGTAGACGCGCGAGCGACCGAGGTTCGCCCCCCTGGTGCGCCTCGCGGGCGCCGGGGTACTACGTGGCCGGCTTGGGGGTGCGCCAGCGGAGCAGCTTGGCCCCGTCCGGATACGCGCCCCTCGGCGACGGGTCCGTCACCGGCGCGGCGACGCACTTCGAGGTGTTGCAGTGGATGTAGTACTCGCCGACGAGCTGGAACAGCGTGTAGCGCTTGGCGAGCGCGCCGCAGTCCTTGACCTCCTGCCGGCTCAGCACCTTGTAGGCGCGCCCCGAGAAGCAGGAGAGCAGCTGCTGGCGGATCGCGGCGTACTTGAGGTAGACCTTGGTATTGGGCTCCGCGTTCGGCGCGTCGGTCGCCTGGGCAGAGGCGGTCGCCGCGAGCGCGCCGAGCGCGGCGGCGGTAAGTCCGGCCACGATCAGAGTTCGAAGGCGCACTTCTAGGAGTTTATGCCCCGATCTCGCGTAACTATGCGTGATCGCCGTCACCCGGGGATCGTACGTTCGTTCGAGGCTGGCTAGCGCAGAGCCCACTCGCTCTGCGATGCTGGCCGCCCAATGGGCGAGCGGCGATCCGATTTGAGCTCACCCGCGCGCGACGCGGCGGCCGCGGCGGCACTCGAGCGGGTCGAGGAGGGAATGACGCTCGGGCTCGGCTCGGGGCGCGCGCTCTGGCGCCTGATCGAGCTGATCGCCGAACGTTGGCCGCAGGGATCCCCGCTCAAGGCCGTGGTCGCCTCGGACCGCACGGCCGAGCGCGCCGAGGCCGCCGGGATCAAGGTCGTCGCCCTCGGCGATGGCGTGCGGCTCGACCTCGCGCTCGACGGCGCCGACGAGGTCGCCCCGGACCTCGGGCTGATCAAGGGCGGCGGCGCGGCGCTGCTGCGCGAGAAACTCGTCATCAGCGCCGCCAAGCGCTTCGTCGTCGTCGCCGAGACCTCGAAGCTGGTGGAGCGCCTCGGCGAGACCCATGCACTGCCGGTTGAGGTCGTGCGCTTCGCGTGGGCGCAGACCCGCGCGCGGGTGCTCGACTTGCTGCCCGCGGCGGAGCTGCGCGAGGGCGAGCCCGGCTCGCCGGTCGTCACCGACGAGGGCCACCTCCTGCTCGACTGCGCGCTGCCCGAGAGCGGCGATCTCGCCGAACTCGCGCGCGCGCTCAAGGGCACTGTCGGCGTCGTCGAGCACGGCCTCTTCCTCGGGCTGGCCGAGGTTGCGCTGCTCGGTCGCGACGACGGCGGCGTCGAAGTCGTCCGGGCCGACTGAGACCGCGCCGGAATCACACCCGCTAGAAACTCGCGTGCTGCGGTCCTCATGGGCAGAAGGACGGGGTCGCGCAGGATGAGCGCCTCCACCGCGACTCGACTCGCCGGCTGCGCGAGCTGTGCGCGCGCCGGCCGGTGGTAGTGGTGCCGACCCACGACCCGGATGGCGCCCGGCGGCTTGCCGAGGCCGAAACCACGCCGATCGAGACCGCGTACTATCCGGGCTCAGGGCCCATCAGCACACGCCGCCGACGATCTGTACGAGGTGAGAAGATCGCCGGCGACGTGCGAAGAACGGAAGCTGAGCGTCGGTCTGACGCTACGGTGTACCCGCACCCGCGGACGCTCTTCGAACTCGACGTCGGCCCAGGTAAGGCCGATCGCCTCGCTGATCCGCAGGCCGCTGTGAGCGAGGAACTCGAACAGGAGCCGCCAGCGCTCGGGCACGTGATCGAGCAACTGGATTAACTCGACCCGGGTGAGTGCGCGAGTCTCACGCTCCTCGGCAGGATCGCGGTGGTCAGCGATCCGCAGCCCGCGCGTCGGGTTGAACCTGACTCGCGGCATCTGGTGCTGCATCCTGCGACGGCGTGAAGCCGGCGCGGGTCATCACTCCCCAGTCGCTGCTGCCGCGCATGTACTTGACGAGGCCGCGTAGTCGCCAGTAGGCGGTCAGCTGACGGTAGCCGAAGCTTTCCAGCACCGCCCATGGCACCAGCACGAGCCTGTCCCTAATCCTCTCGTAGGGTTGGAAGCTGAGCTCGTCGAGGACGAGAGTGAGCAGGCTGAGCAGCATCCCAAACCCGTAGGCGGCGAGGAAGAACAGGAGCGCAAACGAGCCGTTCACGGCGCCAAGAGCCAGGCTGGCGCCGAGGATGATCAAGCCTGCGACCTCGATCACCGGCGCCAGGAGCTCGACGAGGATGAAGTAGGGGAAGGCGACGAGCCCCAAGGTCCCGTAGCGGGGCCGCAGCGGGACGTCCCGAAAGCGCCACAGGACGTCCGCGAGTCCCCGCTGCCAGCGGTCCCGCTGGCGTCCGAGCACACGCAGGGTTTCCGGCACCTCAGTCCAGGCGACCGGATCCGGGATGAACTCGACGCGGTGCGGCGTCCCCTGCTCTATGCCCTGGCGGCGCAGCCTCGCGACCAGCTCCATGTCCTCGCCGACCGTCTCGTGAAGGTATCCCCCGGCGGTGATCACCGTCTGCCGCCGAAATAGGCCGAAGGCGCCCGAGATGATCAGGTTGCCGCCAAGGCGGTTCCACCCCAGGCGGCCGAACAGGAACGCGCGCAGGTACTCGACCGTCTGGATTCCCGCGAGAGCGTTTCGCGGGGGGCGGGCGATGCGGACCCTTCCGCCCTTCACCTGCGAGCCGTTCGCGACGCGAACGGTCCCACCGACTGCCACCACGTCGTCGCCATGAAGGAACGGGCGAGCCATCCGCAGGAGCGCGTCCGACTCGATCAGCGTGTCGGCATCAACCGCGCAGACGAGCTCGCCGCTGGCGACGTTGAGAGCGGCGTTCAGGGCATCGGCCTTGCCGCCGTTCTCCTTGTCGACCACGACGAGGTTCGGCGTCACCGTCGAGCGGTAGAGGCCGCGGACGTCCTCGTGAGAGATCTGGCGGCGGTAAATCGGATGGACCGCGACGAGTCCGAACTCGCCCTCCAGGGCCGCGAGCGTCTCATCGGTCGAGCCGTCGTTAACGAGAACAACTTCGAGCCGGGGGTACTGGAGCGTGAGGAGCGCCCGGACGCTCTCGGCCACCGTCGCCCCTTCGTTGTGGGCGGGAACCAGCATGCTCACGGTGGGAGCCACCTGGGAGCCCAGCACGCGCCAGCGCGTCTCCTCGCGGATTCTCAAGCGGTGTCGGCGCATCTCGAGCGCGGCGGCCCCCAGCAGCACGAGATAGAAGCCGTTGACCCCCAGGAAGTACACGAGGATCGCCCAGTCGATGCCGCTCAGGAGCGAGTTCAGCGGGCCACCTGTTCGGCCTCGCGGGCGGCCGGCGTGGACTGGGCGCTGGACTGCCCGCCTGCTCCCGGCAGGTCGAGCACCTGGCGCGCCATGTCGCGGGCGAAACGATCGCTGTCAGAGAGGGCGCGCCGGAGGAGCAGGACTCCCGTCGGCCAGAAACCGCGCAGGGTGATCGCCGCCGCCCGGCGCACGTCCCAGGAAGGATCACGCAGACACTCAGCCAACCTGCTGGCCGCCGGCCAGTGGCCAAGCTTGGCGAGCGCCTTGGCGGCGCTCGTTCGAACGCTTGGGTCAGCGTCGCTCAGAAGCGCGGTCAGAGCCTCGGTCCCGCGTGAGCCGCCGACCGACCCCACGAGCGTCGCCGCAAGCGCCCGCGTCCGGGCGCTCGAAGCCCCGCACAGCGCGAGCGCCGGATCGAGAAAGCGCACGTCGGCGATCCCTGCGGCGACCTCGAGCGCTTCCGGCGCGGGGGCCTGGCCCGGGGCGGAGACGTAGCGAAGGAGAGGTTCGGTCGCCGTCGACCCCATTCGCAGGAGCGAGTCCTTTACGGTGAAGCGGCAGAGCGCCTCCGGGTCGCGAAGCATCCGGAGGAGCCGGTCGACGGGCGCCGCCTCCGGGTGGTCGGCGGCCCACTGAACGGCCTGGGATCGTACCTCCGCCCGCGGGTCGTCGAGGAGTGTCGAGACGACGCCCTGCCCGCTGCCCAGCATCGTGAGTGTTCGCGCTCCGCGCAGGCGCCGCCCCCAGCGCTTCGAAACGCACCACCGCTCGGCTTTGGCGACCAGGCCCACCTTGGCCGCGACCTCGGTCAGGCGCTTCCCTTGAGCGCCCTGGAGGCTCGTCGCTAGCTGGCTGAAGACCCCGATCTGGGCGTTCGCAGATAGCGCGGCCAAGTCGTCGAGATCGCCCGGCGCGGGGTTCACGCCCTCAAGCGCCGCGGCCAGGGTGTCGGCGGCCATGGCGAGATGGGGACGCTGGCGCCGGGCGCGCAGTGCAACCCAACCCGCATGGCCGACCAGCGCCAGGAACGTGATCACGAGGAGCGCGGCCTCGGCGAGCGCCACGCGCATAAGAAGCTCCTGGTCCATCAGCGCTTCAGCGCCCGGCGAATCCTGTGCATCAAGACGGGGACGCTGAACGGCTTCGCGATGTGGTCGAAGGCGCCAAGCTCCAGGGCTTCCACCACCTCGGCTTCACCCGCCCGCGCCGTCAGCATGAGAACCCGAGACCGGTCGAGCGCGTCGTCCGCGGCCAGGCGGCGAAGGACGGCGAGGCCGTTGAGGCTCGGTAGGTCGATGTCGAGCAAGATCAGAGACGGGCTGAACTCGGGGTTGGAGCCCGAGAGAGCAGCCACCGCCTCCTGGCCGTCGTCCAGCCAATGGGTGCGATAGCCGCGCGTCTGGAGCGAGTCGATCAAGACGCCGGCCAGCGTCTCGTCGTCTTCGACCACCATCACATCCAGGCCCCCGGTTTCGGCGCCCGCCTCGAGGTCCGCGGGGAGCACCCGGTTGCGCCCGGCCGTCTTCGCTCTGTAAAGCGCGTCGTCCGCGGCTCTGTAGAGCTCGTGCAGGTCCGCGCCGTCGCGCGGGTACTCGGCGACGCCGGCGCTGAACGTGAGCCTCATCCCGCTTCCCTCCCTGCCCGTGAACCGCACCTCGCGGAACTTCTCGAGCATCTCTGCGACGCGCTGGACGCCGTCGTCGCGGGGCATTCCGTACGAAGCCACGACGAACTCCTCACCGCCCCAGCGCCCGACTACGTCCTCGCCGCGAAACGTCTCGGTAAGGAGCTCGCCGAAGCGCCGAAGCGCATCGTCGCCTGTCGCGTGCCCGAGCTCGTCGTTCATGCGCTTGAAGTGGTCGAGGTCAATCTGAGCGAGAGAGACCGGTTGCCCGAAGCGGTCGGCCATCGCCAGTAGGTCCTCGATCGCGGCGGCCGACCGGCGCCGGCTCAAGACCCCGGTGAGGCTGTCTTTGTCGGCCAGGTCGCGAAAGAGGCGCACCCGGTCGAGGCGGTTGAGGATCCTCGTCATGAGCTCGGGCGCGACGATGGGCTTGCTTACGTAGTCATCGGCGCCCGCCTCGAAGATTTGCGTCACGCAATCGGGATCGGTGTTGGCGGTAAGGAACACCACCGGCAGCTGTCCGAATCGAACGTCTGCCCGAACCGCCCGGCAGAGGTCGACCCCGTCCACGTTGGGCATGTCCAGATCAAGCACGACCAGGTCGGGAGCCTGATTTTCGAGGACTTCCCAGAATCGCAGCGGGTCGTTTAACGTCGTCACCGCGAGACCGCTCGACCCGAGCAGAATCGCGAGTGCAGCCGAGGCGACTGGATCGTCGTCTACGGCGAGCACCTTGGCCTGCGTCGCCTTGCTCCGCTCGAGCTGCTCGCTGACCGCATCGATCACCTGGTCGGCCGAACGCGTACGCGCCACGAAGCCGCGCCCCCCGCGTCGAGCGACCTCCACGCGGTCGACCAGCGCCTCGCTGCCCGTGAGCACGAGCACCGGCACCGGCGGCTCGAGCCTCGTCAGCTCGGCGAGAAGCTCGAGGCTTTCCTCATCGTTGTTAACGCTGTCGTCGAAGCTCACGTCGAGTACGGCTGCATCCGGAGCCTCGGTCGCGGCGAGTTGGCGTGCCGCCGCGCAGGTTGGTGCTCGGCGGGGCCGCAGATTCCGACGCAGGGCCTCGACCGAGAGCCGCTCGGAGAGCTGGGGGTCCGGGCTCACGAGCAGCAGGGCGCGACCGTCCTGAGCGCGCGGGCTGCTCGAGGCAGGGTTCGTGGCTTCGGACCCTGGCTCAGGGCGTTGGACCTGGGCGTCGAGCTGCCCGCGCAGGGCCAGCACGGACTCGGCCAGGCGCGGCGCCTCGCCTGGCGCCGGGCCGCCGGGCTGATCCAGAGCCTGCTCCAGGCTCCTGGCAAGCTCCGAGCCCCGCGGCAAGCCGAACATCCCGAGCGATCCCGCCAGCTTGTGGGCGTCGCGCTCCGCGCTCGCGCGGAGATCCTCGCCGAGGCCTTCGCCGAGCAGGGCCGAGACGGCCTCCTCTAGGGTTCCCACTCGCCGGTCGAGCTCGCCTCGGCTCTTCTCGAAGATCTCCTGGATCGCCGTGGGGACCTCTCTCTCGTCGAGCATGTCAGTTCGACCGGGCTAGCGATCGTGCGCCGCGAGGATCGCGGCGACCTGGCCGGGAAGCGCCATCGGATCGAATGGCTTGGTCAAGACGCCCGCCACGCCGAGCTCTGCGAAGCGCTTCCGATCAGCGCCTTGCGCCTTGGCCGTCAGCAGGATCACCGGGATCTCGCGGGTCCCGGGGTCGTCCTGGAGACGAGCGAACGTCGTGGGCCCGTCCATGTCGGGCATCATCACGTCGAGAAGGATCGCGTCGGGCTGCTCGGCGAGCGCTATCTCGATGCCAAGGTGACCAGAGTTGGCGCTCGAGACCTGCCAGCCGCCCACGCTCTCGAGGCTGATTCCCGCTACCTCGCGAATATCGTTTTCGTCATCGATCAACAAGATGCGCTTGCTCATCGCTCACCTCCGCGGTTGTCTCTTGGGTGAGCCGGCCGAGCAGTCGCATCACTCGATGCTCGAGGTATTCCGGCGTGATCCGCCCCTTTGTCAGGAACTCGGTTGTCTCCCCGAGCTGTAGCCGCGCACGATCCGCCTCGTCGAGGTCACGGGCCGTGTAGACGACCAACGGCATGGCGCTCAGGCGCTCGTGGCGGCGAAGCCAGTCCACCACCTCGAACCCGTCGGCCTCGGGCAGGCCGACGTCGAGCACGAGCAGGTCGGGGATCACTTGCTGGCTGAGCTCGATGGCCTCAATGCCGGAGGTGGTAGTGAACGTCTCGATTCCCTGCCGCTCGAAGGTGGCCGCGAGGACCGCGGCGAGGTCGAGGTCGTCTTCGACGATGAGCACCTTGAAGGGCGCACTGCGCGGGTTCACCGCCCGATCGAGCGCGCGGAACAGGGCCGCTTCGTCGAGCGGCTTCTCGATCCAGTCGACGACCGGCGCGCTGAGAGGCTCGGTTCCCTCCGCGGGGAAAACGCTCAAGATCACGATCGGGATCTCACTGGTCTCCGGCCGCTCCTTGAGCGCCGCGGCGGTCTCCCAGCCGCTCATCCCCGGCATCAATAGGTCGAGCAGGATCGCGTCGGGGCGCTCGGCGAGTGCCCGCTCGAGCGCCTCCTCGCCTGAGTGCGCTGCGAAGGTCCGATAACCCTGGGAACCGAGCAAGGTGGAGACGACCTCGACCACGGCGGGGTCGTCGTCGCAGACGAGAATCGCGGGGCCTTCGGCCGACGCTGGATCATCGGCCGCCTCGCTGCGGCTGCGGGCGCGAGTGGGCAGCGAGAACAGAAAGGAGCTCCCCTTGCCGAGCTCGCTCTCGGCCCAGATCCGGCCGCCGTGGCGCTCGACGATCGTGCGGCAGATCGCAAGCCCGAGGCCGGTGCCGCCCTTCTCGCGCGAGTCGGAGGCATCGACCTGCTGGAAGCGCTCGAAGATCGTCTCGAGCTTCTCGGGGGGGATGCCGCGGCCCCCGTCACGCACGCGAAAGAGGACCTCGCCGTCCTCGCTTGAGGCGGATACCCGCACGGCGCCGCCGGGCTCGGAGAACTTGACCGCGTTCGAGATCAAGTTGACCAGGGTCTGGTGGACGCGGTCGGGGTCAGCGAAGACGGCCATCGGCTCGGCTTCCGCCCCGAGCGTCACCTCCGTCTGGGTGGCCAACGGCCGGAGCTCGGTCACCGCGCTCTCCACGAGCTTCGAGACGTCGCACCGAGTTCGGTGCATGTCGACTTCGCCGGAGTCGATCCGCTCGATGTCCAGAATGTCGTTGATCAGGCGCACGAGGCGGTCGGTGTTCTCGACCGCGATCTCGATCATCCGCTGACCCTTTTCGGGGAGCGGGCCGAGGACGCCGCTCTCCAGCAGACCCAGCGAGCCACGGATCGAGGTCAGGGGGGTTCGCAGCTCGTGGCTGACGATCGATGTGAACTCGTCTTTCGCGCGCTCGATCTCGCGCCTTTCGGTGATGTCTCGGAAGACCACGACCGCGCCCGTCACCTCTCCCTCCTCGAAGATGGGGGTGCTCGTGTATTCGACGGGGAAGCTGGTTCCGTCCTTGCGCCAGTAGAGGTCGTCGGATGAGCGATGGACCGTGCCGTCGGCGAGCGATGCCCAGACGGGGCATTCCTCGAGCGGGAACGGGGTGCCATCCGCCTTGGTGTGGTGGACCAGCTCGTGCTGGCGATGGCCGATTACCTCCCCGGCCTCATATCCGGTCATCTTCAGCGCTGCCGGGTTGGCGAACGTCGTCCGGCCCTCAGGGTCGAGGCCGTAGACGCCCTCGCCGGCTGCACTGAGGATCGCGTCGTGGCGCTCCGATAGCACTTTGCTGTGGGCGAGCTTCTTGATGTCGCCGAAGGTCGTCGTCGTCCGCACGAAGGCGGCCACGAGGGTCAGTGTCGCCAGCGCCTGGACGGTGTCCGGAAGCTGGCGCCAGTGGTCGTACGTTGTCAGGAAGAGGCCGACCAGGGCGAAGGTCGCGGTGATCGCAAGCGCCGGCCAGCCCAGGAGCTCGTCGCCTTCACGAGTCTTGGGCTGCTGCCAGGCGGTCAGGGCGATCACGAGCATCGCCAGCGGCCACACCGTGTCGAGCAGGCCGCCGCTCTCATACGTGCCGCTCGCGGCCTGGTAGAGGTAGATCGTGTCGAAGCCGGCCTGGAACGTGAAGACGCCGCCCAGGATCGCCCAGGTGCGACCGGGCCTCCAGCCACTGAGGGCGAACACGCCGAGGAGGAGGCTGAGGATCAGGAGGTCCGAGAGCGGATAGGCCATGTTGGTGACAACCGCCGCGGTCCTGCCGCCCGTTCTGGCGAGGATGGGCTCGATCAGGATGGCCGCGCTGAGGGCGGCGAGGGCCAAACCTCCCACGACTGCGTCGATCCACAGCGTCTTGCGGACCTTCTTGAGGCGCGCCCTGACCAAGAGCAACAGAGCGGCAAATACGCAGCCGTAGTAGGAGAGCCAGAGGGCGTCGCTGAGCGACGGGTAAGGCGGCACGTCGAGGCCCTGGATCACGCCGAAGTAATAGGCGTACCCGACGCTCCACAGGAGCATCCCGATGCCGAAGAGCGCCCATATCGCGCGCTCCCTCGGTACCACCGCCGCCCTGAGCAAGCAGAGGCCCGCGGGAGCGAGATGGAGTGAGACGTAGAGGACTTGCCAACCGGTGCTGGTCGTGTTGCCCAACCCAAAGGCGGCGGCGGCTGTGAATGCGGCCAGACCGATGATTCCGAACCCCCACAAGAGATAGAACGCGACTCTCACCGCACGGGGGAACTGGGAAAGGGAAATCAAGAGAGCCTTCCGGTGGGAGAGGGACGTTGTCGCGCGTGCTTTCGGCAAGTGCCTCAGGCATTCCTCCTATCGGAGCATTCCTAGGATAGCCCGAAGGCGGGCCGGCCTCCGGCCCCACCCCCATCCAAACGCATATCGACCGCTCGGTCGATTTCTACCAGCGCCTCGGCTTCGAAGAGCTGATGCGGATGCCGATCCGCGACGAGGCGACGAACGTCTTCATGGGGCTGCCGAACGACGGCGCGCGGCTCGAGCTGACCTACAACTTCGACCAGAACGGGCCGTACGAGATCGGAACGGGCTATGGCCACATCGCGATCACGGTCGACGACATGGACGGCACGCTCGGACGCCTCGCCGAGCAGGGGATCGAGCCCGAGAAGCCGCCCTACACGGTGCGCGAAGGAGGATCGCGGCTGTGCTTCGTCCGCGACCCTGACGACTATCGCATCGAGCTGATCGAGAAGGGCTCCGACTAGTGCCGCTGCTGACGCCCCACCGCGTGTTTCCGTTCCCGGTCGCCGCGCTTGCCGCGGGAGTGCTCGCCCTTTCCGGCTGCGGTGGCGACGACTCAGCCGACAGCCCGCTCGACAACGCACTCGGCTACCTGCCCGAGAGCGCGCCGCTCGTGATCACGGTCCAGACGGGGGATCGTGAGCGGCGACAAGAGCTTCGAGGACGACATCGCCCCGATGCTCGGCAACGACGCCGTGCTCGGCGCGCAGAACGCCGCGGCGCTCGACAACGACGATTTCCTCGCGGCCCTGCAGGTCAAGGACAAGGACAATGCAGACGATCTGGTCAAGACCGGGGCGGAGCCCCGCGGCGAGACCGAGGTGACGATCGGCGACGAGCTGCTCGGCACCGTCGTGGCCGAGTACACGCGCGAGGCGGGCGTTCGGCAGCTCGAGCGCGAGCTCGGCACGCTGCTGCGCAAGACGGCGACCCGGGTCGCCTCAGGCGAGTCCGACACCCCGGTCGCGATCGAGCTCGACGCGCTGCGCGACGCCCTCGGGCGCCAACGCTTCTTCCAGGAGGCGGCTGAGCGCACCGCGATCCCCGGGGTCGCCACCGGCCTAGCGGTCACCGGGGCCGGCGGCGACGTGCTGTTCGTCGAGGCGACCTCGATGCGCGGGCACGGCGGCGCCGCCGCGGGCGGCGGACCTGGGCTGGTCCTGACCGGTCAGCTCGGCGACGTGATGAAGGAGTCCGCGCGGATCGCGTTGTCCTACGTCCGCGGCCACGCAGACCGCGTCGACGTCGAGGAGGGCGACTTCGACGGGCGTGAGTTCCACGTCCACGTCCCGGCCGGGGCGATCCCGAAGGACGGTCCGAGCGCGGGCGTGACGATGACGACGGCGCTCGCCTCGCTGCTGTCCGGTCGTCCGGTCAAGCACACGGTCGGCATGACTGGCGAGGTGACGCTGCAGGGGCGGGTGCCGCCGATCGGCGGTGTCAAGCAGAAGGTGCTCGCGGCCCACGCGGCGGGCCTGACCGACGTGATCCTGCCCGAGCGCAACCGGGCCGATCTCGACGAGGCACCCGCCGAGGTGCGCGAGCAGTTGACCTTCCACCCCGTGATGACAGTCGACGAGGTGCTTGAGCTGGCGCTCGAGCCGGAGCCCGCCCGCTACGCCACTGCGGCGTAGCGGGTTGGCTTCTCGGTCAGGCTAGGCGCAACTCGCCCAGGGCGCGGTGCCGGCGCGCTTGTAGAGCTTGACCGCGAGGCGGTCCTGCTTGCCCTCGGAGGCCTTCGCCGGGTCGCCCTTCCCGCCCAGGCCACGCCAGGTCGAGCGGTGGAACTGGTACTTGCCGCGGTAGAGGCCGTTGCGCGAGACCGCGCGCGGGTTGCCGCCGGACTCGCACTGCGCGATCCGCTGGAGCACCTTCGGCACCTTCACGCGCTTGCGCTTCTTACGCGCGCCGCCGGCCGGCGGCGCGCGTAAGAAGCGCAAGCGCGTGAAGGTGCCGAAGGTGCTCCAGCGGATCGCG